>Ga0335073_10012134_pt1 | contig 12100 bp, 6 predicted proteins | sample Lox_Sample_22_FD_207093 | JGI IMG/M metagenome (GOLD analysis project Ga0335073, IMG submission 207093) | Soil microbial communities from Loxahatchee National Wildlife Refuge, Florida, United States - Lox_Sample_2.2 | ecosystem: Environmental > Terrestrial > Soil > Wetlands | place: USA: Florida... | reverse complement strand
GAATTCCCCAGCGTGCCAGCGTTTCCAGAAATTCCAGCGCCATTGGCAATGCGGAAACCGGCAGTGTCCCCAGCTTTTTTCCTTCTTCGCCTGCGCCAATAATGGTGATGCTGGAAAATCCCCGCGCTGCGCAAACAGCCGCTTCCGGATTTCCCGCCACCGCCACATTTGCGGCAAAACCCACGCTGGCGGCCACGCGCTGCAAATCGCCCGCGATCTTTTCCAGGGCGCCAAACAATTTGTCGCAACCTGCCAGATCGAGCACAACGGTGTCGCGCAATTCCTCCTGCCCCGTGCCGTGCAACTGGTCTTCCACGCGCGGCGAAATCGTCCACGCACAATCGAGCAGCGCGCGATGCGCGGTAGCTTCCTGCGCCGGCGACCGCCAGCGCCAGACTATTTCGCCGAGCGGTTCCGCCTGCACTTTGGTCATGCCCAGTTCCACACCCAGCGCACGCGCCGCAGCGTTTGCCGCAAACACGCGCGTCTGCGGTGCCGCGCCTTCCAGTACCACCACCGCTTTTTCCCGTAGTTCCGGCTCCAAGCGCACCACGGCTTGCACGGGAAAATCGGGAATGAATAGACAAGCAAACCCCACGGGTTACTCCGTTTTTGTGGCCTGCACGATTTCGGTTCTGTCGTTCGGTTCTCTCGTCGACACTAAAACGGCCGGCAAGATGCCGGCGCTACGAAAAAAGCCGTAGCGGGAAGAGAAAATAGGGACGCAATGAACCGCGAAAAGCAGAACGAGCGGAATTAAAAGTGAACGTACGAAGTCCGCGTTTGCCAGCGCGCCGCATCCGTTTCCAGCCGCTGCATCCGCGAACAAGAAATTTCCCCCTGGACTGCAAAACCCTGCAACACCGCAAAGTTCGACCGGGCCTCGGAATTCGTTTCGTGCGTGCCGCTGAATGCATCCGTCACGGAGCTCCACTTTTCGCTCACGCGCCGGCATTGCAGCACCAGCGACGCGCAACTTTTCGCGCAGGATTCTTCTCCCAGCAAAAGCAGAATGGTCGGTGAGTTTTCCACTACCCGCCGGAAACGGAACCACGTGTGAATCGGAATCCGCCGCGTCTCCACCCACGAAATCCCGCCCAAATCCACTACCACCACGCCCCACCCGCCGCTGTGCAGCAGCAAATCGGTAGTCTTCAGTGCCTGCTCCAGGCGCTTCCACGGCTTGGTGTGCATGCGAATCCAAGCGCTTTTCCTGACCGATGCCATTTGTGGAGATGCTGTTTCGTTTGGCGTTTCCCGTCGTGACGGCAAAAATGCCGACGAGCGATGCCGAAGAAGATTTTCTCCGCGTCGCGGCGGCTGCCGATCCGGTTCCACCTGCTCGCCGGCGCAACGCACCGCGAAACTCATTTCTTCATACGAGGTCGTCTTGGGCGGGCGTCGCAGCAATCCAGGAATGGATGTTTCCACGCCACGCAGCGCATCCCGCGGATGCGTCCACGCAAACCCATGCGGTTTTTCCTGCACCGGGAATTTGTGCGCCGCACTAGGTTTTCGGCTTAAAAGCTGCGCATCATTGTTGAAGGTTTTCTCCAGTGGCAGCGACTCTGCTGCGTGTAAACGATTATTCTCCGCAGCTTTTTCTCTACGCTCCGCCAACTCCACGTTTGCTTCTCCGCAGCGCACCCACAATAAGCGCCCTGTATCCACGCCCGCTGCGGCCACGGACATGGGATCCAGCGCATCCGACACGTCTACAAACGCGCAGGCTTCTTGCTGTGCCGTCGCTTGTGCCAGCAACGCCAAACTCAGACTGGTCCGCCCCGACGAAGCCGTCCCGCATACCTCCACCAGCGACCCTCGCGGCAATCCCCCGCCCAGCAGGGTATCCAGTTCGGCCACCCCGCAAGGTTGCAATTCGACATTTTCGCGTTGGCGCGCAGAAAAGCCGTCCAGCCCGCGGCCAACTTTGGCCGAATCCCACCTGCCGCGAAGCGCCGTCGTCATGCCCATAAAAGTGATTGGACTCCGATATATTCGCTTTTTGTTCGCCTAGACATAGAATACTTCGGCCTCATGGCCCTGTCAACCGGTACCGTTTTCCGCCGGTATTTTAGGAAGGTTTCCGCCGGTTTCGGTAGCTTACAACCGGCAAATCAGCAGTTCGCGTTCGTAAATCATTTCTTTGGGTAAGTGGTCGTGCAGATCGATGAACAACTCTTCGTGTTCAATCACTTCCTTGTGCCACGCATCGCGGTCAAACCGCTGCAGCTCGGCAAACCTCTCGCGTGGCATGTCCAGCCCGTTCCATTCCATGTCATCGTACTTGGGCATCCAGCCGATCGGCGTTTCCTGCGCCAACGCACGGCCTTTCGTGCGGTCCACAATCCATTTCAGCACACGCATATTTTCGGAGAAACCCGGCCACAGGAATTTGCCTTCGGCATCCTTGCGGAACCAGTTCACGTGGAAAATGCGCGGCGTCAGCTTCAGCGAGCGCTGCATCTTGATCCAGTGCCGGAAATAGTCGCCCATGTGATAGCCGCAGAAAGGCAGCATGGCCATCGGGTCACGGCGCACTTTTCCGACCGCTCCCGCCGCGGCCGCGGTCGTTTCTGACCCCATCGTCGCTCCGATGTACACGCCGGAGCTCCAGTTGAACGCCTGAAACACGAGCGGCATCGTTGTGGCGCGCCGGCCGCCGAAAATGATTGCGCTAATGGGCACGCCGCTGGGATCTTCCCAGGCCGGATCAATCGTAGGACATTGCGAAGCGGGCGCCGTAAAACGCGCATTGGGATGCGCGGCTTTCACTCCCGTCTCTTTACCGATCTCGGGGGTCCACTTTTGTCCTTTCCAGTCGAGACACTCCGCCGGCGGCGTGTCGGTCATGCCTTCCCACCAGACGCCGCCATCGGGCGTCAGCGCCACGTTCGTAAAAATCGAATTCTTTGCCAGCGTAGCCATCGCGTTGCGATTGGTTTTCACCGAAGTTCCCGGCGCCACGCCAAAAAATCCTGCTTCCGGATTGATCGCGCGCAAAAATCCGTTTTCGTCGGGACGAATCCACGCAATGTCGTCTCCTACCGTCCAGACCTTCCACCCATCAAACGCTTTGGGCAGAATCATCATCGCGAAATTCGTTTTGCCGCAGGCACTGGGAAACGCCGCTGCCACGTAAGTTTTTTCGCCCGCCGGATTTTCCACGCCGAGAATCAACATGTGCTCGGCCATCCAGCCCTCGTCGCGCGCGATGTTCGACGCGATGCGCAGCCCAAAACATTTCTTGCCCAGCAGCGCATTCCCTCCGTAACCCGAACCAAACGACCAGATCTCGCGCGTCTCCGGAAAGTGCACGATGTACTTTTCCTTGTTGCACGGCCACGGCACGTCCTTTTGCCCCGGCGCTAGCGGCACGCCCACCGAGTGCATGCACGGCACTACCCGCGGGATCCCCGTATCAATCTGCTGAAACACCGGCATGCCGATCCGCGCCATGATGCGCATATTCACGACCACATACGGCGAGTCCGTCAGTTGCACGCCGATCTGCGACATCGGCGAGCCAAACGGCCCCATGCTGAAGCCCAGCACGTACATCGTGCGTCCGCGCATCGCGCCGCTGAAAAGACCCTTCAGCCGCTTGCGCATTTCGTACGGGTTTTCCCAGTTGTTCGTCGGTCCCGCGCTGTCCTTGGAAAGGGAACAAATGAAGGTGCGATCTTCGACCCGCGCTACATCATTGGCATCCGAGCGTGCGTAGTAGCAGCCCGGCCAGAGGTCGTGATTCAGCTTCACCAGCGTGCCGGCCTCGACCATCTCCCGCTTGAGCAGTTCGTTTTCTTCGGGCGACCCGTCCACCCAATGGATTCTCGCCGGCTTCGCCAGCTCAGCCATTTTTTCTACCCAACGGAGCAGGTGTTCGTTTTTGCTGAGGGCAATCGCTGGATTTCTTCCGAGAGTAGATGCCGAGTGCTTTGCCGCAGTTTCAAGCATGGATTTATTTTATCTCCGCTATCAACTTTACTAGGACTCGGAAGGAAAGGTAAATACCAGCGATTCCGGCGCGCGCAGTCGGTTGCTTTGTCGCTATACAGCTTCCGCCGGCTGGTTTGCTGCTTTTTTGTCCGGCTTCAGCAGGTAGTGAATCGCCGGCGTAAACACCAGCGACAGGACCATCGAACTAAGCAAACCGCCGATCACCGTAATCGCCAGCGGCTTGAGCATTTCCGAGCCGGAGCCGATACCAAAGGCCAGCGGCAACATGCCCGCCACCGTTGCGAGCGCGGTCATTAATATAGGTCGCAGGCGGCGCCGGCCAGATTGAATCATGGCTTCTTCGCCCGAAAAGCCCAAGCCGCGGAAACGCTGGTCGGCGTCGAGCAGCAGAATGCCATTTTTGGCCACGATGCCAATCACCATGATCATGCCCATAAACGATGCGACGTTAAAGCTAACGCGCGTAATGAGCAGCGCCAGCAAGCCACCAAACAGCGACAGCAGCGCAGAAGAGAGAATCGCGGCGGGCGCAGAGAAGGTGCGAAATTCAAACAGCAACACGCCGAACAGCAGCAGCAGCGCGAGAATCAGCACGCGCGACAAGTCACGGAACGACTCCTGCTGCACCTGGTACTGTCCGCCATACTCCACGCGAATCGACGACGGCAGATGGAGACCTTCCACTGTTTTCTGCACCGCCGCCATTCCGCTGCCCAGGCCGGCGCCTTCGAGCCGCGCCGTCACGGTGACGTCGCGTTGCAGATTTTCGCGCCGAATTTCAATTTGCCCGGGCTCCAGGTTGACGCTGGCCAGCGAGCTGAGCGTCCCCGTTTTCCCGGTGGAGCTGCCGACGAGCGTGTTGCTCATGCGATCGAGCGAAGAGCGAGTCTGTTCTGGGAAACGCACGCGGATCGGGTACGCGCGGTCATTGATCACCACTGGCGTAGCAGCGGGCTCACCTTCCAGAATCGCCGAAGCATCCACCGAAATCTCTTCCGGCGTGAAGCCCGCCCGCGCCGCAACGGCAGGATTGATCTGAAATGTCACGGCTGGCCCGCTGGTCGTGTTTTCGATGCCGTTCAACACGTCGACGATGGGGTGCGCTTTGCCTATCTGAATATTCGAAATGGCGTCAGCTACGCGCGGCGCGACATCCTCCAGCTGCTTTCCTTCTGGCGAAAAGAGCTTGATGACCACTGGCTCCGGCTCGCTGGTCAGATCGCCGATCATGTCTTGCAAAACCTGTACGAACTCGACTTTTGCCGCCGGTTCACTCTGTTCAATCCGGCCCCGCACGTCGTCCATGATCTCTTCGATGCCGCGGTCGCGGTCTTTTTTCAGGCGCACCGTAAAGTCGCCGCGGTTCGCTTCGGTCACCGCCGCCAATCCCAATTCGAGGCCGGTACGGCGCGAAGTGTTCTCCACTTCCGGCGTGTCGTGAAGGATTTTCTCGATGTGCAAGAGGATGCGGTTTGATTCGACCAGCGAGCTTCCCGGCGGCGTGTGGTAGTCGAGGATGAATCCACCTTCATCCATTTCCGGCAGTAAGTCGTTTTCCAGCAGCGCGACGCCGATAAACAGCGACAAGCCTACCAGGGCCAGCGAAGCGGCCCCCAGCGTCCAGGGGCGCTTCAACACTGCACGCATCACGCGCGCGTAGAAATCGATGATTCGCGCGAAGAATCCGGAGATATGTGCTTCTTCGGCCGCCAGCAATGCAGCGGCGTCCGGCGAGCCACCAGCCGCGCGTGCTGGCGGCATCTCCGCTCTCTCCTGAGTGTTCGCCGTCGGTTTCTTGTCGCGCCGCACGAAGTACAAACTCAGCGTCGGTGTCCAGGTGAGGGCCAGCAGCAGGGAAGTAAACAGCGCGACCGCCATGGTGATCGCCAGCGCGCGGAAGAAGCTCCCAATCACTCCCGTCGTCGAGATCAGCGGCAGAAAAACCACAATCGGCGTCACCGTCGAGCCGATCAGCGGCACTGTCAATTCGCGCAACGCACTCCGAATGGCCTCCGTGCGCGACTGCCCGGCGTCGCGATGCAATACGATGTTCTCCAGCACCACGATCGCGTCATCAATCACCAAACCAACCGCCGCTGCGAGTCCGCCCAGCGTCATCAAGTTAAAACTTTGTCCCGTCACATACAGCGCGATGAAAGTAATCAGCAGGGTCGCCGGAATCACCAGTCCTGCTACCAGTGACGAGCCCCAATCACGCAAGAACAGTACCAGCACAATCGAGGAAAGAATCAGCCCTAGCAGCACCGCATCGCGCACGCTGGCAATCGAATCGTGCACAATTGTGGACTGATCGTAGAACGGCTCCAGATGTACGCCGGTCGGTAAGTTCTGTGAAAGCTCGTTGATTGTGTCATGCACTTCGTTCGCGACTTGCAGAGTGTTGCTGTCTGGTTGCCGGATGACGTTCAGCAGCACAGCTGGCTTGCCGTTTGCAGTGACCATGGTATACACCGGCGCAACCGACGGACCAATGCTCGCGATATCCGCCAGCCGAATCGGCACCGCCGCTTGCGTGGTCTTCACCACAATTTGCCCGATCTGCTCTGGCGTGCGTACCTGCCCACTCACCAGTCCTAGTGTCAGGGTGTGTTCCCGATCAATCAGTCCGGGCGAGTCAATCAAATTGGACCGGCGAATCGCATCCAGAATGTCGGACACGGTCACGCCCGCTGCGATTAGCCGCGCCGGATCCGGCGACACCTGAAACTCCGGGACGCGCCCGCCTTGCACGACCACGGAAGCGACGCCATCGAGCCGGTTGATTCGCGGTTTCATATCGTATGTCGCAATTTCCCAAAGTTTGTCCGGTGGCACCGCGTCCGAAGTAATGCTGTACCCCAGAATCGGAAATACGGCGAAGGTCAAGCGATGAGTCTGGATTTTCGCCGTTGCCGGAAGCTCCGCCTGCAGTTTGGCTACTACTGCGTCGACGCGCTGCAGCGTCAAAATCATGTCGCTCTTCCAATCGAAGAACAGGTCGATTTCCGCTGAACCGCGGCCAGTGATAGACTGCACTTTCTGGAGTCCCGGCACGCTGTTCACGGCTTCTTCGATCGGCCGCGTGATCGTCACCAGCATCTGGTCAATCGGCATGACATCGTTGTCTACGCCGATCACGATGCGCGGGAAATCCGTGCTCGGAAAAACCGAAACAGGAACGGAGAACGCCAGATAACCCCCGACCAGCGCCAGGCTCACAATTAAGAAGAGAATCGGCCGCGACAATCGCTCAAACCACGGCACACTTTCCGCATTTCTCCGCGAAACTGGCAGGGATTCCGACCGGGAGGCCATTCGGCGCTACTCCTGGTCCTTGGTGTTCGGTTTCTTGGCAGCATCTATTTTTTTGGCGCTGTCCGCTTTCTTGGGTGCGGTGTCGCGATCGTCCTTGTCCGTTTTGCCGGACTTGTCAGTGCTGTCGGCTTCGGCGTCGCCTGGCGCTTCAATCTTGATCTTCGTTTTGTCCGGCACTGCGTATCCCCCGGATACAATCACCGCATCGCCGGCCTTGATCCCGCTCACAATTTGCGTGTCGGCGCTGCCACGAATCCCAATCTTCACCGCAACTTGGTGCGCCAAATTGTCCGAACCAGCGGTCAACACATAATCAGTCCCATCCGCGTTCTTGAAGACGGCCGCCGTTGGCACGGCAATCGCGTCCTTCACGGTTTTCGCGGTCATGGACACTTCCACCGTCACTCCTGGTTTGAGCGCCGCTTCACGCTTAATGGCTTCCACCCACACTTCGATCGTCGTGCTTCCCGGGTCGAGCGCCGGGCTCACCAGCGTCACTTTTCCTTTAATCGGATCGTCTATTCCCGGTACCTTCAGTTCCGCCGGATCGCCTGCTTTCAAAGTCGCCGCTTCTTTCTGCGCCACGTGCGCTTTCGCGATCAGTCGCGAAAGATTCATCACTGTCAGCATGGTCTGGTTCGCCGTCGCCAGATCGCCTTCATACAGCGGCCGATCCGTCACCACGCCATCAATCGGACTCACAATCCGCGAATAACTGAGCTGCGCTTCTGCCCCCCGATATTTTCCTTCCGCCGAAAGCCGTGAACCCTGCGCCGACTTGAGCGCCTGCTCTTTCCCGAGACGTTGCAAGTCCGCCAGCTGCTTCTGCGCCTGCTCGTACTGCGAACGAGCCTGCACCAGCGCTACTTCTGCCGCATCCAGATCCCGCCGTGGAACCGCGCCTTGTTCGAAGAGTTCCTTCCGACTGTCATAGATCTTTTGTTGCGCATCGAATGCGGACTTGGCCGTCTGCGCATCCAACTCCGCCTTCTGCACCTGCTGCGGCAAGCTCGCCCCAACGGTCGTGTTGTATGTTGCGTCCGCCTGTTCGAAATCGCCCCTGCTCGATTCAGCCGCGGCCGATAGATCTGCATTCTCCAGCTCAGCCAGTTCCTGGCCCTTTTTTACCGGCGTGCCACGCTGCACATAAAACTTTTTCACCGCCGCCGTGATCTTCGGCGCGATGTTGGCCTGCTCCAAGGGAAACACCACCGCTTCCGCCGAAACAATCTGGGAGATCGGCCCTCGCTCCGCTGGCGCCGTCTGCACCAAAACCACTGGCTCCTTTTCCGCCTCCTCCTTGCCGCAGCCTGCGAGCAGGCCCGCGCCCACCATAAGCAGCGTCAGCACCGCGGCAAGCGAAACAGCCTTTGTCGTTGTTGTTCGCCGCAGCTTGTCTATTTCGCTCTGCTTTCGTTCCGCGCTCATGGCGTCGTCAGCACTCCCGTCAACGTCTGCAAATTCGCCAGCGCCACGTGATAGCGCACCGCGCCGTCTTCATACGCGTTATTCGCCGCCGCCGCCGTGCTCTGCGCATCCACCACTTCTAGCACCGTGGATTCTCCGTTCTTATACCGCAGCGTCACCAGCCGCAAACTCTCCGTCGCCAACTCCGCCGACCGCTGTAGCCCCGCCAACTCGTTCGACGCCGTCTCCGCTTCCGCATAGAGCGACTTAATTTCCGCCAACAACTTACGCTGCGTGAACGAAAGCTCCCGCTTTGCCTGGTCTCGCTTCAGTTCCGCTTGCTTTACCTTGCTTTGCGTTGCGCCCCAATTCCAGATCGGAATGTCCAGTGTCGCGCTGATCGACGAACCTACATTCGAAAAGTTCTGCCCATTGAGACGCTGCGGGAAATTCACTCCAAAATTCGGCGCGTCGATCCCGTACCAATAATCCAGTCCCAGTGCCGGCAAATAACCCGCGCGCGCCGCAAACACGTCGTGCCCCGCGGCTTTTGCCGCTTCCAGCGCCGCTCGCACATCCGGGTTTTCCTGCGCTGCCCGCTGCTGCACTTCCTCTAGCGTCGGAAGCGCTGCCGACGCATGCAAACCGTCTGCCAGTTCGAAGTTGTCGTTGAAGTTCGGAAAAATCAGCACGGCCAGGTCCAGCCGCGCATTCAGCCGCGCCAGTTGCGCCTCTTGCAACTGTCGATTGCGCTCGCGCGCCTGCAAATCCGCCTTAATCACGTCCGAATGCGCCACCTCGCCGCCCTTTTCCAACTCCTCCGTCAACTTCAGAAAATTGTCGCCATCGTCCGCGGCCTTCTTCGCGGTCGCCACCTTTCCTTCTGCGGCAGCCAGCGCGTAATAGCTTTGCACCACGGTTACCACCAGCCCGCGCGAAGCAATCTCCTGTTTTGCGCGCGCCAAAGCAGCATTTGCCGACGCTCGCCGAAATCCCGCGATCGCTGCCGCATCGATGCTTTCGTGCACGTTCGCCTGGCTCACGTATTCGTGCACCGCGTTGTTCGCGATGAACAGCACCGGCACGCCCGTTTGCTCTGCCAAAAGCGCCGGCGCACCCTGCGTGTAGAGAATTTGGTTGTTGTACGTGACGCTAGGCAGCATAGCCGCGCCCGCCTGATAACGATCCTGCTTCGCCACCGCTGCGTCGGTCTTCGCCGCCTGGAATTGCGTGCCGTTTGCTCGCGCTCGCTCCAGCGCATCCTGCAGCGTAATCCGCAACGGCGCATTCGCCGTGGCGCCGTTCGCGCTTTGCGCATTCGTGGCGCTTTGCTCCGCGGGGCTACTCACTGCCTTTGGCGCAGGATTGTCCGCCTGCTGGCACCACGCCTGCTGGCACGCCGCCCCCAGGAATCCCGCAAAAATCGCCCCATGCACTAAATTCCAACGTCTCACGCAACTCTCGCTCACAGCCGCAAGTCCTTGCGGCTCTATCCTCTAACCTAGCTGTGGTGAGATAAATGGGCGATTAACTGGCGGCTGGGGGAACCGCTTTGTGCCCTGGCAAGTACACCGCAAAATGGCTGCCCGCGCTGCTCGACTGCACCAACTCCAGCCGGCCTTCATGCGCTTCCGCAATCCACTGCGCGATTGAGAGTCCCAAACCTGCGCCACCGGCCAGCCCTTGCCGCGACCGTGCTTCATCCGCGCGAAAAAATCTCTCAAAAACGCGGCTCTGCAACTCCGCCGGTATACCGCTTCCCGTATCCATGACGTGCACTTCGCAGCCCGTGTCGCTCGCGCGGCACGCAATCTCCACACGCCCGCCCCCGGGCGTGTACTTGATGGCGTTGTCCAGCAAATTCAAAACCATGCGTCGCAGCAAATCTTGGTCGCCCCGCACCAGGCACTCCGCGCTGGCCTCCACTTTCAACTCGATGTTCTTCTCGCTGGCCAGCGTCCGCACCGAATGCGCGCAATCCGCCACGACTTCTTCCAGATACACCTCCGCCGGCGTCAATCGGTACTGTCCCGCATCTGCCCGCGTCAGCGTAAACAAATCCTCTACGATCTTGATCAGCCGGGTCGTCTCCTCATGCAAAATGCGCAGCGATTCCAGATATTCTTCCGCCCCCCGTCCCTTCTGCGACATGGCCACTTCCGCTTCGCCGCGCAGAATCGCCAGCGGCGTGCGCAACTCGTGCGAGGCATCCGCAATAAACCTCCGCTGCCGCTCGAACGACTCGTCTAGCCGGTTCAGCAAATCATTGAAGATCGTCGCCAACTGCCCCAGCTCATCGTTGGAATTCACCACTGGCAGCCGCGCATGCAAATTCGTCGCGCCGATTTGCCGTGCCTGTGCCCCCATCGCCATCACCGGCTGCAGGCTCTTCTTCGCCAGGAAATAGCCGCCTGTTCCCGCCAGCAGCAATCCCAGCAAAATCATCCACACAAACGTGGTCCGCAGCGTCTCCAGCGTTTCGTACTGCCCGTGCAGCGATTGCGCCACAATCAGCACTAGCCTCTTCCCGTCCGCCGAGAAACGCCGCGCATACACCCGCACCCGCGCCCGTCCGCCGCGAATCGTGTCCAGCCGCGTCGTACCGCTCGCGGCGATCGCTTCGAACCGCCGAAACTCATCCCCTTCTAGTGCTCGCGCCAATTGCCGATTCGTCGTCTCACCAGCCTCGCCAGAACTGGCAAGCGCCGCGTCATCCGACGCCGCAATCCTTCCGCCATCCGGCCCCACCACCACGAACCCGTCATTTTCCGACCGGTGCTCGATCATCGCCTGGTGCGCCGGAGACAGCAGCGCGCGCCCCGGCCCGCTGCCCTCATCCGCCAATTCCGCCTGAAACGTCACCAAAAACGAATCCGCCAGCGCCGCCAGGTCCGCATCCGTCCGTTGCATGGACGTCTGCCGCACGATGAAATACGTCGTTACGCATACAATCGCCAGCACTACTGCCAGCACCGTGGAGTACCACGCCGTCAGCCGCACCCGCACCGAATCAAGCATGTTTCTTCCGCTCACCGCCGTTCTTCGCGTCCGCTCCCGCTCCTCCCGCCCCGCGCGTCTTTCCTCCGCGCCCCGTCGCCGTTTCCGCCTTCAATAAGTATCCCGCGCCGCGCCGGGTCTCCAGCAATTCCGCTTTTCCATCCGGATCGATTTTCCGCCGCAGCCGGTTGATGTACACCTCGATCAAATTCGAAAACGGATCGAACGTCTCGTCCCACACATGTTCTGCAATATCCGCACGGTTCACCACGCGCCCTGCGTTCCGCACCAGATACTCCAGCAGCGCATACTCCTTATGCGTCAGCGCGATCGGCCGTCCCGCCCGCATCGCGCTTTGCTCCGCCGTGTCCAGCACCAGGTCGCCCACTGTCAATTTCGGCGGCCGCAATTCCGCCGACCG
>Ga0335073_10012133_pt1 | contig 12100 bp, 9 predicted proteins | sample Lox_Sample_22_FD_207093 | JGI IMG/M metagenome (GOLD analysis project Ga0335073, IMG submission 207093) | Soil microbial communities from Loxahatchee National Wildlife Refuge, Florida, United States - Lox_Sample_2.2 | ecosystem: Environmental > Terrestrial > Soil > Wetlands | place: USA: Florida... | reverse complement strand
AAGGATACGGTTCTCAACCTGACCAATCACAGCTATTTCAACCTGGCCGGCGAAGGGCATGGAACGATCCTCAATCACATAGTGACCATCCCTGCGGATCGCTACACTCCCGTCGATTCAGGACTCATTCCCACTGGCGAGCTGGCTCCTCTGGAAGGTACCCCGCTCGATTTCCGCAAACCCACCCCGATTGGGGCGCGTATCAACGACAACAACGAGCAACTCCGCCTGGGCAAAGGATACGACCACAACTATGTGCTCAACGGGAAAATGGGTGTGATGCACGAAGCGGCTCGTGTCGAGGAACCAACGACTGGCCGGGTGCTCACCGTCACGACGACGCAACCGGGCGTGCAGTTTTACTCCGGCAATTTTCTGGATGGAACCCTGCACGGTAAGCATGGTCATGTCTACGCCCAACGCACCGGATTTTGCCTGGAGACGCAGCACTTTCCGAATTCCCCCAATCAGCCTAGCTTCCCCACGACGGAGCTTAAGCCTGGCCAGACCTATCACAACGTGACCGTATTCAGTTTCTCAACCGCTCCCTAGTATCCCGGCCACTGCGTTGCTTAGTCCGTCGGGAATAACCAGGGCATGCGGAGGGTTGTCTGTTAGCGAGTGGTCTGAAGGGGAATGTCTGCCCGAAAAGGGAGCCAGGTGTTGTTTGTATCAGGGCACGGCTTTAGCCGGGCCGCAACGGCCTGCCAAAAGACTTGGGCTTTAGAAGCCCCTGCTTCCAGTTTGTTCATCAGAAGCGGAGTCCAGCGAGTTCGCTTCCTTTCCAAAGAAGTCGAGTGCCTTTGAGCATTAGAACGCGGGCGACACAACGTAACCTCTCGAGAGCCACGCCGTCACCCCGGACGCGGCGCCGCATATCCCGCCCGAAATGCTACCCTCAAATTGATGTCTGAAAATACCCTGGTGGAGCGCCAATCCCCCCATCCCAACCTTACGGGCGGCTGCCGCTTCGTGCGTGCCTGCTTGCGCCAGCCGGTGGACGTGACGCCGGTATGGTTTTTGCGTCAGGCCGGCCGCTACATGCCTGAATACCAGGCCGTTCGCCGTCATCATTCACTGCTGGAGATTTGCAAGAATCCGGAACTCGCCGCCGAAGTAACCATCACTGCGGCGGAGAAGCTGGACGTCGACGCGGCCATCATCTTTGCTGATCTCCTTCTGCCCCTCGAAGGCATGGGACTTGATTTCGAATTCATGGCCGGCGAGGGTCCGGTGATCCACCAGCCGGTTCGCATCTCTGCCGACGTCGACCGCTTGCGCACCGACCGCGCCCACGAACTGGGCTATGTAGCGGAGGCTATCCGCAAAGTGGTTACTCACTTCAACGATCGCATCGGCATCATTGGCTTCTGTGGCGCGCCCTTTACTCTCGCCAGTTACATGATCGAAGGCGGCGGTTCGCGCAACTACATCTTCACCAAGTCGCTGATGTACCGCGAGCCCTCCGCTTGGCGTGTGTTGCTGGAGAAACTCGCGTCCGTGCTCGAAGAGTATGCAGCGCAGCAGGTGGAAGCGGGGGCCGACGCGATTCAGATCTTCGACAGCTGGGCCGGCGCTCTCAGCCCGGCTGACTACCGTGACTTTGTTCTTCCCATCACCACGAGTCTGGTGCGCAAAGTGCAGGCACTCGGAGTGCCGGTCATCTATTTCGGCGTAGATACGGCAACCCTGTTGCCGGCTATGCGCGAAACGGGCGCCGACGTCATCGGCCTCGACTGGCGGGTTGCGCTGGATCAAGGCTGGTCTGCTCTCGGTCACAAAGTCGCCGTTCAGGGCAACCTGGACCCCATCCTTCTCTTTGCTGAACAAGAGCTGCTCCGCCGCCGGGTGTGTCAGATCCTCGAGCAGGCCGCGGGCCGTCCCGGGCATATCTTCAACCTCGGCCACGGCATCGTTCCCGGCACACCGGTCGAGAATGTGCAGCGCGTTGTTGCGTATGTGCGCGAATTCAGCGCCCAGTATGGACCAAGCGCTCCGCATGGAGACTCCCGTGCCTGAGACCACGAGCCGCCGGGCCGTCCTCTTGCTGGCCCACGGAACCCCCGAAACCCTCGACCAGATTCCTGAGTACTTGCGCAATATTACCGGCGGCCGCCCCATGCCGGAATCGGTTGTCGAGGAGATTCGCCACCGTTACAGTCTCATCGGTCCTAGCCCGCTGACGCAGCTCACTCTGAAACAGGGCCGGCTCCTCTCTCACGCGGTCGGCCTGCCCGTTTACGTTGGGATGCGCAACTGGAAGCCCTACATTGCGGATGTCGTGCGTCAGATGCGCGAAGACGGCATCACCTCGGGAGTGACCATCTGTCTCGCTCCGCAGAATTCCCGCACTAGCGTGGGGCTGTACCGCCGGGCAGCATTTGCCGGGAGTGCAGGCATTGAGATGGACTTCATCGACGCCTGGGCCGACCATCCGCTGCTGGCTCGCGCTTTTGCCGAGCGATTGCGACCACTATGGCAAAGCCTTTCCGGCCGCCTGGGCCGGCCCGCTCCAGTGCTCTTTACGGCGCATAGCGTACCGTGCCGTACCATTCAGACCGCGGAGGGGCAGACCTCACCCGATCCTTATGCGGTCGAAGCCAAGCGGACCGCCGGAAATGTGGCTGCGCTTCTTGGTCCCGACGGCCTCGCCGCCTCCGGCTGGTTCTTCGCTTTTCAAAGTCAGGGTATGTCCGGCGGCCCCTGGATCGGGCCGACCGTTGAGAACACGCTGACCGCTCTACGCCAGGAAGGACATACGGCTGTGGTCATCCAGCCCATTGGCTTCCTTTGCGACCACGTGGAAATCCTCTATGACATCGATATCGCTTTCCACAATTTCGGCAAGGCAATCGGTCTTGACGTTGTGCGCCCCGCTTCACTCAACGATTCTTCGCTCTTAATAGCGGCGCTCGAGGACTTGGCCCGGCGAGGTTTCGCCCGTTTGGCGGCCAAATCCTCTCTTTCCACTCCCGTTCCCGCTCTATGATCGCCATTGTCGGTGGAGGTCTCAGCGGGCTTGCGACAGCTTATCAGCTGGCTTCCGACGGTATTCCCTTCACTCTCTTCGAAGCTTCCGGGCGCCTGGGCGGCATCGTCGAAACGGCTCATCGCCAGGGATTCGTCATCGAGTGCGGTCCTGATTCCTGGGTGACCGAAAAGCCATGGGCTCGCGAACTGGCGGTCGAACTCGGTCTCGAAGATCAGATCATCGCCTCCAACGATCAGTGGCGCCGCACCTACGTACAGCAGGGAACCGGAAGGCTGGCGAAACTGGTCCCGATCCCCGACGGCATGCGTATGATGGTGCCCGCGAAGTGGGGCCCGCTTCTCGAATCCCCACTCTTTGGCTGGCAGGCTCGCCTGGCCTATTTGCGTGAACCCAAACGCGCCGCCGAACTGAAAGCTGCCGCTCCTCCCAACGACGAATCTGTGGCTGATTTCGTCCGTCGCCATTTCGGCAACGAGGTCGCCGCAACCATTGCCGGTCCCTTGCTTGCCGCAGTCTTCGGTGGCGACATCGAGCGGCTTAGCGTTCGCGCTGTCATGCCCGCATTTGTTCGCATGGAAGCGGAGCAGGGAAGCCTGGTCCAGGCGGTGCAGCGCCGCGCCCAGGAATCAACCCAATCGATATTCACAACCCTCGCGACTGGCCTCGAGACGCTCATAGAACGAGTCGTGAACAGGCTTCCCGCCGGATCCATACGGCTGCATCACCCGGTCTCGCGTATCGAACGGGAGGAACACGGCTGGCGGGTTCGGACAGGCCGCGGCGAGAATTCAGGATGGGACTTTTTCGACGGCATAGTCTTAGCCACTCCACCGGATGTCACGGCCATGTTGCTGAAGCAACTTCCCGCGCTGGGCGCCCATATGGCTGAACTTCTGCCCCGCGAAACAACGTCGGCCATTATCGTTGCCCTGGCCTTTGCTCCGGAACAAGCGAAGCGGCTGCGCATCCCACGCGGCTTTGGATATGTCGTTCCGTTCCAAACTTCGCCTTCCCAAGACCACGAGCTTCTGGCTTGCACCTTTGTCGATCAGAAGTTTGCTCACCGCGCTCCGCAAGGGGCAATCCTGCTGCGCGCTTTTTTTGGCGGCTATTCCGGCGACGCTCTGCAGGGGGAGGCGGACGATCAAATTGTGGAGCGCGCCCGTTTGCAGTTGAGTCGCGTATTGGGGCCCCTGCCACCGGCTGCGGAAACGGTGGTGCGCCGGTTGCCCAGGTCTTTGCCTCAATACGCTGTTGGCCACCTGGAGCGTATGGCGCAACTGGAAGCCCTCGTCAACGACCTTCCCGGTTTGCAACTCGTCGGTAATGCGTACTACGGGGTGGGATTGCCAGATCTCATTCGTCAGGGTCGAGCCGCGGCGCGGGTGCTCTCCAAGCGCTTCCGTTCTCACGCGCCACAAAACACCGCAGTTTAAGTTTGGCAGGAGCAAAAAGAAACCCCACCATTCGAGAGCCGGATCGAATCGGCTTGTAGACCCCGTGGCATGAGCCGAATATCTTGTGAAAAATTAAGCTACCAGCAGTAAGTGGGCCACGGTCGAGGACTAACTTCCATCACTTACCGATCCTGCATCTCACCATTGAAAACTGAATGATCAAGCCTTCCCAGAAAATCGTCATCATCGGTGCCGGTCCGGGCGGTTTGGCAGCAGCCATTTTGCTGCAACGCTCCGGGGCTGATGTAACCGTCGTAGAGCGCAGAACTGTTGTAGGTGGTCGCACTTCCACCATCGAGTGCGATGGTTTTAAGTTCGACACTGGGCCGACCTTCTTTCTCTATCCACGAGTCCTGCGCGAAATTCTTGCTGCTGCCGGCAGGAATCTCGAGGAAGAAGTCCCCATGTACCGGCTCGATCCGCAATACAGGCTGGTGTTTGGGGCAGGTGGAGAATTACTGGCAACTCCGGACCTGGAACGAATGGAGCGGGCCATTGCTGAGCTGAGCCCGCAGGACGCGCGCGGGTTTCGCCGTTTCTTTTCTGACAACCGCAACAAGCTGGAAAAGTTTATGCCATTTCTCGAGTCACCCTTCGAAAGCTGGCGTGACCTGGCGAAACTCGACATGATGAGGTTGTTGCCGCTCCTGCGCCCATGGCATTCGCTCGACTCCGACCTGCGCCGGTATTTCAAAGACGAGCGCATTCGCCTTGGCTTCAGTTTCCAATCGAAATACCTCGGGATGTCACCCTTTACGTGCCCCAGCCTGTTCAGCATTCTGTCTTTTCTCGAATATGAACACGGCGTTTTTCATCCCGCCGGTGGTTGCGGTGCGGTTACGAAGACTATGGGGCGCATCGCCCAGGAACTGGGTGCAAAGGTCCTGCTCAACGAGCCTGTCGAGGAGATGATCTTTGACGGGCGGCGATGCACCGCCGTGCGCACCGCCCGCCGCACGCTTGCCGCGGATGCTGTGGTGGTCAATGCCGATTTCGCCCAGGCCATGCAGCGCATGGTTCCGAATCGCATCCGTAGCCGCTGGACCGACAATCAGATCGAGAAAAAGCGCTTCTCCTGCTCTACCTTCATGCTTTATCTGGGCATCGAAGGACGCTATGACCAGGTTTCCCATCACACCATTTACCTGGCAGAGGATTATCGGCAGAATCTGCGCGATATCGAAGAGTTGCATCGTTTAAGCGAAGACCCGTCGTTCTATGTGCAAAATGCCTGCGTGACTGATCCCTCTCTCGCTCCGAGGGACATGAGCACGCTCTACGTCCTGTTGCCCGTGACGCATGAGCATGCCACCCTGGATTGGGCAAAGGAGAAGGCCCGATTCCGGGCCATAGCGCTACGCCAGTTGAAGAAAATCGGCATCCATGATGTGGAACACCGCATTCGCTTCGAGAAGCTCGTAACGCCATCGGATTGGCGCTCAGAATACGCGCTGCACAAGGGTTCAACCTTCAGCATGACCCATAATCTCGGCCAGATGCTTCACCTTCGGCCACACAATCGCTTTGAGGATCTCGACCGGGTTTACCTGGTCGGTGGTGGGACCCACCCCGGGAGTGGCCTGCCGGTAATTTTCGAGTCGGCTCGCATTACCGCACGCCTGTTGCTGGAAGATCTAAAGATGGAGCCACAGTGGGAAACCACTCCGGCGCTCCCGGAACCGGCTGTTTGCGAAGCCGCCTCGTAAAATGGCCGCTAAGTGCACAATCAGAAGTATGCCGGTTAAGGTAGAGCGCCAAAAAGTCGCATCGCTTGGGCAGGCGCGCGTAGCGCAACAGATCTGGGCGCGCGCCAACCTGCGCAAGCGCCTTGCGCTCCTTCGCCGCGCCAGGCATCGCATCGCCGCAACGGCCGAAGAAATTGCTCGCAGTGTTCCCTGCAGCCAGCCCGGTGCTCTGCACCGCACCCTTGCAGATACACTAGCCTCCGAGGTCCTGCCGCTGGTGGAAGCTTGCCGCTTCCTGGAGCGCGAAGCGGAATGGATCCTGGCCCCTCAACGGGTCAGCGCTCACACTCGTCCCTTCTGGCTTCGCCGTGTCAATGCAGAGACGATACGCGAACCCGTGGGGGTAGTCCTGATCATTGCCCCGGCGAACTATCCGCTATTTTTGCCAGGGGTTCAGGTATTGCAAGCGCTGGCGGCGGGGAATGCCGTGTTGTGGAAGCCTGCGCCCGGCGGTTCAGGGGCCGCGGAAGCCCTACGCGACGTCCTCATCGGATGCGGGCTCGATCCCGCGTTATTACAAGTCCTGAATGATTCGACCGAAGCAGCCAGTGAGGCCATTGATGCGGGAGTGGACAAAGTCTTTCTCACCGGCTCAGCATCCGCGGGCAAGGCAGTTCTCCATCACCTTGCGCCCCACCTTACTCCCGCTGTGATGGAACTGTCAGGCTGCGATGCTGTCTTTGTGTTGCCTGGGGCAGACCCGGAGCGTACCGTGGCTGCCCTCATTTTTGGACTCAGATTCAATGGCTCGGCCACCTGCATGGCCCCGCGGCGGCTCTTTCTCGTCGGCGAGCATACAGAGACTCTGCGGAAACTGCTCGACCAACTCAAGAGCCTGTCCCCGATTCCTCTTCCGCTTGCCACGCGTGCCCAACTCGCGGAGCTGTTCGAGAATGCGCGGCGCTTGGGGGGATCCATTCTGATGGAGGAGTCCTCCGGGGCGCTGCGCTACGCAGTCATTCTCAGAGCCACGCCGGAAATGAAAGCTGCGCAGAGCGATATCTTCGCGCCTGTCCTTTGCATTTTGGATGTTCCCAATACCGATGCCGCGGTAAATGCTCACGCTCTTTGCCCCTATGCATTGACGGCGGCGATCTTCGGACCTGAAGCGGAAGCCCGCACTTTGGCATCCCGGCTGCCGGTTGGGATGGTGTTGATCAATGACTTGATCGTAGCCACAGCGGATCCCCGCGTAGCCTTCGGAGGCCGCGCATCGAGCGGCTTCGGCCTCACTCGTGGGCGCGAAGGCCTGCTCGAGATGACCGCGCTCAAAACTGTTGTAACTCAGCGCAGCCGCAACCTTCGCTCCTACCGTCCGACCACGCCCGCCCATGAGACATTTTTTGCCGCTTATCTGCAGATGGTTCATGCGAGTCGCTGGCGAGACCGCTGGAGTGGGATGTGCCGTTTCTTCCGCGCAACCGCCCGGCTCCATAGAGATTGAGGAGAAAAGTATGCGTGTCGCAGTCATCGGATCGGGGCTTGGCGGACTTTCGGCAGCGTGCACCCTGGCCGCCCGCGGCTACGAAGTCGAGGTCTTCGAAAAGAATCCCTGGCTCGGTGGAAAGGCCGCTGTGCTCGAGGACCAGGGTTTCCGCTTCGACATGGGCCCCACCATTCTGATCCAGCCCTCCGTTCTGCGCCGAATATTTTGCGAAGCAGGCCGTGCCATGAGCGACTACCTCGACATGGTCCGTCTCGACCCGCAGTGGCGCTGTTTTTTCGACGATGGCTCGGTGCTCGATCTCAAAGACGATGTGCGGGAGATGGCAGCCTCCCTCGAAGCCGCGGAGCCTGGTCTGGGAACCAGATTCACCGAATTCATGCAACTGTCGCAGAGGCTGCACGGGATCTCGGACAAGTTCTTCTTCTGGAAGTCCGTGGGTTCCATGCGCGACACATTCGATATCGGAGGGAGCTTCCAATTATCGGTGCTCAAGGATGTTCTGAGCATGCGCTTGGGACAGACCGTTTCGGGTACGATTCGCGACTTCATTAAGGAGCCGCGGGTCGCACAGATGCTCGATCACTATGTCCAGTATGTCGGCTCATCGCCGGACAATTCGCCGGCCATTCTTTGTTCCATCGGTCATATGCAGGCTGAGCAAGGCATCTGGTATCCGAAGGGCGGCACCCGGGCAATTCCCTTGGCGCTCGTTCGCCTGGGCGCCGAGCTTGGCGTGCGCTACCACATGTCGACCGAGATCGGACGTCTGCTGGCGGAAGGCGCCGTTGTTACCGGACTCGAAACATCGAACGGCGAAAAGCACTTGTTCGACGCCATAGTTTCCAACGAAGATGCTGTGCGCACCTATCGTGAGCTCATTGGCGGCACAGCGGCGCAGCATTTCGACAAGCGCCGGGAATACGAGCCGGCCTGTTCCGGCGTCGTGCTTTACCTCGGCCTGAAACGTCGCTACGAGCATCTGGCGCATCATGATTTCGTCTTTTCCCGGGACCCCCATGAGGAGTTCCACCACATCTACGACCTGGCGGAACCTGCGCCGGATCCGACTTGTTACCTCGCCTCGACTTCTGCCACAGATCCCACGGCAGCCCCCGAAGGGGGCGATGCCCTCTACATACTTGTGCACACCCCGTTCCTGCGTCCTAAGCATGACTGGAGCAAACTGTTTCCCGCCTATCGCCAGGTGATTCTGAATAAGCTCAAACGCACCGCGGGCCTGATCGACATTGAAGATCGAATCGTATTCGAGCGTGCGCTGACCCCTGTCGATATCCATGAGCGGTACCGGGTTCTAAATGGAGCGATCTACGGCATCTCGAGTCACGGCCGCTGGGCCGGCGCCTTCAAGCCCGCCAATGCCAGTCCCGATCTCGAGGGCTTGTATCTGGCAGGAGGGGCAGCGCATCCCGGGCCCGGCATGCCTATGGTTATGATGAGCGGATGGATTGCCGCCGATGCCCTCGACCAGCGCTACCGTGGAGCGGATGCAGCTGTCTCAGCGCGCCGCCACGCAGAGGAGCTTCTGGCGCATGCCTAGGCCACGAATCACAAATTGCGGCGAATCTCCGGCAATTTCGGCGGCGAAGACCACATTCCGTCCTGTAAATAAATTTTCATCTCGACCGGCGCGAAGCGAAGTGGAGAGATCTGAGGTTCTATTGCCGGGCTGGAGATCTCAATGCTGATCGAGGACGCAAAACCGACTCCTCCATCGCGCGCTCTGCTGTTCCTTTTCGAACGCTATCTGCACTGGTACATCGGCCGGCACTTCCATGCCATGCGCTTGGCCGGCGCCAGCCGATTCCCGGGTCACACCACACCCCTGATCGTCTACGGCAATCACGCTTCCTGGTGGGACCCGCTTGCCTTCATCGTGATTTCGCGCTACCTTCTTCCCACCGCACACCACTATGCGCCCATGGATGCCGTTGCCCTAAAGCACTACGGATTCCTCCGCAAGCTGGGCCTTTTCCCGGTCGAACCGGGTACCCGCCGCGGAGCAGCACACTTCCTGCGCACCGCAAACCAGATCTTCTCAACGCCAGGTACAGTGCTCTGGCTCACGCCCGAGGGACGCTTTACCGATGTGCGGACGCGTCCTGCGATCTTTCGTCCCGGCATGGCCGCCCTGGTTTCCCGGCTGGGCGCCTGCACCGTGGTGCCGGTGGTTATGGAATGCACTTTCTGGAATGAGCGTCTGCCCGAGATGTTGCTTTGCTGCGGCCAGCCCATCGAAGTAAGCGATGGCACTATGCACAGCAAGACCGAATGGAACGAGCGCCTGGAGAAGGCTCTCGCAGAAACGCAGGATGAACTCGCCGCCCTTGCGAAACTGCGCGATCCGGAACGCTTTGAAACCATTCTCTCCGGGCGGGTAGGTGTCAGCAGCGTCTATGACGGTTGGAAAAGGTTTTTGGCTTTGGTGACCGGGCGTGCGTACGAAGGCAGCCATGGAGGCATCCATCGCCTATGAGCGTGCTCGTAGGACTCGCATTCTGGTGTGCAATAATCCCTGCCTTGCTCTGGCTGTGGAACATGCTCATCTATCGCGAGCCACAGGCCGGCGGTTGCGTGCAGACGGGACACTGTACGTTGCCGGATGCAATCTCGGTCCTCATTCCAGCGCGCAACGAAGAACACTCAATTGGCGCTTCACTGAATAGCCTGCTCGCCTCTCGCGGAGTAAACATCGAGATCATTGTTCTGGATGACGGTTCGACAGATCGCACCGCACAGATCGTGCATGAATTTGCGGCTCGCGATCCTCGTGTGCGCCTGCTGTCTTCCGTTGTTTTGCCGCGCGGATGGAACGGAAAGCAGCATGCCTGTTCAGTGCTGGCAGCGCAGTCCCATACAGAGATTCTTTGCTTCCTGGACGCTGATGTGCGCCTTGCGCCTGAGGCGCTGGCTTCGATGGCTGCGTTTCTGGAGCGTACGAATTCCGATCTTGTAAGCGGATTTCCTCGTCAGGAAACGCAAACGCCACTCGAATGTTTGCTGCTGCCGCTGATACATTTTGTGTTGCTTTCGTATCTGCCATTGGCGGCCATGCGTGCTTTCCAGTCGCCGGGCTTTGGCGTCGGTTGCGGCCAATTTCTCATGGTGCGGCGCGAAGCCTATCAGAAAACCGGCGGCCATTCGGCGATACGGACAACCATGCATGATGGGCTGTTGCTGCCCCAGTTATTCCGCCGGCACGGTTTCCGGACGGACATCGCCGACCTCACCCATCTGGCCACTTGCCGCATGTACCACAATGCTTCCGAGGTGTGGCGAGGCCTGTCCAAGAATGCCACCGAGGGCATGGCCGCTCCCGCTCGCATCCTGCCGTTCACTCTTCTGCTTTTTTGTGGACAGGTTCTTCCCTTGCTTCTTAGCCTCTATCTCATTGTTGCTCCCGGTTCGTTCAGTAGCCGGGCGAGCTCGCTAATCCTGACCGCGCTCGCAGCGTCATTTTTTCCTCGCTTTTTCTCTGTATGGAAGTACCGTCAATCATTATTCAGTGCTTTACTGCACCCGCTCGGCGTAACGGTTCTGCTCGTTCTGCAGTGGCTTGCCCTGCTGCGCAAGCTCGCGGGTCAACCAGTTACGTGGAAAGAGCGCGCCTATCGCATGGGTTGATGCAACCCCTTCTCCTGCACCAGCATTACAGTTGAATGATGGCAAAAATCGGGCTTCGAATTGTTGTCTTCTTGGTTTTTTCCGCAGCGGTTCGCGCCGATGTCTCCTTCGAGCAGCGCCTCGCCGAGGCACGCCAGCAATATTTTGCCGACATTCAAGGCGATCATAAGGCTGCAGATCAGGCGCGCGCCAGCTTCGCGGCGCTGACTCGCGAGTATCCGGACAATGCTGTCGTTGAGGCTTACAGCGGCAGCCTGGAGCTCCTTGAAGCAGCCCACACCTGGGCTATCTGGGACAAGCATCGCCTGGCGAATGAAGGTCTGCAAAAGCTGGATCAGGCAGTAGACCGCGCGCCTGGCAATCTCGAAGCCCGTTTCATTCGAGCTGCATCTACCTGGCATCTCCCCTTCTTCTTCAAGCGGAAGGCGCAGTCAGAGAGTGATTTCGCCATCATCGCGCCGCAGGCTGAAGCTGCCGCTGCAAAGGGAGAGTTACCGCCCGCATTGGCAGCTGCAGCCCTGGATTACTACGGCCAGGTACTAACCGACCGCAGCGACAATCACGGTGCCAAACGAGCCTTCCAGGCTGCGGTCCGCGTCGACAGCAACAGTCCCGCCGGCCGCGACGCCCAGAAGCGCCTCCGCGAAGAGTGAAGGCACTGCAATGAAGTGGGAATAACCGCAGATCTCTCCACTCCGCTGCCCTCCGATTTGTTTCTCGCGATTGATCGCATTACCGATGTACTGGTATCGCTCAACCCAGACCAGCCGATGACATCGATAGTCAGCAGTAAACCCTAAATTATCCCTCGAGCGAT
>Ga0335073_10012132_pt1 | contig 12101 bp, 12 predicted proteins | sample Lox_Sample_22_FD_207093 | JGI IMG/M metagenome (GOLD analysis project Ga0335073, IMG submission 207093) | Soil microbial communities from Loxahatchee National Wildlife Refuge, Florida, United States - Lox_Sample_2.2 | ecosystem: Environmental > Terrestrial > Soil > Wetlands | place: USA... | reverse complement strand
ATCAACCACCTATGTGGACCATCGACCGCGAAGGCTTAAGGAATTCAGGCTCGCCAATGTGATGGCGCGCCTCCTTGCCCTTCACAGTCTGTCCAATGTACTGGCACAGCTCGGCGTCGCTCTCGCCCGCCCGCATGCGTCCATAAAGGTCGTGCTCGACCTGGGAGAAGAGGCACGTCCGGATCTTGCCATCCGAGGTAAGCCGAACCCGGCTGCAAGCGCCGCAAAAGGCCTGGGTGACCGGGGCAATGATGCCAATCTCGCCCCTGCCGTCGGCGAAACCGTACCGCCGCGCTGTCTCGCTTGCATCCCGGCCAGGTAGGGGTTCGAGGGGCATGAAGTGATTGATCCGCTCCACAATTTCCTTGAGTGGAACCACGATCTCCGGTGACCAGAGCCGTCCTTCCTCAAGCGGCATGAACTCGATGAAGCGGACGACCACGTCCTCCTGGCGCGCAAAATCGGCAAACTTCTCGATCTGGTCGTCGTTGAACCCGCGCAGGAGCACGCAGTTGATCTTCAGCGGAGCCAGCCCCGCATCGCGCGCTGCGCGAATCCCCCGCAACACCTGATCGAAGCTGCCCGGAATACGGGTGATGCGCTCGAAGGTCCCCTGGTCCACAGCGTCCATACTGACGGTAACCCGCTGCAGACCGGCATCCTTGAGCCGAACTGCCAGACCTTCAAGCAGATGGCCATTCGTCGTGAGCGCCACCTCCAGCGGCTGGTCCGCAAGCGTGCGCAGATTTCCCAGTTCATGGATAAGCTCGAGAAGGCCTCGCCGCAACAACGGTTCGCCGCCGGTCAGCCGGACCTTCTCGATGCCCATGCTGACGAACAGTCGAATCAGCCGCAGATACTCGTCAATTTTCAGCTCGGGATATTGCGCGCCCAACTCACCTGTCCGGCAGTAGACACACTTGTAATTGCATCGATCTGTTACAGAAACACGCAGATCGTGAATCGTGCGCCCATGGCTATCAGTCAACCGTGTGGGTGCTGCAATTGGGGAAGCGGCTGCCATCAGCAATATCTAGGCTATACCCTCTCGCCGAAGTCTGTTGAGCCGTTCCCTGCACAGAACAACGCGCTGGCTGCATCCGGGAGTGTCGGACGGGTACGTGAACCATCCTAGTCGACGCGCGGCAGGCCCCGCCGCAAAACCACCCCGGTCACGCCGAAGCCCAAAATCAGGCAAATGGCGACCACGAAGTAATAGAACATGGGATGTTCCCAGCCCGGCGAATAGGTCAGGTCCTGCCCGACCCAGAGCAGCAACACTGTGGCGATCACAGCGAACTGTCCGGCAATCACCAGAAACGTGTGCCCCAGTTGGCGCCTGCTGTCCAGCGCCTCGACCTGCGCGGGTGTCAGATTCTGTTCTTCGGGGGGAAGCAAGGGATTCGGCATTCTCGATCTCCAGGCGGTCCGTTTCCAGCCTTGGACCACTTACAGATTCGATTCAATCACATGCAGGCGGAGTCCCGCTACCCGGCGCTACACGTCCGATGTGTGTGATCAAACACCCGGAGCAATATCCCGATGGGGTCGCCCCCACTTCCCTCGAAACGCGATCGCGGGGAAGAATCCCGTCTATTCGGTAAGAAACGCCAGCGACTGCAGCGTCGTAATCTCGAAGGGCTTGCGGCAGCGAACATTTGTGCACGATAGCTTGTCATCGCGTCGCACCATGTAAGATTGCGCCTTGGCGAACCTCGCCCGGTCACGCTCATCGGCGTTGCGCGGCAGTTGCGCCTTCTTGCGCCGCACCACCCAGGTGACCTTATACTCGGCAGCCTGTCCGCATTTGGGGCAGGTCAGTGTATGAGCGCGTGCTTCTGTGGTCTCGTTGAAAAACTCCCGTTCTTCCATTGGCTCCCACTCTTCTTGAACTCCCTGCCCGTGCGTCCCCGCGAGGCGGGTCTTCCGTTCTGCCGCGAACTATTCCATACTCTTCCTTGCCATGGCGAAACGCAAGCCGGAGAAGTTCTCCGCCGCGAAGGCGGTGAAGGCCAACGCGCGCGAGCGCGTGGGTCAACCCAAGCCCTCGCGCATTGTTGAAGATAGGCCTCGCACGGGACGCGAGACCAAACACAAACCCAAACTCGAAGACCTGATCCGGCACGCGGAGTAATCCGCGGGCCGACTGCGTCGAGGTTGCGTCTAGTTGCGCAAAACAAGCAGGCTTGAGAGCAATGCCAGCGGCATGGCAAGAAGACCCACCTTCATGAACTCCCAGGCCGAGATCTCGACATTCTCGCGGCGCAGCGCAATCAGCCACAGAATCGTCGCCAGCGAACCGGTGACAGAGAGATTCGGTCCCAGGTCCACGCCGATCAAGACCGCATGAGCAAGAATGGGCGCATGAGTTGCTTGCCGCAGTGTCGCCCCGCCGATCAGCCCGACCGGCAGGTTGTTCATCGCGTTCGCGGCTAGCGCAATGGTGAAGGCAGAGAGGTTCTTCGCCTCCCAGGGAGGCATCTTCGCCAAAGCCTCAAGCCCGCGAAGGCCCGCCCTGAACAGCCCTGCCCCTTGCAGCGCCTCCACGATCACAAACAGCCCTGCCACAAGCGGCAACACCGACCACGATACCCCGGTAGCCACCCTGCCCACGATCCGCCGATTGCGCGGGGCCACCATCATTAGGGCGGCCACACTCGCGCAGCAGGTCGGGATTCCAAGGGGCAACCCCAGCGCCGAGGCTCCGATCAGCGCCGCAGCGGCGAACAACAGGCCGCCGAGCGCGAGTTTGCCCTCGGTGGTCAGCTGGGCAGGTTGCGGTTGCGCCTCGATCCGGCGTTGCAAATCTTTGCGTTCGCACCAGTACAGACAGGCAAAAGTCACTGCGATCGACACGAGCGAAGGAAGAAGAAAGGTGCCCAGCCACCCAGTCAAATGCGGAATCCGCCGTCCGAATACGACGAGATTAGCGGGATTCGAGATAGGAAAGACAAAGCTCGCCGCGTTGGCGATGAAGGCACACGCCAACAGATAAGGCCGGGGACGAACCTGTGCCCGTCGTGCAACGGCCAGCACCGCCGGCGTCAGGACCACCGCGGTGGCATCGTTCGAGAGCAGTGCCGTCACCACCACGCCGACACAATAGATCAGGAAGAACAGTCTGCGAGACGATCCCCGAGCGTGATCGGCTGCAATGCGCGCGGCCCAGTCGAAGACGCCTTCTTCCCGCGCCAATTCGGCCAGGATCATCATGCCTGCGAGAAAGAGATAGACGTCGAGCCCTTCACGAATGGCGTGCGCGGCCTGGCGCAGCGTGATGAGATCCGTTGCGATCAGCAGGAGAGCGCCGGCGCACGCCCACCAGACCTCGGCAATTCTGCGAGGACGGACGAGCATGGCCAGAATGCTGGAAAGAGCGACGATCCAGACGAGCACTGTACTTTGGATGCTACCGAACTAAGCTTTTCCGGTGCAGGCGGGACCGATCAGGGGTACGCCGAGGGTAAGACAGGCGTAACGGGGCAAACAGCCAGCGTCCTTCATTGCAAGACAATGTGTGAGACATCCGTCCGACATTTGTCTTACGCCGTTCTACGCGCGTATGAGGCTTGTAGGACGCCGTCCGACACACCGCCCAAGTGCCGCAGTAAGATCCTGGGAGCGCAGGACGACTGTAAGACACGGATTCGGAGACACCGAGCCTCCACGAAGAACTCCAGACATGGGACCTTGGCACAGCAGTGCCCGCCAGAGCCCTCAAGACTGCCCGTCGAGCCAGGCAGCCAGCTCCTTGTGGCCACGCTCGCGCGCAAAATCGGCAGGGGTCTTCCCCTGATCGCTTGCATGGTGCGGGTTCGCCCCATGGTTGACCAGCAGCTCCGCGAGGTCTTTACGATTGGCTGTTGCCGCGGAGAAGATTGCAGTGAATCCGCCAGCCTGGGTGGCGTTGGCGTCGGCTCCTTGCGAAAGCAGCAGCTCGACGGTGGACGGGTTCTTTCCCAATGCCAGCGCCGCGTGCAATGGCTGGTTACGCTGGGGGTTTTTGGAGACCGCGTCGACGCGCGCTCCGCGAAAGATCAAGGTCCCCACCGAGAGCGGCGTTCCGAAAGCCCCTGCCAGATGCAAAGCCGTCCATCCGTCGCCCGAAAAGGCCTGGGCTGCCCCTGCATCCTCAGCAAGAATCTGCTGCAAGCGCGTCTCATCGCCGGTGGCGGAGGCCTCGAAGATATTAGGCACGACGCCGAGCTGAGCACGCTTCTTCAACAGCAGATCCCGAATCGCGGCCTGCCCCGTGTACACGGCCCACAACAATGCGGAAACGCCCTGCGGGTCACAGTACTCCGCAAGCGACGGATTGGTATCCAGGGCCGCGGTAACCTCGACAAGGTTCCCGTTCTGGATTTGCTTCAGGAAGTATTGGCTCACTGGTGACTCACGCTGTAAGGGCCAGGCAGCTTTGGCCCAGAATAGGCCGCGTCCGTCTCCGGCTTGGCCGGCTGGTTGGTTCGTTTGGAATAAATGCGGAATTCGACGACGAGATCCAGCATCACGGGAACCGGCTTTCCATCTTTCATCGCCGGCTGAAAACTCGCCTTGCGGATCGTGTCCGCGGCGCTTTCGTCTAGCCCGAAGCCGATCGGTCTACCCACCACAATCTCTTCCGGCTTGCCGTCAGCGCCAATCACGGCGTGATAAAGCGCCATTCCCGCGACACCATTCGCCTGCGCGTACTCGTTCGACTGCGCCTCCAGTGCGGAAAGCAACTTCGCCTTCTGGTCAACGGTTCCCTGGCGATAAACGCCCGGATCGGCCGGCCTGTAATCGGCCTGTTTGGCGACAGCATCGTAGTACAGCTTCCAGAACGACGGCATCGCCGCGATCATGCGGTCATCCAGCCCCTGGGCGAAGATTTGGTCAATCGCATTGTGCAACAGGCGCGCGGCATGCGCGGGCGACGTCGTCGTGGTCACCTTCCCTGGATCAGCCGGCCGCTCGTCCTCGGGGGCCGCATTCATCTCCGCTTTGGCCTCGTCGGCATCGCTCGGTTCACTCGGTCCCGCAGCCGGAGATCCGGCTCCGGATTCCTTACCCTGCGCCTCGTCGCCCTTCTTTGCTTTCTTCTTTTTCGGCGTTACCACCAGCTCGCGATCGATGGTGATCTTTACAACCTTCTTCTTCGGCGTGATCCGCACCTTGTCCACCGCCTTGGTCGGGTCTTCGTCAGGCCGTGCGCCAAGAAAATGAAGGCCGTAGCGGATGCCGGTCAGCTCCACCTTGTGCTTGGAGAGACGCACGTGGTCAATCTGGAGCACATTGAGCGTATAGGATCCCTGCGGCGAATGGCCGATCAGCCGTCCGTTCTCATCGAAACTCAAAGAATTATCGAGGTAGCCGCCGCGCAGATAGAGAGTCTTTCCAGTCAGCAGCTGCTTCAGGTCGTCTTCGGTGATCCCGCCGACGGCCGAGTCCTTTGCATCTGTGGCGGATTCCTGGGGCCCATTCGAAGGCGCTGCTGTCTCGGGTGCAGGGGCCGCCGTCACCGGCGGCTCGGCCGCATCGGCTGGCGGTGTCGCCGGCGGCGCATCCTGCGTCGCGGCGGTTGGACTGGCCTGCTGCGCTGCTCCGCCCTGGGGAGTTGCCGTCGTGGCGGGCTGCTCGACCGCGTTCGCGGGCGCGGGATCTGCCTTTGGCGCCTGCTGCTGCTCGGCATCGGGCGGCGCGGGCGCTGGCGCCGTTTGCTGCGCTGGATCCCGTTGCGCCGTACCCGAAGCAGGCGCCTGCGCCGCCGCAGCAAATCCGGAGGCAAACAAAGCAGCCTCAGCGACGAACCGGAATAATGGGGGGAAGCGCCTCATTGATACTGTCCAGGGCCTTTGTCCAAAACTCTATCAGCCCGCCTGCAATTCCCCGCGTTGCAATCGAATGAAAGCCTGTTACGGAGGTGCTTCAGCCGGCGCCGGGACGCCGCAGACACCACAGAATGCGCCGGAACACACCCAATGCCCGCTTCGCGTCTGTCTCCGCCCAACTGAGCCGCCGCAACAGAACGCGCAGATCGTGCCGGTTTGCCGCCTCCATGGCCTGCGGCGAGTAGCCCGAGGCAGTCATCGTTTCTTCAATCACCTCGGCCAACCGGTCGAGTGTGCCGGACATCGCGGGAGATTGCAGACCGGCCGGCGTTGGATCCCTCGCGCTCTCTGTACCCGATCGTGTCAGTTCATAAAGACACACCGCAACCGCCTGCCCCAGATTCATCGAAGGCTGGCGAGCGCCAGTCGGAATCTCTGCCAGCAGATGGCAGCGCGAGAAATCCTCGCGCGTGAGCCCTCGTTTCTCCGGCCCGAAAACGAGCGCGACGCGGCCCCCGCACGCCAGTTCGCCGGCAACGCGCGGCTCAAGATCCGGGAGAGACACGACGGGTTGTTCCGGCTTGCGGTGCGTGCGCGTGCCCGTTCCCACCACCAGCGTGCATCCTGCAAGAGCCTCGGCAAGGGTGGCACACTCGTTCGCAGTACGCAGCAGTTCCGGCGCGCCGACAGCCGACCGCGCCTCGCGCCAAAGCGGCTCAAACGGCGCTACGACAGTAAGGCGCAAAAAGCCGAAATTGGCCATGGCCCGAGCAGCCGCCCCAATGTTGAGCGGATTGCGCGGCGCGACGAGCACGACTTCGACCCCATCGGGATAGTCATCGGCGAGCAAGCCCTCATTGTAGAAGCGGCACGGTCAGGCATGCGGGCCAATCGCCGTCTCCTCAAGCCAGCGCCTTTGGATTGATACACTGCACTTCGATGCCTTCCCTTCCGGATTCTGGACAAGATGCAGAGATCGATGCCCTTTGTTCCACGGCTCGCTGGTGCGCCGCGCGCGGATGGGTTCCGGCGACCAGCGGCAACTTCAGCGTCCGCATTGGAGATCGCATCTTCATCACCTCGACCGGCCTGGACAAAGGGGCTCTGACGGCCGACGACCTGCTGGAGATCGATCGTGAAGGCCGCGCGATTGCCGGCCGCGGCCGATCATCCGCCGAAACCGGGCTACATACGGTTATCTATCGCGAGCGGCCGGAAGCGTGCGCCATTCTGCACGTGCACAGCATCTGGAACACGCTGCTCTCACGACGCTTCGCTGCGCAGGGATACGTTTCGCTGGAAGGTTACGAACTGCTGAAGGCTCTCTCCGGCGTGACGACTCACGCCCATCTGGAACAGGTCCCGATTCTCGACAACTCGCAGGACTACGACCGCCTCTCGGCAGCCCTCGCCGGGACGCTTCTCGCGCATCCCCGCGCCCATGGAGTCCTCTTGAGCCGGCATGGGCTTTATACTTGGGGTCAATCGGTGGTCGAGGCGCGGCGTCATCTGGAGGCCCTCGAGTTCCTCTTCGAGGTGGAAGGCAGGCGCCAGTTTGCTGCAGGCCAACCGGCTACACCGGACATCCTGGAGTAAGACTGCATCGGAACCGATCTGCTCGAACCGGCCGGAAGGAGTGCATCATGGCTGTTCTTCGCTTCCCTCCCGACACAACCCGCATCGACTCCGACGCCGACATCACCGCGGCCCTTGCGCCTCTGGGTATCGACTACGAGCGCTGGAGCCTGGACCGTGTGCCTGCGGACGCGACTGCAGATCAGGTGCTCGCGGCCTACGCCCAGGAGATCGACGAGATGAAGCGCCGCGGCGGGTACGTTACGGCCGACGTGATCGACGTGAATCCAGCGACGCCGAATCTCGAAGCCATGCTGGCCCGCTTCGATAAGGAGCACACCCACTCCGAAGATGAAGTGCGCTTCACCCTCTCCGGGCGCGGGATCTTCTTCCTCAACATTCAAGGACGTGTGGCCTCAGTCGAAGTGGGACCAGGCGACATGCTGCGCGTGCCGCGCGGGACGACGCATTGGTTCACGCTGTGCGAGGACCGGCGCATTCGCGCCATTCGCTGGTTCCAGGACACGGCGGGCTGGACGCCCCACTACACGGGCTCAGGAGTTGACCAGGGTTATCAACCCTTGTGTTTCGGCCCCGCCTATCTGGGACCGCGCGTCAGCACCACAATCTCCGCATGACGGCAACCGGGCTAAAGGTCTATCTGCTCGATGTGGAAGGAACAGTCGCGCCCCTTTCGCTCGTGACCGGGCAGTTGTTTCCGTATGCGCGCAAGCACTTCGATTCCTTCCTCAGGGAGAACATCACACAAGACTCTGTGCATCGAGACCTGATGATGCTCAAGCTGGAGCGGACGCAGGAACAAGATCCAGATGCTCCCAGCTTCGATCCTCCAGCATCTCGAACCGATCCCGGGGTCGTCTCCATGAGCCCGGCCAAAGGCGTTCCCCTCGTTCTTCGGTACATCTTCTGGCTCATGGATCGCGATCGCAAGTCGACAGCTCTGAAATCGCTGCAGGGCAAGATATGGAGGGCCGGCTTCGAACAGGGAGAACTAAAGGGCACTCTGTTTGCCGACGTGCCCGCAGCGTTCGAGCGCTGGGCTAAAGTGGGTAAGGTCGCAATTTATTCCTCGGGATCGGTCGAAGCGCAACAACTCTTGTTCCGGCACTCAACGTATGGCGATCTGACGCCGCTGATCTCAGGCTATTTCGACACCCGAATCGGCCCTAAATCAGAGAGCGCAAGCTATGCGGCGATTGCAGCCCGCTTTGCCGTAGCTCCGGCCAACATGCTCTTCTTTTCCGATGTTGTGCGTGAACTCGATGCAGCACGCGCCGCCGGCTGTGCGACGCGCCTGGTCGCGCGCGAGGGCAATGCCCCGGTAGACCCACATGGACACGCATCGACCCCTACGCTGACCGGCATATAGCGTTTCGTCGGTTGTTTACGTTTTCAAAAACCCCGGAGTATACTAGCCGCGTTCGCTATGGCTGCCGGAGAAGCAGCCTGCATTTCCTGGACAAATAAGGGGGAGTTCATGCTGCGACAAGTTGTGTCTTGCTTTGCCTTTGTTCTCTGCCTGGCCGGCTGTTGCGGTCTCGCCTCGGCGCAGGAAGTGGTTCACGCGCTGACCGGAACTGTGAGTTCGCTTGATCCTGCAGCGAAAACCATCACCATGTTTCTCGATGGCGGCTCACAGGGTACATTCAACGACATGACCAATCAGAAGGTCTCGTTGTCCGTGGACAAGAAACTGCTCGCCGATACCACCACGCCCGATGACTTCAAGAAGAGCGGCGCGTACGTGATTGTGTTCTACTTCGGCGGCACCGATACGCGAACGGCCGTCGCATTGCGCAGCCTGGGCTCGGGGCCGTTCACTGCGACAACCGGCACCGTCGAGCGCCTCGAAGGACATCGCACGCTGGTGGTGCAGGATAAATCAGGAGCGACCCAGACCTTTGCGCTGACCAACGACACCGTCGCGGAAGGAATGTCAGGCGCGGTGAGTGGGCTGAAGTTCACGGCGGATAAGGGCGATCATGTGCGTGTAGTCGGAACCACAAAAGACGGCAATCCGATCGCCCTTTTCGTAAGCGAGATGTAACCCGATCGACCGGGCTGGTGGGCGGGTCGGCTTCTCCCGAAGCCGACGCGGCGTGCGCAGCGGTCGGCTAGAACGCGAACCGTGCGCCGAGTTCCACGCGGCGTGCTGCTTCCGCGGCAAGCCCCTCGCCGAGGCTCGGTGAAGAAACCACCGTTCCAACCGCGGTCACATTGGTGTGGTTGAACAGATTCGAGGCACGCGCGTTCAGGGTCAGAGTGCGAGGACGATCCTTGCTCGAACTGAAATCGAACACGCGGCTCAGGTTCGAATAAGCGTGGAGGATCACCGGCATCGTGCCGAGATTGCGCGGCACATCGCCGTTGACGACATTGGTCGTCATCAGCCCGAACGGCGTTGAATACACGCCGTCACCCGGAGCCGACGCATACGAAGGCCGGTCGTTGAATTCGCCGTCGCCATTGTCATCTGTGCCTGTAGTGATGTTGTAGGGTGTGTCGAAGTGCCAGTAGGCCTCCGCAGACCACTCGATCTTGAAGGGAAACTTCAGATCGTTCTCGACAAGCGCGCCGCTCGATTGCCAGTCGGCGCGCGCCGACTCGCCCTGGTCGCTGTAGCTGGACTGCGGCGTATCGCCGTCGGTGCGAAAGTGTACGCCCCAATAGCCGATGCTGAACGTCCAGTGCTTGAGACCCTTCTGGTCGACCCCCGCCCAGAAGACGCCGCCTTGATTGTGCGCGGAGTTCTGAAAGTCGAAGACGTTGAGATTCGGCGCGCCCGGCCGTGGAGCAAGCAGAGCAGCGCTCGGGTCAGGAGGAGCGCCGCTGCTCGAAGCGATCAGGGGCGCATTGATATTGACGGTGCGTGGATCACCCCAGGCCGAGTACTCCGTGTACCACGCCGACGGATGCCAGTGGCCCGGCAAATCGCGCTCGATGCCTATGCCGATCTCAGAAACGGGAATCTGCTCGAACTCGGGTGTGAACTGCCACCGATTGCCGACCTGAATCGATCCCGGAACCGGCGTGAGCGGGTCGGCATAGTTGGGCGCGTAGACGACAGCCTGCTGCTGGCGAACTCCGTCGAGCCGGTATGCCTCCAGCGCATCGCTGATGTCGATGGGCATGCTGAAGAGACCTCCGCGTAGATGGATCGCCCACTTCGAGTCCTTGTCCGGCGCCCAGGCCAGGCCGAGCCGTGGGCCGAAGTTGGCGAACGTGCTTGGCGTGGTCTGAAGAGCGTAGCGCAACCCCGTTGTGACCTGCAGCCGATGCGGCAGCTTGACCGTGTCTTCGCCATAGAGCGCGAGCCGCCACTGCGCGTACGGAACCAGCGGCGTGCCCGAGGTCACTTGATACGTTGTCGGCGTTCCACCGGCCAGGCCGAGCAGCGCGCGCCGGTACTGCTCGATCGGCGTAATCGTCTCTGTCGCGGAAGTCGGATCGTTGCCGGCGTCTAGCACCGGAGCGCTGCCTCCGCCGAAGACATACGCGCCGTTGAACGTGTCGGGATCATAGTTGTGGACAAAGAACCCGATGGACTGCGCGCCGAACTTGAACTGATGCGGGCCGCGCGTCATCATCACGTCGTCGTCGACCTCGAGATCGCGCTCGCGATCGTTCAGGTTCTGGCTGCTCGCGCCGCCGCCGTTGAAGTACCCTGCAACTTCTACTGAGGGATCGGGCGAGTTCGGCGTCTGCTGGGTGCGCTTCCAGGTGTAGCCGATGTGGGTTTCGTGCAGCGTGGTCGGACTGATGGTGTAGGTGTTGCTGAAACGCAGATCGTACTCGGCCACGCGGCTGGAGTAGCCTGCCTCGGGCAGCACAAGCCCGCCGATGCCCTGGTTGCCGAGGCTGTTGACGCGCGCTGCGTACGACAGCGCGGCGATGTTCTTGTCGGTAACCATCCAATCGGCGCGCGCCGAGCCGATCCAGAGCCGTTGCGGCGCAGCGACCGTGTCATGCTCGGCGACCTGGTTCTGGCTGGCGTCGAGGGTGAGCGCATTCACCACGTTGAACTCGTCGATGTCGCGCTTCTCGAGAGCCAGATTGAATCCAGCTTTCCTGGCGACGATCGGCCCGCCGAGCTCGAAGCCGTAACGGCGTTTGCCCGCAGGCGTTGCCGTCACCGAGAAGGGATCGGTGGCGTTGAAGCTGCCGTCGCTGTCGGTAAAGAAGACCGCGCCATGATAGTTGTCGAGGCCGGGCTTGGTGGTGATCTCGATACGGCCTCCGCCTTCGGCGTTCGGGCGCTCGTACTCGGGTGAAACCGGATCGGGATTGATGCGGATCGACGCGATGGCGCTCTTGGGCGGCATCGTGCTGCCGTTCTGGAAGCCGTCGACGACGACGGTTGCGCCGCTGGCTCCGCCTCCACCGGCGGCGGCGAGCAGCTGCAACTGCTGCAGCATGTCGTCGGGATCGTCGGGAAGCTGCAGAACTTCGTTGGTGCTGAGTTGCGTGGTCGATGCGCCGGTTTCGGTGTCCATCGGCGTGGTGGCTTCGGCGTTCACCTGCACGCTGGTTTCGGCGGCAGCCACAGCGAGATGAAGGTCGACGTGAGCGATGCCGTTCGGCGAGGCTGCAACCTGCGTGGTTCCGGGTGCGAATCCGTTGGCTTCAACGGTCAGCGTGCCGGGCGCAGCGCAGTTCAGAACGAAGTGTCCTGCGGCGTCGGTTTGGGTTTTCCGG
>Ga0335073_10012130_pt1 | contig 12101 bp, 12 predicted proteins | sample Lox_Sample_22_FD_207093 | JGI IMG/M metagenome (GOLD analysis project Ga0335073, IMG submission 207093) | Soil microbial communities from Loxahatchee National Wildlife Refuge, Florida, United States - Lox_Sample_2.2 | ecosystem: Environmental > Terrestrial > Soil > Wetlands | place: USA... | reverse complement strand
TGACATTGGCCGTGTTTAGTGGCTTGTATAAGAAGTCCTGATGCCAATTAATTCACTGTTTCGTACGGTCCGGTTCACAAGCGTTCAAAGTGCTGCCCGAATCAAGAACCACCCGCCAACAATTCCCGCCAACAAGCCCACCACTATGGCATTTCCTTCTCCAGTCATTGTCAAGTACGCCAGCACGCCGACTACAAGCTCTCGTCTCCTCACCGCAACTCTTCTCTCCTTCCACTGTGGATTCAGTGGGAAAGGAGACTCAATGACCGGGTCAGAGACATTCGTCGGTACTGTTACAGACAACGCTACAGGGCGATGATCAGATGTCGGCTGTACTGGAAGCGCTGTGTAGCCATTTGTCTTCGCACCTGTTGGAGTGAAAAGGATGCGATCGCACCAAGAGGGGAAACGACGGGGAGACCAGCTCCAGGATTCCGGTTCGGGGATCCCTGACGCTACAGGCTGTTTGGAAGGCTTGCCCGCGCTGGCGTGCGAGTATTTGTAGGTTGGTGGGAATGTGATGGGTGCTTCTGTTAAGCCTTGCAGTGTACGCTTGGCGGCTTGCTCTTGCTTGAGCTGGTCTCGTTGTAACCACTTTGAGAAATGCTGTGGTGAGTCGTCCGGACCTGGTTGAGGGAATGAGAGATATTCTGATGGATCGGGTCCTCTGGAGCTTGTGCGATAATTAAGATCACCTGCGAAGAATATGTGGTTGTGCTCTTTGAAAAGACCTGAAAGTAGTGGCTTTCTTTGGCTGTTTTCCGACAGCAATGGCTGGGTCTCGTCACCTCCATCACTTTCTTGAGGCTTGGTAGACTCATCGGCTGGAGAGAAGACCAAATTTCTTACAATGTTCTCCCAGTCTTGATTCCTCCTAAACACGCCAATCTCAAATGGAGCCAAATGAGCCGCCGCAAACGTTATCTCTGTTTCTCCAGCGGCTGACTCCAGGCAAATTCTCGCACTAACGGCCCCTTTATTGCCCATTTCCCATAATCCAACTCCTACACCAGCGGATTGTATCCATTTTACTTGATTTGCGACATCAGGTTGCGCAAACACCATCAGCACTGTCATCCCAACGTGTCTTGCAATAACGATATCGTATGGTTTGGCAGCATCGTATCGAGCCTTTGTGGCGAGGTCTACGCTTTCAATAACGCGTTCGAGGTAAGGATTCAGCAAAGAACCGCCTAGGAATGCGTAGGCGATTGGAGCTACCTCTTGCAAGGACAAGGCGATGACGTCGGGGAGAGGCCGATTCTTCGGTAGAGCGTCGAACAGATGGGGTGCAAGAACTTGAGGATTGACGAGATTTCGGGCACAGTTAAATGAAAGCAGATAAAGCTCTAAGGTCGCCATTTGGAAGTGGATTTCATAACATCGAAGGTTATAACTAAGAAGGTAATAGGAAAGGTGATGTTTGGCCGTTGGAGCTAGGAACGACTCGCCAGCCCTGATTCCGCGAACGGAACTGACTCGGTGGCGGATGGTCGCTACTTGATGTCAACTTTGCCTTTGAGGTATACATATCGCGCAGATCGACTGAGATCGAAAGATATAAAGACATAAATCGCCGGAAATTCTCAATTTTTGACTTAATCTCACTATGGCCTTTCAAGAGCTCTCCACTCTCCGACGGCACTTGCTTCATGTTCGAGCACGGACTTGCGTGCGCTCAACATCTCCAAACTTCATCACCAAACGATTTCAGGCCCCTTTCATTCGTTCTCAGTTCTCGACAGTCTCAATTCTTCGGAAAGATGACCCGCTGAAAAAGAATGACTATGGCGCCGCCACCACAGCTGGAGAACCTGGCCAATCAGGTGATCATGAAGGTCAATTTGCTCGAACAGATGAAAATGTACGAGTAGAGTATCCAGCAGAGGAGCAATTCCCGAGTTCTACTTCGGTCCAAGGTCGCGGCGGATTGCATTTCAAGCGTACTTTGGCCAGCTTCTCACTAGAAGGGAGAACGGCTATCGTGACGGGAGGTGCAAGAGGTCTGGGTCTCGTCATGGCTCAGGGACTGACGACGAGCGGAGCTCATGTGGCAATAGTCGACTTGAATAGTGAATTCGCCATTGAAAGAGTTTCAAGCTCATTTACTAAGTCATTTCATAGAGGATGGAGCAGAGAAGGCTGCTCAGCAACTTGTACAGAAATTCAAAGATGAAAATCCCGAGACTGATGAGTATACTCTCCTCTACCCGAAAGCGCTAACCACATTCTAACCTTCATTAGGCTTCCAAAAGTCACTGGTCACTACGCTGATGTGTCGGATCCAGAGTCTGTCAACAAATGCATTGCGGAGATATTGGCAGCCCATGGCAAGATCGACAATTTGGTCACCTCAGCCGGGTTTACAGAAAACTTTGATGCAATATCGTATCCATATGATCGCATGAACAAGCTTTGGGGAGTGAATGTAAATGGCACCTACTTGTTTGCCGTGGGTGTTGCAAAGCACCTCATGGATCGCAAGGCGCAAGGAAGCTTAGTCTTCATCGGAAGTATGTCAGGAGCCATTGTCAACGTACCACAGCCTCAAGCTCCGTACAACGCCGCAAAGGCCGCCGTTAGACATTTAGCAGCTAGTTTGGCTGTCGAATGGGCCCATGCGGGTATTCGAGTTAACTGCATCTCCCCTGGATACATGTTGACAGCCTTGTAAGTGCCGAAACACCTTCTGCAACGCATAGACTTACACATTGTCTAGAACCCAAAAGATTCTGGATGACAACCCAGATCTATATAAGAAATGGACATCGCTAATCCCTGTTGGCAAGATGGGTCGCCCTGAAGATCTTATGGGAGCTGTTACTTTCCTAGCCAGTGATGCAAGTGGATACATGACTGGTGCTGACTTACGAGTCGACGGTGGCTATACCGTTACATGATCGACGACTTCCTTGCAAATCCTTTGGAGAACTTGATTTAGCCGGAGTTTCACTGTAGACCAAGTCCACGATTCTACATGCTCACATTCACGCTTCGCACTGGTAATAGGCAGTTAAAAGTATGAAAATTCCCAGTCCCGTGGTCCTGCATTTTGTTTCATCTAGAATGCCCTTTGCAATCTCGTTTTTCTCTCTTCATTCTGCTCAGCGTTTATTCTCATAGTGACTTGGATATAGAGAAGTACTCCTCTATGATCTGCCATTCAGCGCTTTTCTTTTCGGGACTTTCTCTTAGCGCGGAGACTCTTGTCCGAAACACCAGTTGAAATCGCCTTCTGCGGGAGAGGAGCCTCTTTCGCCGTCTTTGTCGAGACTTCTGCGGTACACTATGGTAGTGCTGCAGGTTCTCTCTCGTCCTGTCGCTGAAAGGCTTTGTCATCACGTACTGTTTCCGTGTTGGGAGCGCCTGTGGCCTCCGAATCGTCCTCAATCTCAACATGCTCAACAATACGATCTGGCCTATAGTAGCATATGTAGGCGTGATAATTTGTCCAATCATTCGTCTGGCACCGCCGGTTGCAATAGTACGCCCTCTCGCAACGTGCGCAACGTTGAATCAGCTTCGGTGTGCCTCCGCAATGCCAACAGGCCGGTTTGTCGTCAAAGGCCATGCTTCTTCGCATTCATCTTCGGGTCGTTCTTCGGCATCAAGATAGCGTGTGCAGGACTGCGCTTCCTTTCAGGGGCGTTTTCTTGTTCTCGAAATCTGGCTCTGTGAAGAATATCAGTTCAGCTCTCAAATGGGCGTTGAAATCACCCTTACTGAATATCGACATCAGGCTCATCTGGCCAGAACAGCTCACCACTAGCGTGCCATGGAACCGGTTGCCCGTGGTTACCATAGCGATCTAAACCCCATTTCACCGTCTCGATGCCATTACCCCGAAGACCTACCGTCTGGTAAATACTCTTCATGACATGGAGATGGCGCGCATCAATCTCAGCGCCCACTTGCATCGCCAGAGCGCCAAGCACTGCAATCATATACTTTTGAGGCTCGTCTCCGGACACAAGATGATTAAAGGTTGCTCTGAGGAGACCCGCATCCAGTGATTTCCGAGCTTGGCCAACGTGCGACGGTCGATAAAGTAACATCTGGATTTCTTTTTCGAGCGTGGTAATGTAGGCTCTGTCAGAGTTAGGGTGGCAGTAGCGTTCTTTTCCCTCTGTCATGATGCTAGACGGTGAATGTGATATAGCACTGGGAATATAGCGGAAGGCAGCTGGAGAGGCGATAAGGATTAAGTCAGTTGAAATTGAAGGGAGCTGAAAACAAGTAAATGGTTCGTGCGGTTCAAACGAAGAAGTGTTTTCAGTCGGGTTTTCGTAATGAGCAGTGAAGCCGTGATCATGGTGATTGCATTGATTGTAGTTCATTATTGCTAAGTACAAGTGGTGTGGAAGGGTAAGATATAACCGTCACCAGCTGACTCCACGCACCTGCCATAACAGTTTTGGTACTATATAGGTATATTTAATGAGCAGGTAGAAGGAATCACAGCGCTGGTTCTATTTGACCTCCACCGTATTGGCACCCCGGTTAACAGACATGAAATCTCAAGTTGATAAAAGGTTTGTGCGAATATTCGAATGCGGAATGAATTGATGAGCCTCAATGTCAATCATCCGAGACATCCCTGCGCCGATCCTAATACGCCTTCGGGAACCGCAATTTTCTATCCTGCAATCGAATACCATCATTTGTTCACTATAACTTCACTTGAACTTGACGACCATAGATTTTTGTAGGGCTCTAAAAGCAACCATCGTCTCATTTTGAAGCCGGCGGCGTTGTTGTGAAGGGCAAGTGCTCGATAATCGAGTTACCCTCGCTGGAGGCCGACCAGAGTGGCCGCCAATCACAAGCACCTATTTTCAACGCTGCGAAGCACGCAACCTCTAACCAATCACGGCTTCCCCGTAAAAACACATTCCGAATTCCGCTCACCAGGGCAAAGTCAACCTCTCTCCTCGTTATTCAGATGACCTCTGTAAACCGCCTTGCATTTTCTTAGGCCTCTCAGTTTAGAAGCAGTCATACCGTAATATCGGTGTACAAAGTAGGCTTGGGCAAAGGGATTACCACTATACCTACTCACAGTGCGCCTCGCTTCTTCTCCGGAGGGCAGTGCAAACCGTGACCGGCCAACAACACCAAAGGTCCCGTGCCGATGATATCCGCCTCTCGCCCAGCGTATACCGCTTAACATGTCATTAACTGTCCTTATGATGATAGTGCTGCCTCCCTCGGTCTAATTTTCTATGTTATATCTATTTGCGTCATCATGTTTTCCTGCTATTATCAAAACTAACTACTGAACCACATGATGCAAAGTCGCGGACACACCGCTCACGATGCAATACCATCTCTCCCAAATGGCGTCAGAAACCAGACCGGTATGGGACCGCTCTGTTATGTTTACCTCTTCGGATCAGAGTGAGGCTGGTTGCCTTTGGCATCGTGCGGTTACCGCGTCGCTCGGTATACCATTTTGGAAGAGCATTCTGAGCTTCTTCATCGTTGCTGATCTTCTATAAATCCTCTTTCGCGTGTCCGATTGCTACAATATGATCACCGAAGTTTCTAAGCTCATTATTCAGTCCCATTCTTGTCAATCTTTTACCTTGTTCGTTCAACAAAGCCGACCTTGGACACTTCTCGTTCTCCAATTCCAGCTATAGCAGTCGTCTAAGGAAGTCATAAGGATGCCAGTACAACCGATCACTTTGCGAACAACTGGACGCAATGAAAATCCCGATGAAGCTGCCGGGAAAGCACCAGCGCCGAAGAACGAGGAACCTAAGGCGATGGACGGCAATGATTGTTGGGTTTGCTGTAATTGCAGTACCTGCAACAGTGCTGGTGACCATACATCGAACTTCTGCCCTCTTTGCGGCCATGGCCGCTGCTCCCAGTGCCTGGACGCCTAACGGACGAACTAATTGGAAATCGACAACTCCACCAAACGATAAATGAAGTCCCTCAACATTAACGACTGATGGCGATTCGGACACCATGCAGGCGTCAGCCGTACGAAGTCTGAGACGTGGAGAAGTGTGATGACTATTGGATCTTGCTTTCGTTTATGGCTTTCGATAGCATCGTCAGTTCTGAGATGCCTACTCGTGTATCGATCAGATGATATTTCACTTGTTAAAGCAAATCGTTCCTACTTATCTTCCTCCATGCGTCATTATATGACTTCTCTTTCTCTTCCAACTTCCCTTACCGCATCTTTATCGTTGCCTAGTCGCTACCCAAGATACTACTCTCAACAATTCGTCCACAACAGCGCACCGAACGAAGACTAACAAGGCGGGTGGACGAGTCAATGGTAGCAATTACTGTGTGGGACGCTAGGCTCCAGGTTCCAAGGCTTTACAATACCAATAACCAACGACGAGATTCAAGAATGATCACGAACCAATCGCACGATACTGAGATGATTAAACGATTCATCTATATGGACCCATATGCATGTCTTTAAAGAGCATCACACCTTCCAGAACGCCGCCACAGAAGCCGGGTACGACGGCAGCACATTTGGGAACTGATATTAGAGTTCTAAACAAAGCACGGGCATATCTTTGGTGAAGATGTCAACACATTCAAAGGGGACGACGTCATTTCTCTACCAATCATATCTAGTCTGGATCATCCTGAAATTGTGAAGTGATGTCGACAGTATCATTCTCTCCAGGTTGTTAATGCTGATGCTGGTAGATCTGCATGACATGGCCTCCACACGAGCGCAACCTCGCACTTGCATCATCTCCACATGGCATATGCGAGTTTCTTGACCACGTTTTGTGGCTTGCATTCTGCTCAAAACGTTGAGACCGTACAGAGCATGTCACTGACGCATTCTCCAAGCTAGACAATTAGTTATCGAAACGAAGTCAGTCAATCACGAAATCCCCGTTCTGCAAACAGCTGCAGCTTGCCGGGATGGGCTGTCGGCTTTCAACGCGCGCACGTCGGTAAGTCGCGGTGGTCGGAAAGAGAAGGCCTCGAGACTCGGCGCTAGAAGCACGCTAGAAGCACACTAGAACACTCCTAACGCACGTTCTTGTCTGTGCGGAGATGCATGGCATCTGACCATCTTATCGCGTGTTTATGGTTGACGAAGATGGGACTCATCGCAGTGAAGGACGGCTCTGTGTCTGTTGTTGTATCATGTCAACATCCTGCGTTGATCTTTGGGGGTTTCCAAAGCGCGGAACGCTTTCCGATATGCTGACTTTAGGCAGCGGGTCACAGGACCATCTCTTTCGCCTTTTCACCGAAGCTGAAGAGCCTCATCGAATTTCGAAAGCGACTAGACGGTAACCAGACTGACACTGGGGTCTCTACGTGAAAGACGGTTTAGACGCGTCAAACCGATTTATCGAGACGCCAGAGTCAACGCCATCTCAGCGGTCATCTATCCGTTGAGCGGCAAGTCCCAACTTCCTGCAGCACATGGAGAGATGTCATTGGCCCAACGTCGGAAGATGCATTTTCAATGATGGTGGGGAAGCTTGGACCATTGTCGATGGTGGCCATTTTGTCACCACCTTGCAGCTCCTCAGCCGCTGCGGCTTTGATGCCCGACCGGCCCATTCTCTACGCCAGTTGTCATTCATTGGCAGCGCCCGTCTGCCCTCGTGGAGCCCCGGACAAGTCCTGCATACCCCAGCGGCTTAGGGCCTGGACCATTTCGACATCCAACAAGATGCCAGCTCGTGTGAGATGTTCGAAAACATTCTTTCACGTTGCCTATATAATGGGTTGTATCTCCCGCCTAACTATGGCTCATCATCAACATCAGATCCTTCTCTCTCAATTCAATAGTCTTCATAGGCTCGAGCAGCGTCAACGCTCTCTCCACAATCCAGCTTCACAAGCCGGCCTTCACTCATTTTGAGGTCGAGGAGCATTCTCTTCAGAGGAATAGCCTGCCATTGTTTCCAGACAGACCCTGAATCAGTCTCTACCCATCAACATGCGATTCAACTTCGGTAGCTCGCAAGAGCCCACTATGGACGAGATCCATGCGCAGCAAAATCGCCGTCCATCTGCGGATGAGGCCATTGCTATGGACAGGCGTCGCAAGTCTGTTTCCGACAAGCTCATCACTGGAGCATCTCAAATTACGACCCGACAGTCAATCATTCCGGTTGCCCTTGTCACGATCCTTTTCTTTCTTTGGGGGTTCGCCTATGGCCTGCTCGATGTCTTGAACTCCCGCTTCCAAGTTGCACTTGATATTACCAAAGGTCAATCCTCTGGTTTGCAAGGTGCCTACTTTGGTGCCTACTTCATCGGTCCACTCACATACTCTGGCTGGTTCGTACGCCGCTTCGGTTACCGCTATACCTTCATGCTCGGTCTCATCATCTACTGCATCGGCGCTCTCATGTTCTGGCCATCTGCCGTCAAGCGCAGTTTCGCCGGCTTCTGCGGCTCTATGTTCATTGTCGGCTCTGGTCTTTCCACTCTCGAAACCTCTGCGAACCCATACATCGCTGTATGCGGTCCACCAAAGTGGTCTGAGTTCCGTCTCGAACTCTCTCAGTCCTTCCAAGCCGTTGGCTCTGTCGTTGCTCCTGTTCTTGCTTCTTACGTCATCTTCAAGAACGTTGGCTCCGATGGCAAATCTCTCGAGTCAGTTCAATGGGTTTACCTCGGCATCGCTGCCTTCGTCTTCTTTCTCGCAATCGTGTTCTACTTCGCGCCATTGCCCGAAATCACCGATGCCGACATGGCTGATCAGGCTGAGCAAACTACCGCCGCCACCGGTTTCAAGGACAAGCCCTTCCGCCAGCAGTACACTCTCTTCTGGGGCGTGATCGCTCAGTTCTGCTACGTCGGCGCTCAGGTTGCCATCGCTGGTTACTTCATCAACTACTATGAGCAAGCTCGTCCAGATCTCGACACCATCACCGCACAGCACCAGGGCGCCAACTTCTACGCCGTCGCGCAAGCACTCTTCGCAATCGGTCGTTTCTCCGCTGCCGGCTTCATGTACTTCACCAAGCCGCGCTGGATCCTCCTCACCTACCAGACGCTCATCATGGTGTTCATCATATGCGCCATCGCCGTCAACACGGGCGGCGCCACCGGTCCCAACTGGGGCGGCGTCTCCACCCTCATGATCGTACTGTTCTTCGAGAGCTGCATCTTCCCGACCATCTTCACACTATCGCTACGCGGCCTCGGCCGCCACACCAAGCGTGGCGCCAGCTTCCTGGTCTCGTCCGTCTGCGGCGGTGCCGTCATCCCGGCCATTTTGGGCAACGTCGCCGACAAGACCGGCACCAGAGTTGCTATGGTCATTCCTCTCGTTTTCTTCGCTATTTCGTGGAGCTATCCCATCTACTTGAATTTGTATAAGGGCCAGGAGCTTGATGCCTACAGAGACACTCCTGTCAGCGGCCAGCGCCTGGAGGACAACTATGAATATACCCAGGGTGGCGCCTCCAAGGGGTTCGCAACTAAGGAGGTCGAGGTCGCGTGATTTGGATCAGTGGAAGTCGAGACATTCATTACTGTCGAGTTATCTGTAACGTCTTATGTTCACGAGCGATCATGATACTTCTTCATGCATTTGCGGCAATTCCTTTAGACTTGAGCAAGGAGCAATAGATTCCGACGCATTGTATATATGACAACCCTCACATGAATGTACATGTTGCATCTATCGATCTCTCTTCCACCTCGATAACTTATATCTCCCATAATTGATAATGAAGCTATCGTATAACTAGTTTGAAAGCGTTCAGGAAATTGAGGCAGTGGATGACTGTAAGGTCGTTGAAACATCAGTTGAGAATACCGACTGCAGCCTCTCAATACCGAACGTTGTGTTTTCAGTTGAACAAACCGACGAAAGTTTGTTCCCCCATCTAATTTCAACTTCTTTTCAAACCTCTAGCTTTGATACATTACCTTCTAGATTATCATCTTTTCAAAGCTTCATACTTCAAAGCCCATTCAACATGTCATCTCCAGCTAAAGGCCAGGGCAGCGGTGAAAGTTATTCATGGCGCGTTACGAAAGAGAAGAATCTCCTCAACGTAGCCCAAATCGAGCGCCTCGCCGGACTTGCGCTCCTATGCCTTAATACCATGAACGTGAGTGTCTCGTAGGCCGAATGACTGACAAATACCACACCAACTACCACAACTTTCGACGGCTCACATAGATTAATCCATATCTCCTTCCCACGCAATATGAAACTGAGATTGACCGAACTACATAGATCGACTACAAAGCTGCGGCCCACGAGCTCGGCCAAGCCAGTCCCAACGCCGTACGAACCGCTCTGTTTGAAATAAAAAAGAAACTGCGAGACGGTGGGGCAGTTATAGGTTCAGCGGAGCCAGATTCTCCAACAGCACCAAAGAGTACTGGTGGGCGGAAGCGGAAGTCGCCGGACCAAGAGCCTGCAAAGGAGAAGGCGAAGAAAGTTAAGACTTCAGAAGCCAAAGTGGCCGACAGTGATCAAGATGATACGGTTTAGCGAAGCTCTGTGATTGTTTCATGATTATGGAGCCCATTGCACTCCCGAGCGCGGGCTTTCTGCAGAAAATGTGGTCGAAGGTCAGGCGAATCTCTAATGGAAAGATTGGGCATTAAAATAGAAGCAGAGTCAGAAATTTCATGCAATATGGACACCCACTGAAGGAGAGAGATAGCAAGAGATTGAAGATTTCGACCCTTCGTCAGAGCCTTAAGGATTTCGGAATAGAGTGCGAGAAAATCTGAAAATTATGAGATTACTTGAACCGTTGTAGTCCTTAACAACTGGCTGGGGACAGCAAAGAATATTCGGGGAAAAGAAAACGAGATTTGCGCGTGAAGTCGTGAGACATCTTCCCAAAATGCCCTCACATGGCCATCATGTGTCATCATACGCCTAAAATCCAAATCGCGTCCCCAAAAGATCTTAGGTAGTCGTTACCGATGTTCTTCCCGGGTTCCGCTTCATACGCGGTAGAGTATCAAAAATTCCAAAATCCTAAACCTCTGAACCAACAATACTGAAACAATATTGATCTTTTCCTCGTAGATGCTAATCGTTCGCGAACCATCCAATCAATTAGTATTCTGGTCTCCATTGATCGTGTCTTGATACCAAGCTAGTCACTGGGCCAACCGTACTTGTCTCTTGCGCACTCTTTGCTGTATCAATTCGACTGATGATATCACCTTCTGGTATCGTTTGGGGCTGATCTTCCTTCTTCAGAGAGCTATACGGAATCACAGATATACTCTTGCTTCTCGTTGGCTGTAGTGGAGCGATACCATCATCGTTTGAAGCATCGGAGACAGAATGTGATCTGACGGCCGTATCATCAGTACTCTTCGCCCTGGGAACTGTCTCATCTGACTTTCGGCCCCAACTCTTCGACCTGAACAAGTCAAACAAGCCGTGTCGCTTCTCTTTATCAGGTGAATGCGGTTTGTTCCCTCCAGCTATTACGAGATCTCGCATGTACGCTGCTTGCATTGCGTATCTCGCCGCCGCACCGGGAACCTCCGTGCCCAGCGTTGCTGCCCGACCTTTCTCGCGAATCTCGTCGTAGTTGTCCTTCCATTCGCGTTCGATGTATGCTAGTGCCTTCTCAGTTGTGTGCGAGTAATCTGGATATTGCTCTTTGCACGCATCTCGAATCATCCGAAGCTTGGACGTGTCTGTAGCTGCGCGGACGCGGTCGAAGACTGGATGCCATCCAAGTGCGCGGATATCGCTCTTCACTGATCTGTCCACCGCGGCTTCGTTGTCAAAAAGCTTGATGATCTCGTCGACGTTGTCTTTGACAAGTGCAACGAACGTTTTGAACTTCTCTGGATCAGTGATGGACCAATGGTTCGCCATCACTGACATTCCTCGTCGGAGCTCCCATTTTTCTCTATTCAGGGCTTCGAATTTCGTTCGGAAGACTTCCAACCGCGTGGTGTCCAATGCTGGCTGATACAGAATAGTAAGCCTCTTCGGCGGCTTCAATCCGTATTTCTCCATCATAGTTGTCCGATGGATATGGGAAGGCCTATCAATGATGCTTTGGAGACAACTCTCTATCTTTAGCCTTATCTCCGGCACATCTAGTCTTGAGTCACGGGTGTTATTTGTGGATGTGATATTGACACTGTCA
>Ga0335073_10012129_pt1 | contig 12101 bp, 9 predicted proteins | sample Lox_Sample_22_FD_207093 | JGI IMG/M metagenome (GOLD analysis project Ga0335073, IMG submission 207093) | Soil microbial communities from Loxahatchee National Wildlife Refuge, Florida, United States - Lox_Sample_2.2 | ecosystem: Environmental > Terrestrial > Soil > Wetlands | place: USA: Florida... | reverse complement strand
CTCAACGAAGACCCCTGGGAGCGCCTGCGGAAGTTCCGCAAACTCCTTCCCAACAGCCGCCTGCAGATGCTGCTGCGCGGCCAGAACCTGCTCGGCTACCGGCACTACGAAGATACCGTGGTGGACCGCTTCGTGGATAAAGCCGCGGAGAACGGTATGGACGTTTTCCGCGTCTTTGACGCTCTCAACGATATGCGTAACTTGCGGCGCGCGATCGCCGCTGTGCGGCGCACCGGAAAGCACGCGCAGGGCACCATCTGCTACACCGTGAGTCCCCTTCACACCGCCGGCGATTTCGTGGAGATGGCGGAGAAACTGCTCGACCTGGGATGCGACTCCATCTGCATTAAAGACATGGCCGCGCTGCTCAAGCCCCAACCGGCATTCGACATCGTCAAGGGCATCAAGGAAACCTGCGGCGAAGATGTCCGGGTGCACGTACACGTTCACGCCACCACCGGCGTGACCATGGTGAGCCTGATGAAGGCCATCGAAGCCGGTGCGGATTGCGTGGACACGGCCATCAGCTCCCTCAGCCTGGGGCCGGGCCACAATCCCACCGAGAGCCTGGTGGAAATGCTCGAGGGCACCGCCTTCGAAACCCGGCTCGACAAAGCCCGGCTCATCAAACTGAAAAAGTATTTCGCCGGGGTCCGGCCGCGGTACAAGGAATTCCTCTCGAACATCACCGGCGTCGAAACGGAGATTTTCTCCAGCCAGATTCCTGGCGGCATGCTTTCTAATATGGAGAGCCAGTTGAAGCAGCAAGGCGCCGGGAATCGCATGGACGAAGTCTTAGCCGAAGTGCCCAAAGTGCGGGCCGACGCGGGGTACCCCCCGCTGGTGACGCCCTCGAGCCAGATTGTGGGAACCCAGGCGGTGTTCAACGTGATGATGGGGCGGTACAAGGTGCTCACCGGCGAGTTCGCCGACCTGATGCTCGGCTATTACGGCGAGACCATCGGGCAGCGCGACCGGCGCGTGATCGAGCTGGCGGCGAAACAGACCGGCAAAACTCCCATTAATCACCGGCCGGCGGACCTGCTCAAGCCGGAGTGGCACGAGTTGCGCGATGCCACGGTGGCGCTCGCCGGATCGAACGGGTCGGACGAGGATGTTCTCACTTATGCCATGTTCCCGAAAGTAGCGCCCAAGTTTTTCAGCACGCGGGCGGAGGGGCCGAGGAATGTGAGCGCCGCGCCGGCGCCGGAAGCGCCTGCGGCAGCGCCCAAAGCTCCGGTCGAGAACGGGAAAGGATCGGTGCGGGCAACCATCATGTACGACGTGAAGCTGAACGGAAAGACGCACAAAGTAACTGTGTCGCCGGCCAAATAGGAGCTGGGCAGTAAGTCGAAAGGGGTTCTTATCTATGGCACTACATACCATGCAGGAGAAGATTGCGGATCTTCGCAAGCGCAGCAGCCAAGAGATGCTGGGCGGCGGATCGGCGCGATTGGAAAAGCAGCATCAGGGTGGAAAACTGACGGCGCGGGAGCGAATCGACGCGCTGGTAGACACGGGGAGTTTCGACGAAACGGGGCTGTTCGCGGAGCACCGGTCGACATTATTCGGTCTTGCGGGCAAGAACCTGCCGGCCGACGGCGTAGTCACCGGCGCGGCATCGGTGGGAGGACGATTGATCCACCTGGCCAGCCAGGATTTCACGGTCTCCGGCGGTTCGGCCGGCGAGGTGCACTCCATCAAGGTGGCCGAGATCATGCAACAGTCGCTGAAGACCGGCTCGCCCTTCGTCTTCATCAACGATTCCGGCGGCGCGCGTGTGCAGGAGGGTATCGACTCGCTTTCCGGGTACGGAAAGGTGTTCTACACGAACGTCATGCTTTCCGGCGCGGTGCCGCAGATTTCGCTCATTTGCGGGCCGTGCGCGGGCGGCGCGTCGTACAGTCCGGCGCTTACCGATTTCATCATTCAGACGCGCAAAGCGCAGATGTTTATCACCGGACCCCAGGTAATCAAGAGCGTCACCGGCGAAAAAGTCACGGCGGAGGAATTGGGCGGTCCGGAGGCCCACATGCTGCATTCCGGGGTGATCCATTTCGTGGCCGAGGACGACAAGCACGCGGCGCTGCTGTGCCAGAAACTGCTGAGTTTCCTGCCCTCGAACAATTTGGAAGATCCGCCCCGGGTGGAAGGCGATCCCAATGTCGATCCCAATCCCGCGCTTGACGACATAGTTCCCGTAGATGGCAAGAAGGGCTACGACGTCCGGGACGTGATCACCAAGCTCGTGGATTTCGGCGATTTTCTGGAGGTGCAATCCGGGTATGCGGCGAACATCGTGGTGGGATTTGCGCGCATCGCGGGCCGGACGGTGGGGATCATTGCCAACCAGCCGGCAGTGAATGCCGGCGTGCTGGATATCGACGCGTCCGACAAGGGGGCGCGCTTCATCCGTTTCTGCAATGCCTTCAATATTTCGCTGCTGACTTTCGCGGACGTGCCGGGATTTCTGCCGGGCGTGCAGCAGGAATACGGAGGCATCATCCGGCACGGCGCCAAGATGCTGTTCGCCTACTCGGCGGCCACTGTGCCGAAAGTCACGGTGATTCTGCGCAAGTGCTACGGCGGCGCCTATATCGCCATGTGCTGCAAAGACCTGGGTGCCGACCGCGTATTCGCCTGGCCGACCGCCGAAATTGCCGTGATGGGCGCGGAAGGAGCGGCTGAAATCGTGTTCCGCAAGGAAATCGACGAAGCCAAGGACAAGGCGGCGAAGAAGGCGGAGCTGATCGAAAAGTACCGGGAAGCGTTCTCCAACCCCTATGTGGCAGCGGGCCGGAGACTGGTGGATGCCATCATCGAGCCCTCCACCACGCGCCAGCATCTGGCGCAAGTCTTCGAGTATCTACATACCAAGAGAGAGCTTCGGCCGCCGAAGAAGCACGGGCTGATTCCGCTCTAAAGAGAGGTTTATATGGCGACGATGACTATAGCGGATCTCGAATCGCAGATTGCGGAATTGACGAAGCGGCTGGCGGAGTTGGAGGCTCGCGGCACGGCGGCGACGGCGACGGCCGTGGCGCCGCAGGAAGCTCCTGTTCCCGCGCCGGAGGGAATCACAGAAGAGGAACTGCTCGCGATTTCGGCGGCCATCGCAGCGTTTTTGGGAGTGCGGGCGCACATTAAGCAGATTCGGTTGGTGAGCTCGAATGCCTGGGCGCAGCAGGGGCGCGTCTCGATACAGGCCTCACACACGTTGGGATAGGACGCGAAGGAAAGATCACGTGAAACTGAACATTACCATTGACGGAAAAACTTACGAAGTGGACGTCGAAGTGGCCGAGCCCGAAGCTCCGGGCGCGCCGTCGAGCGTGAGCGGCTTTCACATTGCCTCGGCGCCGTTGCGTGTCCCGGCCGGAACACCTCCGGTAGCCCCGCCGGAATCGGGAGTGAACGAAAGCAAGGTTTGCCGCAGTCCAGTCTCGGGCATCGTGGTGCGGGTGGCTGCCCAGGTGGGTCAGAACCTGCAGCCGGGCGACATTCTTATCGTCTTGGAAGCCATGAAGATGGAGACCAACATCACGGCGCCGACGGCTGGCAAGATCGCGGCGCTTCGGGTCAACCAAGGCGATAGCGTGCAGGCCGGGCAGGTGGTGGTGGAGTTCGAATCATGACCAGGGAAATGGAACAGGTACCGGGATTTTTGTTTTTCGATCACGTAGCCATTTCGGTAAAGCCGGGCGAGTTGGAAGCCCACGTCCGGGCATACCGGGCAATGGGTTTCGAGGAAGTGCATCGCGAAGAAGTGCTGGGAGGCGATCAGGTGCGGGAGGTGCTCCTGCAAGTGGGCAACGGTCCCAACCTGGTACAACTTCTGGAGCCTCTGACGCCGGAATCGCCTGTGGCCAGGCAGATTGAAAAGAACGGCGGCCGCGGCGGGCTGGCGCACATCGCGCTGCGCGTGGCCGACATTCAGAAGGCCTTCGACTACCTGCACGCGAACGGGTTCAAGATCATCGATAAAGCTCCGCGCAAAGGTTCGCGCGGCACCACGGTATTTTTCGTCCACCCGAAAACCACCGAGACCGCGGCCTTCGGCTATCTGTTAGAAGTAGTACAGGAGGGTAGCCATGCCTGATGCGGATGCCGGCGGGGAAATTCTCAGTCTGCGCGAGGATTTTCCGCCCGTTCCCACGGCGGCATGGGAAGCGGCCATCGCCAAGGACCTGAAGGGCGCGGACTACGACAAGAAACTCGTCTGGCGCACCGAACCAGGATTGGCCCTCCGTCCTTATTACCGTCAGGAAGCGCTGGCCACGCTGGGCGATCAACTGCTTTCGCGGCACACCGGCCGGGGATGGGAAATCGCTCAGGATGCCGACCCCCGCCCGCAAGCCATTCGCGCCGATCTGCTGCATGAAGCGGGCGCGCATGCGGTCCAGGAGCTTGGCTATGCCATGGCGGCGGCTGTCGAACGGTTGGCTTCGGACCCCTCCGTACCCGAAATCGGGTTCGTTTTTGCAGCCGGCCCGAGCTACTTCATCGAAATTGCGAAATTCCGGGCGGCGCGGATTTTGTGGACGCAAGTGGTCCACGCTTTCGGAGGCCCCGCCGTCCGGATACACCTCGCTGTGGTGACTCCACGCCGGAACAAAAGCACTTACGACCGGTACACGAATCTGCTCCGCGCCACCACCGAGGCCATGTCGGCCGTGATCGGCGGCTGCGACCGGCTCACGGTAGAGCCGTTTGGGTTCGATTCGCATCTTGCCGAAAACCTCCAGCGCATACTACAGGAGGAATCCCACCTGGACGCGGTGGCCGACCCGGCCGGCGGGTCTTACTTTATTGAGGCGTTGACCGATTCACTCGCGCGGGAAGCCTGGGGGCTGCTGCAAGACGTTGAATCAGCAGGCGGATACGCCGCTGTCGTGGCGTCCGGCGCGATCGACAAAGCGCTCGCGGAAACGCGGGCGGCGCGGGCGAAAGCCTACTCGTCCCGGCGCCAGTCCCTGGTCGGGGTCAACAACTACCCCAACCTGATGGAGAAAACGCCCGGCGCGGAAACACCGGACGGCTCCCTGCGCATCGCCGAACCGTTCGAAGCCATTCGTCGGCGGACCAACGAGCACGCCAAAACCACCGGCCGTTATGCCAAAGTCCTCCTGCTCACTTGCGGCGACGTCAAAATGCGCGGTGCGCGCGCCAACTTCAGCCTGAATTTCCTCGGGTGCGCCGGGTTCGACATCGTGGAATCGGAGGAATACGACGGCTCGGACGCCGACCTGATCGTGCTCTGTAGTTCCGATCCGGAATACTTGGCGTTCGCCCTGGATGTCTGCCCGCGCGTGAAAGTCCCCGTAATCGTGGCCGGCAATCCCAAGGACCAAATAGAGGCTTTGCAGGTTGCCGGGGTACAGGGGTTCATCCACGTCCAGTCGGACATCCTCAAGACACTAACCGAGTGGCAGGACAAGCTCGGCATGCGGAGGGCCCAATGAGACCGGATTTCACCAGGATTGCGTACCAGGTCCCGGCGGCGTCTGCGCAACCCGGCGAAGATCCTGCGGTCTGGAATACCGCCGAGAACATCCCCGTAAAAGCCTTGTACACCGCCGATGACCTGTACGCCATGGAGCACCTGGAATACGCGGCTGGAGTTCCGCCGTTTCTGCGCGGGCCGTATTCCACCATGTACGCCATGCAGCCGTGGACCATCCGCCAATACGCCGGATTTTCCACAGCCGAGGAATCGAACGCATTCTACCGGCGCAATCTGGCGGCGGGTCAAAAGGGTCTCTCGGTTGCCTTCGATCTCGCCACCCATCGCGGCTACGATTCCGACAGCGAGCGCGTATCCGGCGATGTCGGCAAGGCCGGCGTGGCCATCGATTCCGTGGAGGACATGAAAATCCTCTTCGACCAGATCCCGCTGGGGCAGATGTCGGTCTCGATGACCATGAACGGCGCGGTACTGCCCATCATGGCGTTCTACATCGTGGCCGCCGAAGAGCAGGGCGTGGCTCCCAAGGACCTGAGCGGAACCATTCAGAACGACATTCTGAAAGAATTCATGGTCCGCAACACCTATATCTATCCGCCGGCGCCTTCCATGAAGATCATCGGCGACATTTTCCGTTATTGCGCGGAAAACATGCCGAAGTTCAATTGCATATCGATCAGCGGGTACCATATGCAGGAAGCCGGCGCCAGCGCCGACCTGGAATTGGGCTATACCCTGGCCGACGGCCTGGAATATGTCCGCACCGGGATCCATGCGGGCCTGGATATCGACACCTTCGCTCCGCGCCTCAGCTTTTTCTGGGGCATCGGCATGAACCACTTCATGGAGATTGCCAAAATGCGGGCGGCGCGCGTGCTGTGGGCGAAAATCGTCAAAAGCTTCCACCCGAAGAACGCGAAATCGATGGCGCTGCGCACGCATTGCCAGACCTCGGGATGGAGCCTCGCCGCGCAGGACGTCTTTAATAATGTGCCGCGCACCTGCATCGAGGCGCTCGCCGCCGTCCTCGGGCACACGCAATCCCTGCACACCAACGCGCTCGACGAGGCCATCGCCCTGCCCACCGATTTTTCAGCGCGCATTGCGCGCAACACCCAGATTTTCCTCCAGGAAGAGACCGGCGTGACGAAGGTGGTCGACCCCTGGGCCGGCAGCTACTACGTCGAATCGCTCACCCACGAACTGATGCACAAGGCGTGGCATCACATCCAGGAAGTGGAAGCGCTGGGCGGGATGGCCAGGGCCATCGAGACCGGCATTCCCAAGATGCGTATCGAAGAATCGGCCGCGCGGCGGCAGGCGCAGATCGATTCGGGCAAGGAAATCATCGTCGGGGTGAACAAATACCGGCCGGCCGAAGAGCAGCCAATCGACGTCCTGGTAGTGGATAATAAAGCCGTCCGCGAATCGCAGCTGCGAGGGCTGGCGCAGGTGCGAGCGGCACGCGATCCGTCGGCGGTGGATGCCGCGCTGGCGGCGCTGACCCGTGCCGCCCAAGACAGCAACGGCAATTTGCTGGAGCTGGCGGTAAAGGCGGCACGTTTGCGGGCGACCCTGGGAGAGATCTCGACGGCCCTTGAGAAAGTTTTCGGGAGGTATCAGGCAGTGAATCGGACCATTTCAGGCGTCTACTCTTCGGAGATTCAGGACAACCCGGACTTCCGCAAGGCGCGCGAGTTGGCCGAGGAATTCGCCTCGCTCGAGGGCCGCCGTCCGCGCATTCTGATGGCCAAGGTCGGGCAGGACGGGCACGACCGCGGCGCCAAAGTCATTGCCACGGCATTCGCCGACATGGGGTTCGACGTGGATGTCGGGCCGCTCTTCCAAACCCCGCGCGAAGCCGCGCGCATGGCGGCTGAAAATGACGTCCACGTGCTCGGCATCTCGAGCCTGGCGGGCGGGCATTCCACGCTGGTTCCCGAGACGATCGCGGAGTTGAAGAAACTGGGCCGCGCGGATATCCAGGTGGTGGTAGGCGGAGTGATCCCGCCGCAGGATTATGAAGCGCTCTTTGCAGCGGGCGCGACGGAAGTGTTCGGTCCGGGCACGGTGATTCCCAAGGCTGCGCAGAAGATCCTGACGGCGCTGATCGGGAGCGCGCGAACCGCCCACTAATGCGCCGCCTCTCGCTTCAGCATTATATTGATGGCGTCCTCGCGGCCGACCGGGTCGTGCTGGCGCGCGCCATCACCCTGATCGAGAGCGATCTCCCCGCCGATGGCGATCTCGCCGCGCGCCTGCTGGACGCGCTGCTGCCCCGTACGGGCGGTGGGCTCCGTGTCGGCATCACCGGCGTGCCGGGCGTGGGCAAGAGCACGTTTATCGACGCGCTGGGCATGCACCTGATCCGCGATCGCGGCGAGAATGTCGCCGTGCTCAGCGTCGATCCTTCGAGTCCGATTTCGGGCGGCAGCATTCTGGGCGACAAGACGCGCATGGAGCGGCTGGCGGTCGAAGAGAGCGCTTTCATCCGCCCGTCGCCGGCGCGCGGGCATTTGGGGGGCGTGGCGCGTCGAACCCGCGAGACCATGCTGATATGCGAAGCCGCGGGTTATCGCAATGTTCTGGTGGAGACCATCGGGGTGGGACAGAGCGAGACGGCCGTCCGCTCGATGACCGATTTTTTCCTGCTGCTGATGCTGGCAGGCGCGGGCGACGAATTGCAAGGCATGAAGCGCGGCATCATCGAGATGATCGATGGTATGGCCATCAACAAAGCGGATGGCGACAACAAGCCGAAGGCCGAACGGGCGCGCGTCGAATATGCCGGCGCGCTCCATCTCTTCCCTGCCTCGCCCGATGGTTGGACGCCGCGGGTGCTGACGTGCTCCGCGGTCGAGGGCTGCGGGATCGCCGATGTGTGGCAGATGGTCAAGGCTCATCGCGAACTGATGGAAGGAAACGGTTGGCTGGCGCGGCGGCGGAATCTGCAGTCTCTCGCCTGGATGCAAGAGCTCGTGGCAATGAGCCTGGACGGGCTTTTTCGCGGCAATCGCGCAGTCGCGGCGCGGCTCCCTCTGGTCGAAGAGGAAGTACGCCTGGGCCGGAAGACGCCTTTCGCCGCCAGCCGCGAACTGCTGGCGCTGTTTCAGCATTAATTTCAGATTTGTTTGCGTCCTGCCGCTGGCGCGGACTGGCGCCAGGACCGGACACGGGCGTTTATGGCTGGTTCATTTCCCTTTTTAACGGCGGCGGAAGCTGCCTCTTTCATCGAGCACGGGCAAAATGTGGCTTTCAGCGGATTCACTCCGGCCGGCGCGCCGAAGGCAGTCCCGCTGGCGATCGCCGGGCGGGCGGAGGCGGTTCACCGCGCCGGCAAGGAATTCCAGATCGGAGTGCTCACCGGGGCTTCCACCGGGCCGTCGCTCGATGGCGCGCTGGCCAGGGCTCAGGCGATGCGTTTTCGCACACCGTACCAGACCAATTCCGACCTGCGCGACCGCATCAACGCCGGCGAAACCCGCTTCTTCGATCTGCACATATCGATGATGCCGCAGGTGACGCGCTACGGTTTTCTCGGTCCGGTGGACGTGGCAGTGATTGAAGCCGCCGATATCACGGCGGGCGGCGGAATCCTGCTTACGTCGGGAGTAGGTTCGGCGCCGACGTTCTGCAATCTGGCAAAAAAGATCATCATCGAGTTGAACCGCCACCATCCCGCGGCGATTCTCGGGCTGCACGATATCTATGAACCGGCCGACCCGCCCCAGCGCAAGCAGATTCCGATTTACACGCCGTCGGACCGCATCGGATCGCCAATCATTGCGGTGGATCCTTCCAAAATCGCAGCCGTGGTGGAGACCGATCTGCCTGACGAAGCGCGCGGCTTCAGCGAAAGTTCGCCACTCACCGACAGAATCGGCCGCAACGTGGCGGAATTTCTGACGTCGCAGCTCGCGGCGGGAATGCTGCCGAAAACATTCCTGCCGGTTCAATCGGGAGTCGGCGATATCGCCAACTCGGTGCTGGGCGCCATGGGCAGCCATCCGGGAATCCCGCCGTTTGAAATGTACACGGAGGTCATCCAGGATTCGGTCGTCGGGCTCATCGAACGGGAGCGCGTGCGCTTCGCCAGCAGTTGTTCCTTCACCGTCACGCCGCCGGCGCTCAAGCGCGTTTACGACAACCTGGCGTTCTTTCGCTCGCGCGTCGTGCTGAGGCCCCAGGAGATCAGCAACAGCCCCGAAGTGATCCGCCGGCTGGGCGTGATTTCCATCAACACCGCGATCGAGGCCGATGTCTTCGGCAATGTGAACAGCACGCACGTGATGGGGCGCAAGCTGATGAACGGCATCGGTGGATCGGGCGATTTCACGCGTAATGCCTATCTGTCGATTTTCACCTGCCCCTCGACCGCGAAGGGCGGGAAGATTTCGACCATCGTGCCACTGGTGTCGCACGTCGATCACAGCGAGCATTCTGTGCAAATCATCGCCACCGAACACGGCGTGGCGGACCTGCGCGGCAAATCGCCCTACGAGCGCGCCATCGAAATCATCGAAAAATGCGCGCACCCCGACTATCGCGAACTGCTGCACAGCTACCTGACCATCATCGAGGGCGGGCACACGCCGCAGACGCTATCGGCCGCATTCCGCATGCACGAGCAGTTTCAGAAAACCGGGGATATGCGCGGGTGTACCTGGGAAGTTTCCGCCGGGGCCTGATCGCCCACGCCCGTGCGAGCAGTTCAGGCCTCTATACCAGTTCCAAGTGCGCTGCCTGGAGAGCTTCGTTAATGGCGAGAAACAGCTGACCTTGGACTTTATAAAATTCGTCCTGATTCGCGCTCAAAACATAACAGAATACTTCGATATTGAACGATGCGGCAGTTAATCCGACCAGGCGCACCGGCGTGGGCACCAGTTCCACCGACCGGTTGGCGGCAAGCGCCTTGCCCAGCAGGTCGATCAAGCGCCAAACCTCCTCGTCGGGCGTGGTTCGTTTAATCTGCAACGTTGGATTGAACAGAATCTTGTCGCGCGCCGAATAGTTCTCCAGATTCGCCGACGCAAAGCTGGAATTCGGCACACTGATGACCGTGCGCGCGAGCGTCCGGATCTGCGTGGAGCGCATACCGATATCTTCCACCGTCCCGACGATGTCCCCGAACTTACCGAAGTCCCCAATAGAAACCGGGTGGTCGCCAATCACCGAGACGCCGCCGAAGATATTGGCGATGGTTTGCTGCGCCGCCAGCGCCACCGCGATGCCGCCCACCCCGAGCCCCGCCACCAGCGTCGCGGTGTTGTACCCCCAACTCGCCAGCACCATCAGGATCACCACGATCACTATGGTGACGCTGGCCGTTCGGCGTCCTAGCCGGAGGATCGACCGGCCGCTGAACTGGTGGCGGCTAGCCATATTCGACTCCATGCGCGTCAACAGGAGATCGACAATCCTCACCGCGCAAAGGGCGATCGACCACATGAAAATCAGTTCCAGCAACCGCCCGATATAGAGGCGCGCCACCGCGGAGGGCCGCACCAATTCCATCACCAGCCGGAACACCAGGATCGCCAGAATGGTGCTCACGGGGCGCAGAATAGCGTTTGCCCATCCCCCCTGCCACTGCGGAGTGACGCGCTCGCCGGCCCGGTGGAGGAGAGGCAGCAAAAGCCGGTCGGAGCTGCGCGCCAGGATGAAGAGTACGATTCCCGCGAGCAGCATCGCCAGCCACGCCCAAAGCGGAGTCGAGAGAAACTCCACCGAAACCAGGAACGGCGGCAGATAGTGCGAAAGCCACGGCGCGATCCGCGACAGGTTCATGTTCAGAGCTGCCGCGATTGTTCCGGGAGTGAAGATCCAAACCAGCGGCTGGCCCTGCTGGAGCGACACGCGCTCGAGTTCCAACGTATAAGATTGACCGCTTTCGGTGAGAACCGCGACGGTTTCCCGCGGCGTTCCGGCGCTCTCGCCCGAAGATCCCTCCGGATTCTGGGTGAGATGCATCACCGAGAAATCCGGCGCATAGTTCAAAGCCGCTTCCAGCTTCTTGGCCACGGCAGGACCGGCGCTTTTGCGGTTCGCGGCGGACCAGTTGCGCAGATCCAGGTATTGAGCCGCGCTATCGTAATCGCCGCGCTCGCAGGCTTGCAGAAATGCCGTAACGCTCGAGCGCGGATTGTCGCGCCGGAGGCTATCGCCCGCTGGCGCGGCGGCCGCGAAAAGAACCGGCGATGCGCATACGACCAGGAGAACCGCTCGCAGAGGTGATGGCCAAGCCATATGGAGGGCGATTGCAAAGTAGTTTCCGATGTGCGAAAAATATCATTCGCGGCGTTCGTCCCGTGCCTCACAGAGGCCGATGAATTGCGCTTGCGCCGCCAGGGCATGAACGCAATCGAACTCCTTCTCCGCGGGGCCGTGGCCGGTGTGGCGATATCCGCCCCCGTGGGACCGGTGAACGTGCTGTGCGTTTCGCGGACGCTGGCCCGCGGACGCTGGGCCGGCATCGTTTCCGGATTGGGCGCCGCGGCGGCGGACACAATCTATGGCTCCATCGCCGGATTCAGCATCAGCTTCATCATTTCGTGGCTGCTTCGCGAGCTGTTCTGGATTCGCCTGATTGGGGGCGCTTTGCTGATCGCGATCGGCGTGGTGTATTACCGCAAGA
>Ga0335073_10012128_pt1 | contig 12102 bp, 16 predicted proteins | sample Lox_Sample_22_FD_207093 | JGI IMG/M metagenome (GOLD analysis project Ga0335073, IMG submission 207093) | Soil microbial communities from Loxahatchee National Wildlife Refuge, Florida, United States - Lox_Sample_2.2 | ecosystem: Environmental > Terrestrial > Soil > Wetlands | place: USA... | reverse complement strand
CCGCTTGAACCACGCTAATTAACAGTCAAGCAGCCCTCCTCCTCGCCAACCGCGCCGTTCTCCAAGGTCTGCTCCCCTTAACCCCTCAAAATCCTGACAATTAGGCGTTGGCGTCGGCGACGCAACTTCCACAGCCACAGGCGCTGTCCTGCTGACCGTCGTGCAAGACTCCACGGGGCGTCTCGCAACCATCCTCTTTGCCTGGCTCGCGTCTTCGGGGATGGCTAGCGAACCGCAGAAATACCGCCTCCTAGCCGACATCATGAACGACCTGGCGTTGCTTAGTGACTGTCTTGTGCCACGGGTCCTGGAGTATCGGTTACCGTTGTTGTGTTTTAGTGGTGTTTCCAGGGCGTTGTGTGGAGTTATGGCTGGGGCTGTAGGTGCAACAATGACGGCTCATTTTGCGAAACGGGGGAATTTGGCGGATGTTAGTGCAAAGAGTTCGAGTGTTGGCACGGTTGCGCAGTTGGTGGGGACGATGGTACAACGCCTGTTGTCACTGGGTGTGGAGTTTAATATGTTAGGTTGGAACTTTTCTGTTGCATCGGACAACGTCGAGTCAATCTACTTGGGTGACTTTATTTATACTAATATTTCTGCACATATCATTGAATTACAAGTTGACCCTCACCTCTTTTGCTGAGATATTAATGATAGGGCGGTAAAGTCGGTGGTACTACTTGACATCAATCGTCAACGAGCCTCAATAATACTATCCAACCTCTTCGACGAAAGCTTGGACCCAAGACCCCTAAACAACATCCCCACCCCCCTCGAAGTATCCCAACGAGAACACCTCTTCATAAACACCAACCGTCTCTCGCACCCCTCCCAAACCGCCACAATCGGCCTCCCAGTCCACTCCATCCTCGCCATAATGCCCGGTCCACCCTCCCTCCACACCCAAACCCTGCACAAAATATTCGCCCACGAAGACCACATCCTATGGCTGTCCCGTCCCACAAAACACCAGGTCCACATCCTCATTTCGCTGTCCTCGCACTCGCTCAAAACACACCTGCGGGCCTGGGCGCACGCTTATATCCTGGCGAAAATGGTTTCGGGAGTGGCGTTTCCGGCGGGGAAGACGGAGGGGGGGATATTGGAGAAAGAGGCGGGGGAGGTGGCTCAGGCGTTGAGGATTGTGGATGGGGCGTTTGGACAGGGGGATGGGATCGAGGCGGCGTTGGAGGGGAAGGGGTGGGAGGTGGGGAGGAGTATGATTTGTGCGGATGAGGGGAATGGTAGGGGGGATTGGAGAACTTGGCTGGGGGGACAGTACGCGGAGGATAACGGAGGCAAGATAGAGTGATACCACGAATAAAAGTCTACCAACAATTCCCGTATCCCGAAATCTAATCATACACGCGACCACCCTTCGACAATTCACCTTCATCAACGAAGCTATTATACATTAACCCCATTCTGATCACTTCCTTTTCAAAACCCGCCATCTCAGCCAATACCAAGATATCTGCTATGGTGTCTTCCGTAAAGTACACTCGATCTCTGGGGCATATTATGTTCACAGCTTCATCACGAACATGACAATCGTTTTAGAACAGTATTTCTTCATCAGAATAAGTGTTCTGACACCAATAGTTACCCAGATCCCAATTACCTGTGCGCAGCATGATAAATAACCGAAACGGACACTGCCTCACGAGGACGCGAAGGTCGCTGCCAATCTCAATAATCAGATCGGATCTCGTCGTAGCACTTACAGCCAGCATCTCCGAAATAAATTCTCTTTCAAAGTTGCCCTTTACTTCAAGTCATCAGATGTGTCCCTTTCCAGTCGACCGGAGGATTGAGAGCAGTATTGATCAACTGAATACTACCGAACATGGTGCCAGCAAATTTCACAAGGTTCAAATCAAACGCGCTTTTGTCAGAGTACTGTCTGGACAATGGACGTCATGATTTCGATAGCACACCATAGGAACCCAGCTCATCTGACAGCCGCAATACCTGTTCTATTGGATAAGAGCAAACGAATAAGCGAGTCCGGGGTGATGATGATTCCTACAGCATGGCGATGTCCAAACGCACACTGACTCATCGGAAAAGCCGCCATGCTCCCTGAAATGGCTTAACCAATCTTCAAATGAAGCCAATGACAAACGCATTGATTGCGCATCTTCTGGAGAAACGCCCAACCTTCTCTTTATGGATAGGGTTAAAAGAAATATGTGTATCGTGCGGATCCCGTTGGTTAGGAACAGATCGCGAACACTGAAATAGAACATGTTTTGCATTACTTCGTTTCCGGCGGGACGAAGTTGGTCCCTCGAGCGAACTGTTCCATTAAGTTTCTTGACCCTCGGTGGTGAGCTTACTAACCTTCTCGTGCAATCGCTGTTATCAGTTCTCTAAATCCGAAAACAAAAATCAAACCGTCAAATTTCTAAATATCCCACAAACCGTGGATGAACATTGGAACCCGAGCTTTTCATTCGAAGGACACGCCGAGTTCAGTGAATAAAAAGTGTTGAGTAGGGATACCGTACTTTGAAGTGCGAATATCAGATACGCAATCTCACATTTGCGTTTGTGTCTTGGCCGCAAGTTGTTTCCGCCACGCGAATGCCAGAAATAAACTGATGACAAATCTCTCTTCCGTGTGAGTACCTCTTTTCGCAGAACCAATAACCATCCAAATCTCAGACTCTCACGTCATTACCTTGAATATCAGGCTCCACTCAGTCTGCCAATCTCATTCGATGTCGCCCACCGTGAGCTCGCCGGATGTACTACACCAACTGTACCGCAAATTATGAAAAGAAAAACTCTTGCAACGCAAATACAGAGCAAGACTCGAACTGTTATCATTTCGCGGTGCTGTCGTGCACGACTCCACGGAACCCCAACATCTCAAGACCGAGGCCTTAAGGTATACACCTGGCTGCTCTTTATATCTCCTGAGATATCCCGTTTTGTTTTGGAGTGGGCTCTATTCGTGAGCGCATTCTTCGACAAACGCACTGTTCAACGATTTCTATCTTATCAAAAGCAAATCTGAGCAATTTTAAATTGGCTCTGTTTGACAGCATACGTCCCTCTGTAGCCACGGACAACCGCAGGATGCGGTCCAACCACGGTATGCGGGCAAGCGTGCTCAAGGTGCTCGAGATCTATTGAAGTGAGAATTTGTCAGACTCTGTACTTCCCTGAGGAAATAAACCAGACACACAAAGTGCCGTGGAGGCTCTCGAGTCAGAAGACTGGGAAGGCAGGAACACGAGCTGCGACATGGAGGTTGAGGAAGTGCCTCGTTATATTGTATTACCTCTGTACCCACTTTGTAGTTACCCAACGCACTAGATAAACCGCGCAATAGCATAAGAGACATAGAACACCGATGGAGAGTATAACCAGAGAACACTTATAAGCCTCAGCTTCTATCTCTTCCCTACGACGTCTTGAGAATCCCAAGATCTCATGTGCAAGACTTTTAGGAATATAAGTGGTTGCACTCTGCAGAAATTCCAATTTTTGCCTTTGCTTGGGAGTAAGTTCTATTTGTAAGTACTAGAACTCCAGTCAAGAAACCATTTAGAATGCGGTGAGCCTTTTCGATCTCACCAAAACAATCTTGAGCAAGACTGAAGTCAATTTGGGTGCTAGGCTCCCTGTCCTTGAATATATTCGATGGGCTAAGTTGGTCCCTTACGAGCGCATGCCAACAAACATATTCGCCGACTGAAATATCCTTTCCGGGATCCAGAAAATTGAGTCTTTTATCCCATGAACCTAAGAAGTACAAAACTGCATCTCTTTCGGTTTTACCAGGCACAGCGGTTTCATCATGATAACGGGAAAGGCGTTTAGCGTTGTCGTGAAGATGCATGGGCAGGCGGTGACGTGTCACGAAAAAGGTTGAGAGAGGACCCGAGGCAGATCCCGTGTACAAATCTGATAAGCATAGATACTAGAAAGAGATCTTCACCACGAACTTCGTTTCAGATAATACACTGAATTTGGACAGACTACTCTTACTAGACGACGCTCGGGTCATGAGATCTGTATCGAACTAAGATCTAGAAATATTGAGGATAACTTTGAGAAGGGAGTATTATTATCCTATTAAGCGACTGCCGACTACTGACCAATCTTCGCAACCAATGAACCCCACACTAATACTCGAAAAGAGAACAATTCACACTGCAGCAAAGCACGCCCCACCGTACTGTAATACAACAAGAAATCCTATTGCGCCACTAACCGCCCACGAACACGCCATCAGGCATTGCGTTCAACCAGTGATTCACATTCTCGACGAGGGTTGCATTGAGGCCGAGTTTCTTCAAAAGTGTGATTATCTCTTGACTCGGTTGTTGCGCGGCCAAAACGTCTCTGGGGGTGATGCAAAACGGATGATATGCATAACTAACTTTGATACCGAACGCATGTGCAGAGTTGAGCTGCCAGACGATGCAACGAGTATATGACTGAAAAGGATGATATTCTAATGACGGGGTGGCATTGTTGAAGTGATCGGAAGAGGATCCAGAGACGGTGCTAAGACAGAGCGTGTGGTTGAGTTCGCCGTAATTCATTCGAAGCACGAGTAGACCAGCGTTGAGGATGAGAGCGTAGATGATGACGCGTTTACCGGTTTGCCGCCCAAAAGTATAGTGGCAAATCATCGAAGTAATACAGGCCACGCCGAAGACAAGTCCAGAAGAAGGATGTGGAATAGACAAGAACCAAAGTGCGAGGCCTTGGGAGGACAAGAAAAGGGCGAGCGGCCAGTACTTCGGAAACCAGCTCAAGCTGAGCAACAACCAGCTCCACATATTATGGTTTTCGTCGGCCATTAGTCTGGCTCTTAAAGGGATATTAGAAATCTCTTTGAAGATGTATTTGGTTTGAAGGGATGGACGTTTCGGATAGTTTCTTGGGGGATGTCGAATGTATGGTTAAATTTCTCTCAGATGGTGAAACAGGATTGATTGAGGACAAAATAGGCACGGCAACGTAAGCTCAAGGTCCGTGCATCCAACGCCGACAGGTCGGCTGTGTTCCGTCCTCACCGTCCAAAACGGGCAGTACAAATCCTCTCACCACCAAAACCTGACCCAAAAATTTCGAAAAATATGAGATAACAATGCAAATTTCTATCTTCTAGGAAACCCTCACAATCTCATCTCCAAGCCCATTTCCAAAAATAAATTGGCCGTCAATCCATCTCAAAATCGGAACACGTTGGCAGGTCTCGCCGGTTCTACAAATTTCCCGAGATCACTCTGCAGCGTCGCCATGTCAATTCTTTCAAGATGTACACATCGACCGTTATACCATAACAGCCATTATTGGCTAGCCTCATCGAATCATGCAAAAGGGGTATAATGAAATTCCTACGTAGTCTGGTCCAGGTTGGTCGGAAATTGTCTCAGATGGCGTTCGGCGGTTTGGTTTTTCTGTGGTTGGCCTGACTTTTGATTGATCGTCGATCTTCCGCTAGTGACCACTCCGGATTCCGCATCCGCCTCAACCGTCCCCATTCTATGAATGTTTCCCGATGACCCTCCCTCCTCACTAGATCATGCCAAACACATCCACCATCCCCGAACCTACGACCTCCCGCAATTCTTCGGCACGGTAGAACCCCAAATCTACAGGTCCGTCATTCCTCGCTCCCCTCTTCCCCCCCACAAATGCTAACGCAAAACAGGTCGGAGAGTCTTCAACCGATTCATTATCCGTACATCCAGACCCTCGAACCCACGACCATTCTCATCCTTTCTCCCGAAAAACCCAGTCGAGCATTAAAGTCGTTTGCAGAGGAAAACAACATCAAATTGGTAGGTTCCTAAGCTGGAAAGGGGGGTTAACGGTAGATGCATTTAGGTTTGCAGGGATGGAAACCGGATCATGCGTGGTCGGCCATGGCCGAAGGATTAATTTCCGATTCAATACGAATACTACTAAGTCAGAAAACGCATCCTATTCTAGTCACATCAACGTACGTTACCCACCTCATTGCGAATGTTAATGAGTACAGGAGCGGGATTCATGAAGTGGGAATACTGGTGGGGATTTTACGCAAACTGCAGCACTGGAGTTTTTCAAGTATCGTTTTTGAGTACCGCTCTTTCGCGGGTCCAAATGCACGGTTCACGGAAGAACAGTTCATTGAAGTGTTCGATGAAAAGGCAATTGTTCTGCCATCTCATCTCCCGACGTGGTGGATCGAACAGGAAGAGCTCCACACCATAACCGTCGAGGAAGAATCCCTTAATATATCCTCGGAAGTCGCAAACGAGATTTGAATGCTGATGTCTGTACATCCTGTACTATATATTCTAGAGTAATATAATCTAATGTACATCTGAAATGAAGTCGAGGAGAGGGGCTATGCTATCCAAAATACGTGAAGTAACCTGGGGATAGTTACTCGTTGTTTCCACGCCTTGAAATCGAGCCAGTATTCGTATACTGTCACCCCACCCACGATTCGGAAATATTCCCACCAGGCACTGAGTTTGCCCCACTGACCTTCCCTACTCACTCGATCGAGAAACACCGCCTTGGCACAATACCGCGTCATCAACAGAAAATTCCGTTCCGTCGACTCGATCCCCAAACTCTCATCCAACGCTCTACACACATCAACTCAACTCACAATCAACCGCAGGAGGGGATCAGGCAAGAGGAGGGAGAGCACCTTGTCAGATCATTCGTTTTGAGCAGCAACAGCATTATTCTCGGCATATTACTCAACAAATCCACCAATTGAAGCATAATATCCCCGCCCACATTCCCCCTCTTAATCTTACTCACTTCCTCCACACTCCTCGGCACACTGACTCTTCTGCCCCCACTGCCGCCGCCCTCCACGCCCCTCACCACCCGTCCATAATCCCGTCCCGTAATCGCACTTGCGAAAAGCGCAAACTTCTCGGGCGGGACGTTGGCTACCAGCTGGGAATAGTACTTCATTTTGGGAATGTCGGATTGAATAATCGACAGCCAGAGTTGCGCATAGTCGACGCGCAGACGTTCGGGGAGGTGCCGGTACAGACCATGGTCTAGCAGCACGATTTGAAAGTTGGTGGTGGAGGTGGTGGATGTGGTGTGGTGGGGACGGATAAAGACGTTGCCGAGGTGGGGGTCACAGTGCAAATGGCCTGAGATGAAGGTCATTTCGTCGAAGATTGCGGCGAGGGCGGTGGAGACTTGGCGCGGGGAGATGTTGTGTTTGGAGAGGTATGCTAGGTTATCGACTCGGGAACCTTCAATGACTTGTACCTGTCAGCGACAACAGAACGAGAGAGGAGGATACATACATTCCATGACGAGAATGCGTTTCTTGGCCCAGATCATGTCGGGGATTTTTAAGAGTGATCCGGGGATTCTTTCGAAATGTTGTCTTGTGGTATTAGCGTTGACTAATTCCTTTTCAAAGTCTAGTTCCTGAGGGAGTGAAATCTCCATTTCCTCGGCTAACCAAGTGATATTGATTTCCGGGAACCATCGTTCAATTGTTGCGAAAATCATACGTGTGGTAACGATATCGATGGAACTGTACCTCGCCACCTGTGGATGTTGAATTTTCACCGCAACATCACGATTCGAGTCTGCCAATCTTGCGCGATGGACCTGTGCTAGTGACGCCACGCCAATCGGCACAGGATCAAAACTCGCGAAATCTTCATACAGAGAATGGCCCACATCCTGAGCATATAAAGTCTCCAGATCAGCCATCGGTGTAGGCGGACACGCATCCTGCAACACCGACATCACAGTCACCCATTCCTACCAATCAATATACCCGTCTTTTCTCCAGGTCGGTAGCAGGGGCAGTACAATTGGAATAAGATAACTCAACGCCGCGAGATGCTGTCCGAGTTTAATATAAATCCCCCCATTCTTCTCAAACACTCTCAACGCCCGATTCGCACACCGAGTATGCGTCTCCCCCATCACCCGACCTTTCTCCTCATCATCCTCATACTTACGTCTCATGACTAGACGATAATCCACCACACACGTCACAAGCGCAAGACTCACGCGTCCACACCGGACAAACCCCTGAAACACATGATTCACCACGTTATCCGGCTGCAACACGGAAAACGTCACGACTCCGGAACCCAGAAATGCGAGCGTGTAGAGAATGAGACGGCGACGGCGGCGGAGGAAGCGGGGGCCTGAGGGCGAGGGACTGATGGGCAGGGGTCTTGTTTTGCGGATTTTGCGCGGCGGTGGGGGGAGGGGAGGTTTGGGCGGCGGTGGGACGCTTGTGGAGGAGGGAGGGATGGGCGGATTGGGACGGAAGATGCTGGTGAGAGGAGTGTTGGGACGGGATGCGAAGGTGCGGAGGAGGGGCCGACGGAGACATTGGGGGCGGAGAAGCAGGAGCGGAGGAGGGAACATTGGTGATGCAATCGCAATCCTCTTTCTTCCGATTGAAGGAAATCGGGCAATTTTCAAAATGTCGATCATCGCAGGATCGGAGATTTAATACGATCGCCTGACGTTATGGGTATACATCAGTCCATTAAAGAGCAGATAAAACGCGACATCGGAAAATATTCGAAGCTCCAGCGTGGGTCGCTCTCCCTTAAATTGACGATCATTTTATGAGAACATTGCGATTAAATTACAGGCAGCTTCCGTCTCTGAAAACAGATTGTTGTGACTGGTTATAGATATTATATCGATGCAAAATCCATCGCTATAAAGATCAAAACTCATTTTAATAGCATACCCTGGGTTCCTGACTCCAATTGACCTTCCAAAACGCCTCTAGCTTCTTCCTTAATTCTTTACAAAGCTGCGCAATGACAAACATCTCCGGAGGAACCCGCTGACTATATCGTTGGCGACACCACTCGTGTTCTGGGAGTCAATCGGACTAACCTTCTTAGGATTATACCCTTTTCATAACCTTCTCCAAATGTCAAAGTTGCATAGAATAATCCGAAGGTGAGAGCTTTCAAGGCAAGACTGCCACCGGATTCGTGCAGTGCGGCCATGCATTGGCAAAAGCGGGTCGCGACGGCCACTCGTTCCTGAGGAACAGGTCCTGGATACGGATATTTGATGAATGAAATTATCAAGATATTCGTGTACCAGAGGAGATGGATCTCAATTTGGAAAACGCTTTCGAAGCGAAATCGTGGATAGCTGAGGAACCCTCCTGAATCTGTCGCCGAGTTGTTTCCATCATCCAACAGTTCAATGGTAAAGGGTAAAATGGTTCTGAGTCCCCACTCATGCATCTCGCTTTCGAGTTCGTCCCCCCGAGTTATAATGTCCCGCTCGGCCTTGGAATTCCCGGCACTTTCTTCCCGTAGTCGCTCTGCCCAGTCCTTATACATAGCAATCTCACGCAGAAACTGGATGAGCTTGACCTCCAAGGCAACCCAATTCTCTATGCCATTCCCAATACACCGCACCCAATCCAAGTCTTCCGTCACGAGCTCGTCCGCGACCGCAACGCTATAGCCACATAGTATGAGAATTGTCTCGACATTCCATATCGACTTGACGACAAAGCTAATCATCGAATTTAAATTACCTCCTGATCGTTTGACAAACTTGAGGATTGAAGCGATCCCTTGGAAATGACTGTGTGCCGCGTCATAATCCCCCGAACACATCGCCACTATTGCCAGACAAGCGACGGCTATGATCAAATATTCGTCGATATCCTTCTTCGAGATGGCGGCTTGAAGTACTTGAAGAGCGCGCGAAAGAATACATCGTGATTGTGTTGGTTGGGTGCCGCGCAGCACCGCAAGATGGTGTGCTGCTGCCACGAGAATAGATAATCGAGCACCAAGGTTTTGTTGTGAGACAGTGTAGACCCCCTGAAGTGTTAGAAAGCCCATCTCAATGGTCTAGTACCAGAGTGGTATTGCGCTCCGTTTCCAATCTTCCTGTGAAATGCCATATTCCAGGCGATGTAACGCGGACACAGAAGAATCGCGATAATGTTTCTTCTTCGGGCGTCATGCGACCTGACACCAACATCTTTGAAAAACTACTAGGGATATGATATTGCGGCAAGTGACAATCAGGACAATCATAATTCGTGCAAAGCGGTCGAAATTTCGACTTTCCGCAAATACCGCATTTAGGAGGCAGTCCATCAACTCGAATCGGTTTCCAAACGCGGTCCCAGTAATTGGGACATCGAACATAGATGGCAGAGGCACCGAACGAATCTAGCGGAGGTAACTGCAGGAAGGGAGTCATTGTTGCCGAACATCGGTTGAGCGCTGGAAAAAATCATGAGCGCATAAAAGGGGAAAAATTTCATGTCACATGAAAAAGCCAGTTGATCCTCCGAAACTCGGCCCGGTCCTATGACCGTTAAACTCAAATCCCAAAAGGGTAGGCGTAAAAATTGGCTACTGCACATGATACTCTCCACACCTTCTTCGGGGATTTCGGATATCGGTGGTGGGACAGATAGAAGGAGTATTGATGCTAGGCAGGTTCATGGCGGCCGTGAAATTGGACCATCGAGGCTCAATCCAGACTGGATCGATGATTGCGCCACAGTTCAACCGAATTCGGGAACGACAGTCTCGAAAGACCTCCTGCGGCTGACAAGGCCGCGGACCACCTCTTGAACGTCAATATTATAAATCACTTTCAATGATGGCTCTAGCTATTCGTAACTTCTCGTGTCTTACATAGCATCAGTTTTTCCCGCCATAACCTTGTCAGCAAGTTCCTTACGAAGTTTATCCGCAAGCTCCTTGTTCACCATGACCTACATCGTCAGTCTAAAAGAAAAGGGGCGGGGAAGTACGAAGTCCCAATCAATGAGCCAGTCACCCTTTGAGACGCCATATTTCTTGGCCATTTGCTCATCGGGGACATTCTTGACATCGACGATAAGCGACGATTTCACGCCAAACACCGCATCTGAAGTCTCGAACGGATCGCCACGGACATAAAGCGCCGTAACCAACGTATCGAATCCCTCTGCGAGAATCATGAAATGCATATGAGAAGGTCGATAAGGATGACGATTCAACCTCTTCAACAACTTGCCCACCGGTCCTACACCCCCAAAGTCAGTTTCCCTCGCTATAATTCCCCGCCATTAGGAGTTGGTATTACCATCATGAGGAATAGGATACGGAACCGGCCTAATAGCCTTGAACCAAAAATCCCCATTCTTATCCGACTTCAATCGTCCCCTATAATCCGGATGCTCCCTCCCCGCATACTGCGTATCATAATGTCCCGTCTCATCCGTCTCCCAAACCTCAATCGTCGCCCCCTCAATCGGTTTCCCCGCCTCATCCGTCACCTTCCCCTTGACAAGACACCACTTCTCATCCCCCACGTCCGACACAATCGACTCGCCCAATCCCACATCCGCGGCGTCTTCTGTGAAAAACGGCCCCAGGACAGTGTTTTCGGTGGCGCCTTTGGGTTTCGGGTGGTTGAGTGCGTCGACGAGGACGGACAGACCGAGGACGTCAGAGAGGAGGATGAATTCTTGGCGGGTGGAGGAACAGATTTGGCCTGTTGCGGTGAGGAACTGGAGGGCTGTCATCCATTCGTCGGTTGTAAGGGCGGTTTCGCGGGCGAAATCGTGGAGGTGTTCGGTGAGTTTGTTGATGAGGAAACGGAGACGGTCGTCGGGGCCTAAAAGTCAATTAGTGCTCCTATGACTGCGGAGCAGGATGGAAGGGGACCTTGAGAGTTAATGATTTTTGTGTTTTCGGTGATGCTACATGTCAGGAGGGAAAGGAAAGTTGGTGGGGGGATGTTACTTGTGCATGGTCAGATCGAGGAGTTTGGGTAAATGGTCAGGGACCACGATCTGTGGATTGGCTTTATGTCCAGACATCTTTCTTCACTGCAAAACGATTCGAATTCTCAATTGAAGATGATCTTTCTTTTTGGAGGGGGAGTGGAGAATTTGGTTCCTTGAGCGGGGGTGTAAATCTTCCGTCGAGGATTTTTATGTGTGGTGGTCGGTGGAAGTGCGGGGCGGAACAAGTCTTGCGAGTTGCCGCTTTTCCTCATTGCATTTGGATTTCCGGCCATTCTGATTGGTGGGTCATCACCCGCACAACTTTTCTCACCTCTGAATCCCTCGGATCTCTTCCGAACAAAACGTGA
>Ga0335073_10012127_pt1 | contig 12103 bp, 11 predicted proteins | sample Lox_Sample_22_FD_207093 | JGI IMG/M metagenome (GOLD analysis project Ga0335073, IMG submission 207093) | Soil microbial communities from Loxahatchee National Wildlife Refuge, Florida, United States - Lox_Sample_2.2 | ecosystem: Environmental > Terrestrial > Soil > Wetlands | place: USA... | reverse complement strand
GATCCGGCGACCGCGATCAGCGCGACAAGCGCGAGCGCCGCCAGCCGTGCCGCGCGCCGCGGCGGCCAGTCTATCCGGATCGAGCGCTCGCCGAGCGACATCGCGCTTCTCGCAGTCAGCGCCAGTAAAGGCGTCGGACAACAATAGCCCGGCATCTGCTCCGCTGGCGAGACGAAAGGGTGGTCGCCGCGCGGTGACGCGCGGAGTCGCGCGACAGCGGCGCGCAAGTTGAAATGCTGCGCCGGTCAGCCGTCGTGGTGATGATGATGCGGCGTGCCGGTCGCGTGCGCATGCGCGTGCGCCGACGCGGCGTGGTCATGCCGGGCGTAATGCTGGCGCAGGAGATCGCGGCCATAATCGTTGCCGTTGGGCGTGCGCACGACGGTATGGATGTGGTCGCGCGACGGCTTGTCGTTGTCGTAGACGATGCCCGACTGGTGGTCGAACTCGGCGAGGATGACCGGCGACAGGATGCGGTAATAGAAGGGGCTATGGTCATCGACCGGGCCGATCCAGGCGAAGTGCGTGGCGTCGAGATGGCGCTTCACCTCGGCCCAGCGAATCTCGGCGTGCCCCGGCCGAAGGCGCCCGGTATAGAGGCCAAGCAGCGCTTCGAGGCGTTCGCGGCCTTCGGGCGGCAGGTCGGGATGGCGGATGCCGGCCGGCTCGATGCGGCGGTTGTCCTGGAACGCGGCGCTGAGGAGTTCACCCGGCAGGTCGTGACCGATCGTCGCCTGCTGCCGCTCGCCCTCCGACAAAGCAGCCATCAGCGCGTGGCCGCCGGCCTCCTCTGCAGCGAAGACCCGCGTTCCCTGGTATTGGCCAAAGCGCGCCAGGACCGGCTCCGACCCCATGAAGCTCGGCGTCATGACGAGCTGGTCGTCGAGCACAAAGGCGTTGAGGTTGAGGTGATGACCGTCGATCTGGAAGCCCCACGGCGCTTCCGCCGAAGGCGTGCCGAAGATACTCACCCAATAGAACCACTCGCTGTATTCCTCGGGCTTGCCGGTGATTTCGAGCGCGTGCTCGTTGAGCCGCATGATGTCGCGGGCGAGTTGGTAGCCGGCGGCGCTGAGGCTTTCGCGTATCAGGCCGAGCCCGGCCTCACGCTGGTCATGGCCGAGATCGGCGAGGCAGACGCCGTGGCGCATCAGCCAGGGGTGGATATTGCACCACTGCCGCCACGCGTCGTCGCCGATCGCGAAATGCGCCGCCGCTTGACGCTGCGGCGCCGAAAGGCCGGCCAGAAAGGCGCGCGCCGCCGCGACGAGCGGTGCCAGCGAAACGCCGGTCTTGCCGGTCGCGAAGAGACCCGGCGCGATCGTCCCGTCCGGCCCGGTGCCGATACCGTGAAACGGCTCGGCGAGGCCGGCTCTGGCGCGGTCGACCATTGTCTGCAGGCGCGGCGGCACGTCGAACGGCCGGATCGCCGGCGTCGGCGGACGCTGCCGCAACGCGAAACGCGCGCTCTCTCCGGCCATGCCCGTCCTCCTCTTCGACCCCTTGGCACCGTACAGTGCCGCCACCGCATCAACAAGGACCGGTGCCGGCGATAGCCCCGCTCCAGGCACCCGGTGCCCGGCCCGCAGCGCGTCCTGCCTTGCCGAATCCGAAGCCAGGGGTCAGAGTGCCTGAGCTGGGTTGGGTTGGCGAGACGACTATGGCTGAGGCACAGCGTCCAAGCCGGATCGACGTCCATCATCATTTCTACGCGCCCGAGTATCTCGCGGTGATGGGCGACATGGCGAAGCGGCCGGTCGTCCGCGACTGGACGATGGCGCGCAGTCTCGAAGAGATGGACAAGAACGGCGTCGGCACGGCGATGCTGTCGCTGTCGCCGCCGGGGCTGCATCACCTCGGCGGAGAGGAGATGCGGCGTCTGGCGCGCGCGATCAACGAGCACGCGGCGACACTGCGCTCGACCCATCCCGCGCGCTACGGGCATTTCGCCTCTGTGCCGATGCCGGACGTGGACGGCACGCTTGCCGAGATCGCCTATGCCCTCGATACGCTCGGGGCGGACGGCATTCAGCTCATGACGAGCTATGGCGAGCGCTATCCCGGCCATCCCGATTTTGAGCCGGTGATGAACGAATTGAACCGGCGCCGGGCCCTGGTCTTCGTCCATCCCCTGGCGCCGGTGTGCTGCGCGCCATCGCTCAAATGGATTCAGCCATCGCTGTTCGAGTTCACGCAGGACACCAACCGCTGCGTCTTCAGTCTTCTGTTCACGGGAACGCTGGCGCGGTTTCCGGACATACGGTTCCTCTTCTGCCATTCCGGTGCCGCGGTTCCGATCCTCGCCGGGCGCGCGGCGGTGATGGGATTCGCGCGCGATTTTGCCGATCAGATGCCGCACGGCATCGATCATGAGCTGCGCAAGCTCCATTACGACGTGGCGCTCCAGGCGAACCGGCCGGCGCTGGCCGCGCTCTTCGCCTATGTGCCGATGTCCCAGGTCCTGCTCGGCAGCGACTATCCCTTCGGCACCTCGGCCGACGGCATTCGCGGGCTCGAGGAATATGGTCTCAGCGCCGTCGATCTCCATGGGATATACCGCGGCAACGCCGAACGCCTGCTGCCGCGACTGAAGGCATAGACCGCGCCGCCTCGTGCTTGATCGAGGAGGGGCGGAGAGGGGAGGCGAATGAGCCCGTCGGGCGATGCGGCGAAGGGCATCGGCCAGCCCGTGCGACGCAAGGAGGATTTTCGCCTCCTCACCGGCCGCGGGCGCTTCGGCGATGACGTCATGCTGCCGCGGATGGCGCATGCGGTGTTCGTGCGCTCGCCCCATGCGCATGCGCGCATTCGCTCGGTAGAGAAGCGTGCCGCGTTCGCGACGCCGGGCGGGCTCGCCATCCTCACCGGCGCCGACTATGTCGCCGACGGGCTTCGGCCCATTCCACACAATGCCGGGATCATGCGACCGCCCGACCTTGCCGTGCGCGTCCGGGGCTCGGGGCCGATCGCGACGCCGCATTGGCCGCTGCCGGTGGAGACGACACGCTTCGTCGGCGAGGCCGTGGCGATGGTGGTCGCCGATACGATCAGCGCGGCCAAGGATATCGCCGAGCGGGTCGAGATCGACTACGAGCCTCTGCCGGCCGTCACCCGCGCCGCCGATGCGGTGAGGCCGGGCGCGCCGGTGCTGTGGGACGAGGCGCCAGGCAATCTCTGCATCGAGATCGAGGCCGGCGATGAGGCTGCCACGGCGGCTGCGTTCGCGCGCGCCGCCCATGTCGTGCGCCTCGAAACCCGGGTGCAGCGCGTGACCGGCGTCCCGCTTGAGCCGCGCACGACGATCGCCGACTACGACGGCTCGAGCGGACACTACATGCTGCACAGCGGGACCGGCCGCGGGGTCGTCAAGGCGCGGCTCGATCTCGCCCGGGCGCTCGGCGTGCCGGCCGAGCAGGTGCGTGTGCGCTGCGATGAGATGGGAGGCAATTTCGGCACGCGCAATTTCTTCTATCCCGAATGGGCCTTGCTCGCTTGGGCAGCGCGCCGGACCGGGCGGCCGGTCAAGTGGACGTGCGAGCGCAGCGAATCCTTCCTCAGCGACTATCAGGGTCGCGACCTCACGGTCGAGGCCGAGTTGGCGCTGGACGCGCAGGGGAATTTTCTCGCGGCGCGCAGCTCGAACTTGAGCAATCTTGGGGCCTATGCCGCCGCCTTCGTATCCCTGCAGAAAGGAATGGGCCTCCTCTCGGCGGTTTATGATGTCCCCGCCGCCTATGTCCGCGGCCGTGGCGCCGTTACCAACACGGTGCCGACGACCCCCTACCGCAGCGCCGGCAGGCCTGAAGTCATCTTCGTCATCGAGCGCCTGATCGATCTGGCGGCCGATCGGCTCGGGATCGATCCGGCGGCGCTGCGCCGGCGCAACATGATCGCTCCCTCAGCTCAGCCCTACCGGAATCCGCTCGGCCTCACCTATGACAGCGGCCGCTACGCGGAGGCGATGGAGCGCGCGCTCGCGCTTGCCGATTGGCAAGGGTTTCCATCCCGGCGCGCCGAGGCCCGTCGACGCGGCCGATGGCGCGGCATCGGCCTCGCCAATTATATCGAGATCACCAGCGGGGCGCCGCGCGAGCGCACCGAGATCACGGTGCTCCCCGAAGGGACGGTCGAGCTGGTCATGGGGACGATGGCGTCAGGGCAAGGCCACGAGACCAGCTTCGCGCAGCTGGTCACGGAATGGCTCGGAGTGCCGTTCGAGAGCATCGTGTACGTCGCCCACGACACCGACCGGGTGAAGGCGGGCGGCGGCTCGCATTCCGGCCGCTCGATGAAGCTCGCGGCGACCATCATCGGCAAAGCGACGCGCGAGATCATCGACAAGGGTCGAAAGATCGCCGGTTTTCTGCTTGAGACCGGCGAAGCCGACCTCGAATTCGCGGCAGCCGGCTACCGCGTCGTCGGCACCGATCGCGAGATCGGCCTCTTCGACGTCGCCGCTGGCGCGGCCAGGCGCGCGGACTTGCCGGAGGAGTTGCGCGGACCCCTCCGCGGCGTCTCGGACGAGACCTTGCCGGTGGCGAGCTTCCCCTATGGGGCGCAGATCTGCGAAGTCGAGGTCGATGCCGAGACCGGCGCCGTCGAGATCGTCGGCTACGTTGCCATCGACGATGTCGGCCGCGCGGTCAATCCGCTGATCCTGCACGGACAGACGCATGGCGGCATCGCCCAGGGGGTTGGTCAGGCGCTGCGCGAGGATGTCCACTACGATCCCGTGAGCGGCCAGCTGCTCGCGACGAGCTTCATGGATTACGCGATGCCGCGTGCCGGCGATTTCCCCGCCTTTGTGACCGCGCTGAGCGAGGTGCCTTCGCCCACCAACCCGCTGGGGGTTCGTTCCGGCGGCGAAGGCGCCACGACGCCGGCGCTCGCCGCGGTGATCAACGCCATCGTCGACGCGCTCGCCGAGCTCGGCGTCTCGCACATCGAAATGCCGGCGACCCCCGAGCGCGTGTGGCGTGCCATCCGGGCGGCGCGCCAGGAGCGCTAAACAGAAGCGGATCGCGGCGTCTGCGCCTGCGAAGGTGCCGAGCGGCTGGTGAAAAAAGAGACCGGACGCCTTTGAGCTGAGCGTCCGGCCTCCGTGGTTTTCGATCGGCCCCGACGCGTTGACGTCAGCGCCGTGGGTTTCTTTTAATTTCAGCTACTTGTGGTCACACGCTGTAGTACATCAGGAACTCGATCGGGTGCGGCGTGTGCTCGAAATTGTGGATCTCTTCGTATTTGAGATCGATGTAGGACTCGATGAAGTCCTTGTTGAAGACGTCGCCCTTGAGCAGGAAGGCGTGGTCGGCGCGGAGATGCTCGACGGCTTCGCGCAGCGAGCCGCAGACCGTCGGGATGTCCTTCAGCTCCTCGGGCGGCAGGTCGTAGAGGTTCTTGTCCATGGGATCGCCGGGATGGATCTTGTTCTGGATCCCGTCGAGCCCGGCCATCAGCATCGTGGCATAGGCGAGGTAGGGGTTCGCCGCCGGGTCGGGGAAGCGCACCTCGACGCGCTTGGCCTTGGGGCTGGAGACGATCGGGATGCGGCAGGAGGCCGAGCGGTTGCGCGCCGAATAGGCCAGCAGCACCGGCGCCTCGAAGCCGGGAATGAGGCGCTTGTAGCTGTTGGTCGTGGGGTTGGTCAGCGCGTTGATCGCCTTGGCATGCTTGATGATGCCGCCGATGTAGAAGAGCGCGGTATCGGACAGATCAGCATAGCCCGAGCCGGCGAAGAGCGGCTTGCCGCCCTTCCAGATCGACTGGTGCACATGCATGCCCGAGCCGTTGTCGCCCTTGATCGGCTTCGGCATGAAAGTCGCTGTCTTGCCATACTGATGCGCGACGTTCTGCACAACATACTTGTAGATCTGCATGTGGTCGGCGCAGCCGGTGACGGTGCCGAATTCGAAGCCAAGCTCGGCCTGGCTCGGCGCCACCTCGTGATGGTGCTTCTCGACCTTGAGGCCCATATCGGCCATCACCGAGAGCATCTCGGCGCGGATGTCGCTCTGCCCGTCGACCGGCGGCACCGGGAAATAGCCGCCCTTGATCGGCGGCCGATGGCCGGTATTGCCGTCCGGGTATTTCTTGTCGCTGACATAGGGGCCTTCGTCGCTGTCGATCTCGTACATCGCCCCGTTCATGCCCGCCTTGTAGCGGACATCGTCGAAGATAAAGAACTCGGCCTCGGGGCCGAAAAAGGCCTTGTCGCCGATGCCAGTCGAGGCGAGATAGGCCTCCGCCTTCTTGGCCATCGAGCGCGGGTCGCGGCCATAGGGCTGCCCGGTGAGCGGCTCATGCACGTCGCAAACGATGATGAGCGAGGTCTGCGCCGCGAAGGGATCGAGGACCGCGGTGGCGCAATCCGGCATCAGCAGCATGTCGCTTTCATTGATCGCCTTCCAGCCGGCGATCGAGGAGCCGTCGAACATCACGCCGCCGGCGAGGAAATCCTCGCTGATGGTGCGAACATGATGCGCGAGGTGCTGCCACTTGCCGCGCGGGTCGGTGAAGCGGAAGTCGACGTATTTGACGTCGTGCTCCTTGATCATGTTCATGACTTTTTGAATGTCGGACATAGCCTCTTTCCCTGTCGTTGACTGGTCCTTGGGTTGGCCCGGAGCGGACCGTGAAGACCGGTGGTTCTAGCGCCGGTCGCGGTTACGCATCAGATCGCGTCTTTGCCCTTCTCTCCGGTGCGAATGCGGATCGCCTCGTCCACAGTGGTGACGAAGATCTTGCCGTCGCCGATGCGGCCGGTATGCGCGGCGTGCTGGATGGCTTCGACGGCGCGCTCGACCAGCGCATCCTCCATCACCACTTCGATTTTCACTTTCGGTAGAAAATCGACGACGTATTCGGCGCCGCGATAGAGCTCGGTATGGCCCTTCTGCCGGCCGAAGCCCTTGGCCTCGGTCACGGTGATGCCCTGGATGCCGACCTCGTGCAGCGCCTCTTTCACCTCGTCGAGCTTGAAGGGCTTAATGATCGCTTCGACCTTTTTCATCGCTCCCCGCCTTCGCGCCGATCGCGTCGGGCTCGGCGCCAGCCGCCGAGCCGGAATTCACGCTGGCTTAAGCATGAGCCGTGCCAGAGGCGCTGCGCCGCAACAGGCCGAACCTAGCCCGAATCGCGCTGCCTACAAAGAGAGATTTCTGCTCAGAAATTGAGCAAAGTGCCGCGGAGACGGGCAGGGGCGTCGAAGCGACTAAGCCCGCTTTGCCCGCGCATTGTCCTGCCGCCCGAGCCAGCCGCGAATGCGCTCGACCGCCTCTTCGAGCGCGGCGAGGCTCGCGGCGTAGGAAAAGCGCAGATAGCCCTCGCCGAGCGCGCCGAAACTGGTGCCGGAGATGGTGGCAACGCCGGTCTCGTCGAGGAGGCGCCCCTGCAGGGTGCGGCTGTCGAAGCCGGTGCCGCCGATGTTGGGAAAGGCGTAGAAGGCGCCGCCCGGCGTCGCGCAGCGGACGCCCGGCAGCGAATTGAGCGCATCGACGATGTAGCGCCGCCGCTCGGCAAACGCGGCCACCATCTTGCGCGAGGGCTCTTTGGGACCTGTTAATGCTGCAATTCCAGCGTATTGCGTGGCGGCATTGACGCAAGAGTGACAGTTGATGGCAAGCCGCTCGGCGGCAGCGAACAGGCTCTCCGGCCAGACGCCGTAGCCCAGGCGCCAGCCGGTCATGGCGTAGGTCTTGCTCCAGCCGTCGAGCAGAATGACGCGCTCGCGCAGCGCCGGGTAGGTGAGGAGGCTGACATGCTCGGCCCCGTCATAGACCATCTCGCCATAGATCTCGTCGCTGAGGATGGCAACATGGGGGTGGTCCTCGAGCCCGCGGGCGAGCCGGTCGAGTTCGCGCCGCGGCACCGCGCCGCCGGTCGGGTTGGCCGGGCTGTTGAGGATGATCAGCCGCGTCCGCGGCGTGATCTTGGCCAGCACCTCTTCGGCATTGAAGGAGAAGCCGGCCTCCTCATAGAGCGGCATCGCGATGGGCGTCGCGCCGGAGAAGCGGATGACGCTCTCATAAATCGGAAAGCCGGGATTGGGGTAGATGATCTCGGCGCCGGGCTCGCCGAACATCATCATGGCGAAGAACATGGTGACTTTGCCGCCGGGGACGGCCAGCACCTGGTCGGGTGAAACCGTGACGTTATGGCGGCTGTGGAGATCGGCCGCCACTGCCTCGCGCAGCGGCAGGATGCCGTTGGCGGGGGTGTAGCCGTGATGGCCGTCGGCGAGCGCTTTGCGGCCGGCCTCGACAATATGGGCCGGTGTTGCAAAATCCGGCTGGCCGATGCCGAGATTGATGATCGAGCGGCCTTCGGCCTCGAGCGCCTTGGCGCGCGCCAGCACCTCGAACGCGCTTTCGGTGCCGAGCTGGGCCATGCGGCCCGCCATCGTCAACATGCGGCGATCCTCCCGTTCATTGCCCCCTATATCCCCGATCGGGAGCCTTCTGCCAAGGGAGGGCGAGAGGGGTCAGTAGGCGACGGAGCCGTCCGGGCGGTAGAGCACGGAATAGGCGCAGATCATGTCGACATGGCGGCCGTCGCTTGCCAGCGGCAGCAGGATGTTCTCGATCATGTCGAAGTCGCGATGGACCCAAAGCCGCGGCTTGCCCTTGCGCCGGTCGGGCACGCCGCGCTCGACGACGCGGCGGTAGCGCGAGGTGAACTCAGGGCTCTCCATCATGCCGGGATGCGCCTCGTCGAACCACAGGCCGGTCACCTCATGGCCGATCGCCTCGACGATGCCGGTGCCGGCGAGACGGTAGCGCATGCGGAAGGGCTCGCGCTGAATGTCGAGCAGCCAGATGCCCGGGAGCAGCCCCGGCACGTCGACGGGATCGAAATGGCGGCGGCCGGGCAGCAGCCCACCCGCCGGGCGAATGGCACACCAATAGCCATAGAGCCGCGTCAGACGCGGGTTCCAGCCCGTCGTATCGAGATCGAAATCGCTGTCGGACGGCATGGTGCCCTTCCTGGCGGCACACATGCTAGACGACAGCGGTTAATAAACCGTCGCACGGCCGACAGCGTGGCCACAGTGAATCGATGTGATCAACTCTTGGTGCGATTGTTTCTTGCGCGGCTGAGATCGGCGGCGGTGAGGTCAGCCCCATCGAGCCGCGCGCCGGCGAGATCGGCTTCGTCGAACTTGGCGCGGCGCAGCGTCGCGCGGCGCAGATCGGCGCCGTCGAGCTTGGCGCCTTCGAGGTTGGTCGCGATTTCGACGCGCTCGGCGCCGACCCCTTCGAGCGGACCGAGATCCGCTCCGGCGAGGAGCGCGCCGCCGAGATGGGCATGCGTCAGTATCGCGCCCCGCAGATCGGCGCCGCTGAGATTGGCGCCGCGCAGATCCGCGAGCGAAAGATCGCACGCGGCGAGCAGCGCGCCTGACAGATTGGCGCGGCGCAGCGCCACATGGGTGAGCTCTGCCAGCGCAAGATTGACGTTGCGCAGGTCATGGCCGCTGAGATCCGTGTCGCTGAGCAGCGCGCGCTCGCCGTCGCGGCCGTCGCTGTCGATCCATTGCGCGTGCAGCCGCAGCAGCTTCGCGAGCTTCTCGGCGGCGATGCGGCGAAGCGCCGCGCCTTGCAGCTCGTGGCGGCCGACCGCATCGGCCAGCGCGCCGGGATCGATGATCGCGCCGGTGATGTCGACGCCGCGCAGCTCGGCGCCGTTGAGGTTGGCGTCGGTCAGCACCGCGCCGCGCATCACCGCGTCGTTGAGCTTGGCATCGCGCAGATCGGCGCTGTCGAGATTGGCGCCGGTGAGGTTGGTGCGGCGCAGATCGGCGCCGGTGAGATCGGCACGGCGCAGCACGCTGTCGGTGAGCTGCGCCATGGAGAGCGCCGCGCCGGCGAGCCGCGCGCCGGAGAAATCGGCGCCCTTCGCCTGGATCGACTGCAGATCGGCGGGCTGCGTCTCGTAGCTGGCATCGGCGGATTTCGCCGCGCCGGGCACGGCGAGCGCGCCCTCGCGGAAATCGGCCTCGTTGAGCCGCGCCCGCTCGAGCCGCGCGCCCCAGAGCCGGGCGCCGCGCAGATCCGCCTTGCTGAGATCGGCGCCCTCGAGGCTCGCAAGGCGCAGATCGGCGACGAAGAGATTGGTGCGCTCGAGCCGCGCGCCGTCGAGCTTGCAGCCTTGCAGATTGGCGCCGGTGAGATCGGCGCCGGAGAGGTTCTCGTTGCTGAGGTCGAGGCCGCTCAGATCGTGATGTGCGAGCGCCGCCGGCCGGCCGCCCCACCAGCCTTCGACATAGCGCCGCTGCGATTGCAGGATGCGCTTCAACTGCGCCGCGGTGAGCCGCGTCTTCGCCGGTGTCGCGCCTGAATTTGCCGATGCACTCATGCGCGCGAGTGTCGCTCAAGACGCGGCGAAAATCTCGCCCGTTTACATTGAAAGCAAGCAGTTGGGAAACCCGCTAAAGCCGCGGCGAAACCACCGCTCCGGTATGCGCTTTGTCTTGCCTTCGGCCGCCGTTCCGGGGCGATAATCAGCCTCGTGAAGGTGCGGAGTTATCTTGGAGTTGTCGCGCTTTGTTGCATTTCGAAGTGCATACCCTCGCCGACGAGCGCTGGCTGATCGACGGCATCTTCTCCGAGAAGGAGACGGCGATCGAGGATGCGAAGCTGCTGCTGCAGCATCAGCAGGCGCTCGATGCCGTGCGCGTGCTGCGCGTCGAGGAGAAGCGCGAGGGTTTCATCGAGGCGACCGTCTATATCGGCGCGCGGCCGCGGCGCCGGCGCCGCAAGAAACGCAGCGCAACCCTTTGGTACCTGTCGCGGGCAATCGCGCCGACGGCGCCGCGATCCGCTCCCCGCTCGTTCGCGCCCGCGCGGCCGCGCAGCGCGGTCCCCGCGCTGGTGCTGCTGACCGTGCTCTCGCTCGCGGGCTTCAGCGTGCTCTTCGCCCATCACTCGGCCGAGCGGAATTGGGTCTGGGTCTTCGACCGGCCGGAGGCCCAGCAACAGCATGATCTGCACAACCCCTGGACCAAGGTCTCGCTCCCGGCAGAACGCGCCCTGGCGCGCTGAAGCGCTGCGGCAGTAGACATCTCGACATCGCTCTGCGCTGAGCGCGCGCCTATTTCGACGGCGTGTCTTTGCTATTCTTGTTGCTGTCGGACGTATTGGGCGGCGGCAGAACCGGCATGTTGCTGTGTCCCTTCGGTTCGATCACCGGCATGTTGCTGTGTCCCTTCGGCTCGATCACCGGCATGTTGCTGTTGCCTTGGCCGGACGAGCGGCCGGTCGAGGGCGGTTGTGCGGGTTGGCCTTGCGGCGCGTTCTGGTTCTGGGCGTGCGCCAAGGGAGCAACACTGACCGATACGAGAGCGGCGGCGAGAAGGTTTACGGAAAGCCATCTCATGGCGGCATCCTCCAGCCATTGCGGTAGGCTGCGTAAGCGCGGTGACTGGCATTCTACTCCGACATCGCGCGACGTCGTGTCGAGTTTCCGAAGGAGGCCGAGACATGAGCACCCTCCAGCATCTCCGCCCGGAAGGACTGCTGCACAATCCGGCGTTCTCGCAGGTCGTCATCGCCTCGGGGACGCGCACCATCTTCACCGCCGGACAGGTGTCCATCGATGAGCGCGGTGCGCTGATCGGTGCCGGCGATCTCGCGGCGCAGACAGCGCAGGCGATGCGCAATGTCGGCCTCGCCCTCGCGGCCGCCGGCGCCAGCTACACCGACGTGGTGAAGATCACGACTTACGTGGTGAACTATAAGCCCGAACACCGAACCGTCATCGGCAGAGCGCGCGCGCCCTTCTTCGCGAACGGGGCGCCGCCCGCGAGCACGCTCGTCGGCGTGGCGGCGCTCGCCCTGCCGGAGTGGCTGGTCGAGATCGAGGCCGTTGCGGTCGTCGACTGAGGCTTGAGCTGTCGCCTGACAGGCTGCCGCGAGCGCGGGAAAATTGGGGCGAGTGACCGGATTCGAACCGGCGACATCCAGAATCACAATCTGGCGCTCTAACCAACTGAGCTACACCCGCCGTCGAGCGTGCTCCTACCGCGCCGGGGCGGGCGGCGTCAAGCCGGGGGATTGCGGACGCCGCCGGGAATTGGCACCGTCACGGGGCAGCGCCAGGAGGAGAG
>Ga0335073_10012126_pt1 | contig 12104 bp, 9 predicted proteins | sample Lox_Sample_22_FD_207093 | JGI IMG/M metagenome (GOLD analysis project Ga0335073, IMG submission 207093) | Soil microbial communities from Loxahatchee National Wildlife Refuge, Florida, United States - Lox_Sample_2.2 | ecosystem: Environmental > Terrestrial > Soil > Wetlands | place: USA: Florida... | reverse complement strand
CTGAAGGCGTGCCCTTTCAAGGCACGATGTCAACAGAGCTAAGTCACTGCTGAATAAAATCACCTCGTGTACGATTCTGAACGGCAGGGCCGTTTAGCCGCTGCCATCCGCGAAGGCGAGGTGAATTTGGCTACTCCGCGACATATCGCTGATGCAGCGCACCACGCCGAGCGTCTGTTCGAGGGTTTCGAGAACCTGATGCCCTTCCGCGTCAGGGACATTCTGCTCGTTTCCAGCCTCTACGATTCCTTCATCCTGCGCGAAGACGGCCGTCTCAACGAACTGCTGATCGGCGAGTCGCTGGAGCTGAACCTGCAACAGGTGCCGGGCATCACTCACGTCTCCACCGGCGGCGAAGCGGTGCAGATGGCGTGTTCGCAGTCAGGCTTCAACCTGATCGTCGCCAATCTGCAACTCGCCGACATGGACGCGGCGCAGCTGGCCCGCGAGATCAAGGCGGCCGGACTGAACGTTCCCGTGGTGGTCCTCGCCTACGATCACCGCGAGATCAAGAACTTCGTCGTGCGCAATCCGCACACCGAGATCGAGCGCATCTTCCTCTGGCAGGGCAATGCGCGCATTCTGATCTCCATCGTCAAGTACATCGAAGACAAGCAGAACGTCCTGCACGACACGCACGCGATGAGCGTTCCCGTGATGCTGATGGTGGAAGACGACATCACCTACTATTCATCATTCCTTCCGGTCATCTACACGGAAATCATCAGCCAGTCACGGCGGTTGTTGAGCGAGGCCGTCAATCTGGCGCACAAACTGGTGCGCATGCGCGCGCGGCCCAAGATTCTTTTGTGCTCGAACTATGAAGAGGCTGAGAGCGAAGTGCTGAAGTATCGCGACTACCTGCTGGGCGTGATCTCCGATGTGGAGTTTCCGCGCGGCGGCCAGCTGACGCCCGAGGCGGGATTCGAGCTGGCCCACATGGTGCGGCGCACCATTCCGGATGTTCCAATTGCCTTGCAGTCGGGGCGGGCGGAGTTCATGGAGCGCGCCTACGGCGAGGGTTTTTCGTTCTTGCAGAAGCGCTCCCCCACGTTGCTGGGCGACCTGCGGCACATCCTGACCGAGGAGATGGGATTCGGCGATTTTGTCTTCCGCATGCCGGACGGTGTGACCGAGGTGGCGCGCGCCACCGATCTCAACGCATTAGAGCACGCGCTGGCCACCGTTCCGGAAGAGAGCCTGGCCTATCACGCCGAACGCAATCATTTTTCCCATTGGCTGATGGCACGCACCGAGTTCGCACTGGCGCAGCGGCTGCGGCCGCGCACCATCAGCGACTTCGGCACGCTGGAAAACCTGCGTCACGACCTGATCGCTTCCATTGGGGAGTATCGCCGCGAGCAGAGTCACGCGCTCATCGGCGAATTCAACGCCGGCAGCTTCCAGCCTGACGAGCCGTTCTTTCTTCAGATCGGCGGCGGCTCGCTGGGCGGCAAGGCGCGCGGGCTGGCTTTCATTCGCCACTTACTTCGGCAGCGTGGCATCAACCGCGTTTTCGCGGGAATCCGCATCGCGGTTCCGCCGACTTTGGTGCTCACCACTGCGGTGTTCGACCGCTTTGTTGCCGACAACAACCTGCTCGACCTCGCTCTGCAGGGCGACGACGATGAGGACATCGAGCGCTGCTTTCTGGCCGCTTCGTTTCCCATCCCGCTGCTCGATGACCTGCTGGCTTTTCTGGAAGGCGTGCGTTATCCCCTCGCGGTACGCTCCTCGAGTTTGCTGGAAGACTCGCAGTATCAGCCGTTCTCCGGTGTCTATGAAACCTTCATGCTCGCCAACCGCCATCCCGATATCCAGGTGCGATTGGAGCAGTTGCTGGAGGCCATTAAGCTGGTATACGCCTCCACCTTCAGCCAGCATGCCAAAGCCTATGTGCGCGCCACTCCGTATCGGCTGGAGGAAGAGAAGATGGCGGTGGTGCTGCAACAGGTGGTTGGGGCCGCCCATGGAAACCGCTTTTATCCGGATTTCTCCGGCGTAGTCCGTTCCCGCAACTTTTATCCCATGCCCCCGGTGCAGGTGGAAGACGGTTTCGCGGCCGTCGCGCTGGGCCTGGGACGCGCCGTCGTCGGGGGAGGGAAGTGTTTGACTTTCAGTCCGCGCCATCCGCGAAACCTGGTGCAGTTCTCGTCGGTGGAGGACATGCTGAACAATTCGCAGAGCGACTTCTGGGCGCTGGAACTGACGCACGCCGTGCCTTCGGAAGCTCCGGCCAACAGCCTGCGCGAGATGGCATTTGATCTCGAAGTCGCCGAGCGTGACGGCACGCTGCAACCGGTCGCCTCGACGTATTCGGTCGAAAACCACGCCGTCTATGACGGCCTGAGCCGGAAAGGTCCGCGCATCGTGAGTTTTGCGCCGATCCTGAAGCACGGTATCTTTCCCCTGCCCCAGATCCTGGAGCGGCTCATGCACCTCGGCGAAGAGGCGCTGGGACGGCCGGTGGAGATTGAGTTTGCCGTGCGCCTGCCGCAAGCGCCAAATGAGCCGGCCGACTTCGGCTTCCTGCAACTGCGTCCCCTGGTCATGTCGCGCGAGGGCGAGGACATCCGCTTTGAGGAAGTTGCCGAAGACAGGCTCCTCTGTCAGAGTTCGGTCGTTCTGGGACACGGACGGATCACCGACATTTGCGACGTGGTCGTGGTGGACTCGCATCGCTTCGAGCGCTCGCGTAGCCGCGAAGTGGCGCAGAGTGTCGCCCATCTCAATGCCAAGCTGTGTCAGGAGAACACTCCGTACCTGCTGATCGGTGTGGGGCGCTGGGGATCGACCGATCCCTGGCTCGGCATTCCGGTCGCGTGGGACCAGATTTCGGGCGCGCGCGTAATCGTGGAATCAGGATTTCATGACTTCCGCGTGGCGCCGTCGCAAGGCAGCCATTTCTTCCAGAACCTCACGGCGTTCCAGATCGGCTATTTCACCGTGAACCCCGACGCCGGCGAAGGCTCGCTCGACTGGGCTTGGCTCAAGGAGCAGGTCGCGGTGGAAGAACACAGCTGCGTGCGGCATCTGCACTTCGACGCGCCGATCAACGTGCTGATGAATGGCAAGGTCAGCCACGGCATGATCCTGAAGCCGCAGGTGCCGGTGATCAGCGACTAACAGCGATCTAAGAGATGCCGGCTTGAGCGATGATCTGTGCAAAGAAGATTCTGTGGCCTAACGGAGTCCGATGGGAGACTTCGGGTTGCCGACTTCTCTTGTGTAGTTGGCCCCTTCAGCAACCTTAGATTTGCAACACTCACATCGCCGGCAGGCATCTTTCATGGTGGAGATGAAAAAAGAGGCATGGGTGCCGGAGCGCTAACACCGAGGAGGCGCTCACAACGCTTTATGCACGTGCCCGTTACCAGTGTGCCCCACGCCACGTGGCACGTTACGGCGCTGGTACTTGCGCCATTTTGGGACTACGTCCGGCAGCAGATCAGGATTATTATGGATAGACAAAGTTCAATCACTGAAGTGTTCCCCAAAGGATATGCGTAGATATTTTTATTTCCTTGCCGCTCTTGTTGTTTGCCTGGTGCTGTTTGTATTAGCCGCGACGGCTGCTGACTGGCGATTAATCGGCCCCGAAGGTGGAGACGTTCGCAGTCTTGCCTACGATCCGTCCAATCCTCAGCGCATCCTGCTGGGCACCAGTGCGGGTCAGCTCTTCATCTCCGAAGATGGCGGAGCGTCCTGGTCCCTGTTTGCCCACCTGGGCCCGGGCGATGATTATGTGCTGGATCACATCATTTTCGACCCATCCCATTCTGCGACCATCTACGTTGCGGGCTGGAGCCTGTTCAACGCGGACGAAGGCGACGTCTTCCGCTCGGACGACAGCGGCCGCACCTGGCGTGCGCTGCCGGGCGTGCATGGCAAGTCGGTGCGCGCGCTGGCCATGGCGCCCAGCAATCCCAGCATCCTGATGGTGGGGGCGCTGGATGGCGTCTTCCGTTCGCGCGATGGCGGTCAGAACTGGGAGCGCATCTCGCCCGAAAACCAGGCCGAGCTCAAGAACATTGAGTCGCTGGCAATCGATCCGCAGAATCCCGACATCATCTATGCCGGCACCTGGCACCTGCCCTGGAAGACCGAAGATGGTGGAGCCACCTGGCACAGCATCAGCAAAGGCATCGCGTTTGATTCGGACATGTTCAGCATCATCGTCGATCCCAGGAACGCGTCCGTGGTTTACGCCAGCGCCTGCTCGGGAATGTACAAGAGCCTCGACAAGGCCGAATACTTTCATCGACTCTCTTTGCAGTTGCCCAACTGGGCGCATCGCACCCGCGTGCTGAAGCAGGACCCGCAGCGCTCAAATATTGTCTATGCCGGAACGACCGGCGGTTTGTGGAAGACAGTTAATGGTGGTGACAAGTTCACGCTGGTGACGGACGACTCCGTGATCGTGAATGACGTGCTGGTCGATCCTGTCAATCCCGAGCACGTGCTGGTGGCCACGGATCGCGGTGGCGTGCTGGTCAGCAATGACGGCTTCGCCCACTACCAGACCTCGAACCGCGGCTTCGCCCATCGGGTAATCGGCGGCGTGGTGGTCGACAACAAGAACCCGAACCGCATCTACGTGGGCGTGGTCAATGATAAGGATCTCGGCGGGGTGTTCGTCTCTGACGACAGCGGCACAACCTGGCGGCAAACCAATCGCGGCCTCGACGATCGCGACATCCTGAGCTTGCAGCAGGCCGAAGACGGCTCGATTTATGCCGGTACCAACCATGGCATCTTTTCCCTCACGTCGCTGAATGGCGAGTGGAAACCTGCGGCCATGATTAATGGCCCGCTGCCGCAAGCTGACACGACCGCATGGCAACCGACGTACAAGTCAGTCGGCTCCCATTCCACACGCTCCACCCACAGCAGCGTTGCTCACAAGGCTGCTCCAAAGGAAAAAGAGCACGCGATACCTCTGGAGAGCACGCCGCGAATTCAGGCCTTCGATCTCGTTGGCGACACCTGGTACGCGGCTACGAATGAGGGTTTGTTTGTCAGCGTCGATCACGGCCGCAAGTGGTACGGAACGATGGTGGAGGGCGCAAACGATTTCGTCGCCATCAACACCTTCTCCGAGGGCACGGTGAGCCTGGTGGCTTCCAAGCGCGCATTTCTGTCCTCGGACCAGGGCAAATCCTGGACGGAGATCACCGTTCCGCAGTACGTCACCGGCCTGTTCAACCTCACACAGGTTGGCGACGGCTCGCTGTGGCTGGCCACGCGCGAGGGCGCACTGCACTCGACCGATGGCGGCAAGACGTGGGAACACGTGCTTGCCGGATTGCCCGCGCGCAACGTCTTGATGGTGCGCTCAGCGCCGGGATCGCAACATCTGTTGGCGACGGCTCTCCATGTTCACGGCGTCTTCGAGAGCAACGATGGCGGCCGCAGTTGGCAGCGCTCATCGGACACAGGAGTGTCGATTCGAGCCGCTATGAGTTATCAGGGGCGCTTGCTGGCGGCCTCGGCGTATAACGGATTGCTGTTGCAGGAAGGCGCCGCCGCATCGTCCGAGACCGCGAATGTTGGCGGGGTGACAGCGGGCGCGAACCGGCAGTAGAGGCGAGCTACTAAGCGAGCTACTGGAAGCATCTGGCTCTGTTGACATCCTAGGTTTTGAAAGGGCACGGCTTCAGCCGTGCCGATCCAAGCCGATAATGGGGGCTTCAGCCCGAGGCCGTTTTTGGAGTTCCAACTCTGATTTGCTTCCAGGAACGGGAATCGCGAAGTCCTTTCCTTGGCAATCTCTTGCGACGATCGCCGTCCCAGCCAGTTCCATTCTGAACCTTTCCTAATGCAGCAACCCCGTCACCGCGCGGCATTCCTTTCGCAAGCACTTGAAAATAAGCACTCAGGGTTCCTTGGCAACGTGGCACTGCACTTGCTTTAACAAGGAGCGTTGTCCGAGCCAATAACCGAAAGCGACAGGCGAAGATGAAAGCGATTCATCGCAGCGGTTTGAGAGACCAACGGTTGAAAGCAGGAGAAACCGAACCTGCATTCCCGGAAGTGCTCGTGGCTGCAGAGGCTTCGCAGGAGCTGCCGCACAACGGCATCAAGATTTCGGCAAATTCCTCCGCCTACAACTGCGGTTCACCATTGGATAAACATGGTCTGTGCGAAGCGATGGCCTCCTCCTGCGGTGACAGCGAGGGGCATGTCAGCGACACGGCATGCCCCTCGCAGGCGCAAGTTAGTGGCTGTCCCGAACTTCTGCATGAGCTTTCGAACCTGATGACAGGCGTTTTGTTGAACGCGCAAATGCTGGAATGGAAGCTTCCTCCCTACAGCCACCTGAAACGGCCGGTGAAGGAGGTAGCGCGCAACGCCCAGCGCGCCACGGAATTGATGAAGCGTCTGCAACAGCGATTCTTAGAAAATGGGCGCGCGGCCCACGCAAACCATGCGTCAGAAGCCGCCATCGAAAATCGGGAGATCCCGTCACCATGGCCGGGCGCCGGGCCGGCCCATACCAGCGCATTGCTGCTTGAGCAGCTGTCTGCGCAGTCCGCTGTCGACCTCACAACGGCGTGTGACAGCTGTACTAGCGCCGTTTTCCCAAAAAAGGAATGATGGCTATGGGCGACGAATGGGCCGCGGAATCTCGGCGGAAGCGCATAGCCGTCTCAGTCGGACAGGCATGGCCGCCTAAGAAGGGGCGAGTAAAGTGATTGCTACGGAAGCAGTTCCGATAAGTGAGCAGACGGTAGAAGCGAATCTCTTAAATCTACTGATCGTAGAAGATGAACGGGCGGTAAGGGAGTGCTGCCGCGAAGTGGCACGGGCGATGGGTTTTGCGGCGAGGGTAGCTGAGAACCGGGAGGAAGCCTACCGCATTGTGCAGAATAATCCGGTGGACGTTGTCCTGCTGGACCTGCGCCTGCCCGGTAACAATGGTCTCGACATGTTGCGCGAGATCAGACAGCGCCGTCCGGAAGCAGCGGTAATCGTTATGACCGGCTTTGCTACGGTGCAGTCGGCGGTGCAGGCCATGAAGCTGGGTGCCTATGATTACGTTACCAAACCCTTCAACTTCGAGGAATTGCGGCTGGAACTGGAGCGAGTGACCTCCCATCTGCGGCTGACAGCGGAAAACCGGCTGCTGCGCGAGCAGCTCAAGTCGAAACAGGGGTTCGGCCAGCTGGTCGGCCATTCGCCAGAAATGGAAAAACTCTATCGCATCATTGCTAAGGCCGCGCAGAGCACCCACCCGGTGCTGATCCTGGGGGAGAGCGGGACGGGCAAGGAATTGGTCGCGCGCGCGATTCATTTCGCCGGTCCGCTCAAGGACAAGCCCTTCATTCCGGTGGACTGCGGAGCGCTGGTGCCCACGCTGATCGAAAGCGAACTGTTCGGCTATGTGCGGGGGGCCTTTACCGGCGCGATGCGCCCCAAGGAAGGCCTGCTGGCCACCGCCGAGGGCGGTACGGTGTTCCTCGACGAAGTTGGGGAGTTACCCATCGATCTGCAAGCCAAACTCCTGCGCGCCATCCAGGAGCGGGAAATTCGTCCGGTAGGGGGCACTCGCTCGGTGCCAATCAATGTACGCATCTTGGCAGCGACCAACCGCGACCTCGACGCCGCCGTCAGCGCCGGGACATTTCGCCGCGATCTCTATTTCCGGCTGAATGTGCTCACCCTGCGAATCCCGCCGCTGCGTGAGCGCAAACAGGACATCCCGCTGCTGATCGGCAGCTTCCTGGACCGCATCAACGCCACCGGCGGAATGCAGAAGCGCGCCATCTCCGACGAGGCGCTGCGCCTGATGTTGCAGTATGACTGGCCGGGCAATGTGCGCGAGCTGGAAAACTGCGTTGAGCGGTCCTGCACCACCTGCTCGCTACCGACGATCCAGGTGGCGGACCTGCCCACGCAGGTGCGCAATTGTGTGGTCAACCCGGAGCCGGCAGATTCGTTGGCCGTCTCAACTGCTATAACCCCCCTCGATCAACTGGAGAAGCAGGCCATCTTGCATGCGATCGAGGTTCTAAGTGGCGACAAGCTGGAGGCAGCTCGCCGCCTGGGAATCGGCAAGACCACTCTCTATCGCAAACTCAAAGAGTATGGTTCGGCGGGCTAGCCCTACAGGCCCAAGCTGAGCTGTCGATTGTGTCGAAATTCGGGCGCCGCGCAGGCTCGGCCGGTGTCGTGTGCCTCGCCGACAAGTGGCGGAAAGGAATAGTGATGATTCTGCTGGCGACAACCTCGTTGCGGGGCAAGGAATGTGCCGCGGCGCTGGAGTGCGGCACCGGCCATAAGACGCATGTGGCCGGCTCGGTGCCACAAGCGGTGGCTAGAATGCAGGCCGCCGAGTACGAACTGCTGGCGATCGACCAGACGCTGCTGGAGACCGACCTTCGCGCTCTGGATACGCTATTGAACCGGTGCGGCATGGCCATGCCGGTGTACGTCAATCTGACCTTGCACAGCAGCGAAAGAATCGTGCGCGAGGTGCAGGTGGCTTTGCGCCGCACCAGCGCCGAGAGGCTGGCTGCGGAACGTGCAGCAGCGAATATTCTGCGTAACGAACTGCGCAGCGAGGTCACCGGTATCCTGCTGAACTCAGAGCTCGTGCTGCGCCAGCTTGGATTGTCCCCCGAGATCACCCAGAAAATCAACTCGATGCGGGAGCTGGCGGAGAAGATGCGCTCGCGGCTGGAGATTCGCTAAGTCGGTAGCGAGCCGGGACGAGGGGTGGTGCAACCGCGTGCCGGCGGCAGCTTCGCGTACAACTCCCGAGTAGGATCTGTACTCCTATCTCGTGGGCCAGCGCTCTGGCCGGAGGTGACGGCGCGATGCTATGGACGATATTCGCCATTCTGTTGATCTTGTGGTTGCTGGGATGGGGCTTTCACATTGCCGGCTCCCTCATCCACCTGCTTTTGGTAGTAGCGGTGATCGTTCTGATTATTAATTTGGTGACGGGACGGAGGACGGTGTGAACCGGCGGGTCACGGCGCCAGCATGCCAACTTTGTGCGAGGTTATAGGAAACCTGAATAACTCGATCACCAGCGGGTGTGAAACGTCGCGGCCCTTCGGAACCACTCGGAGCAAGCTTTTCGCCGCGCTGCTGACCCCTATTCCTGCCGCTCAGACCGCAGCAGGGAGCTGCAGCTAGCAGTTTTTTCTCGGCCCCGTCATTTCAGGGTCGCCGCGCAGCCACGCGAGACTGAATCTCCGCCGTCAACTGTCGGCTGACTGGCACAGCAATTCCGTGCCGCTCGCCCCCGCGAAGGATAGGACCGGCAATCGCATCCAATTCCAGCTGCCTTCCCGCAACCAGGTCCTTTGCCAGTGAGCTGCGCATGCTCTCGGGCAACGGGTCGAAGCCATTCTGAATTTTGCCGGCATCGAGCTCAGCGCCCTCGCGTGCGGCCACCGCAACGGCTTCTTCAATCGCGGCATAAAGCTTGGCTTTCCATTGGGCGTCGGCAAAGATTTCTCCCTTACTCTTGCCTGAGGCCGCCGTGACCAGCGCAAACGGTGCCAGAAACGAAAGTTTCATCCACAGCAACTTGGGCTCGCTCTCGAAGAAGTGACAGGCGAAGCCGTGATTTTCCTGCAAACGCGCCAGCACCGGCTCTAGGAGCGCCTGACCGGCGACGGCGACATTCAGGCGAACCACTGAGCGCTGCACAAAATGGCCTTCCGCGAGCCGCTCGGCTTCTACCGCGATGGTTGCGGGAACCACACGCTCCTGGCTGAAGCGAGCGCGCAGCAGGGCAACGTGGTCCACGCCGTTCAGCAGCGGTACAACCATGCGAGGCGAGGCCTCAACACGTTCCAGCGCCGACTCCAACTGGTAGGTCTTGGTCGTGATCCACAGCACATCGACTGGCTCGGTCAGCTTCGCCACGGGCTGCGCCGAGGCGGTGATCGTGCCGGTCGGCTGGTCCAGCGTGAGCCGTGCGGGATAGCCGGCGAGCTTCTCCGGACGAACCACCAGCAGCACATCTTCACCGATGGCGCCCAGCGCTGTCGCCATCAGGCCGCCGATCGCTCCTGCGCCCAGCACAGCATGTTTCATGTGGAGCCTCCGATGTAACGCTTTCGAAGCTACGCATCGCGATGCACGGTTTGCGGCGAGAATGCCGGCAGGCACACGGCGATGTACTCCGCTCCCTCAGGCTCGGGTGTCGAGTACTGCACCCATTCACCGGAGTGAGCGACCACGGCCTGCCCGCCATGAACGTCGATGTTGCCGGCGTGGAACTTTACCCGCAGCATGCCGCGCAGCACCACGGTGAACTCGTCGAACTCGGGTGTCTGTCCGGGCTCGCTCCAGCCTTGCGGGCTGCGCATGTGCGCGACGCTCACCGCGGTGTCACCGGAATTCACCCGGCCGACAAATTCGTCGATTAGTTTAGGCTTGCTTCCGACAGCGGCGACGCGGGTAGGTTGCGCGATCAGCGTAGGCGGCATCGGTCGATTATAACGGGCTGATTTCACCACGGAGACACAGAGACGCAGAGTTCTTGGCGAAACCAAGAAAGCCCGTGCTACGAAAATGCTAATCCCGCCCCTGTTTTCTCTGTGCCTAAGTGGTTGACTTCTTCTTTTTCCCCTTACGAATTTCTTACGAAGGCTTTACTCAAGACTTACACCCTTCGATGTCCAATGACATGTGCGTATTCAACGCGCTTGGCCAACGAGGAGATATGTCAACCCAGGAAGTTTTTGTCCAGCAATTCGCCCGCTTGTTTCATCATTATCAGCAGGCCCTGACGCCTGCATCGGAGCCTCCTGAACGGCAAGCTGAGAGTTGGCGGACGGTGAATGCCGACGAGCGTAATCGCATGGTGGCGGCGGCTCGCCTGGCCATTCAGGAGATCGAAAGCAATGCCCATCGGGAAAACAACTCACGCAAGTACTTCGCCAAGCCCGGCGAAGCCGAGTGGGGCTGCTAACCCGGCGGCCCGCAATCCCCTTCGACCTGGCTGTCTGTCGAGACAGGAAATCTAGCCGTTTGCTCTCGGCGTTACGGCGTCGTCCGGTGCCGTCCATCCGCGGGACGGGTAAGCCGGTTCAGTTGCCTGCGATTTAGTGTCCGGTCCACTTCCTGCTACCGCTTTCGCCAGCGTTATAATTGCCCTTCATCAGGGAGATTCCTATATGAGTGGAAGCAACGGCAGCAACGGCACGACGAAAGCCCAGCCCCGCGCGGAGTGGATTGCCAAGCGCCGCGAAGAGGCCGAGCGCAGCGGCGACGGCAACATGTCGCAGATGCATTTTGCCCGCAAGGGCTTGCTCACCGAAGAGATGCTCTTCGTCGCCGAGCGCGAACAACTGTCGCCGGCCGAAGTGCGCGACGAAGTTGCCGCCGGACGGATGATCATCCCCGCCAACGTCAATCATCCCGAGCTGGAGCCAATGTGCATCGGCGTTGCTTCCAAGTGCAAGATCAACTCCAACATCGGCAACTCGTCCGTGACCAGTAATGTCGATGAGGAGCTGAAGAAGCTGCACACGTCGGTGCACTATGGCGCCGATACGGTCATGGATCTGTCGACCGGCGGCGGCATCCACGAAATCCGCGAAGCCATCCTGCGGCATTCGCCTGTGCCCATCGGCACCGTGCCCATCTATGAGGCGGTCGCGCGCGTCAAGCGCATCGAAGACCTGAACGCCGACATCATGCTCGAGGTGATCGAGGAGCAGGCCGAGCAGGGCGTCGACTACATGACCATCCACGCCGGCGTGCTGGTGGAATACCTGCCGCTCATTACCAAGCGCATCACCGGCATCGTCAGCCGCGGCGGCGCGATCCTGGCGCAGTGGATGGCGCACCACCACAAGCAGAACTTCCTTTACGAGCGCTTCGACGACATCACCAAGATCCTGGCCAAGCACGACGTGAGCTACTCGCTGGGCGATGGCCTGCGTCCCGGCTGCATCGCCGACGCCAGCGACGAGGCGCAGTTCGCCGAACTGAAGACGCTGGGCGAGCTGACGAAGAAGGCCTGGGAGCGCGATGTACAGGTGATGATCGAAGGCCCGGGTCACGTGCCGCTCGACAAGATCAAGGAGCAGGTCGAGAAGGAAGTCGAGATGTGCTACGGCGCGCCGTTTTACACGCTG
>Ga0335073_10012125_pt1 | contig 12104 bp, 10 predicted proteins | sample Lox_Sample_22_FD_207093 | JGI IMG/M metagenome (GOLD analysis project Ga0335073, IMG submission 207093) | Soil microbial communities from Loxahatchee National Wildlife Refuge, Florida, United States - Lox_Sample_2.2 | ecosystem: Environmental > Terrestrial > Soil > Wetlands | place: USA... | reverse complement strand
CATTCAACATCACTCGACTTCTGACTCCCTCGATTTCAAGGCTGATTTTTGGAATTCTGGCGAGGCAGACTCCGACGAATCGACTTGCATATCGGTATACACGTGTCCATCGCCAGGGGAGAGACTCGACGTCCCCAGCCCACACATCACGTCCTGCTTCTGTGACGGCAATACGAGTAGAATCCGGCGAAATTGAGAAAGTGTTGTGGGATACTGAAGGGAGATGCAGTTCAATGTAACCATTTCGATCAACTTTGACGACGCCGTGTTTTGTGCGTTGAGTAAGAGGAGGGATTCCTGCGGTTGTAAATTTGTATTTCATGGCAAAGGTATAATGTTCTGAGAGATGCGTGTGCAGTGATTGTTGAGATGGAAGTATGGGACTATACGAGGGATGCTCTCGACCGGACGAGAGAGGCAACGGAGAGATGTGTTTTTCACGTCGATTCTCGGGCTTGGATGATTTATTGATATTGGATAAAAGAGAGAGGAGACCGCGTTGAAGATCGGCAGAGCTACAGCGGTTCCTGGTAGGCTCCACATTCTCTAACCCGTTAGCAACGAGGATCTCAGCGCGTACCTTTTCCAGAACTTCGAGGTTGGATGAGCTCTTCAACCAGGGTGGCGAAACCTTTCTCCGAAGGAGTGTTCTGATCCCCCTTGACTCCTTTGCTGTGACTCGATCCCGTCCGTCCGACACTCCGTTTCCGATGGAGACGATTGTCCAGATTCCCCAACGCATTACGTAGTCCCTCGCCTGGGCTCGGCCTTCCGAGATGCTGTGGACGTGGATCAGATTCTCGTTCTCTTTCAAACTCATCTTCACATTCATGTATTTCAAACGTTGCCTCCTTCTTTGCGGAGTAACTATCTCTAGACGTACTCCCTCCGGAGACATATCGATCACTGTCACTTCTTAGTGAAATGCAACGCGCAGCAGGACCTCGACGGGCGGCGATTAGGTACGCTCGAGGACGATTTCGCTCATGTTGATCAGAGCATTGTCTACTCCCTTGTGGATTTGAAACTCTCACTTCGCTTCGCTTCGGCCGTTGATTGGAGGGAATGCGAATGTCCTCTAACACTGTCCTAAATCTTGTATCGACCTCGTCCTCCGATCGGCGTTGATGACTCGTGGCCTTGGGACGATGTGCGCGGGACGGTCGGGCAAGACTTCGTGTCCGGGGAAGAATATTCGCTTGGTTTCGAGGCATCTCATCGAATGTGGATTCCTCTGCCAGCGCGAAGAGATTTCGCGGGGTTGGGGGAAGGGTACATATTGGTCCTTCAAAGAATCTGTTGCTGAGAATCTCGAATGTCGAAATACGATACGCAGGATTCTATCGTTAGTCTTCAATATCTCACAGATTTGTACTCTCTCCAGCATTGCCTGAACCAGAGCTCGTGCAGCACGAGAGATGCGCCGTGGAATATCATATTTCCCCAGTATAACGCGATTGAGAACATCTTCTATTTCGGCACCCTTCGGTTAATATGATTCAAATGTGGAAATATACGGCAAAAGGAGGGGTTCCTGTCAGAAGAGTCAGGAAGATACATCCTAGACTCCATATATCACTGGCCAGACCGTATGGCTTCTTGGAGAGAATTTCGGGCGAAATGTAATTTGGTGTCCCACAAAACGTAAACTCCTCACCCTTCGAGTCGTCAACGATTCTTGCTAACCCAAAATCTGCAATTTTCTGTCCGTCAGCTGCGTCCGTTGGGTATCTACAGTTCGCATGTCATTATCCAGAAGAATATTTGACAACTTCAAGTCACGATGCATTATACCCTGGGAATGTAAATCTTAATATCAGTAGCGGTTTTGGGTTCAAATTACGTTGAACGCCATCGACGATATCCTGCATGAGCCCACGGACTTGATCTTCTGGCAACCCATCGACATGACAAGCAAGGTATCGAAGCAGATTGCCATTGACACAGAGTTCACTGACAATGTATACACGGGAGGAGTCTTCGAAATAGGACTGCAGTTTTAGGATCGAAGGATGTGACTGGAATCTTGAATGGAGAATGACTTCGCGTGCAATTCGTTGCCGACGGGTGTGCGTATTGAGATGCAACTTGGGAATCTGGCTATATTAACTTGGGGATAGTATTTCCGTGTGGAAGAAGTACGATCTTGATGGCGACCCTTGATGGCGGTGATTTGGAGTTTGACAAGTCGGTTGCTTCGTAAACTTCCCCAAATGCTCCGCTGCCGATTTTGCGGACGACTTCGTAGTTCGTATCGTCAGCAATTATGGCAAAGATGTCTTTACCTCGAAAGAGTCTTGCGGCTTCATCTCAAAGTCTGTTCTCTCCTGCAATTGTCTCTCGACCATGAATGAGCTCAGTCAAATCCGCATTTCTGTGACGACGATTTGCAGGCTGCGTGGATCACAGCCAATGAAAACAAAAGTTGGTTGCCAGGCGAACCATCATCCTCTTCTTTCATCACACCACTTGGACAGAACGTAGTAAACGAGCATCAAATGGCACAAATCGAAGACCTCCCAAATGAAGCCTTCAGGAGGTCCTCAACTATGTTCCACTTCGAGAGCTGCATTTATCTTCTCTTGTGTGTCGAAGGTGGGCTCGTTTCGCCGCCTGCCGGCTTTGGCGGAAAATTACAATGAGCATTCCCCCGCTGAACAACTCCCTCACGGAAGACCTCGCCATTAATTACGTTTTATTATCAAACTTTCGCTATCACAGACGACTTCGAATCGATTTATGGATTCGTAGACTTATCAAGGCAAAGTCGACAGTGACCCTTGTCAATTCATGCAAGCAGAATCTCAAAATACTTCATCACAGATCAACTGCTCTTCCGCAGCAACCTCAGAGCCCTACAGTTCTTTTCGAATAACTCGGCTGGAATCCAGACGACGACAAACGTGTCACGCTTGAGAATCTGCATTGTCTTTGATGCGAAATTCTGGGCGTCCTTAGTAATTTTGCTAAAGTTCACCAGCAGTTATGAAAGGTGCTCGGTCAGCAACTGGTGGAGAGTTTTCCCAGCCTCGCGGATCGAGATTTTACGCCTTTGAGACTACATTAATGGCATCAGTCATGACCTGTCGATAGCGATCACATCGCTCTCGTTACTGGAACGTGTAGTTTTATACGCAATTTGGATATGTCCTTCTTCAGTTTACCGAATCTCCTGTACCTCGACGTCAGCTTACGAATGGCCTGTAACGAAGAGGTCGAGCAGTCTCAAAGTGTACGATAATGAATTGGAATGTCTAGGGTCGTCGTCAATTGGACACATGTGGAGGTTGACGCGCGTTTCGCGCCATCGGGATGTCGGTATATGGAGCTACAATCGATCCACCGATGGCGGCGGGGATGGAAATTTAAAAGATATGGCAATGGGAGTCAGTGATCAGGACTCTGCAGATGGAGCGGCTTTGGTTGATTCCAACTACTGAGAATTCTTGCCTGTTCGCGCTGTTTTGCAAGAAAGTTGACTACGCAAACTTTCCTGCTGTGTCTAGGTACTTTGAATTTTCAAAGTTTGGCTTTGATGTTTATTGAGATAGTTAAGGATTTTTAGTTCCCGATTCCGCCTGTGCGATTGTAAATAGAGATTAGAGACGAACATCGACTTTCAATGCGAGTTAATGGAAACGATGATCTCTGTTGCGCAATGCGGCGACCGATTTGATCGGCACAAAGAATCCGGCTCTCCGGTTGGTGGGGTCCGTGTGACACAGTATGTAACCAAGCGCCGAAATTGCTGCAGTTAAATATTTCCGTCCGCCATCCTCCAAGTCAGCGCTAAAATTCCCGCTCCGCCCCTTGATTCCCACCACAACACATGCTCCCGCGAATAAACCAACCAACGTCGCGCCAAATCCGTCTGCAATCATGTTAACCCCATCATCCACACTACTGCTCATAAACGAAGACGAACAAAGCGAGGATATCCCTGCGAAACCGCCGTCAACACACGAGTCGGGAACGGGAGACATGACGCCGCCACCCTCGCCGCCACGAATTCAGGACTCGATCACGGTGTTATCGGTGGAAGATAAAGTTCAGACAATAGAGGGGGAGAAGTGGGGATGGTGGCAGGGATACCGGAAGGATCGAAGGGTTTTGGGATTCGAGGCGCCGCCCGGGAAGAATGTTGTTTTGATGGTGAAGAGGGGGCCAAGGAAAAGGAGGCGGGAGTCTGATTAGAGAGGGAGATGGACAGAAGCGACGCACATGGGATTTACATTGTATTGCATAGATGTGTGGTTGGATTTTTAGACTGGACGATGCCATTTGGGGTGTATATAACCTTAGCTTGAAAGTGCGTCGGACTCTGGCGTTTGCAGAAAAATGGCTGTGATTTTGGAACTTCTTGATTTCATTCCTGGTGCCTTGATCGCAACGGATGTACGAGACCCAAATGAGTCTGCCGACCCTGTTTCCCTAAAGCTACTTTGAGGCGCACCGCCTTCTGTCAAGCTGCGGAAGGTAAAGCAGTCGGCGCTAATGTGATGATGATAGATCAAAGTCATCTCTGGTTGAAAACTCAAAGAATCAAATTGGTCACCTTACTGTAGTTTCTTGTAAACATAATATCAGACCTCCATGCCTTATTAATGTGTCTTCACAATTTTTGCCACAAAACAGAGCCTGATTTTGCAGATTACTGCTAACGTTGGATAGATCTAGAGTTTCTACAAGAATTGACATCCATGGATAGAGACCAACATGAAAAGTTACAAAATTGAGTCAAGATGAGAAAGATCTTTCCATTTGCTTCGCTTTCAGAGACAAAGCAAGAATTTCCCAGACCGAAAAAGGGAAACACGCGAATTGCGTAATCCTTGGAGGGCGCAAACGTTGGTCAAACTCGATTCCTTGAATTTAGCAGAGACCCATAGAACGTAAGCAAAGAGGACGCCCTGAACCCGTAAAATTCAAATTCGGAATAGACTGCGAGGTGTCGGGACTGAGGTTCATGGATGCACCGTAGTTTCGTTTTACGGGGGTTTTGGTTTTGTGGAGTTTTTTAGCGTAAATAAATCAAAACGTGAAGTGGTGAAGCGTGATTTGCCAGCTGCTGACGTAAACGTGCATGGGGCGACTCCGCAATCGAAGACAGCCAGAAATTGGTCACAAGTCACCAGTAACTGCACACAAAAATACTATCATCCCATCGACCATCATCCGAAAGGAAGAAGACGAAGAAGGAGGCCATTGTCCGCAATGCTTCCAGAGGCTCTTGTTGACAGAGACATCTACGGACAGTCTCGCAAAGCGAGCAGTATTTCTCCTCCCGCCTCGTCTCCTCGGTGGCACAGACTTTTGTTATCTGCGCCTACCGTGACTAGCGGATTCGCTGACCCCGTCTAGGGAAATCGCTGTACGGCTCAAAAGCGTGGATCGAGAATCTAGACTTGTCATACGAGTTGAACGGACATAGGGGATGTGTAAATACACTCTCGTATATCTGTCCCGTACCAAAGTTCATATGTTGATTGTGCAGATGGAGTCAGGAAGGCGAATATCTCGTTTCTGGAAGCGATGACCATCGATTGATCATCTGGTCTGCCTACGACAAGTTTGCCGTCCGCAAAGTCCTCGACACAGGTACTTTTGAGCCCATTGCCACGGCCGCATCTGATCCGCAGGACATACGGGAAACATTTTCTCTGCAAAATTCATGCCTCACACAAACAACACAAAAATCATTTCCTGCGCTGGAGATCGGCTCATCAAACTCTCCGAAGTCGAATACACTCCCGCACGGTACGCCCCAGGATCTACTAAACGCACGTGGTACTGTCACTCGGACATGACAAAACGCATTGTCACCGAAGACAATCCAAACACGTTCTTGAGTTGTTCGGAAGACGGTCAGGACACGGCTTTTTACTCTTTCTAATTGCAGGTGATATCCGCCACCATGATCTCCGAATTTCTCATCCATGTCCTTCTTCTCCGAGAAGCTGTCCGCCTCCTTTAATCTCCTACAAACCATACCACATTGAACTCACCACTCTCACAATGACAAAAGCCAATCCAATGTACCTCATCGTGGGGGGCTCGCATCCGCATGCTTTCCTCCATGACCGTCGAATGATAGGACGAGACATGAAAAATGAATGGGGAAACATCTCTTGGAACTCTGAGACACTAACACAAGTAGACCTTTTACAAAATGTCCCTAACTGTAGTGCGTCCGCCGATTCTCGCCACACGGAAAAGCCCCGACTTCACGTCGAAGCGTCCACATTACAGCCTGTAAATTCTCTGACGCGAGACCCAACGAGTTCATCGGTACATGGTCCGCAGATTCAGTTTACATGTTTAACATACACGACTCCCCCGTCCCTCAAACCGAGCCCAACGCACATTCCAAGACCGCCGTGAAATCCAATCCCACGGAATCGACAACCACCACCTCACGCGGAAAGCGGAAACGACAGTCCTCTAGACGAGACCTTGAGGATGGAGAGGAGCCTGCTCGAGGAGATGTCGAATCCGGTGGAAGTTCGCTCGACACAGGGAGACAACCTCCTCCACTTCGCGAATCGAGTGTTTCCGCCGAGACAAATACCTCATTGACGGCAATGTCGTCCATCACCATTCCCCCCGAATCTATCACCTCGACGGTCGCTGCAGACGCGCTAGGTCGTCAACTCACCGCTATCCGCCGCATGTTTTTCACCCCGTCCGATGAATTGACACAACAAACTCTTCTCATGGCACACGAGTCGGTCGTCACATTGCTCAGCGACATGAGATTGGCCGTGTACTCTGGCTCTCCCATCTTTGCTCCGCAGCGCGAAGAAGCAATTCGATTTGTTACGGTCATCGGCGTTGTTTCTCGTGTTCTCGCGCTCAGACTTGACTGGCCGACACCTCATCCGGATGATGTTCTGATGGTGCCGATTCGAAGCTGGGATAATTGGATTCGTCGTTCCTGGGAAGGGTGGACTATGCAGTTCATTCGATTGGTGACAGGCTGGTTTGACGACGTTATTGCACCCAACAACATCCTCCGCGAGCTTTCATTGACGAGAGCCGAGGCACCGAATGTTCCGCTCGTCAAGTTGGGAGGGGAAGACATTCTATATGAGAGATTGGCGGATATGTCTATTGCATTTGAACACTTGGTGCAGTCATCTGAGAAGTCTGTTGAGGACAAACGCTATTGGGGGATCGAAGTATTACGTGCGTTGGTGCTATTGTTGGGCGATGGACTCAATTTTGCATTCATTGAGGGAGCGTTTAGTCCTTCTCTCGACATGGAGGAGGAAGAGGAAGAGGAATCCCAGACTCTCCTTGACGCGTTTGAAGCTGCTCACCCTGCTGCACTCTATGAAGAAGATTCAGAAGAGGAGGAGGAGCATGCGAGTGACAGTGATATGGTGGAAGAGGAGAACGATACTCTCGTCTTGGAATATGGTCCGAATGAAGAAGATGAAGATGACGACGACGATGACGACGATGACGATGTTTCTCCACTGTTCTTTTTCCAGAACAGACGAGGCGGTTTGCATCATCCCGATCGCGATGCTGCCAAGGATGTTCCCATTGTGAGTCATCGAAAAACTTATTCTGGACACTGCAATGTTCAAACCGTACTCTCTCCGCCCTTTGCGGCTAATTCGCAGATCAAAGATGTAAATTACTTTGGACTGGACGATGAATATGTCATGTCTGGATCTGACGATGGAATTCTATTCATCTGTATCGATTTTCACTTATTCCACCACTAATTTATAGGGGATCAAAAGACTTCTGGCATCGTTCAACTATTGAATGCAGACACTTCCGTAACCAACGTCATGACCGGCCACCCGTACCATCCTATCCTCGCTGCCTCTGGGATCGATCATACCGTCAAAATCTTCTCCCCGGAAGGACTCGGAAAAGGTCTCATGTCTCGTCAATCGCTGCACGACGAATACAAGATCCGGTCACGCAACGATATCAGTCGTCAAAGTGGACTCAGAGGGACTTTTGTCACGCGAGATATGCTCGAAGCATTGGCTTTCAATTTGAGAGGTGGACGGAGGCGAGGGGAGAATCCTGACGCTCCGGAAGGGTGTGAGACCATGTAAGTAGCTATTTTAAGTTTCTTCTTCTTCGGATTTGCGTAGCATACAGTCGTCTGGGATTAGGTAGTATTGCATATGGGGTTTGAAAGTCCTTTGAATGGGTTGTTTGGATTTATAGCAAGAAAAAGCAATATTTCATGCAATATGGCTATCTCTCGAATTGTAGTTCGGTTTGAAAATTTCGTCGGTCCGGCTCACCTCGCGAAAATTCAATACTCAAAGATGACTTTCATCAATGAGAACACGACGATGGGGGTCCACCGTATTCCTGATGAGTCGCAGAATAGACAAACTGAGTTCTCGAAAATTGGGATGCACATGATCTTGTAAATCCGGAGACATAAGAGGAAACAGAAGAGTATCGATGATTGGGAGGTGGATGGTCTCCAGGACTGAAGTCCCCATGTAGACTGCTCAATTGCAAATATCTGTTTTAAGAAACGACTTGTTTTTTCGATATCACTGTGATGTGAACAGATGGACCGAGACATATTATACCCCGATTGCATTCCGTACATAACCCTCTATAATAGTGTTCCCAACACATCCAAGCCGACGCACATGCAATGCAAAACCCACCCTATACTTCCCCATACAACAAACCAATACAAATCTTCCAACGCCTCAAACGAATATTACAATTAAATATACAGCCATAAAGATAACTAATCCAAGTTGATGAACCCCTCCATCTCACATGTCCCATTGATCCATCATCTCATTCCCTACGACACTGGCCTCACCTCTGACTTTACCCTGATGACCACTCTCATCGCTGTCGGCACTCTCACTCCCATCCAAAGCCATGGCAGGGGCATCTTCCAAGGACAACACCTCCACACCGTCCTCAAAACAGACGTCTTCGTCCCCACGTACAATGCCGCCACGAATCGTCGAACTCCTTCGTCGCACGTTCCGAACAATAGTCTTGCCTCTGTCGAGGATATCGCCCATCCATTCCGAGGGCTGAACCTTTGGAGTGGAAAAACTCCCTGGCGGAGTAGGCGGTACCGTCGTCATCCTCGTCTTATCCAATTCTGTACCCAAAGATGCCGAAATAGCCTTCTCGATGCCCGAATCCTTGGTACCCGTCGTCGTCGTCGGCCCAGCAGCGGCGGCGGCAGCACGATTCCGTCGTTTCTTTTTGCCTCCCGTCTCGGGTTGCAGATCCGGAGAGTCTTGTTCTGAGGAGGGCGGAGTTTCCAGAGATCGAGCACTGCTTGAGGAGGCAGCGTCTGTGCTGGCGCCAAAGTATCGAACTTCACCTCTTGGCATGCCCAAATCGATTTCCTTTTGCGTCCACGGGAGGGGTCCGCCAAAGTCGGTGTCGGGGGTGGAAGTGGTGAATGTATATTCAAAGAGACGGATGCCGCGGATTCCAGTGACGCCGCGAGTGGAGAGGGAACATTCTACTTCTGCTTTAGCAGTGCAATCGATAGCAGAGTCGTGTTGATTTGTGAACGCGGCTTTCAGGACGGGTGAAGAGATGAGGGCGGAGAACGAGATATCTCGATGTTCCGAAGGGAGTGTGTAGTCTGCGATGGCTGTTGCTACTGGAATCGATTGAGATTCTTCGGTGGTGGGTGGATTAAAGTAGGATGTCAATAGACCGATAGTGGATCGTTGGGCGGGAGAGAGTTTCCAACTCGTCACACGTTCATGAGTTGTTGCGACGGTCAACACGTCCACAGTTTCATCTTTTGTTGTGGATGACCGTCGTCGGACCGGAGATGCTCCTTTTGGGACAAACATCATTCGCTTGACTCCTCCACCCTCTATTTTCACTTTCCCGACCGCTCGAGCAGTTTCCTTCCCACGTCTCTTCAAACTGAACACATGTCCTGTTCCACGAGCAGAGATGACGCCCATGCACCCATTGTCGGCTCGCCAGATGACGTCCACGACACGAGAGTAGGTATACCCGCGCGAAAAAGTGGCGACGAGATGGACTGCGGCGGGGATATGACTCAACGAGTAGACGAAGAATTCGTCCCCCTTTGGTGAGGAGCAGAATAACATTGTTCCAGACTTTGAGACGGAGATGAAGCCCGCTTTTATAGGGACCTGGAATTGCGTCAAGATGGTTTTGGTGGGGATATCATGAACGAGGAGCGTGGTTCGAGACGTCGAGCCTCCTCCTCCTGCTGTCGAAACCAGTTTCTCCGAGGTGGGAGGACTAGTGGCATTTGGGCCATTGAGATATGAATACAGTGCCTCTCCGATCTTCTCACCCGTCTCGCGTCCCCAGGAAACGACTTCCTTGGTGAGTCCTCTGGCGACACGTTCCACGAGTCTCGTTTCCGGAGGGGTATCGAGGATCTGAGATCGTGGGAGTTGAGGGTTTGGACGGAGTGTCGGGTAAATCAACCATCTCGCAGAGCCGGTGACGGTGGGAATGGGAGTGCTGAGAGTGGCGATGACTGAGAGGGTGGGAGAGTATATTGTGATTGTCTTGGGAGTTGCGATTGCGATGTAATGCTGTGATGTGATTAAAGAAGTGGTGATTACATTTTTGGGTAGAACGACAGAGTATTCGGCGGTTAGGGAGGTTGATAACGAGACGATTGACAACTAACCGATTAACGTTTGTGCATGGGAGGCAGTACAGTGATTTCAAAGTTTTCAGTTTTAGTGAGGATGACTGCTTTTGGAGGAGCTTCAGAGTCGACATTAGGGATGAGCTGATGATGAGATGGTTGGTCTTGGGAAGTCCATACCTTGACATGGATGACCTCATCGAAGTAGGAGTATCCACACAGCTCGTCGAGTTCGGCAGCTCGGTCGCCGACATTGAAGATGGTGAATCCACAGTCTTTGGCCTTTATGAGCACATCTCGTCCTCTCAACACATCGAATGCAACGAATCTATCCTGGAGGGAATGGTCGATGACAGGGGCAGACGGAAGGAGAGCAGGAGAGTCTTGCTGGTGGTTTGAGGGGGATGGAGTCTGAGGATTGGGGAGGAAGTAGTTTGTTGTCCAGTGGGGAAGAACGCTTCTTGCAGTGGAGTAGACCTGAGCAGCGGCTCGTGTTTGGTAGTAGCTGATATGAGTGTTTCCAGAGCTGCGAAATGCAGAGTCAGCATCTATCGCAGCTTGGATAACAATAGTGGGGAGGGGCGATTACGTTGTTTGTATGTAAGTTGGCAGGATCTTTCTGGGTGAAGATGTCATAAACTAGGTTTCTAGTGCAAAGTATGTGGATTTATCGAGCTGGGAAACGAGGGGATAATATTATTAAAAGGAGGATGCTGATGATGTTTTTATTGCTGGTGATGGTGATGGTGATGATGATGAGCGGTGAGTTGTTGTGTTGATGGATCCGCCCAAAACGGGGCGTTTCGGTGGTTGTGGTGGTGGACAATAATTGGTGGCACCCACACACAGCCTATGAATCCGTTAACACGTATACAACCAATTAAGCCCAGAAATGGAATTGTAGAGGATTAATGCGTGCATCCCGTAACGGGAAGGTATTGGCTATCCCGCCCTCCTCATTGGCCCACAGCCCAACCCTTGACTCATTTTCTTCTCCCGTCCCAGCCGTGTTATTGGTCTGATGTTCTCTCCTCATAACACGTGTACACGCAAGCTCGGAAAGTCGGGAGAAGAAGGGTCCTTACTCCTAAATCTCGCATTGAACCTTCGTGACGAGTATTCGTATGCCGCGTCCATCGGAACCCAATTTTTTGAGAGATAAGCATTGCATGTATTCGCGTCCACACCTCAAACTATGATGCCATACTTTCTCTACACTGATCCCGAAATAATGTAATGTAGTTGCAAGGGCACTGCCGATCGTCCATGATATAACCTTCCATGTCTCAAAACCACCATCCCGCAACGGGCGCAACCTCCCACCCCCACAGATTAAACGCAATCCCGATCAATAAGAACGGGACGATCCTCACCGGCGCCGTTTCCCCGCATCCAGTCTCCATCCCCTATGCCCTATCCCCGTCCCGCACTCTCTTTTCGATCGACAGGTCCCGAGTCTCAACCTCCGACAGCACCTGTCGATCATCTGCGG
>Ga0335073_10012124_pt1 | contig 12104 bp, 13 predicted proteins | sample Lox_Sample_22_FD_207093 | JGI IMG/M metagenome (GOLD analysis project Ga0335073, IMG submission 207093) | Soil microbial communities from Loxahatchee National Wildlife Refuge, Florida, United States - Lox_Sample_2.2 | ecosystem: Environmental > Terrestrial > Soil > Wetlands | place: USA... | reverse complement strand
GTTCAGCTCGAACACCAGCACCCGGCTCGCGGTGCGGGTGACCTCGGCCAGGGCCGCTCCGGGGAAGGGCCACAGCGTGATCGGCCGGAACAGCCCGACCCGCAGGCCCTCGGCCCGCGCCGACCTCGTCATCGAGGCGGCCGGCCGCGACGCGACCCGCCACCAGGCGATGCGCATGGTGGCGGTCGAAGGCCGCATCGGCCTGTTCGGGGTGGAGGAGAAACCCGGTCTGTCCACGTACCCGCTGGCCGAGGTGTTCCGGCGGCGGCCAACCATCGAGATGACCTGGGGTGCGCAGTTCGAACCGGGGCTCGCCTCCTTCGCCGAGGCCGCCGCCGATGTCAGCTCCGGCGTCGCAGGCCTCTCCGGGCTGGTCAGCCACCAGATTGCGGTAGACGGCATCGAGCACGCGTTCCAGCTGGCCGGCGACCCGCAGGCCGGAGCCCTCAAGGTGGCGGTCACCTTCGCCTTAGCCAGCGGCGGGTAGCATCCGCCCGTGGCCGCACGGACGCACACCAAGCGGGGGGCCAGCCCGGGGGAGATCGCGATGTACCGGGTCCTGGCCTCGCTGGCGCCGGCCTGCAACGACCGGTTCACCACGTTGCTGCTCCCGGCTGCGATCACCATCGACCCCACCCGCAGGCTGCTTATCCTGCCCCACTACGACGGTGACGACCTCGCCAGCCAGTGGCATGAGAGCGACGGCGGTGCCTTGCTCGGCCCCGGCCTGGCCGCCGCCATCCCGGTCGTCCTGGCCGACCTGGCCCGCATCGACACCGCCTGCGTGACCACAGACCCGGTGCTCTCACAAATCCCCGGCCTGGTCTTCGACCACACCGCGGCCCTAGCCCGCTCGGCAGGCATCGCCCGCAACCTCACCCGGGCCAGCCTGCTCACCCGCGGCCAGAGCGCTCAGGCCGAACGGCTGCTGGCCCACCAGCAGCACAGCCCCATGATCGTCAACAACGGCGACTTCTACCCCAGAAACCTCATCGTGCAGCCCACCGGCCGCATCGTGATCGTCGACTGGGAGACCTACAACCCCAACAGCCCGTTCCACACCATCGACCACCCCGAGAACGTGGCCGCGGTCTTCTACGCCCACATGTGGGGCAACCCCGCCTGGCAGGCCACCTACCGCAACGCGGTCAGCGCCCGGTTCGGCTTCTCCGCAGCCAGCTTCGCCAAGGGAGTGGTGATCGCGGCACTCGAACTGGCCAACATGTGGCTCAACACCACCGACCACCACCTGGCAGCCACCCAGGCATCGGCCATCACCCGTCTGCTCGCGGAGACGCCAGACCACTGAGTCTCGCGGGATACCTGGCTGTCAGCCGCGTTCTGCGCCGTGTGGCCAGATCACGCGCACGGGCATGCCGTGCTCGCGAGCGTAGGCCACCACGTCGGCGGTGCCGCCGTAGGCCCGGGCGGGCAGGCCATCCCACACGGCGTACAGTTCATCGGCCTGGTCGACCATGGCCTTACCGGCTTCCATGTAGGCCTGGGACGTTGACTCGGTGAACGGCATGCGGTGGACGGCTGCGGCATGGGCGATCAGCTCGTCGTATCCGGGACGGGCCTGTTCCGGGAGCGCGGCACGGTACTTGCTAGCGGGGACGACGACTTCGAGCCTGCCGCCCAGATCGGTCACCGCGCGGGCGAAGATCTGGTCAGCGCCGTCGGCGAGGCAGGATAGGCCGGTCACGTCCGGCCCGTGCTCGGCCACAGCGGCCCGGATGGCTTTGTCCACCAGGTCTGCCGTAGGGCCGGGCAGGCCCCGGTGCCCGGAGATGGCAATACGGCGCATGCAGGCCATTATTTAGCGTGGCGGCCCGTCATCCATCTAGAAGCAAGCGCTTGCTAGGCAGGCTCACCGGCGATAGCGTGAGCGGCAGGGTGGTGGCTGCCGACAGGAGGGTGCTCTATGCGGGCCAGGAAGGCGTACTTCTCGTTCTCCCACCTGTCCGACCAGACCAGGCACCACGCGTACAACAGCTGGCATCAGCTCGACCACCGGCCGGAGAACCTCGCCCTGGACAGCGTGCTGTACGGAGAGCGATGGGTTCACACGCCCCGGTGTGCCGCCTCGCGGCGGGCCGCCGACCCGGTGCTCGCCCCGGTCCAGTACGTGACCGCCTACTGGTTCGCCGAGCCGAGCGAGCCGAGCATCTCCGAGTGGCAGGAACTGGCCGAGATCTCGTTCCAGTGGGGACGCCGGCCGGACCGCCCCTGGACCCTCCGCCCGCTCCAGGGCTTTTTCTCCTGCGTCCGGACCTACGTCAACCCGGCACTGCCGCTGTCCGCCGAGGCCCTTCCTTACCGGCCGAAGCGCGGCGTCTACGTCGTCGCGACCAGGGTGCGGGCGCCGCACAGCGACGAAGCCCAGTCGCTGTTCCAGTGGTACGACGCGAAGGCGATACCGGCCCACGTGGCCCGGCCGGGAATCGCCGGCGCGTGCACGTTCTCATCGGACAGCACCACCCTCGACGAGGGATGGCAGGAGCGCCCGGGCACCGCGACGTTCGACGCCGGCACCGGCGAGCGCGGCCAGATCCGGGTCTACCTGTACTTCCTCGATGCCGATCCGCACTCGGGTGATTTCGCTCCGCCTTCCGGCGAGCCGCAGACCGAGCAGGTGCTGTTCGCGGGCGCGCTGGAGACGATAACGCCGTGGCAGTGGGACTGGTTCAACTAAGGCCGCGCTAGCTCTCCTCGGCCCGCACGGCGGGAGCCGCCGTCTTGCCGAAGTACGCGTCGCGCAGCACCGACAAGTCGTCCACCTGGCCGGCCTCGCCCGAGAGCACGACCTTCCCGGAGTCGAGCACCGCCACGTGATCGGCGTACTCGATGGCGGCCTCCACCGCCTGCTCGACCAGCAGGATGCCCAGGCCTCGCTCGCGGAGCGCGGCGATGCGGTTCATCATGTCCGAGACGATCGCCGGGGCCAGGCCGCCGGACGGCTCGTCCAGCAGGAGCAGGCTCGGCTGGGCCATCAGGGCCTGGCCGATGGCCAGCATCTGCTGCTGGCCGCCGGACATGCTCCCGGCCAGCGTCCCGCGCCGCTCTCCCAGGATCGGGAAGAGCTCGTAGATGCGCTCAGCCTCGCGGCGCAGCGCGGAGCGGCGCAGTTTACGGACGTACCCGCCAAGGATCAGGTTCTGCTCGACGGTCTGGCGGCGGAACACCCGCTTGCCCTCCTGGACGTAGGCCATCCCGCTGCGCACCCGCTGATGCGCGGGGACGTGGGTGATGTCCTGGCCCTGGAACTGGATGGTCCCGCTCTGCGCCTTGTTGAGCCCGGAAATCGCGCGGAGCGTGGTGGTCTTGCCCGCCCCGTTGCGGCCGAGCAGCACGGTCAGCTGGCCCGGCCAGACCTGCAGCGAGACGTCCCAGACGGCCCGCAGGTCGCCGTAACCAGCCGCGACGTGGCTGACGTCCAGCAGCGGGTTCGTGGGAGCCGTCGTCATCGATCTTCACCTCGTTCGGCCGTGATCGCGGCCACCTCGCCGGCGATGGTCAGCTGACTCGAGTCCTCCGTGACGCCCAGGTACTCGCTGAGCACGCGCGGATCCTGCTCGATCAAGGCCGGCGGCCCCTCCGCGATGACCTGGCCGTGGGCCAGCACGGCGATGTGATCGGCAACCTCAAGGACCAGCCGGAAGTTGTGCTCGACCAGGACCACGGTGGCCCCGGCGTCCCGGAACCGGCGCAGCAGGACGGCGATCCGGTCCACCTCGTCCTCGTCCAGGCCGGAAGCGATCTCGTCCAGCAGCAGCACTCGCGGGCTGGCGATCAGCGCCTTGGCCAGTTCGAGCAGCCGGCGCCGGCCGAGCGGCAGCGCGGTCGCCTCGGTGTCGCGCACATCAGAAAGCCCGACCAGTTCCAGGACCTGCTCGGCCTGCGCCGCGTCCGCCCGGCGAACCCGCCGGTACTTCGGTGTCCGGAACACCGCCGACAGCATCGACGCCCGGGCCTGGGCGTAACGCCCCGAGCTGACGGCCTCGGCGACCGTGATCCCGGTCGGCAGGTTGGGGGTCTGGAACGTGCGGGCGACGCCGGCCAGCGCGATGCGGTGCGGTGCCAGGTGGTTCAGCCGGTCCTCGCCCAGGCTGATCTCGCCGCTGTCGGTCCGGTAGAACCCGCAGACCATGTTGAGCAGCGTGGTCTTGCCTGAGCCGTTGGGCCCGATGAGCGCGGTGACCTGTCCGGGCGCCGCGGACAGCGAGACATCGCTGAGCGCCTGGTTACCGCCGAAGTTCTTGGAGACGCCGCGGATGGCCAGCGTCCCCCCGGACAGCTGTGGCACCTCCTGGGGCGGGCCGGCACCAGGTTCACGCGGGTGCGCGGCACCCGGGCCCGCCGCCGCTGCGCGGTCCAGCCGGCGGATCACGTTCCGGCCCAGCCGGGCTATGCCGCCGTTCAGCAGGACCCCGCCGACGATCAGGAACGCCCCGTAGAAGACCAGCGCGTACTGCTGGAACGCGGTCGACTCGTTCGGGCCGATCTGCATGATCGCCGCGCCGATGGCCGCGCCGTAGACGCTGGCCGAGCCGCCCAGGATGGATCCCGCGAGAATGGTGGTGGCCAGGGTGAAGTCGAACGAGCCCGGCGAGATGTACTGGTCCAGGTTGGCGAACAGCGCCCCGGCCAGCCCGGCCGGAATCCCGCCGAGGGCGTAGGCCACCAGCTTCATGCGGTAGGGCGAGATCCCCACGGAAGAGGCCAGCACGTCGCTCTGCTTGAGCACCTGGAAGGCGATCCCATGGCGCGAGGTCACGATGTTCCGCATGAACACGAACCACGCCACGGTCGTGACCACGATGGCCAGGTAGAACCCGTTGGACGAGAGCGGCTGGCCGAACAGCGTGACGGCGCCCAGACCGCTCAGGCCGTTGCTGCCGCCCGTCGGGCCGCTGAATATCTGCAGCAGGTCGGGCACCAGCAGGACCAGGAAGAACGAGGTCATGGCCAGCGACCAGCTGTTCAGGCGGAGCCCTGGGATGCCGGTGAGCAGCCCGACCAGCAGCGCCACCACGCCGCTGACCACCAACTGCAGCAGCAGGTCGGTCTGGCCGTGCACGGACATGATCCCGGCCGTGTAGGCCCCGGCGGCGTACATCGCCGCCTGCCCCAGCGCCAGCTGGCCCGCGTACCCGAAGCTCAGGTTCAGGCCGCTGACCAGCAGGGCCAGGATGCAGCTGAGCTCGATCTGCCGGGTGGCCGAGTAGCTGAGGTTGAGATAGGGCAGCACCAGGATCACGATCGCGACCAGGGCCGGCCACACCCAGCTTGGCGCTGCCCGCAGTGAGCGCCACATCTTCATGGTCAGACCACCCGCTCTCGCGCCCGCACGAACAGGCCGGCGGGCCGGACGAACAAAATGAGGACCAGCGCCGCGAAGACAAACAGGTCGGCGTACTGACTGCCGAGATAGCGGGTAACCAGCGTCTCGACCAGGCCGACCACCAGCCCTCCGGCCAGCGTGCCGGGCATCGACCCGAACCCGCCGATGGCGAGGACGACGAACCCGTACAGCGCCAGCGACGAGCCGAGGGTGGCAAACGCGAACGTGTACGGGGCCACCAGCAGGCCCAGCAGCCCGGCCAGGGCGCCGGAGAAGGCGAAGGCGCCCAGCGCGAGGCGGCGTGCGTTCACGCCGCGCAGGATGGCTGCTTCCCGGTCTTCGGCCATGCCCAGCAGGGCCAGCCCGAGCTTCAGGTGCCGGCTGAGGTAGGTGAGCACGACCACGAGCACGATGGCCGCGATCACCAGGGCCAGTTGCACGGGGTAGAGCCGGCCGCCCAGCAGCGATACGACCCCGGACCCGCCCGAGAACGGCACGGTGAGCGGCTGGTTACCCCAGATCAGCTGTGACGCTCCCTCCAGCAGCGTGGCTGCTCCCAGCGTGGTGACCAGCTGAACATCCGGCTGGGTGACCCACCGGACGGCGGTCCGTTCCTCCAGGCCGGCCAGGACCAGCACCGCGGCCACCGCCATCAGGGCCACGACCGCGACCGGCAGATGGAAGGTCACCAGCCCGGAGTACCCGATGAACGCGCCGACCATCAGCAGCTGGGCCTGCGCGAAATTGAACGTCTGCGACGAGATGTAGACGATGTTGTAGCCGATTGCCACCAGGGCGTAGACGGCCCCGGAGGCCAGTCCCGTCCAGACCAGCGTCATCATTGCTCGGCCCTCCAGTGCCGCCCGGCTGCGTGACCAAACGGGCACAGCCGGTTCCGGGCGGCGGGCCCGGACCGCGGCGCCAGGCCGCGGCCCGGGCCTCGAGCCATCAGCTGTGTCCCATGGGGTGACTCAAGTCTTGTGACGCTGACCAAGCGCTTGCTTGTCCGCGCTAGCCTAATGACATAGATCAGGCCGGTCAAGGCTGGGTGCCGGGAAGATGCCGTAGTCGTGACCTGCTCGTTACGGCGCTGCCCCGCCGGCCGGCGGCCACCTGCGGCGCAGTGGGCCGCTGCCCTGCCGCGCCGTCGCGTTCCGCGAGGATGACACAGGAGGCCAGATGCAATCAACCGCTTGCTTGAGGGCGCAGTGACCGGTCGTGACGGCCGTCCGCGGGTCGCGGTGGTGACCGGGGCGAGCCGCGGGGCGGGTCGCGGCATCGCGCTGGCGCTGGGAGAGACCGGGGCGACCGTCGTGGTGACCGGCCGTTCCGTCAACGCGGGCGACCACGAGCTGGGCGGGACGATCGGCGAGACAGCGGGCGAGGTCACCCGCCGGGGCGGCCGCGGGATCCCGATCGCCTGCGACCATGCCGACGCGCGCCAGGTGGCGGAGCTGTTCGCGGAGGTCGAAGAGACCTGTGGCGGGCTCGACATCCTCGTCAACAACGCGTTCTGCGTGCCGGATCGCCTGATGGGCCCGGAGCCGTTCTGGGAGAAGCCCCTTGACCTGCTGTCGATGATCGACATCGGCCTGCGATCCAGCTACGTCGCCACCTGGTATGCCGCGCCGCTGCTCATCGCCGACCCGGGCCGCGGGCCGCTGGTGGTGCATACCTCGGGGTTCGGTGCTGTCTGCTACCTGCATGGGCCGGCGTACGGCGCGGTGAAGGCCGGCGTCGACAAGCTGGCCCACGACATGGCCGTCGACTTCCGTCCGTACCGGGTCACCGTGGTCTCGATCTGGATGGGACTGCTGCGCACCGAGCGAACGCTGCGCGTCATGGCCGCCGATCCCGCCCAGTTCGGGTACTCACGGCAGCTGACCGAGTCGCCGGAGTTCACCGGCCGGGTCATCGCCGCGCTGGATGGCGATCCGGCCAGGCTGGACTTCTCCGGCCGTGTCCTGATCGGGGCCGAGCTGGGCGAACGCCTCGGCGTCCGTGACGTTGACGGAACCCAACCGCGCTCGCGGCGTCCCGTTCTCGGAGAACCGCCCGGGTATCACCCGGCTGTCGTGCGCTGACCTGCTCAGCCCGCGGCCTCGGCAGCCGCGATCCGCTCGGCCAGCGGAGACAGCGCGCTCAGGTCGGTCACCCCGAAATTGGGATAGTTCAGCCCGTAGCTGTCCCGTCGCTCCATCAGCTGCTCGTAGCACTCGTCCACGGTCCCCACCAGCAGGCCTAGCGACCGGCGCGCCACCGTGACATCGACGCCGAACCGCTGCGCCACCGCCTGCAGGGCCGGCCGGGTCGCCCGGGGGCTGTCCACGACAGACGTCGCCCAGCTGATGTAGAGGTAGTCGAGCGCATCCGGATCCCGGCCCGCCTCCCGCGCCGCGGCGCGCGCCCACCCGATCTTCGCCTGCATGCGCTCCGGAAGCATGTCCTCGATGACGCCGGCGTCGTAGGCCGTGCCCCGGCTCAGGTTCGAATGAATGCCGATAATGCTCGCGCGCCGCCCGGCCAGCGTGAGCATTCGCTTGCCCCCGCCGCCGATGACCAGCGGCGGATGCGGCCGCTGCACGGGGGCGGGCAGGCCGGCCAGATCGACGGTGTAGTACTGGCCGGCGTGCGCCACCCGCTCCGCGGTAAACAGCGCCTGCACGACATCCAGCGCCTCCTCCAGACGGGCGATCCTGACCGCGGGCCGGTCGTAGGGAAGTCCAGCCGCCGCGTATTCAGCGGCCAGGAAACCCGCCCCCATCCCCAGGTCCAGCCGGCCCGCGCTCAGTACGTCCACCGACGCGGCCGCCTTGTGCAGCAGCACCGGGTGCCGGTAGTCGTTGCAGAAGACCAGTGCCATCAGCCGCACCCGGGACGTGGCCCCGGCGATCGCAGCCAGGCCCGCGACCGGATCCATGGACCCGTACGAGAAGTGATCCGAGACCGTGACCGCGGTGAACCCGGCCGCGTCGATGGCCGCCAGCTGACCGCGCCACCGGCCGAGATCGGCTCCCAGCGGCGGGGCATACACCGCGGTCCGCAGCGGGCGAGGAGAGCTGATCTCAGGCATCCATACCTCCCGGAGCCGAGCGGGCTGGGCATAAGCTAATACCAATCAAGCGCTTGTGCAATAGGAGTGACGACCGGCGCGGCGTGGGGATTAGGAGGAGCGATGGGACAACTGGACGGGCGGGTGGCCCTGGTCACCGGCGCCGCACGCGGCCAGGGCCGGGCACACGCGAGGGCGCTCGCCGCCGACGGCGCGATCGTCGTGGCGTGTGACATCGCCGGGCCCGTCGCTACGGTGCGCTACCCGATGCCGACCCCGGACGACCTCGACGAGACGGTGTCACTCATCGCCTCACGCGGCGGCAAGGCCACGTCCCGGGTGGTGGACGTCCGCGACTCGGCCACGGTGGACGCCGTCGTCGCGGACATGGTGTCTGCCCACGGCCGCATCGACATCCTGGTCGCGAACGCCGGGATTTGCGCGTTCAGCCCGGTCGAGGAGATCTCTGACGCCGCGTGGGAGGAGATGCTCGGTACCAACCTGGGCGGCGCGTTCCACTGCATCCGGGCGGTGCTCCCGCACATGAAGCGAGAACGGTACGGCCGCATCGTCACGATCTCGTCAGGGGCCGGTCGAGGCGGCATGGCCAACCTCAGCCACTACGTGGCGTCCAAGTGGGGCCTGATCGGGCTGACCAAGACCGTGGCCCTGGAGACGGCCGGTCTTGGCATCACCGCCAACGTGGTGTGCCCGAGCACGGTGGGTACGCCGATGGTGCGCAACGACGCGACCTACCAGGTGTTCTGCCCGGACATCGAGCACCCGGCCGAGGAGGATGCGATGCCCCGGCTGGCCGCGCTCAGCCCGATGGGCGTGCCGTGGCTGCAGCCGGAGGACGTCACCCGGGCCGTCATGTACCTGGTGACCGATCCGGGGTTCACCAGCGGCAGCGTGGTCGAGGTCAATCTCGCGACGTCGGCCAGCAAGATCTGACCGCTGTCAGCCGGAGCGCGGCCTGGCGCCCGGTCCCGCACCGTGCGTTCGACATATGTAGGCTACATGTGTAGGTTACTGTTGTGAAGCTAACCGGGCCTTTGGAGCGCGTGCTCAGGGTGATGACAGCCGACCCGTCCGCGCCGCACTACGGCTACGACCTGATGAAGGCGGCGAAGCTGCCCAGCGGCACCTTGTATCCCATGCTGGCCCGCCTGCAGCAGGACGGCCTGGTGGACTCCGAGTGGGAGGCCCAGCGGGAGGACGCGGGCGGCCGGCCGCCGCGCAAGTATTACCGGCTGACGGCCGAAGGCCTCCGGGTCGCCCGCCTCGAGCTGGCCCAGGCTGCCGCCTCTGCTCCGGCGCGGCAGGCCGGGTACGGTGCGACGCGGCCTGCGCCAGGGAGCACGCGGTGAGCCGGGCCCCGCTCATCCAGCGCATCGCCGAGCGGCTGATCCGCGCCGCCTGCCGCCGGCTCCCCGCCGACGTGCGCGCCGAGCACTGCCGGGAGTGGGCCGCCGAACTGCCCGCGATCCTGGACGACCAGAGCGTCCGCCCGCGATTGCGGCGCGCGCTGCGGGCGCTCAGCTTCTGCGCGGGCATCTCAAGGACGACCCGGCAGCTGAGCCGGTCCGCGCGAGCCGGTGCCCGGAGCACGAGAAACTCCCGGTGGCGGACCGGAGCCTTGCCGTACCAGTCTCCCAATGTCGCGGTCCGCGCGATCCTCGGGTTCTTTATCTGGCTCGGCATCGTGCTCGGCTTCATCACGCTGACGCGCGAGCGTCCTAATCTGCACAGCTGGCAGCTCATGCTGATCTTGGCCCTGGCGGTCGGCTTTGATGCCTTCTGCCTGGTCGACATCGCCCGGGCCGCGCGGGTGCGCTACTTGCCCAAGTGGGCGTGGGTGCTCATCTGCCTGATCCAGACGCCGGGCGGCGGCATTGCATACCTGAGCATCGGTCATATCGGCCGCCCTCGGCCGGTGCCGCCCGGCGACGTGAAGCCATGATCGAGCTCGACAGGCTGACCAAGCGGTTCGGCCCGGTGACCGCGGTCGATGAGCTGAGCTTCACGGTCAGGCCGGGCCGGGTAACCGGTTTCCTGGGCCCGAACGGCGCGGGCAAGACAACGACGATGCGGCTCATCCTGGGCCTCGACGTCCCGACCTCGGGCACCGCGCTGGTCGGCGGACGCCGGTACCGGCAGCTCATCCGCCCGCTGCGCCAGGTCGGCTCGCTGCTGGACGCGACCGCCGTGCACGGCGCGCGAACAGCGTATGACCACTTGCTGTCGGTCGCGGTCAGCAACGGGATCCGGCGCAGCCGCGTCCCGGAGGTGCTGGAACTGACTGGCCTTGACTCCGTCGCGGCCAAGCGCGTCCGGGGATTCTCGCTCGGCATGAAGCAGCGGCTCGGCATCGCCGCGGCGTTGCTGGGCGAGCCGCCGGTGCTGATGTTCGACGAGCCGGTGAACGGCCTTGACGCCGACGGCGTCCGCTGGGTCCGCCAGTTGTTCCGCCAGCTGGCGGCGAGCGGCCATACGGTTCTGGTCTCCAGCCACCTGATGACCGAGATGGCGCTGACCGCCGATCACCTCATCGTCATCGGGCGCGGCAAGCTGCTCGCCGACGCGGGGACGGAAAGCCTCACCAAGTCCAGTGCCCGGGCCGACGTGCTGGTGCGCTCCCCGCGCGCCAGCGAACTGGCCGAACTGCTCACCGTCCACGGCGCCGCCGTCACGCCCGAGCCTGACGGCGGGCTGGCCGTGACCGGCATGGACGCTCCGGCAATCGCCGACCTGGCCGCGGCCCATGGGATCGCCGTGCACGAACTGGTGCCGCGGCAGCCGTCCCTGGAGGAGGCCTACCTGGACCTCACCGCCGAAAGCACCGACTATCGCGCGACAACCACCGCGGCTGGAGCCGAGGCGGGCTCATGACTGCCGTCGCCAGCCGCACCGGCCAGCCGGCCGCGCCTTCCCTGGCTGCCCGGGCGCGTGACGTGCTCGTCTTCGAGTGGGTCAAGCTCCGCTCGGTCCGCTCGAACTACGTGACGCTGCTCATCGCGGCGATAGTGACGATCGGTATCACCGTGGTGGTCGCGCACACCTTCGCATCGACGCGCGCTTCCCTGCCGGGCGGCGCGAACACCGCGCTCACCACGAGCTTCCTTGGCTACGCCGAGTACGGTGTGATTCCGGTCAGCGTGCTTGCCGTGCTGCAGTTCACGTCGGAATACACGACCGGGCTGATCCGCACTACCTTCTGCGCCGTGCCGCGGCGCTGGGCAGTGCTAGCCGGCAAGGCGGCGGTCACCGGCGGAGCCGCACTCGTGGCCGGCGAAGTGCTCGCGTTCATCTGCTTCTTCCTGACCCAGGCCATACTGTCCGGGCGGCACCGCGGTGTCTCCCTGGCTCAGCCGGGCGTGCCGGGCGCCGTGCTCGCGGCTGGCTACGTGCTGTGCGCGTGCGCGCTGGTCGCCCTCAGCCTCGGCGCCATCATCCAAGGCACTCCGGGCGCGATCACAGCGGCCTTGGCGGCGATCTACGGGCTGGCCGCGCTGTGCCTGGTGCTGCCCGCACCGTGGAAGTACGACTTCGGCCGGTTCACCATGCCGTTCGCCGCTTTGCAGGTCCTGGCTATGCACCCGCAGCCGGGCCTGCTCTCGCCGGCGCTGTCCATGCTGGTGCTCGTCGTGTGGCCAGCCGCCGCCCTGCTGGCGGCTGGCCTGGTGATCACCAGCCGCGACGCCTGAA
>Ga0335073_10012123_pt1 | contig 12104 bp, 11 predicted proteins | sample Lox_Sample_22_FD_207093 | JGI IMG/M metagenome (GOLD analysis project Ga0335073, IMG submission 207093) | Soil microbial communities from Loxahatchee National Wildlife Refuge, Florida, United States - Lox_Sample_2.2 | ecosystem: Environmental > Terrestrial > Soil > Wetlands | place: USA... | reverse complement strand
CGTTTAACGCTGAACCCGCCGTCTCCGGATGCTCCGTCACTCGCTTCTCCAGCTGCTTGCGCCAAACGTTCGAGTGATACACGTCTGCCGTCGCGTGCAGCGTGAAGTAGCCGCATGTCTTGTCGTCGGCGCCGTACTTTTGCCGCAGCCCCAGCTCTTTTTCCCGCGCAATCCTTGGAACCTGCGATTCGTATGCATAAAAAGTGGCCAAGGCCTCTTCCGGCGTGCCGTCTCCCGCCGCAGTGTTGAAATACCGGATCAATTGCCGGATCTCCCGCAGCGGCGTATGCCACTCCAGGTTCCGCGTCGACCCCATGCCCTCGGCAAAGTCGAGCCACAGCTCCGAATGCGGCACCCCAGAGTTGCCGCGTCCCTCTTCGCCCTTCTCGTCGCACATGTTGGCCAGCACCGCGCGCCGCAGGTCGCCATCTTCCAGGCGCAGTCCGAAGGCCGCCAGGTATGACGGGAACGCTTCCACGTGGTGGTAGTACTCCTGAGCGTAGTCGCGCAGGTCGTCGCGGGTCAGCTTGCCCTCCGACCATGCCTTGTAGAAGGGATGACGAAGCAAGTCATACTTTGCGATCCTGGCTTCCAGTTGCTCAAAAAATGCAGCGCTGTTCATGATCCCTCCACCTGACCCTTCAATATACGGGCGGGTTGGCCTGCCAGCAAGTGTTTGAAATCACCCCTGAGCCTCAAGTTGCTAGAATGAAAGCAGAAAGACCACGCCAAAATCTTTGGGGATATGAATTCTTGAGCTCGATCCAGTTCACCGAAATCTTTGACGTTGTTGTCGTCGGCGCCGGTCACGCCGGATGCGAGGCCGCCATGGCTGCCGCTCGCATGGGGCTCAAGACTGCCCTCTATACATTGAACGCCGATCTCATCGCGCAGATGTCCTGCAACCCCGCCATCGGCGGCATCGCCAAAGGGCATCTGGTTCGCGAAGTCGACGCCCTCGGCGGCATCATGGGCGAGATCACCGACGCGGTCGGCATCCAGTTCCGTCTTCTGAATACTTCCCGCGGACCGGCCGTCTGGTCTCCTCGCGCCCAGTGCGACAAGCAGGCCTATCGCCTGAAGATGCGCGAAGTGCTCGAGTCCCAGCCAAACTTGAAGATCAAGCAGGCCGAAGTGGCAGATTTAATTTTGGAGTCGCCGCCGGTCGGCGAGCAACCGACAACCGACGACGGACGGCGAGCCATTGGCATCAAGCTGCGCGATGGCCGCACCGTCGGCGCCCAGGCCGTCATCATCACTACCGGAACATTTCTCAACGGCCTGATTCACTGCGGCGAGCAGCAATACCCCGCCGGACGCTCGGGCGAACCGAACGCCGTCCTGCTCGGTGAGGCGCTCAAGCAACTCGGCCTACGCGGATGCCGCCTGAAGACCGGAACTCCTCCGCGCCTCGACGGACGCTCCATCGACTGGTCGCGTTTTGCCGAGCAGCCCGGCGATGTCGATCCCACGCCTTTCAGTTTCCGCACACGCCAGGTTGCGCACCACGATTCCCAGGTCTGCTGCTACATTGCCTGGACCACCCCAGAGACCCACAACATCATCCGCGAAAACGTTCACCGCTCTCCCATGTATAGCGGCCAAATCCAGTCCATCGGCCCACGCTATTGCCCTTCCATCGAAGACAAGATCGTCAAGTTTCCTGACAAACTGACGCATCAGCTTTTCCTTGAACCCGAAGGCAAGAACACTCACGAGATCTATGTGAACGGCATGAGTACGTCTCTGCCCGTTGACGTGCAACTCGCGATCTTGAAGTCGATTCCGGGCTTGGAGAACGCGGAGATGCTGCGTCCCGGCTACGCCATCGAATACGACTCGATCGATCCGACCGAACTCGAGCGCACCCTCGAGACTCGCAAGATCGCCGGATTGTTTCTCGCCGGCCAGATCAACGGCACCTCCGGATACGAAGAAGCCGCTTGTCAGGGGCTGATGGCCGGAATCAACGCTGCCTTGCAGGTGAAGCGCGAAGCCCCGCTGATTCTCGATCGCACCGAAGCCTACACCGCGATTCTCATCGATGATTTGATCTCGAAGGGAACCAACGAGCCCTATCGCATGTTCACCTCACGCGCGGAGTTCCGACTGCACCTGCGCATCGACAATGCCGATCGCCGCCTGACTCCTCATGGACGTCGCGTTGGCCTGATCTCTGATCAGTCGTGGAACGACTTTCAGGCGAAGCAGGAAAGGCTGGCGGGAATGAAGAAGCTGCTCGAAACCGCTCGTCTGACACCTGAAATTATTTCGTCTTGTCATCGTGAGCGGAGCGAAGGATCTCTGCACTCTTCCGACAATGGCGACGGGCTCGGCGAAACATCGTGGAATTCCGCTGTCGGACAAACTTTGGCGCAGTTGTTGAAGCGCCCCGAAGTCACAGTCGAGCGACTCGCTCCGGTTCTACGGGAACTAGCGCCGGAATTGTTCGCAAGAGATTCCTCTGCGTCCTCGCCGGTGAAGATCTCTTCGGAAACAAGAAACGAGCTTAGGTCCATCGAAACCGAGATCAAATACGATGGCTATCTTCTGCAGCAGCAGCGCGCCATGGAGCGGCTGAAGAAGTCCGAGACGCACTCCATCCCCGATTGGTTCGACTACCGCTCCGTCAGCGGCCTTTCGCGCGAGATGCAGGAGAAGTTGACGAAAATCCGCCCGCGCACGATCGGGCAGGCTTCGCGCATTCCCGGAGTCACGCCCGCCGCCGTGTCGCTGGTCAACGTGTATATCGAAATCCAGGGCCGGCGTCGCGATCAAGCCGCCGCATTGCAGTAGCAGAAATAGTTAACGCGAGTCTTGTTTCGTCTGCAGCTCTTCCGCCAGCTTCAACTCGCTCTCCGCTTCTTCTTTCTTCCCCATGTCGCGATACGCCTGCCCGAGCAGATGATGCGTCGTCGGATTGTTCGGGTCCATCGTGGCGGCACGCTGCAGCGCGCGAACCGCTAAATCGAATTCGCCTTTTTTCTCCAGCACTTTTCCCATCAGGATGTACGGCCCGGTCGAAGTCGCATCGAGCCAGATCGAGCGCTGCAACACTCGTTCTGCGTCCTCGAATTTCTGAACGCGCGAATACGCGTCGCCGAGTTTGTAGTAACCGGCAGCGTATCCCGGATTGATCTCAAGTTCCTTCTGAAACTCTTGAATCGCCTCTGGAATTCGCGACTTGTAAAGATAGAGTTCGCCCAGCAGAAAGTGCACCAGCGGCAGTTTCGGATCGAGTTGCGCGGCTTTCTGCGCGTACTGCTCTGCAACGGGATCGTACTCCTGCCGCAACAGCATCCGCGCCGTAAACAGGTAAGCCGCCGCCGAATCCGGCGGAACTTCAAACATCTTTCCGAACGACTTGCGTGCCTGGTCGTAGTTCCGCGTCTGTATGTAGCAAATTCCCAGAATGTACGACGCATCCACATTTGCCCGCGAAAACCATCCCTGCACCTTTTCAAGGAGCGGAATCGCTTCTGCCGGATGTCCGCCGAGGTAATAGGAAAGCCCCAGCAACTGCGTTGCCTCTTCGTTCGCCGGATCCTCGGCGGTCGCCTTTTTCAAGTATTCGATTGCCTTTGGATAGTCGCTTTTCTTGTAGTAGGTGGCGCCGAACTCCATCGCCAGTCCCTTCGCGCCCGGCTCGTGCGACTCCACACTCTGCAACTCGGCAATGGCGTCATCTAACTTGCCTTGCCGGGCGAGCTTTCGCGCCTCGGCAAACTCTGGAGAGACAGCTTCCGCCTTCGCCGCGGGAGCTTCCGGAGGCGCTTGCTGCGCCCACGCGCTTCCGCAGAATTGAAGCGCTGCGACCATGGCCGCGATCTGCAAGCTCCGCCCCGTCTTCCGGCCAATCTTCTTCTTCATGCGTCGATTAGAGCACACCGGTTCGCCACGAATCTCTCGCCACTACGCGCTAGTGCGCGCCGCTTTCGCCCTTCAGAGCTTCCAGGTTTTCCTTCGCGATCGGCTGCTTTGGATCCATTTGCAGCGCATGCTCGAAATGTGACTTCGCTTCGGCCAGCAAGCCCAGTTCCGCGAGCGCCGCGCCCAGGTTCGCCTCCACGTTCGCGTCTTCCGGACGCAGCCGGAACGCAAACCGGAATTGCTCTGCCGCGGCCTGAAACTTGTTCTCCGCCGCCAGCGCGAATCCAAGATTGTAGTGCGCGTCGAAATAATCAGGACGCGCCGCCAGCGCCGCTTCCAGCCGCGCGGCCGCATCCTGCGGACGTCCCGCCGCTACCAGGGCAGCCCCCAGCGCATTGTTTCCGGCCGCGTCGTTCGGTCGAATCTCGACTGCCTTCTCATATTCCGCGACCGCGCCATCCAGATTATTTTTCGCCTGCAACATCGCCGCCAGGTTGTAGTGAGCCTCAAAGTCCGCGGGATTTTTCTCCACGTTGTGCCGCGCCAGCGCTTCCTGCAGCGCCATGCGCGGATCTCCCTGCTTCGGATCGAAATCTACCGGCAGCACCTGCAGCCACAAATGGCACATTTCATCGCTTGACCGGTTTCCCGCGCGCACCCGCATCGGCGGATGATTCGGATTCAAGGGATTCTCATCCGAGTTGTCATACACATACCGCATGCTGATCGTCGTTCCTTTCGGCAAACGCACCGGCTCCGCATACCGATACACGGCCTGCCAGTTCAGGTTCCACTGCGGAATATGAATCAGCGTCTCCCGGCGCCCACCGGGGAGCGTCGCGAATGCCTCAATATCTTTTCCCAGATAGTGCGCGTGCGGATAGATCGCCATCAGCTCAACATCGATCGGCAGCGTGAAATCGTCCGTCACCACAAAATTCTTGTCGCCGGCCGGGATGTCGAGCTTCGCATCGTTTTCCAGCTGCAATAGCATGGGGAATTTCGTCGCCGGATGCGGCGTGAAATAAATTCCGATGCTCGGCTGGATGATCTCCGGCTTGCCCGAAGGCTGCAGGTGAGTGTTGAGAATCAGGTCCGTGCCCTTGTCGAGCCGCAGCGCCATTCCGTCGGGCTCGGCTGCGGGAACAGTCCCGGGCTTCCAGAAAAGCAGATGGCTGTCGGGATCGAATGCCTGCGACTCGATCCGGATCTCCATGCCCCCGAAACCCGCGCCAGGCTCGCTTTCCCGCGTGCGCGAGCTGCCTTCGCGGTCGACCAGAAGATTGGCGTGATGCACATACCGCTTGTCCCCGGGCCGAATCTCGATCGCCTTCACCCATCGCGTCTTCTCGATCGGGACATGGAAAATAAAATTCCAGTACGTATCCGTTCCCTGCGGAGGCAGCGAGAGCGGCTTCTCCGCGGTCAGCACAAGGTCTGGCTTTCCGAGTTGCCATCCCTCTGTGAATTTCGGAGCGGCCGGCAGATCGCCGGCATCACCTTCGCTGGCTCCCTGTTCTACCCAACGCTCGATCCGTTCGATTTCCGCATTGGACAGCCGCATCTCGTCGGCAAACTTCAACGGCTGCGGTTCGGGTAGCCACGGCGGCATGATCCGCGAGCGCACGACATCGGCAATCTGCCGCGCGTGTTTCTTTGCGTCGCTATAAGTCAGAAGAGAAAACGGCGCCGCCTCTCCCGGTCGATGGCATTGCGCGCACCTGCGAAACATAATCGGTGCAATGTCCCGGTTGAAAGTGACCGTTTCAGCGCGACTTGGATTCCCGGCAGGCCGCGCCGCGAGCACGCCGGCGCTCGCAAGAAACGCAATCAATGCAACCACGCGGCAACAGGAAGCGATCATTCCAGATCCGAAATGTAGCATCCCACGCCTCTTACGTCGTTGCGGGCCACCGACTTGCCAGCGAGCGCCGCGCGAATCGCGTCATCCAGTTCGTGCGTCGTTGGCGCGTTTCGCTGCTTGGTCAGGTCAATGTACCAGTCGTCGATGCGGCCGTCATAAATCAGTTTGCGGTTGCGATCGAAGACCGCCACTTCCGGCGTGATCTGCACGTGACCCAGTTTCACCAACTCCCGCGCCGGATCCCTTAACGCAGCCAGGTGATAGTTGAAATCGGCAAGATAGCTCCGGATTTCCGCCGCCGTATCGCTCTTGTCCGGATCGACCAGCCAGAATTTCGCTTTCCCCTCGTACTGCTGGCTGATTTTCTGGATCACCGGCGCATACCGGCCCGAGACCGGACAGTCCCGGCGCAGAAACACCAGCACCACAACCTTGTCACGATCCGCCGCCAGAGGATTTACTTCGTGGCCATCCAGGTCGACCCCCTTCGCTTGCCCCTGGGCAAGGGTCGCAGCCAGACCGATCATCGGCAGAACGAGGCTGAATCGAAAACCCGACGGCATGAGGTCGCGCCCACAACGCTGCCCCCGATTCTATGAGCCTTCCCCGGGAGTGTCTATCCCCGCAGGCCATATCCGCGGAAACAGAAAGCCGGTGCTCCGGCGGTATGACGCGTACTCGGCTCCAAATTCTTTATCGAGCAGTGCCTCTTCCTGCAGTGCTTTGTGACTATGCGCTGCCAGAATCACGAGGACGGCCACCACTCCTCTCCACTCCCCGATCGTGAATGCCCTGCCCGCCGCTCCCAGAAGCATCCCTGTGTAAATCGGATGCCGCACAAACCTGTATGGGCCCGACCGGATCAGCCGGTGGCCTTCCTTCAGCGTGACCCGCGCGCTCCAGTACTGGCCAATGCAATACCGCGCCCAGATCGCGATCAGAACACCCGCACTCGTCACCCAAATTCCCGCCCAGAAAATCCACTCTGCCTCGGGCAGAAACCGCTGCCGCAGCGCGCTGCTCCACGCCGTCTCTCTGAAAAGCAATACGAATGCCGCCGTCATCCCCCCAATCGTGACCAGCCGGCTGCCGGCTGTCTCGGCGAGTTTCGTTGGCTTCACTTTCAGCCACGAAATGACCCACACCGCCCCGAAAACGTACCAGGGAATCAGATCGGGATGTTTCCAGAACTCATTCATTGCATGTTCTTCCTCTCTGTCGGAATCGTCTTTCCGATGCGCCGCAGATGCTTGATCCACTCGCGTTCCGCCGCTATTTGTTTCCTCATATGCTCGACGATCTCTGCTCCAAACTTTCCCAATTCCATGTGCGACTCGAGCGCCCCGAGTTTCTGATCGCGGTGCTGCAGGTAGCCTTCACGCGCCGCAAGAATCCTCTCCCGCTCTTCCGTCTTGAGCAGCGCAAACATTCCCACCCTCAAGTTGAATGCCCCGTCCGACGCCGCATCGGCCGCGCTGAATGCGTTCAGCCGCTCGAGCAGGGTCCGCCGTCCGTCCGCCGTCAGCGCGTACTGCTGCCGCGTTTGCCCGCGCTCTCCCGGAGCCGCCTTCTTGCTCACCCATCCTTCTTCCAGAAACCGCCGCAGCGTCGGGTACACAAGATTGCTGTGCAGCGCCTCCTGCCCCATGATCCATCCCGCTTCGCGCTTCAGTTGATAGCCGTACTTGGCGCCATCGAGCATCATCGCCAAAATCATTAGGTCATTCATGACAGTGTCATTATTGATCTAATAGCCTCGGCTTGTCAACCGCGAATTTCCATCTCCCTCCCGCTACAATGGCGGCAGCATGATCGCTCACTTGCGCGGGACCTTACTGGCCAAGCATCCCAACCAGGCCATCCTCGAAACCGGCGGCGTCGGCTACGACGTCACCATCAGTGTCCCCACGTTTTCCGATCTGCCCGCCACCGGATCCGAAGTTGCCCTCCACATCCACACTCATGTCCGTGAAGATGTCATCGCGCTTTACGGATTTCTGCGCTCTTCTGAAAAACTTCTGTTTGAAAAATTGATTACCGTCAGCGGCATCGGCCCGAAGCTGGCCATCACCATCCTCAGCGGCATGCCTGCCGACGAGATGGTTGGCGCCATTCGCGGCAACGACATCGCCCGCCTCACGCGCATTCCCGGCATTGGCAAGAAAACCGCCGAGCGCATGGTGCTCGAACTGCGCGACAAGTTGCCTGAATCTGCCCCAACGCGCGCTGCCACCATCACCCCAACCGATGGCGTTGAAGAAGACGTGCTCTCAGCCTTGCTGAATTTGGGATATCAGCGTCCCGCCGCCGAAAAAGCTCTAGCCGCCGCCAGAAAGAATGGAAAGCCCGGTTCGTTCGACGCGCTGTTCCGCGAAGCCCTGGCCGCGCTCTCGAAGTAGCTACTTCCCGATGCAAAACGTGCTGAAGATCAAGTTGAGGATGTCGTCCGTCGTCGTCGCTCCCGTAATCGCGTCCAGCGGACGCAGCGCGTTATACAGATCGAGCAGCAGCATCTCGTGCGGAATCTTTCCCCCAACCGCATTCTTCGCCGCTTCCAGCGCGACGATCGAATCGTTGATCAATCCCTGATGCCGCATGTTTGTGACGAATCCTGCTTCCTTGCCGCCGCCTGACTCTCCGCCTACATGCCGCAGAATCTCCGAGCGCAGTTCCTGAACTCCCTCGCCGGTGAGCGCCGAAGTCGACACGAAAGGTCGGGTGCCCCACTTCTCCCCGACGTTGGGAGAAGTGGGTGTTTTCCGCAGATCGCATTTGTTCTGGATCAAGATTACGGGCCGGTTCTCGGCCTGGCTGAGCCATGCGGAATCCTCCGCCGCATGGTCCTGCGACGCGTCGAGAACAAGCAGCACCAGATCCGCATCGGCCAACGCCTCCAGCGATTTGCGAATGCCGATCGACTCCGCTTCGTCCACAGACTGCCGAATTCCTGCCGTATCCACCAGTTTGACCGGGATTCCGCCCAGGCTCACCGTCTCGCTTACCAGGTCGCGCGTCGTTCCCGGAGTGGCCGTTACGATGGCTCGCTCGCTTTCCACCAGCCGGTTGAACAAACTCGATTTCCCCACGTTCGGACGTCCCACAATCGCCAGCGTCAATCCCTCGTGCACGATCTTTCCGTACGCGAAGCTGTCGCTCAATTCCGCGAGCGGCGCGCGGACGCGGCCAATGTGCTCCAGAATCGTCGCCCCGGGAAGCACGGAAACGTCATCCTCCGCAAAATCGATTCCCGCCTCAAGCAGCGCAATCAACTCGACCAGCTTTCTCTTGATCGGCTCCAGCCGCCGTGAAAGCGCACCGCCCAGCTGTTGTGCCGCCACTTTTGCCTGGTACAGCGTCTGCGACTCGATCAGATCGCGCACCGCTTCGGCCTGCGTCAAGTCGATGCGTCCGTTCAGGAAAGCCCGCATCGTGAACTCGCCGGGCTCGGCGAGGCGTGCTCCACCAGCCACGCAAAGTCCGACCACATGTTGAAGCACTACCGGCGAGCCATGCGACGAGATTTCGACCACGTCGTCCGTCGTGTAAGAGTGCGGCTTCGCAAAATAGGTAACCACCACTTCGTCGATGCGCGTCAAGCCGTCGGGTGTGTGCACCATTTCTCGCGCGTTTTTTACGCGAGAAGCGGGGATTTTGTCTCCGTTCGAAGACGGAGGTTCGACCAGCTCGCCAAACACGGCCCGCCCCGGCTCCAGTTCGTGTTTCAGACGCAGCATCGGCAGCGCGATCTTCACCGCGTCGGGTCCCGACAACCGGACCACTCCGATTCCTCCGCGCCCCGGCGGAGTCGCGATCGCCACAATCGTGTCGTCTAAGTTCACGCCCAGATTCACGCGCCGATTGTAACGGGTAAACTAAACCTGAACCAACGATTGCAGCACGAGACCGCGTGCCCCAATTTCTCTGCGCTTTTTGCGCGAGAAGTGGGAATTTCCAGGATATTCAGGAGCATTTAACTTGTCTGTCGCCGACGATCTGTTAGCCGCCAATGAAGTCTTCGCCCGCAGCTTTGATCTGGGCAACCTAAACGTGCGCCCCCGCCGTCACGCCGCCGTGCTCGCCTGCATGGATTCGCGCATCCTCTTCGAGCACTGTCTCGGACTCCGTCCCGGTGATGCTCACATGATCCGCAATGCCGGAGGCATCGCCACCGAAGACGCCATCCGCTCCCTCATCGTTTCCCATCATCTGCTCGACACGCAGGAGTTCATCATCATCAACCACACCGATTGTGGCCTGCTCAAGGTGAAGGAGTACGAACTGCGCGCGAAGCTCGCCGAAAAGATGGGCACCGTCGCCAGCGAACCGGCCCACTTCTACGCCTTCGACGATCTCGAACAGAACGTGCGCCAGCAAGTCCAGCGCGTGAAATCGCATCCGTGGATTCCCAAGAGTATCCCCGTCCGCGGATTTATCTACGACGTGAAAACGGGAAGGCTGAAAGAAGTGGAAGAAAAGTAATTCATTATTGCGTTGCAAAACTTGACCAAACTCATATGTTTGTTGACTATCCTCGGACTATCATAAAAACAGCTTCAGTTCCGCACCCCCGAAGCGGCAGTCGCACGACGCTCGGTTCAGAGGGAGGCGAGATATGAAAACCGTTCTTGCGTTGCTTCTCTTCTCGATTTCGGCATGCGCCCAGGATTTATCCGCCGCCGCCGCAGAATCCGCTTGCGGCCCCAGCAACGTTCAATTCGCTATCAAGACCGACAACAGCGAGCATCTGCTCGCACAACCTGATCCGGGAAAGGCTCTGGTCTACGTTGTGGAAGATCAGAAGTTCAAGGTTGTGAACGATGTAACCACAAGGGTCGGCATGGATGGTGCGTGGGTCGGAGCGAACCGCGGGAATTCGTATTTTTCTTTTTCAGTCGAGCCAGGGAAACATCATTTGTGCACCGACTGGATTTCCAGTTTTCTGCCCAACGGCCGCATCGTCTCGCTCACCAGCTTGACCGCGGAATCCGGCAAGATCTATTACCTCCGGGTCCGAACCAGCGCCAGCCCGACCAGCGGGAAAGCTGGGGCAGGAGCCTCCATCGATTTGAACCTCGTGAATGAGGACGAGGGCAAGCTACTGGTCGCGAGTTCGGGGCTCAGCCTCTCGCAGCAAAAGAAATAAAGAAATAACGTGCTCCCCGAACTCTCGCAACGGCTCGAGTCTACCGCGCCACCTTCTCAATCTCTGCCCTTAACTCTCCATACGGCACCGCCCCGGGATGGTACCAGGCCACTTTCCCCGCCCGATCCACCAGCACCAGCGTCGGCGTCGTCGACGCCCCGTAAACCTGAAAGTTGTACTTGCTCACCGGCACCGGCATGTCCAGCAGCCCCGAGTAAAACCGGTGCCGCACTGCATCGATGTACATCAATTCGTCGCTGGCCGATGCATGCTCCACCTGCGCCGTGTACCCGTAGTAGCGCGTCGGCCCAATCACTTTCAATCCCTTGGCCGCGTATTCCGACCGCAACTGCGCAATGATCGGAGCTTCCGCCTTACAGTCAGCACACCAGTGCGCCCAGAAAAACAGCAATACTGGCGAGCCTTTCAACGCCGCCGTCGCGGGAAGCGGCCCTCCCAGAGCCTGATCCGATTTCAACATCGGAGCCAGCTTTCCCTGAAACGACAGCAGGTTCAGATTTTTCTGCAGCCGGTCGTGAATCGACGTGGCGCCATACGTCCGCATCGCCGATTGCAGCAGCGCCACCGCCTGCGTCCTCAGTCCTCGCGCCGCAAGCGCCTGCGCTTGCACTTCGAAAACCGCACCCAGCGCGATCGGCAGATGCGGCTCGGCATCGAGCCCGCGTTGTTTTAACTGTTCGAGCGCGAGCGCCTTGGTCTGATTCGCGTATGCCGTGGCCTGGTCATACTGCTTCTCGTCAAGCGCGGCTCGCGCCATCCACGAGTACGCTTCGACATACTCTGCGTCCACTCCCCGCTGGCTTCGGTATGCATCAAGTTGTGCCTCCGCGCCAGAAAAATTATTTTGCGCAAGAGCGAGTCTGACGTTATCCACCACGCCCGCCCACCCCGCTGTACTCGCCAGCAAACATCCGAGAAAAGCCATCCGGAAACGCATGGTCACTATGATGATTGTTTTCCCGAAAGGTGGCAAATCCCTGCCCGCCCCACCTCCACATAACACTTGCCCTTTCAGTTGCTTAGACCGGAGCCGTAACAAATTTTGTAGCTATTTTGGGGCAGTTTACTGTAGAATTAAGCTGCGTTTGACTTTAGAGTTCCTTCGCAGTACAAGCATCTCCGCTTAACCCAGCGTGTGACCTGCCTGCAGAAGAATCCCGAAAGTTTCAGCGCTACATCAAGAAAAAGGAACAGTGCACCAACATG
>Ga0335073_10012122_pt1 | contig 12105 bp, 7 predicted proteins | sample Lox_Sample_22_FD_207093 | JGI IMG/M metagenome (GOLD analysis project Ga0335073, IMG submission 207093) | Soil microbial communities from Loxahatchee National Wildlife Refuge, Florida, United States - Lox_Sample_2.2 | ecosystem: Environmental > Terrestrial > Soil > Wetlands | place: USA: Florida... | reverse complement strand
TCTGCGACATGATCACCTCCCGGTGATTTCCCGAGCCGCTGGTTGGTTACAACCTTGGCCCCGCGTCCGCCACCCCGCCACTAGTCGATCAGACGCGCACTGCTCCGACCAGCATGGGTGCGTCGCGTAACGCGCTGAGAATGCCGGCTTCGGAGCTTTCCACCGGCTTGCTGCGGATATCAACGACCGCCCAATAGAACAGTCCCCGGTTCTGCTCTGGCGCCAGCGCCAGAATCTTCATCCGCGGGTAGCGTCCCAGAAGAAATCCCCGTTCGCCCGGTTGCCGCTCCGGCTCATCCAGTGCGACGATGAGCACGTCGGGCTGTACCTGATCCACAATCTCCGCCAGGTTTGTCGAGTCGCCCACATCTCCTACAATCTCTATATCGGGTTGATCGGCAATTGTGGCCATTACCATCTCCCGCATCAGACGCGGCCGGTTAGCGACCAGAACTCGCACGCGTTTCACCGGAGATCTCCTCGCAGCCGTAGTATCGGCGCTGGCCGAAAAAGCGCAAGGCTCAAAAGAGACCCAGTCGCATGACTCATTCCCGGCGAGATGCAGGCCCACAGCCGGGTTCTTGGCGGGAGCCAATCGGGGGACTAATCAAGGTCTAAATCCTCTGGCGCAATCGGGTCATTGCGATCGATGGCCCATTTCGGAACGGAATTACCGGGGAAGCGCCATTCTGAGAACGACAATAAAGAAAACCCCGCCATCCCCTTGTGAGTGCTTACTGCCCTGATGTATTCAAAGCTTGATGCAAATCGGAAGAAGCCGGGAGCAAGACCAGAGGTGATGACCGGTTGTCGGCTTGCAACATTACTTCTGAACTGATCGGCTCGCAATACGGAAATTTTCGTTTGGAGTAGACGTCGATGTCCTCTGAGGTGCTCGTCTTCTTGCTTTGTGAGAACCGCTTGCTTCGCGAAGCGCTGGTTAGAATCCTTTCCCAGCGCAGCGATCTGTTAGTGGTGGGCAACTGCGCCCACTCGCCGGCCGTTCTCGATGAACTGTGTGCGGCCAAGCCGCAAGTGGTGCTGATGGATTCTCTCGGGCTGGCGGTATCAGAGCCGCGTCTCTTGCGGAGGATTCAGGAACAGCGGCCCAACGCCCGCGTTCTCATGGTCGGGATGGATGCCCGGGAGGACGACTTTCTGCATGCAGTGCGGGAAGGCGCTGCCGGCTATGTTTTGCGCGATGCTTCCGCCGCGGAAGTCGTGGCCGCCATCCGCTCGGTAGGTGCGGGCGAGGCGGTTTGCCCGCCCCGCTTTTCGGCGACACTCTTTCGCTGGGCCGCTCAGCGGCTTGCCATTCGGCAGAATCTGCAGAAGCTCTCGCATTCCGGCTTGAGCCGTCGGGAGCAGCAACTGGTTGAACTGATTTGCTGGGGATTTACCAATAAGGAGATTGCATCCCGGCTGAATCTCTCCGAGCATACGGTGAAAAATCACATCCACCGCATTCTGCACAAGACGGGGGCCTCGGATCGCACGGCGATTGTGAGCCGCTATCACACCCAAATGCTCCACCTGGGAGGCGAGTCGCCGTTAGTCTCCTGAATCCTCCGGTTTGCGTTCTTCTGCGGGTAACCGCTTGACGGGAACCTTGGCCGCTTGTTGCCAGACGCCAGACAGTCCCCAAGTCTCAAACTACTCTTCGCTCAGGGTAAAGCTCGGCGTCGGGTCGGACGTTAGTCATCGAGATGGGGCGGACGATGACCTCGCGGCAGCGGCAGAACGAATCGCGCCAGCGATAGATGTCTTCCCGGCGAATGCGCGCTCTCATCTTGCGCATCCGCTGTCGCTGCTCCGCCGGCGACATTTCGCAGGCGCTCCGGATCGCCTCCGCCACCGCACGGGTGTGATAGGGATTGACCAGCAATGCGCCCTGGTGAAGCTGGAAGGCGCTGCCGGCAAATTCGCTGAGGATAAGCACTCCATCATTGTTCACCCGCGAGGTGCAGTATTCCTTCGAGACCAGATTCATGCCGTCCTTTAGAGGAGTGATCAAGGCGATGTCGGCGGCCCGATAGTATGCCAGAAGTTCCGGCCGATCCAACGAACGGTGAACGTAATGCACCGGCACCCATCCTGGGTCGCCATATTGTCCATTGATCTGGCTCACCAACCGCTCGATCTCCGCCTTTAGCTCGCAGTATTTCGGAATCTCCTCCCGGCTCGGGACCACGATCTGCACGAGAGTGATCTTCCGATGCAGGTCCGGATAAAACTGCAGCAGGTGCCGGAACGCCTCCAGCCTTTCCGGAATGCCTTTGGTGTAGTCGAGGCGATCCACGCCCAGGATGATGCGAGAGTCACCCACTCCGCGGGTGATTTCGGCAGCCCTCGCACCAACTTCTTCGTTCGCCGCGCCATGGGCAAACTCCTCAAAATCGATGCTGATGGGGAACGCTCCTACAAATGTAGTGCGGCCGGGTTCCTCGACGATCAGGTGCTCGCCGTGGCTGGAGACCTCGGCGGCCTTGACAAAGTGGCGGAGGCAGGCGATGAAGTTCTTTCGGTCGCGCAGAGTCTGGAACCCGAGCACGTCGAAATCCAGCAGCGCCGTGAGAATCTCCTCTCGCCAAGGGAGCTTCTCGAAGATGTCGGGACTGGGAAACGGAATATGGTGAAAGTAGGCGACGGTTTCATTCACCGATAATTGCCGCAGCCGGGCTGCGACCGACATCAAGTGATAGTCATGAACCCAGATCAAGTCTCCTGGCTGCGCTTCGGCCGCTGCTTTTTCGGCGAAGCGGCAATTGACCGCGAGGTGCGTATCCCAGTACGTGGGATCGAAATTGCACCGCGATTGCAGATCGTGAAACAGAGGCCAGAGTACCTCATTCGAAAAGCCGCAATAGAAGCGGGCTCTTTCTTCGGCGCTCATGAAGATTGGCTTCAAGGCAAAATTGCTCTGATGGGAATGGTCCTCAAGAATGCGCTCAATCTCCGGCGAAGCTTCCGTACCGGTCCACCCAATCCAGACCCCGGCGCAATCGTTGAGCAAAGGCCGGAGAGCCGTAACCAATCCACCCGAACTCGGTTCTACTTGGAATCCATCGGCGGTTCGCTCGATCGTGACCGGCAGACGGTTGGAAACCACCACCATCCTGTGCGGGGTGCTCATGATGCACCTCCGCATGCCGCCGACCAACCTTCAAGAAAGGCCGCTACTCCCGCCGGTGGCTGAATCCAAACATCAGCTAGAGTTGGACGCGCTTTCTTGCCCACCAGAACGCTCAGGCCGCGGCCGCGCAGCGCTGCGAACGCATCCTCATCAGTTTGATCGTCTCCCAGGTAGGCGATAGCCGGATGACGGCCCATTTCAGCCAGGATGGTCCGCACAGCTCCTCCCTTGCTTATTCCCGAGACGCGTATTTCCATGCCTCCATCAAAGTTCGAAAGCTCCAATCCCTCCCGGCTAGACAGCATTGACCACACTCTTCTGGCTTTGCGGGCAACCTGCTGAGCTGAACCCTCCCGTCCGCGCCAGTGAATCGCCGTTGCCGCCGGCTTAATCTCAAGAAAATCGGAGAGCCCTTCTTCGCGGAGCAATTCGTTGGCCTCGGAGATTCGGCGTGCTGTCTCCTGATCAATGTCTTTTAATTCGTAGTGACCGTCACCGTGCAACCGCGACAATCCATGGCAGCCCCAGACTTCGATCTCCCCCAGGTCCAGAAGCATGGCAACCTCAGCGGCGCGGCGGCCCGAGACGAGCACCACACGGCTATTGGTGGTCTTGCGAATGTTGTCCAGCAAAGCTGGGATGCCGGGATAAGGAGTTGCCTGCAGGCGATCAGCGCTAAAGGGAGCTAGCGTGCCGTCATAATCCAGAATAAGAGCGCGTTCTTGCGCCAGGGAAACCTCTTCATAAAAAGCCGAAATCCTTTGCTGAGTCTGTTCAGCAACATCCGGTGTTTCAAGGTGTGACATTTGATTCTCCTCCCGTTGCGTGCGGTTAGAGCAAAACTTCCAGGTAGAGTTAGCTACTCAACTCTGCTGGATTAGGAGTACGAAGTGAACGCAAAAGAGAAGACCTTCTAGCAGATACGGGCGCAGTTGAGGACAACAAGGTCCGGCGCAGGCAAGGGTGAGTAGTCGCGCCCGGAGACTGTCGCCAGGCGGCCGATAGAGACATCCAGGCGAGTGGAAACCGCGCTGCCGGCCAGTGCCAAAACCGCGAACAGCAAGTTTGCCAGTTGCACGGCTCTCAAGGCAGTTGGCTGCAGGTCTACCGCAGGAGAGATGAAGATGGCTATCACACTCAGCAACAAAAGGATCACCACGCCGAGTTTGAAGCGGTTTTTCACTAAATATAACTTTATCATACAGTTAGATCGAGTTCAAGGGTTGAAAATTGGCGCGCGCTGCCGCGCCTGTCACGGTTTGTGCTGATCGGTGTGACCTTGCTGAAGATCTTGATGTCTGCTCTTTGCCCGCTGTTGCCGTGACTTATATTTAGCCTTGCGATTTCAACTAGCCATCTGTGTGAGCCTCGCCAGATGGAAGCGACTTGTCATCCGTTTTCCAGCGCCCCGGGCGCATGCCGGTGCTTCGACAGAATTCTGCACTTCACTGGCACTACACTGATTTTCAATTCACAGATCGGCTACGTCAGCACGAACATTCACCCACAAAATTCGCATGCTCCAGAGCGACCGAGTATATACTTTAGACTAGCTAAGTGCGGCGTATTTTGGGGCTTTTTGGTCTGGCCCCCAGCCAGGCGAATCATGCACAACCGGAATCAGGGGGTTGATCCTCAGGATCGACCGAACTCGACCAACCAACCCGGTGTGGCTGCTCCCGCCAAGGGTGAGAGCTCCGCTTCTAACGCCCCGTCTGACCCTGAGGCAACGATCATCGACTTTCCTCAAGTCCCCTCCGACGCCGATGCCACCATCGTCGACATCGAAGCTACGCAGGTCGATACGACTCCGCCTCCCCGTTCCGCCGGCCGCTCGCCAGTTCGTTTTCAGGCAAGCGTCCCCGTGTTGCAGCCGGGCGATGTGCTGGGCGGACGTTACGAAATCCTGCAACTGCTGGGGGAAGGCGGAATGGGAGCGGTCTACAAGGCCATGGATCGTGAGCTTGATCGTCCGGTGGCGCTAAAGCTCATCCGCCCGGAATTGGCCGCCAATCCTTCGATTCTGGCCCGTTTCAAACAGGAACTGCTGCTCGCCCATCAGGTTACGCATAAGAATGTCATCCGCATTTACGACCTGGGCGATGCCGACGGCGTCAAGTTCATTACCATGGAGTTTGTCGAGGGCCAGGATCTGCGCACCCTCATCCAGGAAAAGACGAAATTTTCTCCGGAAGAAGCCGTCGAGATCATTCAACAGGTCTGCCGCGCTCTGGAGGCCGCGCACGGTGTGGGCGTAATCCATCGCGACCTGAAGCCGCAAAATATCATGCGCGACAAAACCAGCCGGATCTTGGTGATGGATTTCGGACTGGCGCGCACTCTCGGAAGCGACGGCATGACCCAGACCGGTGCGCTGGTTGGGACGATGGAATATATGTCGCCCGAACAGGCTCTGGCCAAGGATCTCGACCAACGCTCCGATCTTTTCACGGTTGGCTTGATCTTTTACGAGCTGCTGGTGGGCGTGACGCCCTTCAAGGCGGAAAGCGCTGTGGCCAGCCTGATCAAGCGAAACTCCGAACGAGCGATTCCGGTTGCCGATAAGGACCCGACGATTCCGAGCGCTCTCAGTAATATCGTCAGTAAGTGCCTGGAGCGCGATCCCAACCTGCGCTATCAAACTGCCACGGAATTGTTGCGTGATCTCGACCTTTGGCAGGGTAATCAGGCGGCGGCGACATTGGGATTTCAACCGGCAGTTGAACCCTGGGGGCGCACGATTCCCTGGCCGATGGTGACCGGCATTGCGACTGTTCTGCTTCTGTCCGTGGTGGCCTATGTGTTTCGCGGACCACTGTTTTCCCATTCGGCAAAGAAGCCGCCATCCGGTCCTGCTGTATCGTTGGCGATCCTGCCCTTCCGCAACGCTTCCGGCGATCCCTCGATGGATTGGCTCGGGCCGAGTCTCGCCGACATGCTGAGCACGGATGTGGGGCAGTCGGCGCGTTTGCATACCGTCTCGCAAGACCGGCTACATCAGGTTCTCTCCGATCTGCGGGTCGCGCCTAACGCCTCTCTGGAGCCGACCACGCTGCAACGCGTCGCCGAGTTCAGCAGCGCTGACACTTTGGTCTCGGGGCAGTATGCGAGGTTCGGCGGGCAGATCCGAATCGACGCTGTTTTGCAGGACCTTAAGCATGATCGCAGCGTCCCCATCAAGATTGAGGCGGTCGACGAAAAGGATATTCCCGGCGCGGTAGATCGTCTTGCCACTGCCGTTCGCAACAACCTCGCCTTCTCTTCTGACGTAATCAAAGAGCTCAAGGCCAGTTCGTTCCAGCCGAGTTCCCACTCAGCCCCGGCCCTGCGGGATTACAACCAGGGCATTCAGTTCCTTCGAGACGGCAAGGATCTTGAAGCAGTCCAGGCTCTGCAATCTGCAACGAAGGAAGATCCGAATTTTGCCCTCGCTTTTGCCCGTCTGGCCGAAGCGGATTCTGGCCTCGGATATGACGGCGATGCTGAGCAGACTTCCCGCAAAGCGGTTGACCTCAGCCAGCAGTTGCCCGACGCCGAGAAGTACCTGATTGCAGCAATGCATGCTCGAGTGATGAAGGACAACCAGAAGGCGATCGAAGCCTATCAGAATCTCGCCAAGAGCATGCCGGATAACTCCGATGTAGAGTCAGCCCTGGCGAGTCTGTATACGGAAACAGGCAACTACAATCTGGCCCGCGCCCAATTGACCAAACTTCTGGCAGCGGATCCCAAGAACGTCAAAGCGTTGTGGCAGGAGGGCGTGGTTGAAGTGGTGAGCGGCAACCCGCAAGCTGCCCTCGAACCGTTGAACCAGGGGCTCTCTCTTGCGGTGCAGGTGGACGCTCCTGAATTGAAGGCGCTGATCCTGCAATCGATGGGCATTTCGTATCGGCTACTGAACAAGCCGGATGAGGCCATGCGTAACTACCAGGAGGCGATGGCGATCAACCAGAAACTGGGTCTCAAGCGAGCCCTTGCCAGTAATCTGGCGGAAATGGCCATCCTGCAGAACACTCAGGGAAAAGTCGATGCCGCGCTCGCCGACTACAAACAGGCCCTTCAACTGCAGCGCGATATCGGCATGAAGAAGGAAGTCGGAGACACTCTGATCGATATGGGTGTGGTCTATCAGGCCAAAGGCGATTACGACAAAGCGCTGGAGAATTACAAAGAGTCATTGCAGATCCAGCGTGATGCCGGTGACGAGAATTATCAGGCTTTGTGCCTGAACAACATTGGCGGGGTCTATCTCGGCAAGGGTGATACTGACAATGCTTTGATCTACCTGCAGCAGGCCCTGCAACTGCGTGAGAAGCTCAAGGTTCCCGCTGGGGTCGCAGAGACGTTATCGGCTCTCGGCCAGGTTTATATCGGTACCGGTCAGTTTGATCAGGCGCTCACCACTTCCATGCGAGCCTTGGATCTCTGGCGCCAGGCGGGCGACGCCCGCGGAGCGGCCGACGAGTCTCACGACCTAGGTTTGGTTTTTCAATATCAAGGTCGCTTTGGCGCGGCGGTGTACGCTTTGCAAGATGCCGTCAAAGGCTACCGGGCCCTGGGCGACCGCAGCGCCGATATGGTGGGACTTCTCAATGATCTTGCGGACGCCTTGGCGCTATCGGGGCAGGCCGCCGAATCCGAGCCGCTGCTGCATGAAGCGCGAACCATGGCTCAGGAGCTCAAGAACGAAAGCATGGACGCCGAATTGCTTAGTACGCAAGGTGATGCTGAGCGCTATGCCGGCGATTCCAAAGCAGCAGCGGGATCGTATGAACAGGCCTTACGCGCCGCTCTGCATAGTAAAGATCCGGTTGAAATCCTGCTTTGCAGATTGCACCTCGCGGAAATGAAGCTGAACCCGGCAGGTGCAAATTCTGCTAGCCGGGACATTCGCAGTCTGGTGCAGGAAGCAGATAGCCGCAGCCTGAAATACCTGTCGCTGCAAAGCTCCATCGACGAAGCGGAAGCCATGATGCAAGCGAAACGATATACGGAAGCGCGACAGGAACTGCAAAACGACTTGGGCAAGAGTGAAAGGCTCGGATCACGCTACCAGAGCATGCGGATTCACTATCTGCTGGCTACCGCGCTCCGCTTGGGTGGAGAGGCATCCGATGCTCCTGCACAATATCGATTGGCGCTGGCTCAAATGGACGACATGCGCAAGGATCCCGGAGCAGAGAAGCTGCTGGAGCGCGCAGATCTGAAATCCATGTTCGCCGATGCTTCCCGTTTCGCGGTCAGCACGAATTGAGGCCCTTCTCGCCGGCATAAAAAAGGGGAGCCAGACATCGGCTCTCCCTTTTCGCGAAACCCACCCGCTTGGTCTATTTCGTTACCAATGTAGGCCACTTCGCCGTGTTGTTTTGTAATTTGGGGTCAGAGTTTGCTTCGCTGACCACGGCGCTGTTGGTAATGGTGGTATTCGGCTTGGCGGTCACATTTACCGTGATCTGCACCACCGCTGCGGTTGGGTTCTTGGGCGTCCACGCAGCCAGCGCACCTATGCTGCAGGAACCCGCAGCTCCGCCACAGGAGTTCTTTGGAGGCGTGATGGAGCACGACGGATTGCCGCCGCCGAAGCTACAAGATTCGATCGCGTATCCAGAGCTTACAAAGGTCGTGCCTGACGGCAAGGTGTCCGTGATCGTAACCTCGTCGGCCGTGCTGGGTCCGTTATTCCACACGGTAAGGTAGTAAGTGAGGCTGGTTCCGGTCTCCACCTTTAGATTCGCCAGCATTATGACGCCGAGATCCGCCGATCCCACTACCTGATAGGTAATGCTTGCCGGACCAGAGGAGTTCCCAGCCGCATCGGTGGCGCTTGCCATGAAGGTGTGCGTCCCCACCGTCGACGTGTCCAGCGGGATGGGAGTTGTTACTACAGTTTGCTGATTTCCGCCAAAGTTCTGCGGTCCGCATACCGCGATTCCAGAAAAGAAATTGGGGACCGTCGGGCTGGACGGATCCGTACAGGTCACCATCGCGGTCAGAGCCGAACTCTGGGCATAAAAGCCGCCGGGGGAACTCAGCGAGATCGACGGTGTATTGGGTTTGGTGGTGTCTATGTTGAAAGGCACGGTCTTGAAACTCGCCACATTCGGGCCCGGCGTGCCGGGCGTTATGTCCAGCGTTTGCGGATAAACCAACTCTTCGAACGAATCACAGTCCACCGAGAAGTAATGGGCATCATACGCGCCTTCGGCAAGCGGAGCAGCCGTCCCGTTGTTGTCGTAATTGGTGATGAACCCATTTACGCTGAACGTCTGCGGATTCTGCGTTGACCACGGTGTGGCCGGAGGTGTGCCCAGGGCCGGACAAGGCGTGGAGTTGTTCAAACTCTGCTCACCCGGTAGCGGATAAGTTGTGTCGAGCACGGTACCGTGAGGCTCAGCTCCCACGACCACAAAAGCACCCTGGGCCGCGTGGAAATTATTTGGATCCGGGTTAGGTGTGGCTGGCGGCATGCTGGTAAACGATGCCGGCACGTTGGTGGAGTTACTCCAAAGAGCAATCGAAGGCGTGGTCTGCCACTCTGGCTCGCAGCAGAAAAACACGTAAGTGGAGTTCGTAGTGGTGGCCGTGCCCCCTCCTCTCGGAGTGGGGTCCTCGAGCGTCGTGAGGATATTTTCCGGACAAGCCTGTCCCGCCAGCGGGCTGTCGCTGGGATACGTGCATTCAGCCCCGGGAACCAATGTGTCAGGTGCCATGGCGAAGCCAGGGGCGTAACCCCGCGGTATCGTAAGCACTCCGTTCGTGATCCCAGGTTGATTTTCATTGAGGTCAACCTCCTGATCGAAGAGCACGTTTCTGGCGCTGGAAACCGGACAATTGGCACCGGAGGCAATCGGATTCGCAGATGTCGTACAGGTGTATGTATTCACTGCGCACACAGTCTGCCCGGCAGCGATCAGACATGGAGCGTCTGCCATCGCGGTGCCTTGAACTATGCTGGCCCAATCGGTCGGGCTTATTCCCTGACTGCCCACGTACGGCGTCGTTCCCAGTTGGACCGTGAGAGGATCGCCGTTATTCGCGACACTATAATCAAAGCCGAACTGCCAATTTTCGCCGGAAGTGTTGTTGATGACAAAGTTCTGAGTCAAGCTGCCGGGATTGTTCTGATTGATTGGCTGACCTTGCTGGGTTGGCGCAAACAACCAACTCTGAATGTCCTGATCAACGTTTCCCTCGCCGGTCGCTCCGGTGAACCCGACATACCCAAACCCGGTGCCGTTGTTACTGGTCAGACCCAGCGTAGCTACATCGAATGGGACACCACCAGGAAACAAGTCTGTGCCGTCAAGGGTCACGTCGAGGCTGCCCGGGCACGGGCTCGCGCCGCCCTCGCCGCAACCGGTTGTCGTCGCCGGTGAGTACTTGATCATCACGGTGTGGATATTGCCGTCTGCAAGAGTGATCGGCAAATTTGCGTTGTCCGCAATTTGGCAACTTCCCGGCAAGGGAGGATTTTCTACGCTGTTGGCGCCGGTTCCGCAGCTGTCAATTTCTACATGATTGTTGTTCGGGTCGCCGATGGTAGGGTTTTGATAAATGTCGAACGCAATCGCCACGCTGTTCGTAATGCCGCCCGTTGCGCCGGTGCAAGAGCCGTCGGGAGCATCACCGAATCCCAGGCTGCAACCATCAGATCCGTTATCCGGGTCCAGGGCGCTTGTCCCCGCAGACGAGTTCTGGATGAGAAAGGCAAAACCGTCAGCCGGGTCGCCGCCCGTTGCCCCGCTTAACTGAAAAGTAAAGGTCGTCGAAAAGCCGGCACTCAGGGGCTGGGGCGAATTGAACCAGGCCGATCCGGACGTGTAGTTGGAATTCGGCGTCAGTCGCAGCACATTCATGACCCCTTGCGGAGGCGGATTCGGGACCACGGGTGGTGCGGCTGGAGGATAGAAGCCCGGGTAGCCTGAGCCTGCAGGCGAGCTGTTCAGCGTGAGGCAGTTTTGATTTGAGCTGAAATCCGGGACGTAATTCGGAGCGGCCGGGCATGGCGTCTGCCCCAGCGCACCAGTAGCCGCCGTCACAACCAGCAGAACTCCAAGGGCGCACAGTAAGATGGCCCGCGTCATCGATGTTTTCATGAATCCTCTCTTCTGTGACTGCATTCCGTGCAACCAGCTTGATTCTGAATTCCGCTAAGTCGCCTTATTCCCACGACTCCACATCGGATATCGAGTAGTTGAGGGGGCCTGGTACGTTCGTCAAACGCCTGGGGGCTTGATCTACAGGGAACTGGCCGGTCCTCCCGGGGGGAAGGAGAACTTCGCACGCGGATCTCTCAAAGCACGCAACCGCACATCCGTGCCTATCGAGGCCGCCCTGACCGTTAAGAACATAACCCAGGCAACGGGAAAGTCAAGAGAGTTTTGGGGTTAGGCCCAAGAAAACCTGCAAGGGCCGAGGAAAGTTGCAGATTCTTGCAACCTGGCCGAAGGCGACGTGCTGGAGAGCGGGAATTCGTTCAACCGGCGATGGCCTGGACTGCTCGCGGCCATCGCCGCTGAGCTATGCCACGGCTTTGGGTGAAGCGTCCCCGCGGAAGGATGTGAGCGCGCTCCCTTCATCCTTGTGAATATCGAAGACGGCAGACAACCGGGTCATTTGAAGCAAGTCATGCACTCGCTTGTTCAGGCTCGCGAGCTTCAGTTCGCCGCCTTTGTTTCGAATCGTCGTGTGCGTCTTAACCAATTCGCCCAACCCGGAACTATCCACGTAGCTTACTTCGCTCAAATTGAGAACAATTCTCCGGTTGCCTTTGTCGGCCAAATCGCGGACGATCTCCCGAAGCATTACATTGCCCTCGCCCAGAGTGATCCTCCCGCTCACATCCAGCACCAGAACATCTCCAACCTGGCGAGTGTTGGTTTTCATCGGAGCGGGTGTCTTGCGGCCTTCCATACTCAAGCCCAGTTGATCAAGTATCGAGCAGGCGAGAGTTGCAACTTCCTGCGACTCCG
>Ga0335073_10012121_pt1 | contig 12106 bp, 8 predicted proteins | sample Lox_Sample_22_FD_207093 | JGI IMG/M metagenome (GOLD analysis project Ga0335073, IMG submission 207093) | Soil microbial communities from Loxahatchee National Wildlife Refuge, Florida, United States - Lox_Sample_2.2 | ecosystem: Environmental > Terrestrial > Soil > Wetlands | place: USA: Florida... | reverse complement strand
CTGGCGCGCCGCCTGAAACGCAGTTACGAGGCGGTTGCAGCCCGCCGCCTCGAACAAGGCATTCCACCTTGCAATCCCAAACGCCGGTTATGGCGGTTGGAGGATGACAAAGTGCTGGGCACACGGCCTGATGAACAGATCGCCCTGCTCCTGAAGTGCTCTGTCGCCGCAATCAAAAACCGCCGAAGAAAACTCGGCATCCCGGCCTGGCAAGCCATACAGACCCAGCCTTGGACGGCGGAGGAAGACAAAATGCTGGGCCACAAACCCGATCCCGAAGTTGCCAAACTCTTGGGCCGCACTCTGCAAACAGTCAGACAACGGCGGTTCAAACTCCGCATTCCACGCGCGCCGTCAACGCAAGCATGGCGGAAAGAGGAACTGGCGTTGTTGGGCACCATGCCCGACAAGGAAGTTGCTCGCCGGACCGGGCGAGGTCTGTCCGCAGTTTACGTCCGGCGACGGCAACTTGGTCACCCTCCTCGCAATCCGGTCTGGAAACCGTGGACCCAAACGGAGAAAGCGTTGCTGGGCCAGATGACGGACGCGGAAGTGGCCCGGCGCACGGGACATCCGGCAGGCTCCGTCAAAATGCTGCGCTGCAAACTTGGCATTCCCTGTTTTGATTCCCGACGCCGCGCATGGCTGCCACAAGAAGATGTCTTGCTGGGCCAGGTGTCCGATGCGGAAGCCGCGCGTCGTACCGGACGCACCTTTGCCGCTGTCCGCGCCCGCCGCGTTGCCCGTGGTCTGCGTGATCCTTCCACGCGCCCACCCTGGACACCGGAAGAAGACCGCTTGCTGGGCACAGTTCCTGACCGAGACTTGGCACGCCATTTGAACCGCACGCTCGACGCAGTTAAAACACGGCGCAAAAATTTGAAAATCCCCGTCTGGCGTTCGGGGTCAACTTCAAACTTGCGCAAACCATGAATCCCGTCTCGTTTCAAAACCATGCTTAGGCATCGCCAGAATCCAACGTTCATCGTGAACCAGAGCAAAGAAGTTGCCAGCCGCTCGCAGACGTTCAGAGGCCCGTGACAGGCTGAATAATCATTCATTCACATCGGGCCATTGACAATTTCGATGGGTCACTCGAAGTTCGACAATATGAGTAATATATTGCCGTTAAAATCGGGGTTCATGCTGACCAGACGATCCCGTCAGAGCACAGAGGTCAAAACCGCTACCGATGGAACTACCACATTCTTGCAAAACTTGAGCGGCCAACAGCGAGTGATCACGACACCATCCAATGTGGGGAGACTTATCTCGCATTCGCTTTTGGTCTTCACTATTGAATCCAATAGAGCCGCCTCGCCAATCGGAGGCATATAAATTCGGCTCTTTGACTGGCCGGCTCGCTTCCAGGTATTCAGCGACCGGCCAGACAAATCGCCGCAAAGTGACCGAACCTATCCGGCGGCGCACTCAACGGGCGTTCTGAAATCCGCTCCATTCCGCCGCCGTCCGTTCAGGCCACTGCCGACCTGCTTCATTCCGCTTCCGATTTCAGAGCCGCCCGTTCAGTGCGAAAGCTATCCATGAACGAAGTAGCACCTACCAAGCACAGTCATCATCGTAGAAATCCATGTCGCGAACCATGCCTGTATAAACCCTCCACCCGAACCAGGCAGAAACAGAGAAATAAAAAACGCCGAGGCCCCATACAATCAAAGTATGGTGCTCCAACCCGACAAGTTGCTGCCAACCCTCGACAAATGTCGAAATCACAAAATACACCAGAAGAAAACGCAAGTAGTTCGCCAAATGGCGTTTCAATTTTCTGGGCATTTTCATATTCAGTTGAACACCCGATTTCCAAAATGGTTTCATGCACATTTATGCGCGCCAATCTGTTGCCGCTTCTTAAACTCTTACTATTTCTCTCGCGCTTAACCAATCAGTGGGAATTGAGTCGCGCCCTGCACTCAGCGCAACAATGCCACCGACAATGGCTGCGTTCGTATCACAGTCGCCACCCACACGAATGGCTTGCGCCAAGGCGTTTACGAAGTTATCTGCGTGATGGGCAGCAATCCACAGACAAAATGGAACCGTATCGGGAGCCGTCACAAGTGAGCCATTTCCCAATGCCTTGGCAACATCCTCGACCGGAACTTCTGTTGGTATCTGACTGGCCAGCAGAATTCCGCGTCGCACCCGGCTTTCAGGAGTGCGGCCCAGCACGCCGCCGAAAAATCGGGCGGGGCGCTCCGAAAGCGGAATGCTGCGGAGTTGCCATGCAAGAGCGGCACCGAGCGCCACAGCAATTGTTCCCGCGACACCTTCGCGATGCGTGTGGGTAACTACGGCCGAGGCGCGAGCCTCAGAAACGCAGCGATCCAAATCATCGGCAAAATAAGCGCCAAGCGGGGCGACTCGCATCGCACCGCCATTACCCATTGAACCCTGTCCACTGAATGCGTTCGCAGCCGTGTCCCTCCATTTCGCTCCCGCGTTGATCTCTCGTAATTGGATTCGGGTCATGCTCCCATAGCCACGATCTGGATCACGCTCGAATCTCCGGGCAAAGCGTCTCGCTAGTGCGTCTTGATTCAGTTCGCCATGCCATTTGAGGACAGCGGCGATGGAAATGGCCATTTCCGTATCATCGGTGTGGAACCAAGGGCCGGCTGGAAGCGCATTTGTGGCCAATTTTGCTAGTGCATTTGCCGATTGATAACTGAGCATCTCGCCGAGCGCATCGCCAATACCAAGTCCGTCCAGCGATAATTGCATCCGCTCAATTCGCCCATCATGGTCTGTTGGCAAATTAGCCTTCCAAGTATCCGGACGTTCCATGAGCAACTCCCGAACACGGCGTAACCAAGTTGTCCCAATCCAGTCTTCTCCCAATGGTCCAACGCGGTCAACCATCCAGCCAGCAAAACGTAATTCGTTCTGCATGGAGTAGGCACGGTCTGTGTTCGACGAATGTATGAGCACGGGGCATACCGGCAGAAAATCTCCAAGGAATTTTGCGACATCCAAGCCAGTACCGGGGTCCGCGCTCGTGCCGGACTGAGGGTTTAGGTCATGGTCCAGACCAATCAGCGCGGCATTGGCAAAAAACCGCTCGCATTCGGCAATCATTGAATGGGCATCTCGCCACGTCTTCAATTCAAAACCATCGCCCAACTTGGCCACAGTTGTTTGAAAACTGGCGATGCGATCCTCATTATCTTCAAGGACGAGAATTAAGCGTGTTGTCGGCATGGCCGTTTTGTTCATAACCCGGTATGGGAATTTTTCACTTACTTGCGGCGGGCTTGTCGCACCAAGAACCACAAAATCAGCCCTATGAGCACTGGTGGAAATAGCCCCAAAATTATCAGAAAAGGAGCCAACGGCAATAATGACCATTGCCAGTTAAGTTTCCAAAAAAACCAAGCACTGGCTCCTGGACCAGCTCCCTTTTGTACAAACACTTTGCCTGCCCGCCGGAGTGTCCGCCTTACATCGCGGCCTGCTTTCAAGGTCTTTCCGGCAGGGAAAACCTTTCCCAATTGTTGCCGGACAGCTTTGAATTGTTGACGGCGATTCTCTGGCGGTGACTGCTGAAACTCTATGAGAGTTTTGGCGATAGCCTGAATTTGCAGGTCGTGCTGGACGTTGGCACGCACATGAACCCGCTGCAAATTTTCCATCGCCACGCCAATTGAACCCGCCAAAGCTTTTTCAACCGCCAGAAACAATCGCAAATCTGCCCCCTCTTGCTGCCGGTATCCCCATTTTCGCACGGCAAATTCGGCGACTTCATTGGCTTCCAAATACCGGCCAAGGTGCCGTAGGGCATAACAGAGGTTAAACAGCATCCACGGTTCAACATTTGGCCGGGAACGCCAGTTGGTCATCCATTCGACCACTGCACTCATGCGTTTGAAACGGGCCAGAGCATAACCGACCTGCCCCCATGCCGCGTCGTCCTTGAAAAAGATTTCCCGGTGACGCCACAAAAGAATTCGCAATGACAGCCGGGCATTCAATTGTCCCAATCCCCGGGCCAGAACTGCGGCAGCGCGGGTTTGGGCTTCAACTGACCGAATCCGGCCAAACAGCCGCATCGCCCGGAGGTCTTGCCGCTTGTCTATCAGGAATTGGATAGCAGTTGCGCCAGCCTGCGGATTGCAGGAGCTCGACACCAAAACCCGTTTGAGAATCTTCAATGTTCCGCCTGTCAACCCGGCTTTCTTGAGTGTGTCCGCCGCAACTTGCACAGGCCAAGGGTCGGGATCGGGTTGCTTGCAAAGCGTGCTGAAAAGGTTGAGAGCCGCAGATTTGTTTCCCGTTCGCGTATTAAGAATCACTTCACGGGCAAGAGTGCGCGCACCGGGTTGATGCGTTTGCATTCGGCGCAAGGTCTCAGTTGCACCGCTTAAGTTTCCCACTTCTAACTGAAGGTCGAACAAATTTTCAGCCGCATACTGGTCCGTTGGCGAGGCATCAAGCACGGAACTAAAAACCTTTTGCGCTCCCGCTTTGTCGCCTTGTTTTAGACGAACCAAAGCCAACTGCCGTTGTGCCCATGCGTTTTGGGGTTGAAGCTTCAAAAGCTGTTCAATTGCTGCTTCGGCATCGGCAAAGGCTTGCTGGCCTGTGAGCCATATCGCCAACTGATGCCATCCCCAGGCATAACCCGCGTTGTCGGCGAGCACCGCGCGCATCTGGCGGATGGCTTCCGGCACCCTGTTTCTTTGGGCTTCAACCCACGCCCGCCTGCCACACAGCATAAAGGCATTCGCCGTACAGCTTTTTATTCCTTTGTCACAAGCTTCAATAGCCATATCGAACTGTAAAGCTCCCGCCAGCAATTCTGCTTTGAGGTCCCATGCCTCAAAAGAATTTGGGTTCAATTCCAAGGCGCGATTTACAGCCTTTAACCGATCATCCAGTTCCTTGGCTCCAACCAGCACTCTGGCCAATATCAACCATCCATAAACTTCGCCTGGACGTTCATGGGTCAATGCACGAGCAACCTCAACCGGTTTTTCTGGTTGCCCGCATTCCCGCGACCAAGTGATCAACAAATTCCACGCCCCATCGGCGTTCGGTGCCAATCGCAGCGCGTTTTCAACACCGGCCAAGGCTTCTTTGGGTTGACGCAACCGCCATAAAACCGACGCCATCTGCAAATGGAGTTGCGGATCAGATGGCGCATGACCCAATGCTCGCTCATAGATGTCTTTGGCATCACTCAAAGAACGGTGGCGTTCCAATGCGCCCGCAAGGACAAAGGCGCTCTGATTCCAGGCTGGATTGATTTCAAATGCTCGCTGCGCAGCCGCGATTTCAGCTTCAGTTTCATTACGCCGGCGGTGAATGGTTGCCAAATCCAACCATGTTCTCGGCATGTGCGGAAATCGCTCCGTTGCTTTCCGGGCCAGCGGCAGGGCTTCCTCACACTTTCCGAGATGATCCAACTGCATAATTAGCGCCGACCATGCGTGCCACAAATCCGGGCGTTCACTGTGGGCTCGCCGCAGAACTTTGAGCAGCGCCTCGGCTTCGAGAACCGGCCGCGCCGCCTCCATAAAGGCGAGCAAACCGTCGCCTCGAACCACTTGCCGGACCAGTTCGTGTTCAATGAATGCCAGTTCTTCTCTCCGCTCGTCGTCGGTATTTGCAAGTCTCAGCAGCCCGGCGATGGCGTTGCTGTTATCCACATTCAGCACGATTGCTTGTCGGAAATGTTTGCGCGCTTCTGAAAAATTGCGGAGCCGTTCATGAATGTTCCCCAGCAGTCCCGCGCTGGCGGAATTCCGTGGCTCAATACGCTGCGCTTCTTCAGCTTCTGTCAGTGCCTCCCCCAATCGTTTTAGGTTGGCTAACGCCCACGCCAGTTCGCGCCGAGTCCAGGCGTCGTGCGGACTGATCCTTAAAAAATCGCGTGCCGGGTCTATCACCGACTCGAAGCTAATCCCCCGCAACCAATCAATGAATACACGCTGAAGCCCGCAATGATGAGGGTGTCGGGCACAGGCGTCTTTGAGATGAGTGACCGCGACAGCACGGCCTTCAAGTTGAGCCAATGACCGGGCAACGCCAGCATGTGCGTCCACAGCCAAGGGTTCCAATGCCAAAATCTTACGGGATAATTGCAAGACGCCTTTGACATCGAATCGCACTTCGGCGATTTCCGCTGCCGTGCGCAGCCAGTCGTTTTCCCGAACGTGTCCTTTGGCTGAATTGAGCAGACTGTCGGCTTGTTCTTTGGCACCCAACCGGGCATTGAGACTGGCCGCGCGAGTCATCAAATAACCATCGTCAGGCCGTATCTGAATTGCCTGCGTCAGCACCTTGCGCGCACGCTCCGGCTGTTCAATCTCACGCAGCGCCCACGCAAACGTCAACGCTGGTTGCGCCGAGCGATTGCCGAAGCGTCGGAAACGATCTTCCAAATGGACAAGCGCCGTGTCTGTTTGTCGAACTTGTCGGCACGCCACAAACCAAGACTGATAAAGTGGCTCGCGATAACCTTCCACCGTCGCCGCAAACCGATATAGTTCCGTAGCTTCGTCAAATCGTCCCAGCAACCAGCGCAATTCAGCCAACGCAACCATGACACCGGAATCCATTGGCCGTCCCCGCAAGGCGCGACGCAACCATTGTTCAGCGTCGGACTGTTGCGAGGCATCCACCAGCAAGTTTTTGGCAAGTTCGACAAATAGTGCCGGATCAGCGGTTTTATTTGCACATGTTTTTTGCAGGAATTCAATGCGTTCTTCACGCGCGGCGTCACGCATACCATGCAATCGCCGCAACAATCGCGCGGGATTGCCGGGAAACAATTCCAAAAGCCGGTCGAGACAACGAACTTCCTCCACAGCATTTGCATCATACGCCGCCAGTTCAAGTCGTGCGTCCCAGGTAATCGCGTGATCCGGCCATTTTGATTCCAGTTGCTCCAGCGCGACTTGAGCCGTTTCCCGGTTATGCTTCGATAAAGCCAAAGACAAAGTGTGAAATTCGTCATAAAGTTCACAATCCGGCAGACAGATATTATTCAAACGAGATGCTTCCGCCACCGGCAGGAAAACCAGACCACGCGGACCGAAGGAACGGTATCGCTCCAGAAAAATTTCCGCGTGCGCTTCCAAACAATAGGGTTGGGACGGGTCTCGCAACAACAATGCGCTCCGGCTTTGGTCAAACCCGATTATGGCCTGCATGTGGCCAGAAGTCGCTTCAACCGTTGTGATGGCAAACGGAATGCCTTGGGTCAACAAGGCCAAGGTGCTGTCCCATGTCACGCGAAATTCCCGCACCAACCATCCGTTGTGTTCAGCCCAATCACGCTGTTGCCATGAAGGCGTGCCGTCATAGCAAATGGCTTCGACCAGCGCCAGATGTTCGGCCGGCATTTTCCAGTATCGCCCTAACGCCGCCAGGGTAGCCGGTGCGCATGTTTTGAAATGCTGGCGGACAAAGGGCACGTCCAACCGTATTTGTTCAGGCGTAGGAGCCGGTCGTGCCAGCTTCTCGGCAAATTGCCGGTTGAAGGGGTCTTTCAATCCACTGGCGAATTCAAACGCCTTTGTTCGTTTTCCAAGATGGTAGGCGACCCGCGCACGTTGCCCCTGCAACCAAAGTTTCGCTGGTAGTTCGAGCAATGGACTCAAAACGACATATCGTTCCAAAGCTTCTTCTGCCGCCGACCATTGTTGCGTGTCGGCCAGCAAACTGAAAAGTTGGACGGCCAGATGAGCATTCTGGAGCTGATTGTCCGCCTGCTGTAACAGTTGAACGGCTTCCTCATCACGATCCAACAATTGCAGCAAATGGGCAATGATTTGGACGCCGGGGCGGTAAAAAGGATGCGGGTGCAATTTGCAGGCTGCTGAGGCCGTTTCCAACGCCTCTTCCACTTTTTCCAATCGCTCCATCAAATGCGCGCGTTGCAGTCTCACCCACGGCGCTTGGGGAGCAACTGATTCTGCCTCATTGATCAATTGCTCTGCGGTATTAAAATCACGGAACTCGCTTGCGACCCTTGATTTGAGCGCAAGGAATTCGGCCCGCGATTCAGGGGTTCCGCCGGTCATCGCTGGCCATGTCCGCGCGTTCATCCAGAAGGCCAATGGTCCGCGCCACTGGAGTAATTGAAAGCCATATTCAAATTGAGACAGCGGATGATTCTTGTCGGTGCGCCAAAGCCGTGAGGCAAGTCTGGCTGCCAAGCGAATCCCACCGGCGTTGACTGCAATCCGACCTGCCAGGCTGCAACCCATCACACCCGTCCAATCCTTTAACGGTGCAAATTCCGTTGCTTGTTTTAAGGCATCAATCGTTTGGCCACGTTGATAGACTTCAACCACGGATTGAATGACCGAATCGGGCGGTGTCCGCGTTGTTCCCGAGGTTTCACTCATTGACTTGTTGCAAATAACCAGCACGGCAAATAATTGCCAGTAAAATCGGCGCTGAGACTGTCCGGCCTGCCTCCAGGTATTCGCCAACCGGACAGACTCAACGCCGCATCCCAACCGAACCTATCCGGCCGCGCACTCAACGGGCGTTCTGAAATCCGCTCCATTCCGCCGTCGTCCGTTCAGGCCACTGCCGACCTGCTCCATTCCGCTTCCGATTTCAGAACGCCCGCTCAGTGCGAATGTTATCCAAATGGATCGGCGGTAAAGTTCATGATGGAACAGGCAGCCAACGAAATAATTGGAACGTCCAGCGCGCACCGGAGCGAAAAAACTATACGTTCACTCAACCAGGAAAAATGAAGAATTGCTAGACGCTTAAAAGAAGCTGCGCAGGATGACACCATCTCCTAACGAAATCGTTGGGGGGAAAAGTGGTGCGAAGCGAAGCGACAAAAAGCGACAACAAACTTGTCGGTAGTTGTCGCTTCCGCCCATCAAAAAGTGTCGCCTTTTGTCGCTCGAAATTGTCGCTTCTTGTCGCTTATGCAGCGTAATTTCATCTCACTTTAACTTTCACCTGCTCTCTACCACGGTTTCCCGCCAGCGGATTATTCTGTCCGGTGATGACCGAAACGGCACAACGAAAAGGCGGCGGCAAACCATTCCGCAGCATCTTGGAACCGCACTTTGAATTCATCCGCGAACTGCGCCAACGCCGCAAAACATGGCGGCAAATTACTGAATTGCTGCTCACCGAAAAAAACATCCGCGTTACGGCCTTTGCCCCATATCTTTTTTACCGGCGCAAATTGAAACGCGCCGCAAAACCGAATTGGGAAAATGTGGGGAATGATTCCCGACTCCCACCCGCCCGCCCCAGCGCAGCGGCCAGCCAGCCGCAATCCCGGCAATCGCCGTTGCGGCAACCAAGCACTTTCAACCGCCCAAACCTCTCAAACATTAACACCGACCAAGACTTCACATGAATAACAACATCATCAAACGCATCCATATCAATCCCCAATCTAAAGGCAGCCTCGGCAAAAGTTTCGAGGCCGAATTTCGCACCGCCTGGCTAAACTATCACCAAATCACTTGGAATGGTTCCGACCTTGATGATCGGCATCATTCCTTCGCCGACCGCCATCCAGACCAAGTGCAGTCGCACACGCTCGGCAATGACGACGACAGCAAATCCACATTGCTCGGCTTGTTCCGTAACGTGTCGCGCAATGACGCGCCGGTTCACGTCATTGATTGCCGGGCACAGGCCGACGGCCTCATCGTGCAGGCGTTGGATTCATTGCAATTGCTCGAATCATTGGCCGCACAAGGCATCCGGTTCACGTTCTTCCTGTTTCCAAGTGAAGACACCGAGAGCATGAATAATCTGCTCGACCTGTTTTATTTCGCTGGCGACCGAGTGGATTATGTCATCGTTCACAATCCGGCCAAGGTGCGGACGAATCTTTTCAGGAAATCTAACATCGAAGCCGAGTTGAAAAAATTTGGAGCGCGGGAAGTCACCCTGCCGGTGGTGACATCCATCACATTGCTGGCCATTAAACGTGCCGAGGCCAAGGCCGGGCGCAAATTGAGTTTTGCTGAAGTGGTGTATCTCGATGCGCCACACTTGGAATTGATGCTGGCCGGCGAGATGCAATGGGCGATGCAGCAGATGTTCCGGCAATACGATGCCATTGCGGATTTGCTCGTGCCGCCCGATCAGATGCCGGAGGTTCAGCCGCAATCCGAACCGGAGGCAAAACCTGTCCGTTCCAAACAGCCGATGTTCAACCTGGGCGAGTGAAGTTATGGAATTGGAAAAGGATGATCTGGCCGCGCTTTACAAGGGGATGACGAAAGACCAAGTGGACCGGGTCCACCGGCTGTTGCATGAATGGGGCGCTGGCCCGGAAGACAGTTTCCCGGTGCAATTGACTTTGCTGACGCTGGCGCAGTTGCGCGCGGCGGTCAGCGTTCCGCGTGCTATCGCCGACAGCCGCAAATGGCTGGAACAACATCTGGCCGAATATCGGCGGCAAACCCAATTGTTGGTGAACGGCTTAAATCAGACAGTTCAAACCGGGACTCGTGATTTTGAAGCCTCCCTGTCGGCGCACGCCAAGACGATTGAAAATGCAGCCAATCAAATCCAAGTGCAGCTCGACGACGCCAAGCTTGTCACCAAATACATCAAATCCATTATGGATGGCGCGGCGTCTCAATGGAAGGACATCAGGGCCAGCACGACGGCCCAATGCGAACGGTTGGAACAGGTTTCCAATGACCTGCAAGACCGCTTCGCATTGCGGGTGATTCTGCAATTGGTAGCTTTCTTTTTGCTGGTTTCGGGAATCAGTGTTTTGGCCGGTCATTACTTATGGAGGGAATGAGACATCAGGGGCGTAATCGCGCCGACGGCACCGCGCGCGAATCCGGTTTCGATGGTATGTCGCCGGGCGGTTCGTCAAGGTGCTGCCCTCTCCCCTCATCTCCACCACTGACAAACCGCCCGGCTCCGGGGTTTTGCTTCTATGAATTCGCGCGTGGAAATCTGTTCGCCCGAGAAAAGCAATCACAGGTCACTGATAAAGTCCTATGGCGGCCAATTTTTATTGCCATCCGTGGATGGAATCGTAGCGGAAGGTCATTTCATTGGGGTCATAACCCTTGTACCATTTCCCATGCCCATCAGCGAAAAAAACATTTTGGCCTTTGTTGTGAATCTGCCAATTTTCCCATAGATTGCCATTTGCTGCGCCGCCTACGCAATTCTGCGTGTAATCGTCCTTATCGCAGTCATCCGGGTCAAAGATTTTTCCTCCGACAGTATCGCCCGCCAGGACGAAAAAAGTGGGAAATTCGATTTGCCTGGCATTCACCGCGCCAAATTTGTTTCCGATTACATATTCCGCTCGCGCGCCATTAAAATAATTAAAGAATGATTGGATTTTCGCCGGCACCAACGCATTGGCGGGACAATGATACACGTTTGTATTCTGTGTGTATGAAATAATCTGGCGCGTCCAACCGTATTTGTGAGTTGTCGAATCCAATTGATTCCAAAAGATTGTCCCGCCGGACTCGGGGTAAAATCCCCTCCCATCGTCGGCAAACATATTCATACCCAAACCGATTTGGTGCAAATTGGATAAACACTGTGCTGTCCATGACTTCTGCTTGGCCGATGATAATACAGGCAGCAACAACGCTGCCAAGATGCCAAGGATGGCAATCACGACCAACAATTCAACCAACGTGAATGCCATACAAGGCCCTTGAAATGAATCACGTTCCATTTTCACAAATTTAACATGTTAATGATGTGTGCTTTATCGAAAATGTAGGATTATTATTGACTTTTTTTGCGCTTTGTCAATAGATGATTACTAGGCACTTTCTTTCGTACTCTAATATATGAATGATATATGGTTATGAACGTGCGGGGCTCCGTTGTGGCTTTTACACGAATCGAACTGTTGTCCGTTATATTCATCTTGTTCCTGCTTGGTTCAGTTGGGACTGCTTTTATTGGCAGGTCGAAACAGGCTAAAATAGCGCAGTGCGCTTCAAACTTAGAGCAGTTGGGCACGGGCATGTCCTCATATACAAGGGAAAACGATAGCCGACTGCCGTTTGCATACATCCAGTACACTGAATGGGAGTCTGTTGCTTGGGACGGATTGATTTATCCTTTTGTTAGTAGCGGCTGTGAAATTAGCTCAAGCTCG
>Ga0335073_10012120_pt1 | contig 12107 bp, 7 predicted proteins | sample Lox_Sample_22_FD_207093 | JGI IMG/M metagenome (GOLD analysis project Ga0335073, IMG submission 207093) | Soil microbial communities from Loxahatchee National Wildlife Refuge, Florida, United States - Lox_Sample_2.2 | ecosystem: Environmental > Terrestrial > Soil > Wetlands | place: USA: Florida... | reverse complement strand
ATGGCGGACCGGAAACAGATGGCTGGGTTGATCCGCCAGATCCGGTTTCATTGTCTGCAGAGGTGAGATGTCGTCGAGGATCCAGAAGCCACGGCCATAGGTGCCGACGACCAGGTCATTGAACTCGGGCTGAATGGTGAGCCAGTAGACGGGCGTGTGCGGCAGATTCTGCTGGAAGGGCGTCCAGTGCGCGCCATCGTCCATTGAGATGTAGAGGCCGTTCTCAGTGCCGGCGTAGAGCAGGCCTCGGCGAACCGGGTCTTCACGCACGACATGCGTGTAGCTGAGCTGGGAGGCGGGGATGCCGTCGGTGATCTTTGTCCAGGTCTTCCCGAAGTCGGTGGTTTTGAAGAGCCAGGGATCGCGATTGTCGACCTGATGGCCATCGAATGCTACATAGCAGGTGCCCGCTGCATACTTCGAGGGCTCGATGCTGTCGACTGTCATCTTCGGAAAGAGGCCGGTGATGTTTGCGGTCAGGTTGGTCCAGTTCTTGCCGTCGTCGCGCGTCATCTGGAGCTGGCCATCATTGGTGCCGGCCCAGATTTGTCCCTTCTCGACCGGCGACTCGGCGATTGCGTAGACGACGCCGGCGTATTCGACACTGAGGTTGTCGACGGTCAGGCCGCCGGAATCTCCGTGCATGGATGGATCGTTCAGTGTCAGGTCGGGGCTGATCTGCTGCCAGGTCTGGCCGCCGTCGGTGGTGCGGTGCACATACTGGCTGCCCACGTAGACGGTGTTGTGGTCGTGGGGCGAGATAGCGATGGGGTAGGTCCAGTTCATGCGGATCTTTACCTGACCCGCATTGGCGCCCATGGTGCGATCGGGCCACACGCTCACTGATCGCGCAAAGCCGCTGCGCGCATCGAAGCGCTCAGTGACGCCTGCGTAGCAGCCGCCCCACACGATGTTGTTGTCGACCGGATCGGGCATATTCCAGCCGGTCTCGCAGCCGGCCGTCGTGGTCCATTCACCAGCGCCAATCTCTCCGCCGCCTGGAACATCGCTGGGGCCGCGCAGGGGCATGCCGTCCTGCATCTGGCCGTAGACGTCGTAGGGAATGCGGTTGTCGGTGGCCACGTGGTACATCTGCGCGATGGGAAGGCGAGTGAAGTGCCATGCGCGGCCGCGCTCAGTGCTGATGAGCACGCCGCCATCGCTGCCGATCATCATGCGCGCGGGATTCTTCGGGTCGGACCACATGTCGTGGTTGTCGCCGCCGCAGCCGCCACGCTCGCGACCGCCGGCTCCTGGTGCAGGATCGTCGCCAGGGCAATGCATGTGGTCGGAGGTTTCGCCGCCGTCAAACGTGGCGCTGATGCCATTCGACGGGAAGTAGACTTCGTTTTCGTTGTCGGGCATCACGAGCATGCGCGTGTAATAGTGGGGACGCTCGTTGAGCAGGCGGCTGTAGTTGACCACTTTCCAGTCGTCGCCTCCGTCGTCGGAGCGCCACAGCGTTCCACCCTGGCCAGTTTCGATGAGCGCGTAGACGCGGCGTCCGTCGCTTGGCGCAAAGCTGACGGCGATCTTGCCGAGGGGTGAGGGCGGCAGTCCGTGTCCGGTGAGACGGGTCCAGTTCTCGCCGCCGTCGCTGGTTACGAACAGGCCGCTGCCGGGGCCGCCGCTGTTGCGCCCCCAGGTCTTGATGTCGATCTGCCAGCTGGCGGCGATGATCTTTTGAGAATCACCCGGGTCCATGGTGATGTCGTAGACGCCGGTGTTCTCGTCGACGAACAGCACGCGCTTCCATGTCACGCCGCCGTCGGTGGTGCGGTAGACTCCGCGCTCCTGCTGCGGTCCGTAGCAGGTACCGAGCGCTGCGGCGTAGACGATTTCGGGATTCGAAGGATCGATGAGGATGCGCCCGATGCGTCCGGTCTTCTCCAGACCCATGTGTTTCCAGGTTTTGCCGCCGTCGATGGATTTGTAGATCCCATTGCCGAGCGAGACATTGCTGCGGATGAAGGGCTCTCCGGTTCCGACCCAGACGATGTTGGGATTGGAAGGCGCCAGGGCGATGGAACCGATGGACTGTGCGTCCTGGCTGTCGAAGATCGGGTACCACTGGTCTCCGCCATCCCAGGATTTCCAGACGCCGCCGGAGGCAGCGCCGGCATAGTAGATGTTGTTGTCGCCGGGAACGCCGAGGACCGACGTGACGCGGTTTCCGGGAGGGCCGATGAAGCGGTAATGAAGCTGATCGTAGATCGATGAGGGCTGAGGCGCGTCGTGCGTGGTTTGTTGTGCGAGAAGAAGACCAGACAGCATGGAACCGGCCGCCCAACAACCCGCGGCCACGCAGAAACGAAGACAGCGACGTGCCACTCGACCCTCCGGAAAATTCCTGGATAGCGGCGCAGGATCGCATCTCCGTTGCCGCGTGAACAGCTTACGTACTTCGGGTTATCCCGAAATCGTTTGCGGAGTACAGACGGGGGATTTCGTCAGGAAGCTTCAGTTCAAAGCAACACTGCAATTGCGGTTCGGGGAATTGTACCTCTGGTTGTTGCACATCCGGGGCCGACTCATTGCCGGCCAGGATTTTCTGGCAACTGCATCAGGTAATGTCGTCGGTGTCGAACGGCGCTTTCACAGCGACGCCGTGCACCTGGCTGACCAGGTCGCGCACCACGTCTTCCAGTTCGCGCTGGCTCTGGATCACAGCACTCATGGTCTCGAGTCCGCCCGGCTCCTCGATGCGCTGCAGCAGCACCACGGCGTGTGCCTGGGCGACGTGGTTGGCGTCCAGTCCTTCCGGAGTTTTGGCTTTGATGCCGACGTTGACGGGGAGAATCTCCAGCAGCTCCGCCACGCGCTCGCGCATGTCGCTGGAGATGGGGCCGATCTTCGGCGCGTTCAGCACCAGAGTGGTGTCGACGTTGACGATCCTGTAGCCGGCGTTGCGGATTTCTTCCTTCGCGAGATCGAGGAATATCTTCGAATCGGCATCCTTCCAGCGCGCGTCGCCTGGGGGAAAGAAACTGCCGATGTCGCCGGCAGACACCGCACCCAGCAAGGCATCGGTCAGCGCGTGGAGCAGCACATCGCCATCGGAGTGCCCGGCGAGGCCCTCAGGGTGATCGATGCTGAGACCACCGATCCTGAGCGGCACGCCCGGCCTGAATGCGTGCGAATCCCAGCCATAACCGATGCGGATATCCATGCGTTATTTCCCGGCAACTTCTTCAGGGTATATCAGCTTTTTCCGATTGCCAGTTTACTGCGAAATGTTAATGCGAGTTGGCGCGGTGCGCGAGATAAAACTCCGCCAGTTCCAGATCGCCGGGCTGGGTAATTTTGAGGTTGGAGGCCGAGCCGGGCACGACGAATACCTGACTTCCGGCCCGTTCCACGAGGCTTGCTTCGTCGGTTCCGACAAAACCGTCAGCCTCGGCGTCGGCGAATGCGCGGCGCAGCAGGCCGCAGCGAAAGCCCTGCGGGGTCTGCGCCTGCACGATGTATTCGCGGGGAATGGTCGCGGTCACAATCGCGCCGTCTGCGGTTCGCTCCACCTGTTTGATCGTGTCCACCGCGGGCAGGCCGACGATCGCCGCTTCGTGTTTGCGGACGGCTTCAATGACCCGGCGGATGACCGCAGGTTCGATCAGAGGGCGCACCGCATCGTGCACGAGAACGATGTCGTCTTCGGAGCAGTCCAGCGTCTTGAGCGCGTTGCACACGCTTTCCTGGCGCGAATCGCCGCCCTCGACGACGCGCACGCGCTCGGCAAAACCATGCTCGAAGATTTGCGCGGTCAGCCGCTCCATTTCCGTTGCGCGCACGGCGACGACCAGCGATGTTACTTCGGGGATTTCAGCGAAGGCCTGCAGGGTGCGGATCAGAATCGGTTTTCCGGCCAGTTCCTGGAACTGCTTTGGGGCAATCTGGGTTGAGTGTCCGGGCGCCATTCGCGTGCCTATGCCGGCCGCAGGCAGGATTACAGATACACGCATAGAAAGAGGAGTATACCGCAGCGAAAACAGTCGTGGGTGTAGCGTAGGAGTGTTATCCAACCGCCGGGCCGAGGTTCTGATCCATGCGCAGTTATGCGGCGAAAGCTGTTCTGCCGGTCGCTCTCGCTCTTCTTGCTGTTTCTCTTTCTTCTATGCCCGCGCGCTCTTCCCGTGACGACACGGCCATGCTTGCTCAAACGCCTCCGATGGGATGGAACAGCTGGGATTCGTGGGGACTGACCATCGACGAGCAGAACTTCCGCGACAGCGTCACGTGGTTCCATAACAACCTGCAGCGCTTCAGCTGGCAATATGTGGTTATCGACGAGGGGTGGTTCGCGCAGCATCCTGAGAACCCGGTTGGCCACATGGACTACACGATGTCCGACGATGGCCGCACGATGCCCGCCGTGAATCGCTTCCCTTCTGCGGCGGACGGCAAGGGTTTTCGCCCGCTGGCCGACTGGGTGCATTCCCTGGGTCTGAAATTCGGCATTCATATCGTGCGCGGTATTCCGCGCGAGGCGGTGGCTCGCAACCTGCACATTGCGGGTTCGCACTTCACGGCTGCGGAGGCCGCAGATACTTCCGATACGTGCTCCTGGAATTCGGACAACTACGGGGTAAAAAACAACAAGGCCGGGCAAGCCTGGTATGATTCGCTGGCCGACCTGTACGCGAAGTGGGGCGTGGATTACCTGAAGGTCGACTGCATCTCTCGACCCTATAAGGCCGATGAGATCCACATGGTGCACGAGGCTCTTCGGCGCAGCGGGCGGTCGATCGTGCTGAGCCTCTCGCCGGGACCGACGCCCATCGAGGACGCGACCGATGTTTCGCGCAGTTCGCAGCTTTGGCGGATCTCCGACGACATGTGGGATCTGTGGTCGAAGCCCGCGGACGCGCCGGCTTTCCCACAGCCACTGAAGAATCAGTTCGCGCTGCTGTCGAAGTGGAACAGTTCGGCCGGCCCTGGTCACTGGCCGGATGCGGACATGCTCCCGATCGGCTATCTGGGGCCGAAGCCGGGGTGGGGACAGGCTCGGCAGACGCGGTTCACGCGCGATGAAGTGCGCACGATGATGACCCTGTGGTGCATGGCACGATCGCCGCTTTTCATCGGGACGAATCTGCTGAAGATGGACGCATTCACGGAGTCGATTCTCACCAGTCCGGAGCTGATTGCTGTGGATCAGTACGGCGAGAACAATCACCCGGTGATCGAAAAGGGGGACTCCGTTGTCTGGATGGCGTCGGCGCCGGAGCACATCGGCGATTACGTTGCTGTGTTTAATTTGTCGGACCAGCCGCAGAATGTGAATTACACGTGGCAGGATCTTGGCATTCAGTTTGGGAAATTCGCAATGCGCGATCTATGGGGGAGGAAGGATCTGGGGCGGCTGGACCACATCGAAGCATCGCTGCCACCTCACGGATCGGGGTTGTACGAGATTCTTTACCATCAATAGGCACAGCAAGGTGCATAACAAACTGCAGGTTGCTCATTTTGTTTGGTTTAAATTTTTCTTCGCAGAGGAACAACCCGGGGACGCTCCCTGCATCTATATAGACATCACCAGAGGCTACTTCAAGCGTTTCCAACCTACCTGGTTGTATTGAGTCTCTTCCTTTAATCGCCTGCGCAGTTGCGCAGGACCTCCAAACTTCCCCTGGTATCCCCTCCTTAAGCCTCTGAAGCAGGCCCGCTGGAAAGCGGGCCGTTTGCTTTTGTGGTGAGGCCTCTCTGGTATCCTTCCTCGTCCATCTTCGGTCGGGGAGACGCGCATGAAATTTTTTGCCGGCGTGGTGTTGCTGTTGTCCTCAGGTCTCGCTCTGGCTCAGCAGGGCACAACGGCGGCGCAGGCGCCCAACACCGACACCAGCTACATCGATGCGGACGGCGCGGCCCACATCACGCGCGTCATTCCGGTTCCTGGCGATCTGAGTCCCGAGGCAAAGAAGTCGCTGTCTCGCCAGGTGTCCGATGCCGTGAATCCGCAGAGCCTCGAAGAGCGTCGTCATGGCACCGATGTATGGCAAAACCACGCCGGCGACGTTTCCGAGCAGCTCTATCCGGTGCATCGCTCCGAGGGCACTCTGGGCGGTATCCCGGTGCGCATCATTACGCCGGTCGCCGGCATGGCGCCGGATCGCGTGCTGTTGAACCTCCATGGCGGGGGATTCAATTCCGATTCTGGCTCCTGGACGGAGACTATCCCCATCGCCAACCTCACGAAGATGAAGGTTGTGGCTGCGTTGTATCGCCTGGCGCCGGAGCATCCCTTCCCCGCCGACGTGGATGACGCCGTCGCCGTTTACAGGGAACTCCTGAAGACTTATAAGCCGGAACACATCGCTGTGTACGGGACCTCGGCCGGAGCGATCCTGACCGGCGAGGTTGCGGTAAAACTGCGCCAGCTCGGGCTTCCGCTGCCGGCCGCGCTCGGCATTTTTTCCGGCCTGGGGGACTTCTCGCGCCTCGGCGACTCGTGGGCTATGTACACGCTGAACGGCCTGTCGGGGCATATGGAGCCGCCCGACGCAGCCGCGCACGACCGGTCCTATGTGGGAACAACGGATCTGCGCGACCCGGTGCTTTCGCCGCTGTTCGCCGATCTGCGCAACATGCCGCCGACGCTGTTCATCACCAGCGGCCGCGACGCGCTGCTGAGCGGGACGACCATACTCCACCGGGCTTTTCTGCGCGCGGGCAATGACAACGCCGAACTGGTGGTTTTTGAGGGCCTGCCTCATGCGTTTTGGAATGACCCCAACCTGCCGGAATCGAAAGAGGCTGACGCACTGATGGCCCATTTCTTCAGGAAGCATCTGAATCCCTGACGGGACAGAAGTTTCTCAGAACCGCTCATGCAAATCATCGATCTGCTGTTTGGCCGGCCCCTCCCGACTTCAGAAGAGCGCGCCGAGCACATCGGGCCAGCGGCAGGCATCCCGGTGTTCGGGCTGGATGCGCTCAGTTCGGCCGCCTATGGACCGGAGGCGGCTCTCACCCTGCTGCTGCCGCTGGGGATTGGCGGCATCCACTTCATCGGCCCGATCACCATCGCCATCCTGATCCTGCTGGTCATTCTTTACTTCTCGTACTCGCAGACCATTGAGGCGTATCCGCACGGAGGAGGCTCTTTCACGGTCGCCGGCGAGAATCTTGGCGATCGTGCAGGACTGCTGGCAGCCTCTGCGCTGATGATCGACTACGTACTGACGGCAGCGGTGGGCATTTCTGCCGGCATCGGGGCGCTGATCTCGGCGGTGCCGTCGCTGCAGCCGCACACGCTGGTGCTTTGCCTTGGGGTCCTCGCGCTGCTGACTTTGGTGAACATGCGCGGAGTCCGCGACACGGGCGTAGTATTCCTGATCCCTACCTGGCTGTTTCTGGTTACTTTGCTCATTGTTATTGGCATCGGCCTTTTTCACTCTTTCGCCAGCGGAGGCCATCCCGCTCCGGTCGTCCCGCCTGCGGCGCTTCCACGCGCCACAGCGGCAGTGAGCCTGTGGCTTCTGCTCAAGGTCTTTTCCAGCGGCTGCACAGCGATGACCGGCGTTGAGGCGGTGAGCAACGGGGTGATGGCGTTTCGCGAGCCAACCACGAAGAATGCTCGCGGCGCTCTCACGGTCATCATCGTTCTGCTCAGCGTTTTGCTGGGGGGCATCGCGGCGCTGTGCCATTTCTACAACGTCGGAGCCACCGCCCCGAACGGCTCGGGCTACCAGAGTGTTCTCTCGCAACTGACTCTGGCCGTTACAGGGCGCAACTGGTTCTACTACGTCACCATGGGGTCCATCCTGCTGGTTCTTGCGCTGTCTGCGAACACGGCGTTCGCGGACTTCCCGCGGCTGACGCGCTCGATCGCGCTCAAAGGCTACGCTCCGCACGTCTTCACGCTGCGCGGCCGGCGGCTTCTGTACTCGTGGGGCATTTACGTTCTGGTCTTTCTTACGGCTTCCCTGCTGATGCTTTTCGGGGGCGTCACCGATCGACTCATTCCCCTGTATGCCATTGGGGCCTTTATGGCATTCACGCTGTCGCAGGCCGGGATGGTGGTGCACTGGGTGCGTCATCGCGGCGAACCTCATGCGCGGCTGCGCATGTTCGTCAACGGCCTGGGCGCGGTGGCTACCGGCATCACGACTCTGGTGGTGCTGGTTACAAAATTTGCCGAGGGCGCGTGGGTCACAGCGATGCTGATCCCGATCCTGATCTTCGCAATGGCGGGTGTGCATCGACACTATCAGCACGTCGCGCGGGAAACGGCCTGCCCGGAGCCGCTGCAGACGACCAACATCCGTCCTCCCATCGTGATCATCCCGATGGACCGGTGGAGCCGCCTCTCTGCCAAGGCGCTTCGTTTCGCCATGTCGATCTCGAATGAGCTGCAGATCGTTCACGTCGACTCACCCGATGTGGATCATGGCAAGGATGAACTTTCGAGCATCTGGACGGAGAAGATCCTGAAGCCGCTGCGCGAGGCAGGCCTGCCCGACCCGAAGTTTCAGCGCCTGAGGTCGCCGTACCGGACGGTGATATTGCCGATTCTGGAGTACATCCTCTCTGAGGAGCGTGTGCACGAAGACCGACATATCGCGGTTTTGGGAGAACCTTCTGCACAACCAGCGGTCGAGCCTGCTGAAGCTTCTTCTGCTGGTGCGGGGTAAGCAACGCATCGTTGTGATCAATATTCCGTGGTACCAGGAAAGCAGACACCGGAAATAAAAGAGGCAGCCTTTGCGGGCTGCCTCGGAAAAGATAACTGCAGGTACAGCAAGAAACTTACAACTCCAGGGGGAGGGCCTGGCTTGTTAAACCGCGAGCCGTTCCAGCGCCTGTGGTTGCAGAACGGTGAGCGAGGCGCCGCGGATGGAAATGAGTTGATCGCGCTTGAGCTGACCGAGGACGCGGGTCACAGTTTCGCGCGTGGTCGCGGTCATGGATGCGATCTCTTCGTGCGTGAGGGGCATCATGCAGCGGCCGTTTGCTGTGTTATCGGGGGATTGCTCACGGCTCCAGTCGAGCAGCAAGTTCGCTACCCGGCCTGAGGCCGTTGCGGGGAGGGCTAACCGGCGTACTTCACTGAAAGCAGCTTTGTATTCCTGAGCGACGCACCGGGCGGCGCGCATGCTGGCATCGGGGTTGCGATCCAGAAAATCGAGCAGCGCCTGGCGGCGAATGGTTTTCAGCTGGCAGGGTTCCACGGTTTCGGCGGTGACTTCGAAGGGCTGGCCGGCCAGGGCGGCGGAGAGGCCGAGGACTTCGCCGGCGCGGGCGATTTTGAGAATCAGGGTGCGGCCTTCGCGGCTGGTGGCCGAGAGCTTCACGCGGCCGGAGCAGAGCACGTGGACCGAACCGCAGTTGTCGCCTTCGCGGAAGATGACCGCGCCGCTGCTGAATCGAACCGGGGTGCCGAGGCTGTCGAACTTCCCCATCTCCGAGTCATTCATGCTGCAGAACATGTGCTTACCGCGAGCCGGGCAATCGAGACATCCCTGATTCCGTTCCATTGTCTTCTCTCCTGGGGTATTGCTTGACACCCGGACGTAATGCACGGGCCGTGCCAAACTCCCGGGAAATCGACATGTGATTGAAATCACGGATGTTGGTGCTCAGGATCACCTGGGTGAGGGGGTGCGCGCAGGAATGTGCGCTGCGTCACACAGCCCGGCCAGGTGCGTGCTTTGGCGCAACACGTTGGAGCAGGAAGCGAATAGCCGGTGGCCGGTAGCTAGACACAGGAAGCTGGAAGCGACTCCCTACTCCCTATTCCCTATTCCCTATTCCCTACTCCCTATTCCCTACCGCCTACCGCCTACCGCCTACCGCCTACCGCCAAAAAACTCTTCCACATCCCCGATGTTTTGCGTGATGCGATAGGGGGGCAGGCTCTCCAGAAAGATGCGCCCGTAGCGCTGCCGCTCGAGGCGTGGGTCCAGCAGCATCAGTACACCCCGATCGTCGAGCGAGCGGATCAGCCGCCCGAAGCCCTGCTTCAGCGTGATCACCGCCGACGGCACCTGGTACTCGAAGAACGGGCTGCCCCCGGCTTCCTCGATGGCCCGCATTCGCGCCTGGACGACGGGGTCGGTTGGCACAGCAAAGGGCAAACGGTCGACGATCACGCAGCTCAGGGCATCGCCCTGGACATCGACGCCCTGCCAGAAACTCGACGTGCCGAAGAGCACGGCGTTGGGCGTAGCACGGAACTCCTCGAGCAGCGCCTTCTTCGGAGCTGTTCCCTGCAACAGCAACGGGAAGCCGACCTCGACGAGCAGGCGCTCGTAGAGATCGCGCATCTGCTGATAGCTGGTGAAGAGGCAGAACGCGCGCCCCTGGGTGATCTGAAGCATCCGGCACATGCGCCGCGCCGCTACATCCTGGAAGTTGGGCTCGCGGGGATCGGGCATTTCCGGCGGCAGATAGAGCATGGCCTGCCGCGCGTACTGGAAATGCGAGGGTACGACCAGCTCGCGCGTCTCATCGAGGCCGAGGCGCTTGCGGAAGTGTGCGAAGCCGCCCTGCACGGTGAGCGTGGCCGAGGTCAGCACCACGCTGGGATAGGCCTCGAACAGCAGTTGGCGCAGCAATTCCGAGACGTCAATGGGCGTGGCCTGGAGGTGTGTGCTCATCTGGCGTCCGCTGCGGCGTTCCAGCCAAAAGACAGTGTTGCGGTCTTCGGACTCCATCAGGAACTTGAGCTGTTCACGGACCATACCGGTTCGTTTGCGGAGGGGCTGCGCTTCTTCTCCCTTTACTCGCTCCAGCTCGCCTTCCATGCGGTGCAGGGCGTTCAGCACGCCGAGGTAGACGTCACCCTGCTGCTCGAGGAACTGCTCGCGATTGGTGAAGGGCATACGGCCTTCGCCCCCTCGCGGTTCGGGTCCGTTCCCTCGGGCGTTCGCGCGCGCCGGAAGCGCGGCAAAGAACAGGCGGGCGCGTTCCCGGATCATCTGCGCGGCAGTCACCACCTCGGCCTTCAGCTCATGCTGCGCGCGAAGGAGCGTCTCAATGTCGCGCGCCAGGTCCTCGAAGCGCACGTTGCTGAGGCTGATACCGAAGTAGCTCGACGCGACGTCCTCCAGTTCATGGGCTTCGTCGAAGATCACGACACCGGCTTCGGGCAGGACACCCGCGTCGGGAGCGCCGCCCGCCTGCTGGCGGATGGCCATATCCGCGAAGAACAGGTGGTGATTCACAATCACCACGTCGCTCTCTGCTGCGCGGCGACGCATCTCGGTGATGAAGCATTGGCCGTAGTCAGGACACTTCTGGCCGAGGCAGGCCTCGCTGCGGGCGTCGAGTTTGGACCACAGAGCGCTGGTCTCGGGCAGATCGTCGATCTCGGCGCGGTCGCCGGTTTCGGTGGTCTTCTCCCATTCCGCAATTGCCTGATACTGCCCGATCTCTTCAAGACCCGACAAAATCGGTTGGTTGCGGAGCGCGAAGAGCTTGTGGCGGCACAGATAATTCGCGCGGCCTTTCATGTAGCAGACGCGAAGCGGGCCGAGCAGCGATTCGAGGAAGGGGACGTCTTTGAAGAAGAGCTGTTCCTGCAGGTTTTTCGTGCCGGTGGAGATGATGACGCGGTGTCCGGTTGCCGCACAGCGCCGCAGCGCGGGCAGCAGATAGGCCAGGGTCTTTCCTGTTCCGGTTCCGGCCTCGACGATAAGGTGCCGCTGGTCCTGGAGCGCGCGCTCTACGGCCTGGGCCATCTCCAGTTGACCGCGGCGGAATTCATAGGGCAGCGGCGACCGCGACAGCACGCCTCCCGGCGCGAAGAAATCGTGCAGCGAAGGAAGGCTTGCGGTGGTCGGCTGGGAGGAGGACACGGCCACTTCAGGATAGCGGTTCAGGAGGAGAAACCTGGGCTACTCGGCGCCAGAAGAGATAACCATCGATACGCTACGGAGCCAGGATGGGACGATACGCGGGGGCCGCAGCTATTGCGGCGGCTTCTGATCCTGCTGCGGCTTGTCATTCTGAGGCTTCTGGTCGCCCTGCGGTTCGTTAGTGGTCTGGCCGCCGTTGTTGCCTGGGTGATTCTCGTAGATCGAATACTGCTTCTGCGGCCGGTTCATTTTGACTTCGATCTCCCGGGTGGCATCGGGGAGATCGTAGTCGTGACCGTAGGTCTGGAA
>Ga0335073_10012119_pt1 | contig 12107 bp, 7 predicted proteins | sample Lox_Sample_22_FD_207093 | JGI IMG/M metagenome (GOLD analysis project Ga0335073, IMG submission 207093) | Soil microbial communities from Loxahatchee National Wildlife Refuge, Florida, United States - Lox_Sample_2.2 | ecosystem: Environmental > Terrestrial > Soil > Wetlands | place: USA: Florida... | reverse complement strand
GAGGACCGGCATGAAGCAGGTGTTCCGCAGGGTTATCGACCGCCGCGGGCGGGTTCTGGTCGCCGACCTTCCCGTGCCGCACATCGGTCCGGATCAGGTGCTGGTGCAGAGCCATTATTCGCTGATCAGCTCGGGTACCGAGATGGGAACGCTCTCGAAGACCCCGGCCGAGCTGGTGCGCCAGACCATCTCCGATCCCTGGATGCGCCATGTGGTCAAGCAGACCGTCCTGGCTACCGGGCCGAGCCAGACCGCCCGGCGCGTCTGGCACGAGATGATCACGCCCAGGGAGATCGGCTACAGCGGCGCCGGCACGGTCCTGGCGCTGGGGGACCGCGTGGAGGGGCTCGAGGTCGGGCAGACCGTCGCGTACGCCGCGAGCGGGCACGCCGAGGTGGCCGCCCCGTACGTCAACCATGTGGTGCCGGTCCCGGACGGGGTGGACCTGCGGCACGCGGCGTTCGTCACCGTCGGCGGCATCGCCATGCAGTCGCTGCGGCGGGCCGACCTGAAGTTCGGCGAGACGGTGGCCATCTACGGCCTCGGCCTGGTCGGGCAGCTCTGCGCCGCGATAGCGAAGGCGGCCGGATGCGTGGTCGTCGGGATCGACATCAACGCCAAGGCCAACGAGCTGGCGACCGCGGCGGGCGCCGCGCTGGTGGTGAACCCGTCCGAGCCCGAGTGGAAGCGGCGCATCCTCGACTTCACCGGGAAGAACGGCGTCGACGCCACGGTGATCTGCGCGAGCTCGGACTCGCAGGAGATCATCAACTCGGCGATGGAGATCACCCGGCGGCAGGGCCGCGTGGTGCTCGTCGGCTACGTCAAGCTGGACATCCACCCCAAGAACTTCCTCTACCGGGAGATCGACCTCCGCTACTCGCGCGCCTACGGACCGGGCAGCTACGACACCAATTACGAGAAGGGCCGCGTGGACTACCCGTTCGGGTACATCCGCTGGACGGAGAAGCGCAACCTCGAGGAGTTCATCCGGCTGGTGGCCGCCGGGTCGGTGAATCCCGAGCCGCTGATCGCCGGGGTCTACCCGGTCGAGCGGGCCCAGGAGCCCTTCGACGCCATCCGCGAGCGGAGACTGCCCGGCGTGGCCGCCCTGATCTCGTACGGCCCCGACCCGGACCGCAGCCGGACCAAGCAGATCAACCCGCGCCCGAAGCGCGACGGCCGGGTGGGGATCTCGCTGATCGGGTTCGGCAACCATGTGCTGAGCAAGCACCTGCCCAACCTCAAGTCCATGCGCGACGTCGAACTGCGCGGCATCGCGTCGGCGACCGGGCGCAACGCCTCGGTGGTCGCGAAGGGCCTCGGCGCCACGATGATCACGACCGACGTGGACGAGCTGCTCGCCGACGAGGGCACCGACGCGGTCATGATCTGCTCCAGCCAGCCCGAGCACTACGAGCACATCCGCGCGGCGGTGTCGGCGAAGAAGGCGGTGTTCATCGAGAAGCCGATGGTCACCCGCATGGACGACTTCGGCAACCTGCTCCGGCTCATGCAGGAGGAGCCGGCCCTGGTCACCCTCGGGCTGAACCGCCGCTACTCCCCGCTCGTCGACACCCTCCGCACGTCGCTGCGCGCCCCGGTCGATTTCGTCGAATACGTGATCGCGCAGCCGTTCGTCCCTCCGGACCACTGGACGCTCGACCCGGTCGACGGCGGCGGGCGGCTGATCACCGAGGGCGAGCACTTCATCGACCTGTGCAATCTGCTCATCGGCAAGCGCCCGGTCTCGCTGACCGCCCGGGCGCTGGGTGAGCTGCCCGACGACATCCGGACGCTGTGCAACTTCGCGGTGACCCTGCATTACGACGGGGCGGCCGCCACCATCGTGTTCGACGAGTGCGGCGCGCCCGGGTTCCCCCGGGAGCGGCTGTCGGTGTTCGCCCACGGGCAGGTGGCCATCCTGGACGACTTCGCGAAGCTGACCGAGTTCGGCACCGGCAAGAAGAGCCAGGGCACCGGCCTGCACAAGTCCATGGGCCACGCCGAGGAACTCGAGCAGTTCGTCCGCGCCGTCCAGGGCCAGCCCAACCACCTGCTGTCGTGGGAGGACGCGTCGCTGGCCACCACGTGCATGTTCGCCGCCCAGGAGAGCATCAGGCTGGGCGCCGAGATCGACATCGACCAGTTCCGCCGGTCGCTGCTGGCACCGGCCGACGGCGCCGAGAACGGCGCGGCGGCCGACGTGCCGGAGAGTGCGCCAGCCGGGGTCAACTGAGCCGGCCGGTCCCGGGCTGGTCCCGGGCTACTCGGGGCCCGGCACCCGGCGCGCGGCCCGCAGCTGGCGGAGCCGGCGCCGCCCGACCAGGGCGGAGGCCGCGGCGCCGGTGATGGCGTCGCACACGACGGAGATGGCCCGGCTCACCAGGGCCACGGTGCCGGCGACCGCGATCGTTGTCTGCGTGTGCAGTGCCGCGATCATGACCGCCTCGCGAACGCCCGCGCCGGCCGGCGCGAAGACGGCCAGGAACCCGGCCACCCAGGAAAGCGAGTAGGCGCCGACCGAGACCAGCAGCGTGCCCTGCCGATCACCGGCCAGCTGGCGCATCAGCACGTAGATCATGAGCCCGTTGGCCGCCCAGCCGGCCAGCGCCCACATCATGGTCCGGGCCAGACCGCGGTAGCTGACGCCCCGCTCGAGCGGCGGCCGACGCGACAGCCGGAGTACCAGGCCGAGCAGCCGGTTCAGGACGGGCGGAGACAGCGCGAGGATGCCGACCGGTACCAGCAGGAAGATCCATAGATACTGGGTGACGGTCGCGGCCGTCGCGAAGGGCAGCGTGATCGCGGCGACCACACCCCCGGAGCAGGTCATCACGGCATAGGACAGCAGGACCGACAGCGCGGACCTGGTTCTCGGGATGCCGCGGTCGGCTCCCAGTTCCGCCTGGGCCAGAACCGGCCAGATGCTGCCGGGAATGTACTTCGCGAGCTGGCCGATGAACATGATCCGCCAGGCCTCGGCGACCGAAAGCCGGGAGCCGAGGTCCGCGAGCATTTCCCGCCAGACCATCATGCTGCAGATCAGCCCGCACAGGCTCAGGAAGCCGGCCAGCAGGACGAACGGCCAGGACAGGTGCTGGACTTCCCGCCAGAGCGTTCCGGCCTCATCGATCAGGGCGACGGCGAGCAGGGCCAGCACCAGGGCCAGGAAGCCCAGCCGGACCATCTTCGACTGCATGACCCGGAAGACCAGGGCGAGTGTACGCGCGAACGGCAGGTCCTGGCGGGCAGGCGCCCCGGCCGCAGCGCCGGTCCCGGGCGGGCCCGGGGCCGCCGGGCCACCGCCTGAGCCGGGGTCACGCAGGTGATCGGGCGACTGAGGATCGGCGGCCATCAGCGCGGCCGCCTCGTTGGCTTGCCGCGCCGGATGCGCTGGTCCCGATCGAGGCATCCCTATCCGATCGGCTTCTCGAAGGCATAACCCACGCGCCGCCCCAGGTACCCGAGCATGCGATGCAGCCGGAACTCGGCGTGGGCGGGCCACCGGACCACCGCCGGATAGCCGGCCAGCCCGACATCCGGCGGGCAGATGCTGGAAGCAAACGAGACCGGCTTAAGACCTGCGCGCTCCCCGATCTTGCGCAGCTCGACCGGCGTGAACAGGTACGCGTACCCGTAGTGCAGGGTCTTCTCCCGCATCATCTTCCGGATTCCGGCCGCATAGGGAGGATTCCACTTGTTGGCGACCGTCACGATCACGTGGCCGCCCGGCTTCGTGGTACGCGCCATCTCGTCCACGGCCTTCTGGTGCGACTCGGGCGGCATCTGATCGAAGGTGGACATCGAAATCGTCACGTCGAACGTCCCGTCCTCGAACGGAAGGTCGCACGCATCCGCGAGCCTGAAGGAGAATTTCGCGGCCAGATCGGGGTGCAGCTCGCGCCGCAAGATCTTTTCCGCGCCCTCAATAGACGCGGGGCTGAGATCGATCGCCACCCAGCTTCCGATCTTGCGGGCGTAGTAGAGCTCGTCCACCGGGAACGAGCAACCGACGTTGAGGACCGACTTCCCGTCCACCCCGACGGACTCCATCAGGGTGTAGTCGCTCCGGAACTTCGAGTACATGTACGTGTACTGGTCCCGCGGATCGTGCTCGTCCAGCTCGGCCCCGAGATGCTCGTAGGACTCGATCGCCGCCTCAGAACTTGATCGCGGTTTCGTAGAAGACTGAGCCATTATGTCTGGATCTCCTTCACGTGATGCCGCTCGCAAGAGGCCGTCACGGTAGCAGAGCGCAAGCTATCAGGAACGCCGCATCTCGGCAGAGCTGTGAGAGAGCATAGCCCGACGATTCAGTACCCCTCACGATGGCATATAGAGCAGGATCGGGTCCCGCCCGACCCGGATGGTCCGCACCCGGTCCCCGGCGAGGTCACGACGCCAGGCGCGGATCTCGGTCCGCTGCAGGTGCGAGCGGATGATCCAGATCCGCCCGCCGGCCCCGGCCGGCTCGGCCGCGATCCTGGCCCGCGCGGTGGCCAGGGCCTGCGCGACGTCCCGCGCGGTGCGCTGCGGCATGACGACGATCGAGGGCGAGCCTGGGTACGCCACGACGTGCCCGTTGGGGCCGTCGCCGAGCGGGAACGATGGCTGCGCCAGCGGGTAGTAATAGGCGAAGGCGTAGCTGGCGGCATAGCTGACGATGACGACGTCCCCGTGCCGGAAGTGACCGTCGAGGTAGTTGACCTCGGAGCGGACGTCCTCGTTGGGTATGGAGTGCGACCTGATGTAGCTGTCGGTCGCCGGAACCCAGGCGGCCAGCCCGAGCGCCGCGACCACCACCGGGGCCGCCAGCGTCCACCGGGCGCGGCCGTCCCCGAGCATCTGGCGGCCGGCCATGGCCGCCAGCCGCCCGGCGGCGGCCACCGCGACAGCCATCAGGAGCGGGACGCTCACCAGCCAGAACGTGGAGGTCCTCAGGTCCCCGAACGGGTACTCGCGGGCGGCGCTCGCGGCGATGACGATCACCAGGGTCACCGGGAGCAGGGCCGCGAGCGCTGGCCGCCGGAGCCAGGCCAGGGCCCCGATGCCGGCCAGGACCAGGAGCACGTCGGCCAGCAGCGGGAAGCTCATGTACGGCGCAAGCTGAAGCAGTTGCAGGTGCAGAAACGAGACCGCGGCCGAGGCGCTCGCCGTGGGCATGTAGAACGGGGCCCAGAATGTGACGAGGTTGGGTGTGACCTGCGGCCGGACCAGCGTCACGTAGATCACGAGGGCTACCACGAGCATCCCCGCCCCGGCCACGGCGACCTCGGCGAGTCGCCGGTACTGCCTCCTGAGCAGGCACTCGAGGCCCAGGCAGGCCATGGCCGCCACCCCGACGAAGATCACCGTGTTGGCGAACAGCATGCCGAGCGAGGCCGTCACGGCGATCGCGATCAGGCGGCGGAGCCGCCACTCGTTCTCGATGCGCGCCACGAGGACCCACACGACCAGGCAGGCAAACGCCTCGGCCGTGTACTGCTTGAGGTCGTCGCGGACGAGCATGGCCGGGGCCAGCAGCACGGCGGCGCCGGTCAGGATGCCCGTGGCGAAGCGGGTGAGCCGCAGTTCGCGGCCGAACAGATACCCGGCCGCCGCCGCCAGCATCGCGAACGCCAGCGGCACCAGCCGCAGCCGCTGCGCCCCGCCGAACGGCACCAGCCGCAGCAGGTACGTCCAGCCCAGGGGCGTGCTCGACGCCAGCGACCGGGTGAGCCCGATCGGGGCCCGTACCGTGTCGGCCACCCACGCTTCGTCCACCCAGAACGGATGCTGGAGCAGATACGGCACGTCGTGCACGATCAGCACGGCCAGCCCGACCACGACGGCCAGGAAGATGTCGGCCACGTCGGCGCGGCGATCGCGGCCTTCCGGGCGCGGCACCGCCTCCGGGCTGGTCTCCGCTTCCGGGCGGCCGGCCGCGCCCGTCGAGGCGGCACTCGAGCGATTCATGGGCGGGTCACGGTGGGCAAGCCTAACGCCCGGCATTCCGGAGCGGGGACGCACCGCAGCAGAATCGGTCAAATACGGGCACGCTCCCGCGGCGGGCCCTCACGAGACCGGGTAGACGATCACGCCGCCGACCAGCGTGCCATGCAGCCCGATCCGGCTGAAGACCTTCATCCAGGGCGCTTTCCAGGCGCGTTCCACCAGAATGGCTCCAATCCCGGCTTGATGGACGTAGGCCAGGAACTGGCGCTCCAGGGCCGGTGTGGGGTGCTTGAGGTTTTCGACCGGGGCCGGCAGCCCGGTGGCGGTCGAGAACGACCGGTTGACGAAACCGCCGGCGATCCGCATGTAGAAGTCGGTATCCGCCTGGAACATCAGCCCGGCGTTGCCGCGGTTCGACACCACCACCACGATCTCGCCCGGGCGCAGGTAGCGCCGGTACAGGCCGTCGTGGAGGAAGGCCGGCAGGGCGGCGGTCGGCCGCACCGCTGCCGACGGGGCGCCGGCCGGGATCGCGCTCCCCCTGGAGGCCGTCGGGATGTACGCCACGATGGCCGCGGCCGCCGCCAGGCCGAGGACCCACCGCAAGACCAGCAACGCCCCGTTCGTACCCGGGATCGCCAGCCACAGGGCGACGGCGATCGCGAGCACCAGCGAGCCGAAGATCATCAGCCGCAACGGCTCGGCGCTGCGAGCCACCGGCAGGTACCACAACCGGGCCCACGGCACCGCGCTGTACTGCTTGCCGCCGATCACCGGATCGGGTCCGATGGCCAGCGCGATGATCAGCACGAACCCGATGACCAGCAGCCTGGTCAGCCTGCTCGACCAGGTGAGCACGGCCAGCCCCAGCAGGATCAGCAGCAGCAGGATCCCCGATACCGGATCAACCAGGTCCTTCAGGTTCAGTGAAAACGCCGGGGACACCTTGACGAATTGCGGCGGAGCGTGCCGCAGCGCGTAGGCCAGGTACGGGGACGCGAGCACGACGGCCACCACCCAGGCCACGGCCGTGAGCCAGGCCAGCCGGGCCACGGCGCGCCGGTCGGCGGGCCGGGCCAGGGCGAAGCCGATCACCAGGGCAGCGGCCCCCAGCGCGGTCATCTCGGCGAAGGTCTCTTCGAAGACGTAGAACTCGGCGGCCATGGCCACCGCCATCAGCACCACGAAGGCCGTACGCCCCAGCTTCCCGTCCCGCCACAGCAGCACCAGATACAACATGAGCGGCAGCAGCAGGATGACGCACAGATTCGGGTGGCCGGCGCCGGTCTCATCGACCTCGTACCACGAGAAGCCGTAGACGGCCCCGGCCACGAGCGCGGCCCAGAACCGGCCGGTCAGGCGGCGGGCGGCGACGAAGGCGGCCCAGGCCGAAACCGGCGCCGCCAGCAGGAGGGTCAGGTTGAACGAGACGATCGGCCCGAATGCCGCCGTCACCGGAATCAGGACGACGGCCACCGCCGGGACCGTGGTCGTCCAGGCCAGGTTGTAGCCGGCCGGTGCGCCGACCTGGGCGGAGAATAGCGGGTTCAGCCCGTGCGTCAGGGCGTACGGCCACCAGCGCCAGCTCCAGACGTAGAAATTCGGGTCCAGGGTGGCCTGCCCGACCTGGGGCAGGCCGGGGTGGCGGACCAGGGGAAAGGCGTAGAGGAGGATGAAGACCGCCAGGTAGGCCGCCAGCGCCAGCAGCCCCTGCCGGGCTGGCCCGGGCCCGCGCGGGGCCATCGCGATTTCTTCCGGGCCGGCGATCCTCGGGGCGGTGGCGGTGAGGGGGGCGCCCGAATCCGGCTTACCCCCCTCGCTCTGCGTCATGGCATCGGCGGCGGGCGGCCGTGGCCAGGCGCGACCGGCCGCCGGAAGCCGTCCGCCACGGAGTCCGGCGAGGTGAGATGCGTCCAGCTGTCAAAGCCGCGCGCCTCGCGCACGAGGTAGAGCGGCCGCCCTCTGGTCTCGTCGTACACCCGGGCGACGTACTGGCCGACCATGCCCATCACCATCAGCTGCACGCCGCTGAGGAAGGCGATCGTCACCAGCAGCGAGGCGTAACCGGGCACGTAGGGCAGCCCGGCCAGCTTCAGCGCGATGGCCACCACGCCGTACCCCACCGCGAGCACCGCGATGACGAATCCTCCGACCAGCGCGAACCGGAGCGGCGCGGTGGAGAACCCCACGAAGGCGTCGGCGGCGAACTTGACCATCTTGCGCAGCGGGTACTTGGTGCTGCCCGCATGGCGCGGCTCCCGGTCGTAGGGCACGGCCCCCTGCCGGAAGCCGATCCACGAGAACATCCCGCGCACGTACCTGTTGTGCTCGCGCATCTGGAGGAACGCGTCGAGCGCCTTGCGGTCCACCAGCCGGAAGTCCCCGACATCCACCGTCTGCTCGATGCTGGCCAGGCGGCTCAGCAGGCTGTAGAAGGTGGTCGCGGTCACGGTCTTGAACCTGGTCTCGCCCGCCCGGCGCTGCCGGACCGCGTAGACGACCTCGTACCCCTCCTGCCACTTGGCGGCCATCTCGAGAATGACCTCGGGCGGGTCCTGCAGGTCGGCGTCCATCACCACGACCGCCTGCCCCGACGCGTTGTCCATCCCGGCGGTGATGGCGAGCTGATGCCCGAAGTTGCGGGACAGCTGGATCACCTTGAACCGCGGGTCGCAGTCGTGAGCCTCCAGCATGAGCCGGTAGCTGGCGTCCTTGCTCCCGTCGTCGACCAGCACGGCCTCGGCCGGGCCGTCGAGCTTGTCCATGATCTCGCGCAGCCGCCCGACCAGCTCCGGGATCGACTCTTCCTCGTTGTACACGGGCACAACGATGGAGTACTTCACCGCGTCCATGAGCCCATGACCTTAAACGCGTCCCCGCTCTGTCAATCGGCTGCGCCCTCTCCAAGGCTGCCCCTGACCTGCACGGGGTAACCAGCAAGGCCTAACGAACCTACCCGAGGGCCGGCCTGGCCGGGCCCGGCCAGGCCCGGAAACTGCAAAAATACTAGCTTGCCCGCTGAAACACCCGCCGAGCGTTCCGTACCGTGCGAGGTGCCCCGCTGGCGCCGACGGGATCGTCAGCGCCGCCCGCGCGCCCGGCCCGCGGTCACGGGCGGCGGGCGCGCAGCATCAGCGAGACGCCCGGCCAGGACGTGACCGGCAGGTAGCGCTCCGCCCGGACCACCGTGCTCAGCACCCCGTTGACCAGCGGGGAAACCTCGCCGAGGTCGCTGCCGGCGGACGACTTCCGGCGCAGGGCCACGGCCGGGCGGAGCAGGACGTTCCAGCTCCACATCCGTTCGATGGTCAGGCCGGCCTTCTCGACGACGCCGGCCAGCCCGGACCGGGAATACCGGCGGACGTGCCCGACCGCCTCGTCGTGCGCCGACCAGAGAGCCATGTCGCAGGGCACCGCGATCAGCGCCGTCCCGCCGGGCCGCAGGACCCGGGCCATCTCGGCCGCGGCTAGGTAGTCCTCGTCGATGTGCTCGAGCACGTCGAAGGCGGTCACCAGCCCGCACGTCGCCGAGCCCACCGGCAGGTACCTGCCGTCGGCGCGCATGACCGGGATGCCCCGGGACCGGGCGACGCCGGCCGCGGAGTCGGAGTACTCGAGCGCGACGGCCTGCCAGCCGTGCGCCTGCAGAACCCTCGTGTTTCCGCCCCCCGCGGCGCCGATGTCCAGCGCCCGGCCCGGGCCGGGCACCCGGCGCAGCTCGCGGCGCAGTATCGCGCGGCGCTCCTTGTACCACCAGTGGCGGTCTTCCAGCGACGTCAGCAGCCCTAGCTCAGCGGCATCCACGCGCTCACTTCTACCGCATGCCCGGCCCCGCGGGATACCCGGGTCCGCCCGCCTAGCTCCCCCGGAGGAGTACGTAGACGGGCTCGCCCCGGTACTTGAGGGTGACCAGCCGGGCGCTCGGGTAACGCTCCCGGAACGACCGGGCCTCGGGCGCGCCGAGGGCGGAGGTCACCAGGGCCCCGGTCCTTGGCAGCACGCTGCCGGCGAAGTTGGCCAGGTAGGCGCGGTACTGCGGCTGGTTCAGCACCATGGTGTGCTCGTCGACCGGCACCGGCGCCGGCGTCAGGTCGGCCACGAAGTACACGATGCCGGGATAGCCGGCCGGAAAGCTGACCACGTAGGTCACGCGGCTGCCGATGATCGCGTGCAGCTGGTTCATGAACGCGATGAACCGGGGCATCGGGACGCTGCCGGCCTGGCAGCAGTGGCGCAGCGTCTCCAGGCTGGCGCCGACTCGCCGGCCGGCGACCGTGGCCGCGGCGGCGGGCAACGGATCATCGGCCAGGCGCGAGCGGTCCCGGTACGGCGCGGTCGCCTCGGAGCGCACGGTTGACGGGGTCAGCGCGGCCCGCGGGAGCAGCAGGAAGGACGCGGCGAATACGGCCACCCCGGCGGCGGCCAGCGTCACCGGGCGCCAGGCGCCGAGCAACCGCGGCACGGCGGTGGCCGTCATGATGGCCAGTGCGGGGACGGCCAGCAGCGTCCCGGACAGATGCGCCGCGTCCGAGCGCAGCAGCGCTCCCTGGTAAAGGAGGATCGTGGTGATGACGATCGCGGCCAGCGCCACCCGCTCGCGCGACCATTCCCAGGCGACGCGGAACGGGCGGAACTGGACCACCGCCAGCAAGGCCAGCACGGCGAGAATAAACGGCAGGGCGTAGAAGAACGTCTCGAAGCTTGCCTGGTGGGCCTGTGCGGCCGCCCCGATCTGGTAGCCGCCGTAGGGCGTGTTGCTGTACCCGCCCGCGACCGCGCGCGGGATCAGGAAGTACAGGTACAGGAACCGTCCGAGCAGGCCGTGGGCGGTGTAGTAGCCGAGCACCGGCACCCAGACGACCAGGAACCCGGCTATCACGCCCAGCATGGCCGTGACCACGGAGCGCAAGGCGGAGGTGCCGGTGAGCAGCAGCAGGGCGCCGACGGCGACCGCGCCGACGACGCCGCCCACCAGGTTCTCCTGCGCCAGATAGGACGCCGCGCCGAACAGCAGGCCGAGCGCGGCCGCGCCGACCAGGCCCCGCCAGGCCGGGCAGCGCCGGATGACCGCGGGCAGCAGCAGGATGAGCGCGATCGCGCCCGCGTACCGCAGCGGGTCCGACCAGCCGAAGAACCCGTCGTACGACCCGCTGGACTGGAACCCCAGGGCCTGCAGGGAGGGGTAGATCAGCGCCGAGACGAGGGCCGCGACGAGCCCCCGCAGGTAACCGAAGGCCAGGAAGAACACGGCAAACAGGATGGTGGCGCCGGCCCACTGGAACACCGCCCACGACTCGCGGAAGCCGACCACCGAGAACGTGCCGATGTGCCGCATGTAGAGGTACGACAGCAGCTGCGCGCCGGGCCCGTACTGCACCGAGGCCGGGCCGATGTACGGGACCGCTCCCCGGGAGATGGCCTGGAAGCCGCTCAGGAAGACGGACTCCTGAACGCCGATCCCGGCGGCGCCGGGCCGGTTCATGTACCACGGCGGGCCGTAGAAGTACCAGCCCAGCGCGATCGAGGTGAGGACGCCGGCCGTCACCCGCGCGGCAGCGGCGCTGACCAGACCGCGCCGGGCCGCGGGCACCGGGCTGGGCGCCTCGGTCAGCGCCCGGGCCTCGGCAGGCGCCAGCCCGCGGAACCATGATCGCCAGCTCGGCGGATGCTCGCGGCCCGCGGCCAGCACGCGCGCGGCCGCCACCACCAGCAGCATCGGGGCGAGAGCGCCGAGCAGGTAGGCGCCGGTCACCCAGCGCTTGTCGAGGTAGCCGAAGCCGAGCCACACCACGGCGGGCGGCAGCGTCGCTCTGGCCCGGAAGTAGACGACGACGAGCAGCAACGGGCACCACACGGTGAACGCCAGCCAGATGGCCGCGCGCTGCTCGGGCGCGGCGATGCGATCGAGGCGCCGGGCCGCGCGGCCCGGCGGCCACCGGAGCGCCGCCAGGGTCAGCAGACCGGCGATGCCGATGCCCGCCAGCGCGATCGCGATCATCAGCTTCTGCGGGCCGGGCAGCGGGCCGGACGGCCGAATGTACAGGGCGACGGGAATCGCCAGCAGGCCGGTAACGGCCACGGACGCGAGCGCCGAGCAGTAGAAGTACCTCGGGCCGGCGTCGACGATCCGGGTGGCCCGGACCAGGCCCGCACGCTTCGGCGGCTGGTCG
>Ga0335073_10012115_pt1 | contig 12109 bp, 9 predicted proteins | sample Lox_Sample_22_FD_207093 | JGI IMG/M metagenome (GOLD analysis project Ga0335073, IMG submission 207093) | Soil microbial communities from Loxahatchee National Wildlife Refuge, Florida, United States - Lox_Sample_2.2 | ecosystem: Environmental > Terrestrial > Soil > Wetlands | place: USA: Florida... | reverse complement strand
CTTCGGCATCAGAACCGGCCGGTGCGGGCGCTGGCGGAGCCGCGACGCTTGAAGCCGGGACCGAAGGAACCGAGTCGGCGCCGGCGTTCCCGCCACCGCTGGAGTCGGCCGCTGCCACTTCCGAAAGGCGCCTGGGCGGATTATCTCCTTCAGCGAACATCGCCAGTTTTTGCGGAATGCCGTCTTCCATCACGGCAAAGTCAGCGGGACGCAATCCTGTAATGTACTTGCCGTGACTGTCGGTGACCGCCACGTTCAGCTGTACCATTTCGACGCTCACGCGAATATTCGGCGCATCCTGACGCGCGGCTCGAGCGCTGATCCAGGCAGTTGAGACCAACGCAATCGCAGGCGCAAGCAAGGCAAAAACGTATCTTCTCGCAATCATATTTACCTCACGCGTCACCCGAAGTCCCGCCCGCGGTGAACGCCCATTCCAATTCCGTCCGCCGCAGCTAAGGCTGTAGCGGCATACTGATCTTCGGAATCCCGGCGATCTGCCCGTGCAGAAACTCCTCGCCCGTTTGCCGCATCGCGCGGTCGAGCGCGGGCAAATCGTCGAAATCGCTGCCGAAGATCTCCTCAACCATGCGACGCGTCAAGATCGGCGCGAGCTCGTTGAGCATCGCGGGCGTGTATCCCATCTCGTCCGCCAATCGAGCCCAGTATAAGTTCGTAGATTCCCAAGACTCGGCCAGCAGCTCGCTCGCGTAGTCCATCACTGACGGAAAAGGCCGCAGGTCGAGCAGCTCGTCACCGTAGCTTTGTGAGAGCGTTGGATGCGGCACGCCGAAGTCCTTCGAGAGCACCTCGACGCTCACCTGGGAGGGATCGCGCTTTGCCAGCGTCTCGAGCTCGGTTCCCGCAGGCCCCCACGCGTCAGCTTCGTCCGGGTGTTTCTGCCTGAATTGGGCGGTTAGGTAGAACGTGTCCTCGGGCGAAATCCTGGTCATCGCCTGGTCCGCATCGCCCGCAGTCAGCTCCGTATTCACCTGATCGATCGTCTCCGGAGGGGTGCGCATGGCGAGGATCGCGATCACATCAGCGCGCAGACTTGCATCCTTTGCGGCCTTCTTCACCAGTTCGGCGCCCGCCTCCTGATAGAGGGCCACTGCGTGCAGCGCGTCTTGCGAAGTGGACCACCAGCGAGGCACCACGCTCGTCGTCAGAAGGTCGGCCGCTGTATCGTGCCAGATCAGCGCCTGCACGTTTTGCGGAACGATGAAGTCCTGCTCGATTTCAGCGAGCGCATACGGCAAGCCCGCGAGCGAACCGGAAAGATGGGTCCCGTTCCCCGCCGTCAGCCCGACGCCGAAAAGCTGTGGAGCCTGCCAGGCGCGGGTTTGCCCAACTGATTCGGAAGCAAGGAAGTCGTGCTCGCGCACTAATAGCGGGCTATTGTGCAGAATCTCCGCACCGGGCGGCTCGTAATACGCATAATTCAGCCCCACGAGAGTGTCGCGCAAGAACGGTGTCAAAGCGCCCCGCATCTCGGCTGCCTCGTTCGGCGCCTCCGTTCCGCTGATGGACTTGCGCAGATCCGTCCGCAGTTCGAGCATCACGTGGCGGTTCGGTTCGTGCCCGGGCGCCCACTCTGCGCGCTCGGACTCGGTAAACATCGCTCGCGGCGACCGTGCCTCCTCCAGTTCTTCGGCTAATTCCTGCGCCCGCTGTGCATCCACGCCGTTGGGGGTGCGGGTAAGCTGCGCGAAGTCGTCTCCCAATTCGAGCAGAGTATCGAGCGACACAAGCCGTTGGTCTGTCATGACCGCGCCGATGTCGTTGCTCAGCTTTTCGTGGATTTGCCGTGCATCGGGCGTCGACTCCTCCGGCCCGGCTAGAAGAGAGATGATCTTTTCCTGCGTAATCACGGGGCTGCCAGACACGGTCTTCATTAATGACGCTAACGATGTGCGCGTAGCATCGAAAAGTTGCGGTGTCGCCGAAAAAGTTTCAAAAGGCTCGATTGTTTCCCGCCAGCTGGCGTTCAGCGCGGAATCGGGAATCTGCCCTTGGCGCGCGAAAATTTGCCACAGCCCGACGTTCGACTCGAAAATTCCCATCGTATCGGCGCGAATCAGAGGATCGCGGATTGCGTCGATCTTTTCCGTCTCCCTCACAAAGAGCGCAATCGAAGGATTGTCGAGGTCCGAAAACTCCGCAAACTTGTCGTATTGGTCGCGCAGCTTTGTATAGTGGTCGATCAGAAGACGCGTGGTTTCCGGAGTCAGCCGGTTGCCGGTGCGGTTGCGATCTACTTCGCTCAGCGTTTGGTACATTTCGAGCGGGTCGTCCGCAAAGTTGAACCGCGCTAGCGCAAACATCGCTTCCAAAAACTGATCCGGCGTGGACCAGCGCTCGGCCCTCCTCCCAATGTCGCGTAGGGGTTTGGGTTGGTCTTTTCCGCGAAACGCATACCGCCAGACCGCCACATTCCCTGGAATCAGGGGCTCGCCTTGCTCATCCAACAGGAGGCGCGTAGTCAGCATCAGCAAATCCGCCCCGGGCCGGAAAATCGAGCGAACGGAATCGTTTGAAGTGTCGTTGCCGTGAAATGCCTCATAGAAGCGCTGCAGCCGCCCGTCTGTGGTGAAGTATTGAAGCTGTGGCTGCGGCGCACGCGAGATCGCGTCGTAATACTCCGCCAGCCAACCTCCGTCCTTTGAGATCAATGCATAAACGAACGCACCGGGGTTGTCAGGGTCCGCGCCTGCGAGCTTCTTCCACGCCTGGTCGGCGTCCACGCCCCCGGGCACTGCCACTCGACCATCGCGTACCGCAATGCTCGAACCGTAAAAATCCAGCACCGAAGCGTGTGGCAGCATGCGCGCCACGCCTCCATTCTTCAGCAACACTTGTCGCGTACCCTCATCGACACGCGAAAGCCCCCAATACAACCGAGCCTTGGCCGCGTCATTAGCAAGCGCGTCCACAACATCGATATCCATGCTGTTCTGCTTGCCGGTCCAATCGCTTTTCCCGTAGATCAGCGGCACCCGGGTCGAAGGATAAGGCGTACTGAAAGGCTTTCCTTGCTGCAGAGCCAGTTGCAGATCTGCCAGCGGAAATCCCGAATCGACCGTGATAAACGCTTTGTCGGCGTCATCCACCTCAATCGAAGGAATCTTGTCGCAGCCGTCGACCAATCTATAGCCGAGATCTGCAAGCAGCTGTCTGGAACCCTCACACGTGGAAAAATGAAGCGTCCCTTCCGAGCCCGCGAGCGACGCCAGCGTATTCGCCTGCACGAAATAGCGACGGAAAATCAGCAGCGCCTCCGTGGCCTTGGGGGATTTCTCCTTCGAGCCTTCAAATCCGTAGGTTTCGACAAAGTGCCCCAAGAGCGGCAATACCTCCTCCGGCGACACTTCCTGGCTGATTCCCGCCATCCTCAAAAACGAGCGAACCGGTCCCGGAATGGTTATGTATTCAGTCGGAAGTTTCTCGCCGCCAGGCGATTCAGCTTCGGTGCTTTCGGCTGCGGCAGGATTTTGCGGGCCGGTGGAAGCTCGCGCCGACTTGGCGGATTTTTCTGTGCTTGGGACGCCTGACGGTTTGCTCAAGGCGGGTGCTGACAAAACGAGCGAACCACAAGTGAATCCCGCGAAGAGAACCACTCGCAAGCGAAGAAAGAGCCTCATGGCCGTAATCTCCTTCCGGCCGTGCAACCTCGGTCGTTGGCCCCGTCTACTAGATGGGTTTGGTCTGTGCTCCCGGTTTTTACAGCTGGAATATCATGAACCAGCGCAAATCGAATCAAGGTGTCGGGTGCGGTCACATGTCCCGCGAACCTGGGGGCTGGCCCAAAACTGGCGCATAGCGTAAACCAAATTTCGCCCCAAATCCAATACATTACATTCGGAGGCCAAAGCACAGGATAATTCCGATTGCACACCTTTCTCGTTTTCGTCGCCGTGACCCGGACATGGACGCGCCCGCTCAATTTTTAATCGCTCATTGACGAGCCAGCGATGCGCTGCGCGGCACGATCTTACACGGAACGCCCGATTGCAGCCTTCGCGCTTGCCACTTACCTTCGGTCCAAGGGAGGTTCTAAATGAGCGATATTCCAAACAACGAACAGATCCAGGCCAGAGCGTATGAACTCTATCTCGAACGCGGCGGCGAAGACGGCCATGACGTCGACGATTGGCTCGCAGCCGAAAAAGAACTGACACAGCAGCGCGAAGAGATGGATGCCATGTTCGATCGGGAAGAACCTGAAGCCGCAAAAGTCGGCTACGCTGCCGCCGCGTCCGGCCGCAGGCAATAGCCGAATCGGCATCGACCTCTTTCTCTTTAAGGTGCGCGAAGGGTCATTCCGCACGGACTTCTGCTATCCTTATCCCTCCGTGCGGAAAGCGCTCGTCTTTTATATTTCGCTTTTTTGTGCCGTGACGGCACTGGTTTGCGCCCCGGTGGGCCGTTCCGCCTTGCGCGCGATGCTCGGGCCGCAGAATCCTCCGGCCCAGCTTTCTTCGCCCTCCTTGCCTCCCATCATTGCCCAGCAACAGGCCCCGCCACCCTCTCCAGCACTTACCATCGTGCTGGATGCTGCACACGGCGGCGCCGATGAGGGTGCGCGCGGTCCCAACGGCGTCAATGAAAAGGATGTCGTGCTGGCGTTGGCGCGCGGTTGCCGCGCCGAATTGACCCAACGCGGTTATCGCGTGGTGATGACCCGTGACAGCGACGCCGATCCCACTTTTCAGGACCGCGCCTCGATCGCAAACCAATTTCCAAATGCTATCTTCGTCACGCTTCACGTCGCCTCAACGGGCACGCCCGGCACCGTGCGCGTCTACTATGACCGCGAAGCCTCGCCCTACACGTTTGCCCAGTCCCCCGCCCCGGGAACGCCCGTTGGAGCGGCAAGCGCTCCGCAGCCGGCATCAGTCTCGGCGCCGGCCGCCGGTGGGCTAACTCCCTGGCGCCAGGCGCAGGTCTCCTTCGATGAGCAGAGCCACCAATTCGCCGATCTTGTGCAGGGCGCACTGGCGCAGAAATTCTCTGGCTCGCCGATCGGCAGCATTTCGGCCGCCGTACGCGATTTGCGCTCGGTCACGGCGCCTGCAATCGCGGTAGAAATATCCAATATTTCCTCGCCCAACGTTAGCACCCTCGAATCGATGAGCCCCGCGATCGCGGCAGCGATTGCGCAGAGCATACCCATGTTTCGCCCGATGGGCATAGTAAACGGCAGCCAAACAGGCGCGAGCCAGTCTCACTGATGCGCAAAAGCCTAAAAATCGCGCTGGGAGCCCTCGTGGTCGCGCTGATCATCGGAGCCATCAGCTTCATCGGTCTGCGCCGCCGCGTCCGCCGCCTGCAACAGGAACCGTCCGACGAGCAGGAGCGCCAGGCCGTGATCGCCCCTCCGATCTCAACTCCCACCGACGTCGAAGTTACCGCTTCGATCTATTGGGCGGCAGGCGCAAATAAAATAGCCCCGGTGCAGGTCCAGTTGCCGCTCTCGGCTGACCCGGTACAGCGATCTCGTCAGGTGCTTCAGGCGCTCATCACCAGTCCGCCCACCGCCGGCCAGCGGACCCTGCCAGCCGATACGGAGCTACTCAGCTTTTACATCCTTCCGGACGGTACGGCCATCGCCGACTTTTCTGACGCCCTCGCCACCGAAACGCCGTCCGGCATCCTGAGCGAGCAGGAAGCCGTCGACTCAATCTGCCAGACGCTCGCCAGCAACGTCCCAAGCCTGCGGCGGCTGAAGATATTGATCCACGGCCAGGAGGCCGAAACTCTGGCGGGCCACATCGACTTGACCGGATTTTTCGATCTCAATCCCGCCCCGCCGCCCACAACCCCAACCGCAGCTGCCGCCCCAAGCGCCTCGCCGAACGGTTCTCCGTAAAGGCGCGGGGGCACGAAAAATGCGCAATCAGCCCTAGCGCAGCGAATTCGTTTGACAGAGACTACGTCTCTCATCAGACTTGACGCGCCTCCTGCGGCGCGCACGCAAAGAAAGCGAGGTTGAGTAGTGGCTCGATCCGATGGACGCAAGGCCGACGAATTGCGGCCCGTGAAAATTACGCCTGATTTCATTACGCAGGCCGAAGGCAGCGTGCTCATCGAGACAGGCCTGACCCGCGTGATCGTCACCGCAACCGTCGACGATGGCGTCCCTTCGTTCCTCAAAGGCACTGGCAAAGGCTGGGTCACAGGCGAATACGGCATGCTCCCGCGCGCCACCGAAGAGCGCACGCCTCGCGAATCCACCAAAGGCAGGCAGTCCGGTCGCACGCTCGAAATCCAGCGCATGATCGGCCGCACCTTGCGTTCGGTCACGGATTTAAAGGCGCTGGGCGAACGAACCGTTTGGCTCGATTGCGACGTGATTCAAGCCGACGGCGGCACGCGCACCGCTTCCGTCACCGGCGCGTTCGTCGCGCTGGCCCTGGCATTTGAACGCATGAAAGCCGCCGGCATGCTGCGCGAAGTGCCGCTCGCGGACTCCATCGCCGCCACCAGCGTCGGCATCGTCGATGATCAGCTTCTGCTCGATCTGGTTTATCAAGAAGACTCGCGAGCTCAGGTGGACATGAACGTGGTGATGACCGGCACCGGCAAATTGGTCGAAGTGCAGGCCACGGCGGAAGGCCGCCCTTACACGAACGCTGAGCTTCAACGGTTGCTCGATCTCGCCGCTAGCGGCATCCGGCAATTGCAAGAAAAGCAGCAGGAGCTGCTGCACATGAAATTCGCCGTCCGCGCCCGCTAAGATTTCGTATTTGGTTTCGCCTATGTAGCGGCCGACTCGCCTTTTAGTCGGGCGCTTTCGACTTTGCCTTTGAATTTGCTTTTGCCTATGTACTCCGGCGCTTTCGAATTTGCCTTAGCCTGTCCTTGAATGAAAATCGATCGCCTGATTTTGGCAACCTCGAATCCGGGAAAGCTCCGCGAATATCAACGCCTCGCGCCTGCTTCTCCCATCGCGCTGGAGCTCCTGCCGAATTTCTCGCAACTTCCGCCGTTCGATGAATCCGCGGCCACCTTCGCGGAGAACGCCGCCGGCAAAGCAATCCATTACAGTCGTTTCGCCAATGGCGTCGTGCTGGCGGAAGATTCCGGCCTGGTCGTGCCCGCACTCAACGGCGCGCCCGGCGTTCGCTCCGCCCGTTATGCCGGCGAAAACGCAACGGACGCCGACCGCAACCACAAACTCCTGACAGAAATGGCGCGCTTCAAGGGCGAAGCCCGCATCGCGCGTTTCGTCTGCGTCACGGCCCTCGCGCAAAAAGGTTCCGCAATAGCCGTCGTGTCGGACTCCGTACAAGGCCTAATCGCCGCGGAGCCGCGCGGCGCCAACGGCTTCGGCTACGACCCGATTTTCTTCGTCCCAGAAATTGCCAAAACCTTCGCGCAAGCCACTCCGGATGAAAAAGACCGCCTCAGCCACCGCGGCAAAGCCTTCCGCAAACTGCTCTCCTATCTGCAAACTTCCGCTGTGATATAGTTTGCGGCTTGATGGCAATCGCACAAAAATCGCTGAAAAAAGCAAAGACCGGCAAGCGCGCCAATGGCGCCGTAGTCGGTCGAGGTACCGATCCCGCTCGCGTCCGCGCCATCCTCAAAAAGCTCGACGAAGCCTATCCGGACGCGACTTGCGCCCTGAAGCACGAGAACGCCTTCCAGCTGCTCATCGCCACGATTCTCTCGGCGCAATCCACTGACGTCCGCGTGAACATCGTCACGCCGGAGCTTTTCAAGAAATATCCGAACCCCAAGGCGCTTGCTTACGCAAATCCCGCCGAAGTCGAAAACGAAATTCGCACCACCGGCTTTTTTCGCAACAAGACCAAATCGATTATCGGCGCCAGCAAAAAAATCGTGGAAGATTTTCACGGCGAAGTCCCGAAAACAATGGACGAACTCCTCACGCTTCCCGGCGTCGCGCGCAAGACGGCCAACGTGGTCCTCGGCACCGCTTTCGGCATCGCCTCCGGTGTCGTGGTCGATACGCACGTGCAGCGGCTCTCGCAGCGGCTCGATCTGACCAAACACGACGAACCAAAAAAAATCGAACAGGATTTGATGAAAATTATCCCGCGGGACCGCTGGATAAAATTCGCCCACCAGTTGATCTGGCACGGACGCCGCGTCTGCCAGGCCCGCCGTCCTCGCTGCCTCGATTGCAACCTCGAAAAACTCTGCTATTCAAAGGACAAAACCGTCTAGCGCCCTGCCCTCGAAGTTCATAGCACGGCCTTCACCGCGGTGGCGCCTCGCTTTTTGCGCCGTTCACATCGCTCGTGGGAAGCGCGCCGTTTGCGCTTGCCCCGAGGGTTTTCCCCCGCCCCAACCCGGCCTCCGCCGTCTCCTCTACTTCCTGGCCTCCTGAATCCCCTCTGCGTCCTGGTCTGATCTGCCCCGCAGCACGCGATACTTCAACGAGACAATGCCGGTAGGATAGATCTTGTGATGTTCCAACTGCAGTCGCGCGCGATATTCTCCAGCACCACTTAAAGGCACGCCGCCGCCCAGCAACACGGGCATGATCGAAACCTCCACGCTGTCGACCAATCCTTCGCCAAGCAGGCTCGCAAACAATGAACCTCCGCCGAAAAGCCAAATGTCTTTCCCGGGCCGCGCCCGAAGCGTCTCGACAAACTTCCTGTGATCACAATTGACCAAAGACACGCTCTTCGGCACCTCGCGCTCACCCAGCGTCCGCGAAAAAACAAACGTCTCCATCCCGGCCATCGTTGGGCGCCCGGCTTTCATCATCATTTCAAACGTGTGGCGCCCCACAAGCAACGCATCAAATTGAGCCATGAGCGCCCCGAAATCAACCGCAGGATCGTTCACGATCCAGTCGACGTCGCCCTTCGGCCCGGTGATGTAGCCGTCCACGCTGCTCGCAACTGCATAACGAATCTTTCGCATGGTCCCTTCCGCCGCCTCGAACGCGGATTCTATCACCGCATCCTGAGCCATATCCGGCTCGCGCTAGCCGAGCGAACAGGTACGGAAACGCGAGCGAGCGTCCGGCTATCCGCGAGACCGCGCGTCTCAACACGGTCCTCACCTAGCCGCCGCCGCGCCCGAGCGACTCTTCGCATACACGTCGATTCCCGTTTCAGAGCGTGCTCGAAACCGTAACGAATCCCACGCGCCCGCCCTCAGCCAAAATGCTAGATGTCGGCATCCATGCTCAGGCTTTCGATCATCTCATCGAGCTGCTTTTGCGCCGCGTCCTGCTTGTCCTGTAGATCCGCGGCTTGCTTTTTCAGCGTATCGAGTTGATTTTCCTGGTCTGAAAGCTGTTGCGTGTAGCGTTGCGTGAGCGCGCGTTCCTCGGGCGTCCCCTTCAGCGCCTTCATGTTTTCGCGCAGACGCGCCTGGTCATCGAAAATCTTCTGCGTCGCGTCGTCGTTGTCCGAAATTTGCCCTGCGAGTTGCGATACCAAGTCTTTTTGTGCCAGGATTTTCCGCAAGGCCGCCTCGATTTCAGGATTGATCGACTTCTGCCGGACAAAGAGTGCAACTTCATCGCTCGTCAGATTTGTGAGCGCGTATTGCGATTGGACCGGCGAAGCTTCCCGCACGGTAAACGTTGCCGTGCCCTTCGCGCCCACGCTTACGCGGAAACGGTAGACGTTTGATGTCGTCTCGTCCGGCTTGGCATCGTTGGGATTCAGCGACCAGCCGACCCGCACCGGATGCTCGATCAGCACCGTGCGGCCGGTCGTATCGTCGTTGCGTATCGTGTAGGTCGTCGTGGTGCGTTGCTCGCTCGTTTGTGTCATCAGGCCGTGCAGGATGCGGACTTTGTTCACGCGATCCACTTCGTTCCAATTGCTGCGGTCCACGCGCACGCCCAGATCGGTCGCATACGAAATGATCCGCTTCTCTCCCGGCTTGATCGGATCGGTGATGCCCTCGCCCGCGAAAGTTTCGTCCTCGAGCACGCTGAAGCTGCCGCCGTCGAGAGTGTCGTTGCTCGAATTCGTCAGCCATAGCGCACGCAGCGGCCGCTCCGATCCCAACGATTGATTCCACAGCGACACTTTCTCCGCCTCCACGTGTGTCTGGATGATCGGAACCAGAGCCGATTCGTTCTTGTGGATTGTCACGCGGTCCTTGAGCTTGTATTCGAAAAGGTCGCCCAGATCGCTCCCCTCAGCCGCACTGGACATTTGCTGCCGCGCGGCGGAAATCGTCCCGGTCCCCGCCATTGCGTATGCGCTGCCGGTTCCGGTTGCATACCCCACGCCGTCGCCGCGCCCGTTGCCCAGGACCCCGCCTAGAGATCCACCCAGCTCGGCGCTCGATCCAAGACTTCGGCTTCGAGACGCAGACACCGAATCCGTTTCGATGCCATTCGTGCTCGCGCTAACCGTCACGGTTTGTGACTCGGTGCCGACCTGCAATCGCATATCCTGCGTCGCGGCTCGCCCTCCGCCGAGAGACAGTCCTTGAACGTTCGTCGCCTGAAACCCGCGCGCATTCGCCTGAAGTTGATAATTGCCCGCCGGTAAATCGCCGAACTGATAGTAACCCGCAGAGTCGGTAACCACCGATCCTGCCGTTTGCCCCGATGGACTCAGCAGCGTGACGCTCGCGCCTGGAATCACGGCGCCGCTTTCGTCCGTAACAACGCCGGAGAGCGACGTCACTCCGCCGAGCATCGCGCCCTCATGCGTCTGCGGCATCAATTGCGCAAGCTGCGGCAGCGGCACCACGGGACGCCGCGCGTAATAAGGCTGCGAAAGCTGCTGAATGAACGACTGCGGCGCTCCGGAAACCAGCGATAACTCTACGTTGTCCCAATCTTCGCCCACGGTGTTGTCCACGATCGCCCAGCCCTGCAGCAACGGCTCCTCGCCGGACTTCGAGGGCAGCACGATCCGATAAGTCGTCTTCCAGATCGGCACTTCGCTGATATAACTGACGTAGAGACTGCGCTCGCCGCTGCCTGCGGTCGCAATCGTCATGCGCCGCATTTCCTCCTGCCGTACCGAGGCAAGCAGCGAAAGATAACGGTTCACTTCCTGCGAGGCATCGCGATCGGCCACTTGGACGCTGACAGCCGGCGTAATCTCCACGCTTCGCACCTCGCCCGAATCGCTCACCAGCGTAGCGAGGTCCACTTCCAGCGTGTTCCCTCCGCTGACGCGCGTCTTGCGCTCCACGCTCAGCAGTCGCCCCGTGACCACGTTCGTTCCGTCGCGCATTTCAAGCCGAACGCCCCGTAGCGCGCTGTAAAAGTTCTCGATGTTCGTATCTTCAGCCAGCGGCAAACTCAACGTGCCGAGCCGCTGCGCCAGAGGAGCGTCCGAGTTGTAGTCGACGCCCGTGATGCGGCCGCCGCTAAGGTCCAGCACCGTCAACGATTGCAGCACGTCGTTAAGCTGGCCGCTCGTAAAATTGATGTCTACCGTTTCATTACCGTCCACCTGGCCTTGGTGCTCGAAAAAGCCGACTCCGGATTTATAGAGGACCACGCGCCGGACCGGCAGGTTTCCACCGGAAGATTCGGCTTGTGCGGTCACAACTGGCGGCGCAATCGGTCCCCGCCGTGCAGAACTTGTGGACGTCTTTTTTGTGCTCGTTGAAGCGGGCTTATTGTCGTTCGGTGCTGCTGCGACTGCGATGGCTGCGGCAAAAACGGGAAGTACGAAGACACACATCCAGCGTCGATGCTTGATCATTTGCCCCTCCGTGACTGGAACCGTCGGGCCGGGCGCCCGAGCGGCACCCATGATCTTCGTGATGCAAACCCTTAGATCAACTCTTTCGCCGCGGAGTTGTGCGCAAAGATTGTCAGAATTAAATATTTTGCAGTTCTATTACTGCTGGATCCCTTCCGAGACTCGGCCCAAATCGGGAAAAGCGGTTCTAGTACCGAGATAGTGGTTGACACATGAGTACAACCTGTGATAAACTCCTCTCCGAGGATTTCACAATGAACGAGCCGTCTTGCATGGCTCTTTGGAGGCATCTCACGGGGAGGCAACGACGCTACGGGCGGCTAATTTCTAATCGATAGTAATTACGATTAGAAATCGCCGCAACTCCCGTATTTCGAGCAACTTGAAAATTTCTAATCGATAGAAAAACAGCCCCTCTGAAAGGAGCAAAAGCGCACAAA
>Ga0335073_10012114_pt1 | contig 12110 bp, 12 predicted proteins | sample Lox_Sample_22_FD_207093 | JGI IMG/M metagenome (GOLD analysis project Ga0335073, IMG submission 207093) | Soil microbial communities from Loxahatchee National Wildlife Refuge, Florida, United States - Lox_Sample_2.2 | ecosystem: Environmental > Terrestrial > Soil > Wetlands | place: USA... | reverse complement strand
GTTGTGGGAACGCGATACCATGCTCGCCCTTTCGGACCAGACCAAGTTGCGACTGAATCTGGCGACCGGGCGTCCCGCCATCATCACCAGCGTCGCATTCAGCCCAGACGGGACGCGTATCGCGTCGGGAAGCATGAATTGGCGCCCCGATGAGGGCCCAGGTGGCGTCATTCAGCGCTGGGTTGCTAGTAGCGGAAAACCTGCCGGCGAACCCATGCATCCCCCCGAAGGCAGTGTGATGGCCGTGGCGTATAGCGCTCAGGTCGCCGGCAAGGAAGCCAGTCGCATCGTCTCCGGCGACTCGGATTACACGGTCAGACTATGGGACGCCGATTCGCCCGCCGGACAACAATTGGGCGGCCCGCTCCGTGGGCATCAGCACTCCGTGGTGAGTGTCGCATTCAGCCCCGGGGCCAGTTGCATCGTGTCTGGCAGTGGCGATGGCACCGTGCGGATTTGGCCGAACCCGCCCACGAAAGCACCCAAAGACGCGTTGCGCGACAAGCTCGAGTAATTCGCTAAGACGGGGCTGTGTACAGATAGACGACGGCGTCCTCTCCGCCGGTACAGGTGAGATAGCTGCCGGCCGAAATGCATTGCATCTCATATTGTTTGCGGGTTATCGGACTGACCACCGCTAGCTGGGTTGGCGGTGACGACGTTGATATGTGATCCGCCTTCGCCGTCCAGCGGACCTGCTCGACCAAAGCGCACGACGTCAACGGCGTCCCGCGCGCTCCGGCGTTGAACGGTTTGGTGATCTCCTTGTAGATCTGGTGGCATCGGGCCGCGCCGGGCGGCAGCGGATCTCCCACTTGTTTCAGTGACGACGATGGTGCGACGTGCTGCGGGGATCGCATGCCGACGAACAGTGCCGCCGACGCGATAAGGACAACAAGCAGCCCGGCAACTAGGCCTTTTGCCCACGTCCGCCGGAGTTTCAGTACCGCCATGCGCCCTACCCACAAAATTTGGCCGGTGGCCTCCACCCTTAAAGGTGATCATTGCACTGGTTGCCGCTTCGTGCGGTGATTACCGCTGGGCCGTTTGGGTAGCGGGCGGCAGTTCGATCCTGAGATCGCAGCCGACCCGGTTAGGAAACCACGCAGGCCGTACTGGGGTGCGCTCAAAAAGAAGAGCTATTCTGGACAGCCGAAGACGGCCCAGTTGTTCTCAAACTCGGCGAGGTCGCGGGGGGCGATTCCGGGCATTTTCGGATCGTCAATCCATTTGCCGAACTTCTCGGGATGGTCGATTAACTCGGATCCCTGAACGATGAAGTAGCGGACGGGGACTCCCGGCTTATTCAGCAGCACGAATACGTAGACGTGCGCTGGGTCAATCGTGTCACGACGGTTGATCAAAAAGACATTGTTAGTCCGAAGGGTCTTGACCTGGACGACGAATTGCTGCCCAGTGTCCTCGCGGTACGCGAGGAGATCGACGGCCTTGGCGTTCCCCAACGTCACCGAGGTCTGGATGTCTCGCTTGAGTAACTCGGCGGCGACGAAGAATTCCCCAGCAAGTCCTGATATTTGGCCATCCGCCCGTCGCTTCTTCGGCGTCGCAATGGCATCACCCTCAGCCACATCCAGAAGCTTAACTTTGCCAATCGATTGGCTCTCGCAACGCCCGGCAACGCCACAGTGGGATGCAATGTTGTTGCAGCCAGATCAGCTTTCGCCACGTTGCTCGAATGGAGCGGTGGTGTCCAGATCAGCATGAGGCGCACCCGTTCCGGATGGATACAGGAGGGCGGCATCCTTGACGCTCCCGTTGGCCTGGCTTTGTGGGTCCACACATAGTCGGCGACCAGGATGGTCTCCTCGACTGACCACCTGGTCCCGGTTGGGCCATTTTCTTCAATCTCCTTTGGGTTGTTGGGATTTCACGAGTCTCATTGCCTGAGCAGCGTCACGATCGGCGGACGGCGGCGATGAATCGCAGCTCAGGTTCGACGGTGGCTAGGTCTTGCACCGATGTGCAACCTAATCAGCGATTGCTGGACGTACGCGGCAACATTTGAGTTAACGTCTCGAGTGATTGAGCTCGCCGCGGCGGTTGAGCAGTACTTGGAGGGGTGGACCCATGGCCCACGATGTCTTCATCAGCTACTCGCATCATGACAAGCCCCGCGCCGACGCCGTCTGCGCCACCTTGGAAGCAAAGGGAATCCGCTGCTGGATCGCGCCACGTGATGTCATCCCGGGACAAGAATGGGGCGAGGCAATCGTCGACGCGATCCGATCGTCGCGCGTAATGGTTCTGGTGTTCAGCAGCCACGCCAACGATTCCCCGCAGATCCGCCGAGAAGTCCAACTCGCAGTTAGCGCGGAAACAGTGCTCATCCCATTTCGCATCGAGGACGTCGCTCCCGCGCGATCCCTGGAGTACTTCCTTGGGGCACCACACTGGCTGGACGCAATGACACCTCCGCTTGAGGCACATCTTGAGAGCCTCGCCGTTGCGGTCACAAGCTTCCTCGCCGTGAACGAACCAACGGCGCAAGAGACGGTCGACGTGCCTTCGTCGACACCGGCCAAGGCCAACGCGGTATCCCCCCCGCCGACACCATCGGACTCCAATGCCGTATCACCATCAGCTGCACCGGCGCACACGGAGGTTGATGCCGCGCGGCCGACTTTTGGCAGGCTGCCGTTAAGCGCTTTTGAGATCTGGGGCGTGGCGGTCGACAGCGCTGGCACCGTTTATGTCAATCGAGAAACGGCATTCGGAGCCCCACGTTGTGTGAGGCTTCCGGTTGGGGCTGCAGAACCCGTCGAGCTGCCGTTCGTAGGCCTCTCGCGACCCAGAGGCGTGGCGGTGGATTCTGCCGGGAACGTTTACGTCGTTGACGAAGCCGCAAAGGCGGTGTTCAAGCTGGAGGACGGCGCGAACGCACAGGACGTACTACCGTTCGATGACCTGGGAAAACCTGCCGACGTAGCGGTGGACACGGGCGGTGCCGTCTATGTCGCCGATAAGGGCTATGGGCAGGTGCTCAAGCTACCGGCAGGAGCCGACACACCGATCAACTTGCCGTTCACCGACCTCAAGAACCCCTCCGGTGTTGCGGTGGACACCGCGGGTCACGTGTATGTCGCCGACACGGGCAACAAGCGGGTGCTCAAGCTCGCCGGGAGTGGAGGCACACCGACAGTACTGCCTTTCTCAAAGCTCAAGAAGCCTTGCGGCGTCGCGGTGGACGACGCGGGCGCCGTGTACGTGGTCGACGCCGGTCTCGGTACTCGCGAAATGTTGAAACTCCCGGCTGCTCGTCGCATGCCCCTGAGGTTTGCGATTGGTGACCCAGGCAGGGCAGTTGCGACCGACAGCAACGGGAACGTCTACGTAGTTGTGGTTTCAGGCCGCAACCACGTGCTAAAACTGCCGGCAGCGTAGTTCACCCCCCGAGTGACGGAGCAGGTGCGAGGGTAGCGGTGTGGGCGCCACCCGGGTGGCTTTAGCGACGCCGTTTCGCTTCGCGTTCAGTGGGTTGACATCGCTGAGCGACACCCCAAAACCGCTGCGCCACAAAATATCCCACGCAGCACGCCATGTAGAGGCGTGCGCGAAAACCATTGCGGACCATGCATCCCACCACAGCAACGGTCAACCCGCATCACAGCAGGCCAGGGCCCATTTTTTAGGTGGGTGAGCGGCGCCCGGGACGGTCTCCGGTGTCATATACCCCGCGATTTTTCGCGGCGAAAACGGACGAGAACGGTTAAATTTCAACGTATTTCGGAGCGAGCAATTCAGTTGGACCACAACATGATTGGAGGCCCACGCATGGGGACGCGACGCACCGCCCGGGACACCGGACGCGGTCAGGGCGAACAAGCCAAGGAGGCATCGGCGCGGTTAGCAACGGTCGTTGACCACCCCACCCGTCGCACCCGGCATTTCCGGACGTTGAAGTCCACGCTGGGCCGCAGCAAGAGGGACGTGGGAGTGGTGTTGCGCCGCAAACTGGCCGCAGAGATTGACGCCGGCAACCCGACGGCGACGGACGAGGGCGACGAGGCCGGATGGGACCCGTCGACTGTGTAGGAAGCTGGCGACGGGGTGCCGCGGCCGGTTGGTCTCGTAACGTGGCCGATGTAGCAACCCAATCAGCGATTGCTGGACGTACGCGGCAAAGTTTGAGTTAACGTCTCGAATGATTGAGATCGCCGCGGCGGTTTGAGCAGCATTTGGAGGGGTGGACCCGTGGCCCACGATGTCTTCATTAGCTACTCGCACCATGACAAGCCGCAGGCTGATGCCGTCTGCGCCACCCTGGAAGCGAAGGGAATCCGCAGTTGGATTGCGCCGCGTGATGTGATCCCGGGTCAAGAGTGGGGCGCTGCCATTGTCCATGCGATTCGGTCTTCGCGCGTTATGGTTTTGGTGTTCAGTAGCCACGCCAATGCCTCGCCGCAGATCAGGCGAGAAGTCGAACGCGCCGTTAACGCGGAAACTGTGCTGATCCCGTTCCGCATCGAGGACGTCCTTCCCACAAGTTCCCTGGAATACTTCCTCGGAACGCCGCACTGGCTGGACGCCGTGACGCCTCCACTGGAGGCTCATCTCGAACGCCTCGCTGCCGCGGTCGCGAGCTTCCTTGCCGTGATTGAACCAGCGGCACAAACGGCGGGCGACGTCCTTTCTGACGAATCCGCTACGCCGATTTCCACTTGCGGAATGCCGGATGAGCATGAGCCGGCGGCTGCCCCGCAGCCACCCCTGACCGACATCATGGAGGACGAACCCCTCCGGACCGAGTCCACCACCAGGACAGTTAAGCCCCCGGAACGGCGTGAGATCCCATCAGCGGGAAGCGAAACAGCCACCGGATCGCGCCCTGGCAAACCGCCGACGAGGCCACCGACCACGCCTATCCGCCGCGTCAAAAGCCTGGCCGCGGCCAGTCCGATTAAGCTGCCAAAGCTGCCTTCATGGCCCGAGGGTGTGGCGGTCGACGTAGAAGCCAACGTTTACATCACCGTGTCGCACCCAAGGGCCCAGGTACTCAAACTATTGGCGGGTGCCGAACAACCCGTGGAATTGCCGTTCACCGGCGTGAGGTTTCCCCGAGGTGTGGCGGTCGATTCCGCGGGCAATGTTTACGTCGTCGACGAACAAGCGGGGAAGGTGCTGGAGCTGGTGGCGGGCGCTAGCACACCGATCGTACTGCCGTTCGACGACCTCGACGGTCCGGAGGGGGTGGCGGTTGATGCCGAGGGAAGCGTCTATGTCGCCGACTCCTGCAATCACAGGGTGCTCAAGCTGGCGGACGGTGCAGACACACCTACAACGTTGCCGTTCCCCGGCCTCGACTGCCCCCGTAGGGTGGCTGTTGATGCCGACGGCACCGTCATAGTGGTTGTCGATGTGAACGACGACGGCAATGCTCGCGCGCTGAAGCTGATGCCGGGCGCCAGCACACCGATCGTGCTGCCGTTCGACGACTTCGCGGCATGGGCCGGGGCAGCCATTGATGCCGAGGGAAGTGTCTACGTCACGGCCGGCGCTGAGATCTGGAAAGTTCCAGCGGGAGAGGACGACTGCGAAGAGCTGCTGCCTCACCGCGGAACGATTTTTGCGATCGGCGCGGATTTCACTGGCACCCTGTATCTCGGTGTGAGTGAGCATGGGCGCACCCAGGCCAGGTCGGTCGTTTCTCTCGGTGACGCCTAAGCAACCGCCGCCTACGGAAGCCGACGATTTCAGGTCTGATCTTCGCGCGGAACGCCTGACCGTTGACCCCGCTGTTCGCCACGATGTCGTGGTCGGCATAGGTGCCGCGCTCGTGTGAACAGCGACGCTTCCTGACCGGCTTAAGTGTCGTTAGCCAAATCGCTGCCAACGACATTGCAGGTGCTACTCGGCGGCAACCGCCTATACAGGCCCTAGGCTGGGACGGTGAATCTTGCGACACGCTAACGCAATTCGCGCAAACTCCCATCCCGCGAATCGGGTCCTAGTCTGCGGCGTCAACCGGCAACTGGGGTTGCGGCCCGTCTAACGTCGCGAGTCCGGCGAACCCCAACTCGTCGAGTGCGCGGATGACTAGGCTGGACGGGATGCCGCGATAGAACGACGGGGCGAAGACCTTGGCCGTCAATGCCTCGATCTCACGTTGGAGGTGGTCAATCCGCTCCTCGGGCGTGGTCGGCGGCGGTTCGTAGCCGGCGGCCTGGGCGCGGGTTGTGGGTGAACTATCCACGACCACTAACCCGATGACTCGGCCATCGTGGGCGACGATCGGTCCGCCGCTGTTGCCGGGTCGCGCGATTGCCGAATAGAGGAACGTCTTTTGCCGGCGGAGGTCGCCCGGGCGGGGGGTTTCAGCGGCCGGGTTGATCACCTCACCGCGTTGCACAGTGATGACCATCCCCGCAAGCATCGGCACGTGCGGGTAACCGAACAGGTAAACGTCGTCGGCCCACGCCGGATCACGGAAGGCCATCCCCGCTAGTCGCGGCATACCAGTGCCCTCCGGCATCCGCGCCTCCAACAGGGCGACGTCTAGCTGATCATGTAAATGCGGCACTACGTCGCAGGTGACTTGCTTGGCGTCCTCGTCGCCGGTCGACGGCGACGCCAAGATCCCTGAGCGGGCGCGGGCCCGCAGTGCGGCGGTATGCGGGCCGCTGGTAATGACTTGTTGATTTCGGTTGCCGCCAGCCGCCACTATGGTGCTGACCACCCTGAGCGGGGTGCCGTCACGGAACTGGGCGCATTTGTCTGACCACACCTGGAGAACCACCATGACCGAGCTCGTCGAGCATATCCGACAGATCCTCGAGCACCACCGCGTCCATGACCGGAGCAACACCGCGGATGTTGGATGTGGCTGTGGCGCAGCATCGTTACCGAATCATTCCGGTCATGTTGCTCAACACATCATCGATCGGTTACACCTGCGCGAGGAGGCGGCCGGCAACAAGATCCGCTATGTGAGTGCATGGTTCGACGCCGAGCTGACGAAATTGGAGGGCGCGGAATAGCTCACCGGTCCGCGTTCCTTAGAGAGCCTCGCGGAACTCGTCGCCGGATCTCCAGCCCGGCATCGCCAGCGCACCCTGACGATAGCGCTTGGCGCACTTGTTGGTTCGGGGGTCCGGTAGTCGATTGCCGCAACGCCGAGCTCTACCGCTGCGGTCTCGCCGTGACCGGTGCTGTCGCGGGGAAGGTCCGAAACAGCGCGTCGCTGAGCTCAGTTGGGCAGGCGGTCGCCGCATCCGGGAACGAGGCCATTCATCGAGGCGACCACACCGTCCAGATCGGACTTCGCCAACCCCCGGCCGGTGGCCTTGCAGGCACGCGACACCCAGGCGTCACCGGTAATGGGCAGCCGCAGCACCGCCTCCGCCGGCTCGCTGGCGATCAGGAGCGTCGCGCCATCGCCGGTTAGGCCCAGACCATTCCACGCTCGTTCCGCCGACATCACCGGAAGCAGTTGCAGCTGCGACCCGTCGCGCAGGGAGTACATCGCGATTGCTCCGTTCTCCTCGGCGAAGAGCGCGTCCCCCGTCGCCACCACGGCTTCGGCGGTGATCGCGGTGCCGAGCCTGCCGACCGTCCGAACGGTGCCGTGCTGCAGGTCGAGTGACAGCAGATCGGTGTCGGCGACCTTGTCGCCGGTGCCGACCGCCCTCAACAACGCCAGCTGCCCGGCGTTGTGGGCCGCGAAATTGAGGAGCTTGCCGTCCACTGTGATGTCTCGGATCGCGCGGAAGCCATCGGTGTCAATGACTTTCACCGCGGTCTTGCCGTCCTGCGGTTTGCCGATCTTGACCGCGTAGCCGCCGCCGGGCGCCAACGCGGTCGCCGGTGAGTCGGCCACCGTATAGCGACCGGCGGCTGGGTCCACCCGGAACAAGGCGCCCCCCGAGATCGCCATGATCGAACCGTCGAACTGCAGGGCTAGTTGGGTGACGTCCTTGCCCCGGGGCAGGTCGAAGGACCGGTCGAACGCATCGAGGTGATCGCCGTGCAGGATCCAGCCGCGGCCCTTGTTCGAATAGACGAAGAGCCGGTCATTGTCGAGCCAGATGGTTGCCGTCGCGGCTTGCAGCGCGGCGGCCGCGGCGCTGTTCGCGTTGTCATAGGAGAAGTGGGTGACATTGAGTCCCGTCGCGGTGTTCACGAACGAGGAACCGAACCCGTCGTTGGTGATCACCACCTTCGTGCCGTCCGGCGAGGGCGCCACATTCGGCGGCCAGCATGCGCTGCAGGACTTTCCGACGTCGGCTGGTGTCACGTGGGCCAGCTGCGTGGTGTGCGACAAGTCCCACAGTGCCGCAGTGGATCCCGAAGCACTGAGGATGATGTTGTCGGACAGGAAGTGCAGCGAGTGCGGCGACTTCCCAGCCCCGCTCATCGCGGTGAAGCCGGTGCCTTGGCCGCGGGGGCGGACGTCGCTGACATAGATGGAGCCGTCGGAAGCCGTCGCCAACCGGGTGCCGTTGAGGTTGAGGGCAAGATCGGACAGTTTGACGTCGGCGGCCTGCCCCACGGTCGGCGAGTCCCCGTACTCGGGCTGCAGCGGGCCGGCGAGGTTCCATACTTCGATATCCGTGCCGCCGTTGGTGTAGGTGAAGCTGTTGCCGTCCGGTGACAGGTTGCCGCCGAACATCCATGTGCCCATCGGGGTCTGCGTCGTCTCCCTGTTCGAGCCGTCGATGGCGGCCCGCATGTACTGGCCGTATTCGTTCATCGACACGACGACGGCATCGTTGGGCAGGTCCACCCAGTGCGTGGTCGACCCGGGCGTGGTGATCGATGTCTGCCGTCCGTCCGACGTGATCTGCAGAACGTCGGGATTCAGGCCGGCGTCCGGCATCGCGACGCGAGTGTGACCCGATGGCGACAAGGCCATCAGTCGCTGTCCGGGCAGCGGGGTCACGTTACCGTCCTGCCACAGCGCGGAATCGGAGGTGACGCGCCCGTCGTCGTGGTTAGTCGAGGTGGCCGCCGCGACCGTCTTACCGTCGTCGGCGACGCCGAGGAACCCGATGGGTCCAGGCAGGTCGAAAAGCTCGGTGCGTTGTCGGGAAGCGCGGTCCAGACGATACACCTTGCCCGACTCCGTGCCTCCGACAATGGTTTTCATGTCTGCGGGTGCCTCGACGAACGTTACCGGCTCACCGAAGTCGAAGAACCCGATCAGTTGCGGAGTGCGGGTGATCGCGGCGTGCAATGCCAGTTCGGTCTGATGCTCGGGACGGGTCTTGTAGGCCGTCGTGGCGAGCAGCATCGCGGACTGCAGGTCGAAATCCGCGAGGTTAACCGCTGTCGCGGCCAGTTGACGCGCTGTCGCGAGGACGGACTGCTGGTAGGCAGCGTCCCGCTGACGAAGGGCCTCGCCGCGTTGGCAGAAGGCCGCGGCCCCGGCGCTGAGCGCCAGGACCAGCAACACGGCGAGCGCCGACACCGCGGCCCTGGTGAGTCTGCGGGTCTTGCGGAGCTGGCGGACGTTTTCGCCGATGAGTGTGTCGCGTTCGACACCGGTGATGGCCGAGGACAGGTCGGCCACCCGTTCCTGGAAGCGTGGATCGGCCTTGCCGAGTGACCCGTCCTCGTCGAACCAGGTGAGGTCGATCCAACGTGGCTCCTCCTGGTAGGCGTGATGCAGCGCCGGCGGGATCGCGGTGGATCCGGGTTTGAATGTGCCCGTGCCCCGATCCCACTCGATGTCACCCCTGGCGCGGACCAGCAGAACGGTCTGCGCGCCCTTGTTGTGCACCCACCAGGCCACCTCGTCGTTGACATAGCGGGAGGCGGCCGCCTCGGGCGTGGCGAGGAGCACGAGCCATCGAGCTTCCCGCAAGCCCTGCTCGATCGTCCCCCACAGCGCGGTATTTGCTGCCATCGACTGGTCATCGCGGAAGACGCGCATCGCGCGCAGCCTGTTCCATGGCTTTGCGAAGCGCTCGAGTCCGCTCTGAAGATCCTGCGCTAACTGGTTGGAACTTGCACGCGCGTAGGAGATGAAGCAATCGAAGCGCTCGGCGGTCGACCTCTCACCTTTACCAGGCATGCGAGCACCTCCTCCGCGCGCGATGACGTGCATGATGTCACGCGCACGGGTTTGCTGCAAGGCTGTTACCACGGGGCTCTGCGCCCGTCTGCCTGCGCTTTTGAGATCAGACAGAGACAGACGTTTGGCGAGGGCCTTTTACCCGTCGAACGGGCTGCCCCACAGCGGTGCCGGCATGCTGCAGGGGTGAACGGTGGCCTTGCCGAGTTTTTCGTGCGTGGCGGCTTCCGCGCGCAGGTCCCGCAGGGTGGTTGCCAGGTCGCTCGCCGGAAAAAACTTGAGGTTGCGAAATCCTCGGCTCGTCGACGTGTTATCGGCCCATCAGGTGCTCTCCCCAGCCGAACACCTCGTAACGCAGCCGGCCCGAACCGTCGGTGTAGTCCAGCTCTGCACCCTCGATGAATTCGGTGGGCTCGAGGCTGAGCCGCAGCGCCTCGGCAGCCGGCTCGTTGTCCGGGTCGGACTGGAGGCGGCCGTGGGGTCGGGGCAACGGGCTGAACATCTCGATCAGTAGGTTGGGATCGCGGCTGGGCAAATCGGCTGTGGTGAAATGTATTCCGAAGGCCGTGGTCGGCCCCTCGGGGGTTGCTCCGTCGATGCGCCGCATCCCGCCGCTGGGGACGTCGTAACCGTGCTGGAACAGACCCGATGCCATCTCGGCCAGGTAGTCGGTGCACATCATCTCGGCCAGCAGCAGATCGGCGCCGTCTAATGCCTTGATAAAGGAGCTGACGTGCGGTTCCACCTGATGTGTCGCCAGTCGCTGAAGGATCCGCTGCCGTGCTGGTGGGGCTGCAGGTGCCGGTAGACACCCATGCCGAACACGGCCGCCGGGATTTTTCCGTCGAGAACGTCTGCGAAATCGGCGATTTCGCCGACTCGAGATTCCACCGTGCCGCCGGTGCGGCTCGCGAACTGCTCGGCCAGCCCGAGCGTCTTGGGGTGGCAATCGACGGCAATGACCGGGATCCGAAGAGCCGCAGACAAAATGGCAGCGGCCGCGCCTGCCCCCGCACCGATCTCGACGAGGAACGGGTCGGGATGCGTGCTGCGGGCGAGCGCGTCTCGCAGCCGGGGAAGCATCCACTCGCACTCGGCAGCGAGCGGCCAGGACCGCCAACCCACGGAGAAATGCAAGGCATGCTCGAACGAAGCGTAGGTAAAGTCGTAGACGCTGTCGTACTCGCCGGCCTCCAGCTCGAACCATCGGCTCACAGTCTCGTCGCCCAGCTGCGTTGCGACCTGTCGCCCCCAATCGGGGAAGCTCAGCCTGGAATCGACCAGATTCAGCGTTCTCAGTGCCCGCCGACAGCGCTTCAGGTCGGCATTCGACCCGGCACCCGGCTGCTCTCTTGCTCGGCTCTTTTTGCTCACGCGGTGAAGATAGCCAACGACTACGACAGCGGCTCCGCGGGGCTGTTCGTGCCGCATCGACCACGCGAAGCTTGTCGTGGCATGGTCGATATCCCCGAAACAACCGAGGCGCGCCCGCTCCTGTCGGAGCGATCGTCTATAAGTACCTGGGTTGCTTCGGGCTGATTGCGGTCTAGTAGCGTCGAGAACGCTGGCAGGGTTGGAGTAACGCCGGTATCTATCGTGGTAACCGAGGCGAACGGGGGCTGGGCTGACAATGAATGTAGATGCATGGCAAGAGGATCCCGTCGACCAGCTGCCCGCTGTGATCGAGCCGGGATCAATCAAGTTCACCCTGTGGACGGCTGCGCTTGGCGGCGACCCGGTCGCACACGACGTCTCCTTCAAATGGGACGGGCAGCACACCGCGGAGTGGTTCCAGGACATCAGCACTGTGAACGACGATCTCTCACCCGCGTCGAGCTCGCCAGTGTGGGGCATCGCTAGCTGGCCGGCCGGGGACGACGTGCTGCTGACTTACAGCTGGAGCGACTTGGGTATGCAGGGCTATGACCGGCTGCCCGGCGCCGCCCCAACATCCGATGACCCACAGGGAACGAAAGATCCGCGGCAATGGATCCGCTTCGGCGAAGCGCTGCTCGGCTTCGTTCTGCTGGACCTGGGTGCGGGCCGGGACACGCCCGAGGAATGCTCAGCGGAGTATTAC
>Ga0335073_10012113_pt1 | contig 12110 bp, 11 predicted proteins | sample Lox_Sample_22_FD_207093 | JGI IMG/M metagenome (GOLD analysis project Ga0335073, IMG submission 207093) | Soil microbial communities from Loxahatchee National Wildlife Refuge, Florida, United States - Lox_Sample_2.2 | ecosystem: Environmental > Terrestrial > Soil > Wetlands | place: USA... | reverse complement strand
GCCTGCGGTGCTCAGCGCCCGTGTGGTCAGCCATGACGAGCTGCTCGGCACGCTGCCCGCAGACACCGCCATGGTCACCCGGGCAGAGCGGGCCGCCGCGATGTGGGAGAGGTTCCGCGGCATTCGTCGTCGCTACATCCTTTAAGCGTCCTCTAGTGGTCCTTTAGGCGTCCTCTAGTGTCGGTAGTCATGCCCGACATTTCCGACGACGAACTGGTTGGCCTGTCCGAGTTCGCGCTGCTGCCGGAGAACGCCGAGCAGGCCGGTCTCGAGGGCCCGCTGCCGGACGTGCAGCGGATCGATGCGGGTTCGGTCAGCGCGCTGCAGTGGGGCGACTCCGCACCGCGGATCGTGTTCCTGCACGGCGGCGGGCAGAACGCGCACACCTGGGACACCGTGATCGTCGGTTTGGGGCAACCGGCGTTGGCGGTGGACCTGCCCGGCCACGGGCATTCAGGGTGGCGCGAGGACGGCGACTACTCACCACAGCACAACGCCGCCGCCGTGGCCCCGGTGCTGAATGACCTTGCCCCGCAGGCCGATCTGGTGGTCGGCATGTCGCTGGGCGGACTGACCGCGATCGGGATCGGCGCGATCGCGCCGCACCTGGTGCGCGAACTCGTCCTCGTCGACGTCACCCCGTCAGCGCTGCGCAGGCATTCCGAGATGACCAAAGAACAGCTGGGGACGGTGGCGCTGGTGCAGGGCGACCGGGAATTCCCCAGCTTTGCGGCCATGCTGGAGTTGACCACCGCGGCCGCACCGCATCGCGACCCTAAGTCGTTGCGCCGCGGCGTTTTTCACAATTCCCGCCGGCTCGCCAACGGCAGCTGGACGTGGCGCTACGACACCATCCGTGAGATCCCCGACTTCGACAGCCTGTGGGGCGACGTCGACGGGTTGTCGGCGCCCATCACGCTGGTGCGCGGCGGGAACTCGGGCTTCGTCAGCGACGAGGACGCGACCGAACTCGGCCAACGCGCGCAGACGTTCCGCGGGGTGCACGTCGTCGAAAACTCGGGGCATTCGGTGCAAAGCGACCAACCCCGCGCACTGATCGACATCCTGCGCGGAGTGCTCGACGGCGCGTGACATCCAGGGCCTACGTTGGGGAGATGAGTCCTCGCATCGGCGTACAACTGCAGCCGCAACATGCCCCGCACTACCAAAACATCCGCGACGCGGTCCGCCGCTGCGAGGACATCGGCGTCGACGTCGCGTTCAACTGGGACCACTTCTTTCCGCTGTACGGCGACCCGGACGGCGCCCACTTCGAATGCTGGACGATGCTCGCCGCCTGGGCCGAGCAGACATCCCGCATCGAGATCGGTGCCCTGGTCAGCTGTAACTCCTACCGCAATCCCGAGCTGCTCGCCGACATGGCCCGCACCGTCGACCACATCGCCGACGGGCGGCTGGTCTTGGGTATCGGCTCGGGCTGGAAACGCAAGGACTACCAACAGTACGGCTACGAGTTCGGCACCGCCGGTAGCCGTTTGGATGACCTCGCCGCTGCCCTGCCGCGGATCACGTCGCGGCTCGGCAAACTGAATCCGGCACCCACCCGCGACATTCCGATACTGATTGGCGGCGGCGGCGAGAAGAAGACCTTGCGCCTGGTCGCCGAGCATGCCGACATCTGGCACAGCTTCACCGACGCCGCCGCCTATCCCGCGAAGTCCGCGGTGCTGGCCGACCACTGCACCGCCGTCGGGCGTGATCCCGCCGACATCGAACGGTCGGCCGCGGTGGGCGGCGAAACCGGCGCCGCGGATGCCGGCCGGTTGATCGCTGAGGCGGAGGCGCTGACCGACCTCGGTGTCGGCCTGCTGACCATCGGCGCCTCCGGCCCGGACTACGACCTGACCGGCGCCGAGACGTTGTGCCGCTGGCGTGATCGCCGTTAAGCCCAAGCCGCTGCCCTCGGCATGAGAAACTTTCCCGCGGATTCGTGGGGCACGGATTCGTGGGGCGGTCGAAAGGCCTGAGAACACACATGCCGAAGACATACGGGGCCAAAGAGAAGGACCAGGTCGTTGCCTTCATTCTCAACCAGGTACTGACGGGCAAGCTGCGCACCGGCGATCGGGTCGACCGCAACGAGATTGCGCGGGAACTGGGCATCAGCCGCGTCCCCATCCAGGAAGCCATCGTCCAGCTGGAACATGACGGGTTGCTGTCCACTCGATACCACCGGGGTGCATTCGTCTCGCGGTTTGACGCGGACACCATCTCCGAGCACTACGAGTTGCACGGCGTGCTCAACGGCATCGCGTCGACACGTGCCGCTAACAACCCGACCCCGCGGATCCTGGGTCAGCTCGAAGCCGTCATGCGCGCGTTGCGCGCCGCGAAGGAACCGCGCGCGTTCCAGCGGGCCACGCGCGACTATCGGCGCGCGATCAACGACGAGTACGCGGGGCCGAGGCTGGAGGCGGCTATCCGCGCCTCGCAAGGCCTTATCCCGCGCGCCTTCCTGCTGAGCTATCCGAGCATCGTCGCCGAGATGCTGCCGTTCTACGAGGACGAGACCGCAGCCATCCGGCATCGCGACCCCGACCGCGCCCGAGCCGCCTGCAGCGGCTGCGCCGAGCTGATGGCGGACATCATGGTGACCGAGCTGATTCGACGCGGCGTACTCACCCCGGCGGAGCAACGCACTGCCGTGTTCTGACCCTGGCGGTACGTTGCGGGGTATGCGCCTCAACGCCGCAAAGCTGTTCGCGCTGCTCGCCACAATCCTGCTGATCGGCAGCCTGGCTAGTCTCTCACTGGCTCCCCCGCTTGCCGCCGACAACAAATGCAAGCCGGTCGGTGAGGACGGCGCGATGGCCCTGCCAAAGAAGCTGTCCTCCTCTAACGGGCCCCAGGAAGACAAGTACACGACCGCCGACGTCGAGCCGTTGAGTTCGGTGAATGTCGACGCGCTCGGTCTGCGTACGCCCCGAACGCTGACCGTCGGCACCCAGCCGGGCGGTCCGCCGTCCAGCTGCATGGTCGGGGAGCGCTACTCCGGTTACGACAACGAACTGTTGCGGGCGATCGCCGCGAAGCTGGGCTTACGTGTCGTGTTCGCCGGCACCGAATTCTCCGCGCTGCTGGCCCAGGTCGCGACGCACCGCTTCGACGTCGGCTCGTCGTCGATCATGGCCACCGAAGCACGCCGTCGCACAGTCGGATTCACCAACGGCTACGACTTCGGCTACTTTTCGCTGATCGTGCCGTCCGGTTCGACGATCAACAGCTTCGACGATCTACACCCCGGCCAGCGGATCGGCGTCGTGCAGGGCACTGTCGAAGAGGCCTACGTCGTCAACACCCTGCATATCGAGCCGGTCAAGTTTCCCGATTTCACCACCCTGTACACCAGCGTCAAGACCCACCAGGTCGACGCGTGGGTGGCGCCGGCGATGGAGGCGTCCAAGGTGGTCCGGCCCGGTGACACCGCCTTCGTCGTCGCCTACACGTTCGGCGGGGGCAACTTCATCGCCTACTGCGTGGCGAAAGACAACCAGCCGCTGCTCGCGGCGCTGAACGCCGGGCTGGACGCCGTCATCGCCGACGGCACCTGGGCGCAGCTATACACCGACTGGGTGCCGCGGCCGCTGCCGCCCGGCTGGAAACCGGGATCGAAGGCGGCGCCGATGCCGCACCTGCCGGACTTCGCGGCGATCGCCGAGCGTCATCATCGTGCGCCAGACGAGCCCCCGCCGCCGAAATCCACGCTGGCCCAGCTGCGGGACTCGTTTTTCGACTGGCAGCTCTATAAACAGGCCATCCCCGCCATGGTGACGACGGGGCTGCCCAACACGCTGATCCTGACCGTCAGCTCCGGTGTCATCGGGCTGGTATTCGGGATTGCGCTGGCGGTCGCCGGTGTCGCGCGGGCCTGGTGGCTGCGCTGGCCGGCGCGTATCTACACCGACATTTTCCGCGGCCTGCCCGAAGTGGTGATCATCTTGCTGATCGGGCTGGGAATCGGGCCCCTCGTGGGCGGTTTGACCAACCACAATCCCTATCCGCTCGGCATCGCCGCGCTGGGTCTGACGGCCGCCGCGTACGTCGGTGAGATTGTCCGGTCGGGCATCCAAAGCGTCGAACCCGGTCAGCTGGAAGCCTCCCGAGCGCTCGGGCTGAGCTATAACTCCTCGATGGGCCTAGTGGTGATGCCGCAGGGCATCCGCCGGGTGCTGCCCGCACTGGTCAACCAGTTCATCGCACTGCTCAAGGCGTCTGCGCTGGTGTATTTCCTCGGGCTGATCGCCGGTCAACGTGAACTGTTCCAGGTCGGCCGGGACCTCAACGCGCAGACCGGCAGCCTGTCACCGCTGGTGGCGGCTGGAGCGTTCTATCTGATGCTGACCATCCCGTTGACGCATCTGGTCAACTTCGTCGACAATCGGCTTCGTTACGGCCGGTCCACGGGCCCGCAGGATCCGATGGACCGGATCTTGTCCACCACCGGTCAGGAGATGCCTTGACCAAAAGCGTCGCGCAGCCGCCGGCAGTGGCTTTGGCGGCTAAGCCGCAATCAGTATCGTTGGCGGGCAAGGGGATTGAACTGTCCTTCGGTCGAAATAAGGTGTTGCGCGGAGTCGACATCGAGGCGCCCGCCGGAAAAACGGTCGCGGTGATCGGCCCGTCGGGTTCCGGCAAGTCAACACTGTTGCGCACATTGAACCGATTGCATGAGCCCGACAGCGGCGACGTGCTGCTCGACGGGCGGTCGGTCTTGAACGACGATCCCAATAAGTTTCGTCAGCGGATTGGCATGGTATTTCAGCATTTCAACCTTTTCCCGCACCGCAGCGTGCTGGACAACATGACGCTGGCGCCGCGCAGACTCAAGCGTCTGTCCGCCGACGAGGCCCGCGAGCTGGCGCTGGCCCAGCTGGACCGAGTCGGCATGAAACACAAGTGCGATAGCCGTCCTGGCGCCTTGTCGGGCGGGCAGCAGCAAAGGGTCGCGATCGCGCGGGCGCTGGCGATGGCACCGCAGGTAATGCTTTTCGACGAAGCGACCTCAGCGCTGGATCCCGAACTGGTCAAGGGCATTTTGGCGTTGATCGCGGACCTAGGCTCCGAGGGTATGACAATGCTGGTGGTCACTCACGAAATGCGTTTTGCGAGGTCCACATCCGACACGGTCGTCTTCATGGACCACGGTCAGGTGGTGGAAACCGGACCGCCGGAGCAGATATTCGAGGCCGCGGAAACCGAGCGCCTGCAGCGCTTCCTGTCGCAAGTACTTTGACGGCAAAACCAGTTTTCGGGTGTGTGAACCGCAGACAGGTTAGACTGGCGAACTATGGCGGAACGCGAAGCCACGGTGCCGGAGCTCACCGAGTTGGCTGAGGGGCTGCACCGCACGCTGGCAAAGCTGTTTTCCATCCTGCGCCGCGGCGATCACAGTGCCGGCGCCGCAACGGCCGGCGAGCTAACGCTGGCCCAGCTGTCCATTCTGGTCACCTTGCTCGACCGCGGTCCGATCCGGATGACCGACCTCGCCGCCCACGAACGCGTCCGGACGCCCACCACGACGGTGGCGATCCGCAGGCTGGAGAAGATCGGCCTGGTGAAGCGCTCGCGTGACCCGTCTGACCTGCGCGCCGTGCTGGTCGACATCACCCCGCGCGGGCTGGCCGTGCACCGCGAATCGCTGGCCAACCGGATCGGCGCCTTGGCCGCGCTACTCAGCCATCTCAGCGAGTCCGATGTGGAAACCCTGACCAAGGCACTAGCGCCGCTGGAGCGGCTGGCCGCCAGTGAGCCGGTAGCCACCCCGGCCGCCGAGGCCGCCGGCGAATAGGCCTCGCAATCCGGGCTTGACCAGCCTCAACATGTGCCGCTATGCCGACTGCGCTCATCACCGGCGCTAGCCGCGGAATCGGCGCCGCCATCGCCGTCGCCCTGGCCCCCACACACACCCTGCTGTTGGCCGGACGGCCCTCGCCCGCGCTGCAGGCCATCGCGGAGCGGCTGGGCGCCGCGACGGTGCCACTCGACCTGACCGACACCGATGCGATCCCCAGCGCAACCAATGCGATCGGCGAGCTCGATGTCCTGGTGCACAACGCCGGGATTTTCCTCCCGGGCCCGGTCGCCGAATCCACGGTCGATGAGTGGCGTAAGACTTTCGAAGTCAATGTTGTTGGTGCAGTGGCTATTACGCTCGCGCTCCTGCCAGCGCTACGGCGCGCGGCGGGCCAGGTAGTGTTCATCAATTCCGGGAGCGGGCGCAACCCTTCGGCCGCAAACGCCTCGTACTCGGCTAGCAAGTTCGCGCTGCGCGCGTTCGCCGACTCCCTGCGCGAAAGTGAGCCGACGCTGCGCGTCACCACGATCTACCCCGGCCCCACCGACACCGACATGCAACGTGATTTCGTGGCCGCGGCGGGCGGCGAATACGACCCCAGCCGGTACCTGCGGCCAGCCACCGTTGCCGAGGCGGTAGCGCGAGCGGTGGCCACCCCGCCCGACGGTCACCTGCACGAAGTGGTGCTTCGCCCCGCCGCTAGACGACCAAATTGACCAGTCGGCCGGCGACCACAATCACCTTCTTCGGTGTGGCGCCGGCCAGGAACGTCTGCACCTTCTCGTCGGCCAGCGCCGCGGCTTCAACCGCATCGGCGTCGGCCGTGGCCGACACGGTGATACGGCCGCGCACTTTCCCGTTCACTTGCACCGGGTACTCGACTGTGTCCTCGACCAGATAGTCGGGGTCGGCCACCGGGAACGGCCCGTGAGCAAGCGACATCGGGTGGCCCAGCCGCTGCCACAGCTCCTCGGCCAGGTGCGGCGCCAACGGCGCCAGCATGAGCACCAACGGCTCGACCGCTGCACGTGGCACCGAGTCGCGGTATTGCTTGGTGAGATGGTTGGTGTATTCGATCAGTTTGGCCACCGCGGTGTTATTGCGCAGTGCCGCATAGTCTTCGGAGACACCGGCGATGGTGCGGTGCAGCAGCCGCAGCGTGTCTTCATCGAGCTCCGCGCTGTCGGCCACCTGGATTTCGCCGGTCTGCTCGTCGACCACCAGCCGCCAGACTCGCTGCAGGAAGCGGTGCGCGCCGACAACGTCCTTGGTGGCCCACGGGCGTGACGCCTCCAGCGGGCCCATCGACATCTCGTACACCCGCAGTGTGTCGGCGCCGTAGTCGTCGCACATTTCGTCGGGCGAAATCGAATTCTTCAAGCTCTTACCGATCTTGCCGAACTCCTGAAAGACCTCGATCTCCCCGTCGGGGTCCGGGTAGAAGAATTTCCCGTCGCGTTCGACGACGTCGGCGGCCGTCACGTAGCTGCCGCGGGCATCGGTGTAGGCGAAGGCTTGGATGTAGCCCTGGTTGATCAGCCGTCGGTACGGCTCGCGAGAGCTGACGTGACCCAGGTCGTAGAGCACCTTGTGCCAGAACCGGGCATACAGCAGGTGCAGCACCGCGTGCTCGGCACCGCCGACATACAGGTCGACACCGCCCGGATCGTCGGGGCCGTGCTCGGCTGGCCGCGGGCCCATCCAGTAGGCCTCATTCTCCTTGGCGCAGAACCGTTCTGAGTTGTGCGGGTCGATGTAACGCAGCTCGTACCAGGAGCTGCCCGCCCACTGCGGCATCACATTGGTGTCGCGGGTGTAGGGCCGCAGCCCGTCGCCGAGGTCCAGCTCGACGTGCACCCAGTCGGTCGCCTTGGCCAGCGGCGGCTCGGGAACGCTCTCGGCATCGTCGGGGTCGAACATCACCGGCGAGTAATCCGGGATATCGGGCAGCTCGACCGGCAACGCGGCCTCGCTCAGCGCGTGCGCACGACCGTCGCTGTCGTAGACGATCGGGAAGGGTTCACCCCAGTAGCGTTGCCGCGCGAAAAGCCAGTCCCGCAGCTTGTATTCGATGCGCGCCCAGCCACGACCGTCGGATTCCAGGCGCGCGGTGATGGCATTCTTGGCGGTCGCGACGTCCATCCCGTTCAGGTAACCAGAGTTGACCAACGCGCCGTCGCCAGAATAGGCGGCCTTCGAAATATCGCCGCCGGCAATGACTTCGACGATCGGCAACCCGAACTCGTGGGCAAACTCCCAGTCGCGCTGGTCGTGTCCCGGCACCGCCATGATCGCCCCGGTGCCGTATCCGGCCAGCACGTAGTCGGCGATGAAGATCGGTACCTGCCGGCCGTTGGTCGGATTGGTCGCATAACTGCCCAGGAACACACCGGTCTTGGTTTTGTTCTCCTGGCGCTCCAGGTCGGACTTCGCGGCGATGGCCTTGCGGTAGGCGGCAACGGCCTCCGCCGGGGTGGCGCCGTCGAAGGTCCAGCGCGGGTCCACATCGTCCGGCCACGACGTGGCCGCCAGCCGGTCGACCAGGTCATGTTCGGGGGCCAACACCAGATAGGTGGCACCGAACAGAGTGTCCGGCCGGGTGGTGAACACCTCGAGGTCGACCGTCTCCCCGTCGCCAGTGGGGGCGGAGAACAGGACCGCGGCGCCGGTGGAGCGGCCGATCCAGTTGCGCTGCATGGTTTTGACCTTCTCCGGCCAGTCCAGTACGTCGAGGTCGTCCAGCAGCCGGTCGGAGTAGGCGGTGATCCGCATCATCCACTGCCGCAGCCGCTTACGGAACACCGGGAAATTTCCCCGGTCGCTGCGGCCGTCGGCGGTGACCTCCTCGTTGGCCAGCACAGTGCCCAGGCCCGGACACCAGTTCACCATCGAATCGGCCCGGTAGACCAGGCGGTGCGCGTCGATCACATCGGCGCGTTCGCCTGCCGACAGCGTCGCCCATTCTCGGCCGTCGTCCAATTGCCGTGCACCGGAATCGAATGCGGCGACCAACTCGTTGATCGGACGGGCTTTGTTGGCGCCGGGGTCGAACCACGCGTTGTAGATCTGCAGAAAGATCCACTGCGTCCACTTGTAGAACTCGGCGTCGGTGGTGGAGAAGCTTCGCCGGTTGTCGTGACCGAAGCCCAGCCGGCCCAATTGGCGCCGGAAGTTGACGATGTTGGCCTCGGTCCGGATTCGCGGATGGGTGCCGGTCTGCACCGCGTATTGCTCGGCGGGCAGGCCAAAAGCGTCGAAGCCCAACGCGTGCAACACATTACGGCCGATCATCCGGTAGTAACGGGCGTAGACGTCAGTGGCGATGTAGCCCAGCGGGTGGCCGACATGCAGGCCCTCTCCTGAGGGATACGGGAACATGTCCTGAACGAACATCTTGTCGTCCGGGACAGCGCCGTGGGTCGGTGCCAGCGACCCGACCGGGTTGGGCACGTTGAAAGTTTCCAGCCGGTTCCAGGTGTCCTGCCAGGTCCGTTCGATGCGGCCGGCCAGCTCTGCGGTGTATCGATACCGCGGAGCATCGGCTGCGGAGTCAGCAGCCGGAGCAGGCGAGCCGCCGCCAGGAGCGGGGCCCGTCGCGGCCGTTGGAGAGTCGGTCACGTCCAACAGGTTATAAGGGCGGCGGTGAGGGGGCCGTCGGCCACACGTTTGTCTCGGTTGCATTGCGGACCGGTCAGGGTTTATCCCAGGTCTATTCCAACCCTATTGAGGTCCTGGTAGCTGCGGTGAGCCCGCGGTTACAGTCCGACTCATGCTTTGCCGGTGAGCGATTTGGGAAGGACCGACTCTCATGATGCAGATTGCCCGTAGCTGGCGGGTTACGGTCGCAGCTCTAGCCGTTGGCGTCGTGGGTGTGCTGGGTCTTGCCTGCCCCACCGCCTCGGCCGACCCGGTACTCCCGCCCCGGCCCAACCCCGCCCCGGTCCCCGTCCCGGCCGTGTTGCCACAAGCCGTCGCGGCCATGCCCGGTGCCGTCGGCAACCCCATTCCGGGCACGGCGGCGGCCGTGCCCGCGGTGCCCGCTCCCGCCTCGTCGGCGCTCGTCCCCGCAGCGGCCCCGCCGGCTGTGCCACCGGCTCCGACGCTCGTTCCGGCCCAATCCGGGACGCTGCGTGACTACTTCGCCAGCAAGCACATCCAGATGGAGCCGCAAAAGGCGGAGAACTTCAAGGCGCTCGACTTCTCTTTGCCGATGCCGCCCGGCTGGACGCAGGTGCCCGATCCCAATGTTCCCGACGCGTTTCTGGTGACCGCCAACCGGCACAGCCCGAGCTTCTACACCTCCAACACCCAGTTGGTGGTGTACCGGCTGGTCGGCGATTTCGATCCCAAGGAGGCCATCACCCACGGCTTTATCGACAGCGCACAACTGCCCGCCTGGCGAAGCACCAACGCTTCGCTGACTGATTTCTACGGTTCCCCGTCGTCGATCATCGAGGGCACCTACCGCGAAAACGACATGACCCTCAACACCTCGCGCCGTCACGTCATCGTCACCTCCGGGCCGGACAAGTACCTGGTCTCGCTCGCGGTCACGACCGACGCCGCCACGGCAGTCGCCGAAGCGCCGGCCACCGACGCGATCGTCAACGGGTTCCGCGTCGGCCCGCCCGGGTCCATTCCACCGCCCGCCCCGCCGCAGGCGCCCGCGGCGCCCGCGCCGGCCGCAGCACCCCAGCCGGCGGCTCCTCCCGCAGCGGCGCTCTCGCACTAGTAACCGGGCGCTGCGGCGCCTTGGGCCGCCTCGTATTGTGGCCCCATGCTCATCGCCGGAGTGCTAAGTGTGTGCGCGGCAGTTGTGATGGCCGCGCGTGCATTGTGGTCGCTGTCGCGGTCGGTTGCGCCTGACAGCACCCAGGCGGTGATGCGCACGGTAGCGCCGCCGCAACTGGCAGCGGCGGTCATGCTGGCAGCCGGCGGGGCGGTGGCGATTGCCGCGCCGCGCGACGCCGCGCTGCCCGTCGTCGCGGTGTGCGTCGGGGTGTGCATCGTCGGCGCCGTCGGCACCGTGGCCGTCGGTTCTTGGCAGAGCGCGCGGTACGCGCTGCGCCGCGAAGCGGCCGCGGCCGAATGCGGTGGCGCGTGCGCGACCTGCATCCTGGGTTGCCGTTGAGCACTGCCGATAGACACCGTCCTGCTGGCCATGGCCGCGACGGTGGCCCTTGACGTCAGGCCTGCCGATGGCGCTGGTGTTCTTCTCGCCGGCCACCGTCGGAGCTCTCGGTGATCGCCAGCCGGCTGTCCCGCGATCCGGCGCCGGCTTAGTTGCGGCTGATGTCGATCGGATGGGTGGCCAGCAGCGACATCGGTAGCGGCTGGCGCCGCAGCACCCGCCCCCACAGATCCACGCGTGGCTGCACCAAAACGTCAGATGGCAACGCCGACAGCACAATCCAGTCGTCGCGCTCGATCTCACCCTCGAGCTGGCCGATCGTCCAGCCGGAGTACCCGGCGAAGATCCGCACCCCCTCGACCAGCGGGGCGATCGAGTTGGGGTCGGCGTCCAGATCGACCATGACCATCCGGCCGGCCACGTGCCGCATCCCGGGCACGCTGTCCGGCTCGGCGCCAACCCGAAGCACCGACAGGCACAGCGCCGCGTCACGCTTCACCGGCCCCCCGATGAACATCGTCTTCGGTTTCGCGGACAGCTTGGCCCACTGCGGCAACACGTTGTAGACCGCGGTTTCGCTGGGCCGGTTGAGCACCACGCCCAGGGTGCCGCCGTCGTTGTGCTCGACGATGTAAATCACGCTGCGGCGGAACGTCGGCTCGAGCAGATCCGTGTTAGCCAGAAGCAAAGTGCCCGCTCGCACACGATGCGCGGCGGGGGCAATGAAGTCCTCCGGGTCCTCGGGCTGCGCCACCGCTCCATCATGGCATCCAGGTGGGGCCGGTGTCGTGAACAAGCAGCGCGCTCCGCGATATTTGTACTGTTGTTAACAGGGCCCTGCGCCCCGGAAGTAGGTTCCGTGACTGACACGCGCACACCTGTCGCTGTCTGGCGCACGGTGCGCAACTTGCCCGACTTCTGGCGGCTGCTGGAACTGCGAACCGCAAGCCAGTTCGGCGATGGCCTTTTCCAGGCCGGTCTGGCCGGGGCGCTGCTGTTCAATCCCGAGCGGGCCGCGCGGCCGATGGCGATCGCAGCTGCCTTCGCGGTGCTGTTCTTGCCCTACTCGTTGCTGGGTCCGTTCGCCGGCGCGTTGATGGACCGCTGGGACCGTCGACTGGTGCTGGTCGGCGCCAACCTGGGCCGGCTGGTGTCAGTGGCCCT
>Ga0335073_10012112_pt1 | contig 12111 bp, 7 predicted proteins | sample Lox_Sample_22_FD_207093 | JGI IMG/M metagenome (GOLD analysis project Ga0335073, IMG submission 207093) | Soil microbial communities from Loxahatchee National Wildlife Refuge, Florida, United States - Lox_Sample_2.2 | ecosystem: Environmental > Terrestrial > Soil > Wetlands | place: USA: Florida... | reverse complement strand
CGCCGACGCCCTGCAGCGCCCGGTCCGTGCTCATCCCCCGCCCCCCAAAGCGGCTTCACTCCCCCGCGGCCCTCCGGCCGCCCCCCGGCCGTCGAGAACCATCAGCACTAACCGTAACCGCTGGCCGCCGTCCGGTGATGACAGGACTGCCGGACCGGGCCGGCGTGGCGCGTCAGCCCGGCTCGGCGAGGCGCGTCAGCCCGGCTCGGCGAGGCCGGCGATCTGCCCGGCCAGGAAGGCGCGCTCGGCCTCGTTCGCCGCCAGGTCCAGCGCCTGCCGGTAGGCGGCGGCCGCCTCGCCGGCGCGGCTCTCCCTTCAATCTCAAGAGCGGGTTCCGTACACCCCTATGTCGCACGGTCCGGCCGGATTCGACGCACGCAGCAAAAATAGGCGACCGCTCAACCGGATCCGGCCCCGGACGTCGTAAAATACTTCCAGCTTCACCGGCTTTCATGTAACTAAGTTTTCAGTCAGTCGCGACGACGCCCCGGAGGACACGCTCAACCGTGATGGAACGGGGATCCGAGCTAGCGGGCAGCGAGGACGGGGCCGTCGGCCGGCTCGTCGCCTCGCCGACCGAGCTGCGCAACGACAGGACGCTCGACATCGACGCGCTGCCCACGCTGACGATGCTGGAGCGCATCAACGATGAGGACGCCATGGTCGCCGCGGCCGTCCGGCGCGCCCTGCCGGACCTGGCGCTGGTGGTCGAGGCGGCCGACCGGGCGCTGCGCGCGGGCGGCCGGGTGCACTACTTCGGCGCCGGCACGTCCGGACGGCTGGCGGTGCTCGACGCCGCCGAGCTCGGGCCGACGTTCGACCTTCCGGCCGGCCTGCTGGTCGCGCACATCGCCGGCGGGCAGGCGGCGCTCACTCAGCCGGTGGAGAGCGCCGAGGACGACGACGCCAGCGGGGCCAGGGACGCGGCGCAGGTCACGGCGGCCGACGTTGTCATCGGCGTGAGCGCGTCGGGATCGGCCGCCTACGTGGCGGGGGCCCTCGCCCGGGCCCGGCAGGCCGGCGCGTTCACCGCGTTGATCACGGCCAACCCGCAGCCGCCGGTCGCGAGCGTGGCCAGCGTCGTCGTGTGCGCCGACACCGGGCCCGAGGCGATCACCGGCTCGACCAGGCTTAAGGCCGGAACCGCCGAGAAGATGCTGCTCAACTCGTTCTCCACGGCCCTCATGGTGCGCGATGGGCGGACCTATTCGAACCTGATGGTGCGCCTCATCCCGGTGAACGCCAAGCTCCGCGCGCGCCAGGTCCGCCTGCTCCGCCAGGCCTCGGGCGCCGCGGAGGCCGACTGCGCCGCCGCCCTGTCCGCGGCCGGAGGAGACGTCCGGGTGGCGCTCGTCGCGCTGCTGTCCGGCGCCGACGCCGCGACATCACGCCTGGCGCTGGCCAAGGCGGACGGGATGGTGCGCGCCGCCATCGACCTGGCCCAGGAACTTTTTCCGAACGCCCTGCCCCCACGCCAGCCGGGTCCTCGAGAGGTCAGGCCGCCGGGCTGACGCCGCGCGTGGCCGCCTGCCGCGCCAGCCGCACCGCGCCGGCCACGGGCTCATCATCCAGCACGGTCACCGTGCTTCCCGGCAGCGTCAGCACCACCTTGTCGCAGGCGGCGCGGCGGAAGGCCGCGTTGCCGAGCAGGCCGCCGGCCAGCACCACGGGCAGGTCCAGCGGCGGATCCAGCTTGCTGACCGCCTCCCAGGCCAGGTCGGCCACGGCCTGCCCCGCGCGCGCGGCGATGACGGCCGCGGCCGGATCCGGGCTGTCCAGGACCAGCGTCGCGAGCCGGGCCCAGGTGCTCGGGAAGTGCGGCTGCTCGTAATAGCGGCGGTGCAGCGTGGCCAGGTCACCCGAGCCCGTGGCCGAGATCAATTCGGCGCCCAGGCCGCCGACCGGACGGGCCTGATCGCGGCGGGCCAGCAGCACGCGCAGCGCCTCCCGGACGATCCAGTAGCCGCCGCCCCCGTCGCCGAGCAGGTATCCCCACCCGCCGACCTGGACCGTCCGGTCGCCGAAGCTGCCCACCGCGACCGAGCCGGTGCCGCAGATCACCGCGACGCCCGTGTCCAGTCCCGCGGCCGGCAGGACGAGCATGACGTCGCTCACGATCACGAGCGCGCCGGACCGGGTGAGCGGCGTCAGCTGGTCGCGCAGGAACTCCGCCGCGCCGGTGACGCTCAGCCCGGCCGACCCGACGCAGATCGCGTCGAGCGGCCTGGCCCGGTCGATGCCCACGTCGGCGAGCAGCGCGGTCAGCGCCTCCCTGGCACCCTCCGGGCCGGCCGCGGGCACGCTGGCGCTGCGCCCCCGGGCCTGCGCCGCGATCCGCCCGCCCGCCCACAGGCGGGCCCGGCTCCCGGTTCCGCCGATGTCGATGCCGAGCAGCCGTGGTTCCAGGTCCGCCGTCACGGTGCGGCGTCAGCCCGTCGGCGAGCCGGAGCACCCGTAGACGGGCGCGGCGGCGGCGGGCAGCGAGGTCACCCCGGGCGGCAGCGTGCCGTGCGCGGCGTAGTAGGCCAGGCCCGCGGACAGCGCCGCGGTGTCGGCGGCGGTCTGGCCCGCGCCGTTCAGGTATTCATCCATCGGCGGAACGGAGTTCACCGGCGTGGTCCCGTAGTAGAACGGCGTCGACCCGCCGGGCAGGCCGGACGGGTTGTCCCAGCCGCAGACGTTGTAGTACAGCGCCGTGTCCGCGGGGCCGCCCACCGCGATCACCAGGTACTCACCGCTGGACGCCTGGCTCCAGGCGGTGGCGAACGACTCCGTGACCTGGCTGGCGGGCAGGCCCGCCGCGCTGGCCGCCGCCAGCGCGGCCTGGTAGTCCGCGGCGTCGGCGGCGTACAGGCTGACGTTGTCGGGGAACAGCGCGGGGTCGGCGGTGAGGAAGAAGGACTCGAACACCCCCTCCCCCACGACCTCGGGGACGGCGCTCGCCTGGGCGTAGAACTTCCGCAGGCTGGCCGTGGCCGCCGCCGCGGCGGCGGTCTGCCCCGCCTTGGTCGCCAGCAGCAGCCGGACCGCGGCCACGCCGGCCCGGCCGTAGGCGCGGAACTTGTCCAGCCAAGGTTGCGCCTGAGCGGTGAAATCGTGGTGCGGCAGCAGCGCGTCGATCGCCGCGGCCGACCCGGCGACCTGGGCCCAGCCGGCCGTGAGCCTGGCGGCCGCAGCCCGCAGCGCCGGTGTGATGCCCGGGCCCGCGTCGGCCTGGTAGGCCGTCTGGAACGCGCTGATGAGGCCGGTCAGCTCGGGGGATTCGGGCAGCGTGCCGATCCGCGGGGTGGACTGGTTGTTCGCGGCGAAGACGGACAGGGCGCCGGCCGCGCGGCCGCCGTAGCCGTCGATGCCCGCGGTCCAGGCGGCATCGGGGGCGGCGGTGTAGGCGGCGGAGTTCCAGGTGTAGTCCGCGGTGGTGAACTCGGGGATCGTCGACGGCGCCGCTTCCTGCATGGGATTGGACGTGAACCCGGCCACCTGGGTGTCCAGGTCAGCGGCCCGGCCCACCAGCGGCCCCAGGAACAGGCGGGTCGGCTGGTAGTCGTTGACCGGGTAGTTGTCCCAGACCAGGATCTTGTGCCCGAACTCGCTGGCGGTCTGCTCGGCCTGGGCGGCGGTGATCGTGGTCGGGATGACGCCGACGCCGGTCCAGTACACCAGGACGCTGGGGTCCAGCTGCGCCTTCCATACCTCGCGGTAGGCCGAGTCGGCGGTCCCCGAGTAGTCGGTCGGCACCGTGACCAGCGGCTGGGCCCCGGGGTGGGTGTCGATGAAGCCGGTGACGAACGCGTTGATCAGGTAGGCCTGCGCGGCGGCCAGCGGATCCGGCGAGGAGCCGAACTCGGTCTGGTCCGCCGCGCAGTTGAAGCCGGACCCGATGTCGTCGAAGAACAGCGCGAACTGCCGGACGCCCGCGTTCCAGAGCTGCTGGTCCTTCGCCTCGAGCTCGGCCAGGTCGGCCGGGTCGGAGTAGCAGATCGACAGCCCCGGGGACAGGGCGTAGACGAAGTTCACGTGCTCGGCCTGGGCCAGCGTGGCCAGGTTGCCGAGCGAGGCGAGCTGGTCGGCCGGGTACAGGTCCTGCCACTGGGCGCGCAGGTACGGGTCGCCCTTTGCCGAGTAGACGAACGTGTTCAGCTTGTTCGCCCCGTAGAAACGCAGCTGGCCCGCGATCTGGCTGTCGGTCCAGGCCGGGCCGTAGAAGCCCTCGATGACGCCCCGGACCGGCATCGACGGCCAGTCGCTGATCACGACGTCGTGGATCGCGCCGCGGGAGATCAGCTGGCGCAGCGTCTGCACCGCGTAGAACGTGCCCGCGGCGTCGGCGCCCGCGAGCACCACCGAGTTGTCGCCGACGGCGAGCACGTACCCGCCGGCCGCGAGCCCGGCCGGGCTGGGCGCGCCGAGGGATTGCAGGGCCGCGGCGATCGACGGGTTGCCGGACGCCGTGCCCGCGTAGATGGTCAGGCCGTGGCCAGGGGCCTGGCCGCTGGCGATCGTGGTCACGCCGTTCGCGTGCAGCACCGTGGCCAGCGCCGCGAGCGCGGCCGGGTCGGCCGCCGGGCCGGCGATCTGCGTGACGGCGGGCGTGAGGCGCACGAACCCGCGACGGGCCGCCTCCTGCTGCGGGGTCGGCCAGACGGCCGGGATGCCGTCGGCGCCCGCCGAGGCGGCCTGGCCGGCCAGGGTCCGGGCCGCCGTCGCGCCGGTCGCCTGGGCGGGAGCCGCCGTGGCGATGGCCGCCAGCGTCACCAGCCCCGCCAGCGCGGCCAGTGCCGCCCGCGCCCGCGTCCCGCCGGCCGTGCCGTGCACCCTTGCCGCCCGCGCCCGCATCCAGCCGACCATGCCGTGCACCTTTCGCCTATGAGGGTTGTCCCGAGCAGGCGTACTGCGGGCCCGCCTCCCGCGGCAGCGTCGTCACCCCGGCCGGAAGCGCGCCGTGGGCGGCGTAGTAGGCGAGGTCGGTGGCCAGCGCCGGGGTCTGCGACGCCGTCGCCGCCGCCGCTTCCTCGAACGCCTCGGCGCCCGGCAGTTGGTCCAGCGGCCCGCCGGCGATGTAGAACGGCGTCGACCCCGGGATGTCGGTGGACGGGTTGTCCCAGCCGCAGACGTTGAAATAGAGCCCGTCGGTCGCGGCCAGTCCCACCGCGATGACCAGGTAGTTGCCGCTGAGCGTGTCGTCCCACGCGGTCGCGAAGGACTCGGTCACCTGGCTCGCGGGCAGGCCCGCCGCCGTCGCGGCCGCCTCGGCGGTCGAGTCGTCCGACGGCGTGGCCGCGTACAGCACGACGGAGTCGGCGAACGTGGCCGGCTGATCCGGGAGCGCCTGGACCGACCAGGGACCGGCCGGCCCGGCGCCGGTTTCCTCGGCCGGGCCCGCGGCGGTCTGCAGGAAGAGCTCCGACGGCTGGCCGGCCACCTGGTAGGCGTTCGCGCCGGTCACGGCCGAGGCCGTGGCCGGGAGAGCGGCGCCGAGCGCCTCGGTCTGCCATGGCCCGCCGCCGGAGTCGGTGACCGCCGGGGTGCCATCGGCGGTGAGGTAGAAGACCTCCTCGCCGAGCGCGCCACTCGGCAGCAGGTAGGTCGTCGCGTCCAGCCCGGCGTCCGCCGGCTGGCCCGGGAGCACCCGCTCCGCGGCCAGCGGCGTCGCGCCCGCCTCGGCCAGGCGGCCCTGGCGGTCGGTGAAGAACACGCTGGCCCGGCCGTCCGGGGCGGTGACCGCGGTCAGCTGGTGACCGGCCGCGGCCCGGGCGGCCAGCGGCCAGCTGCCCAACGCGGGCGAGCTGGCGACGAGAACGCCGCCGGCAGCGGTGTAGAACAGCTCCGGCCCGGCGACCGTGTCGGCCAGCGCGAGCGAGCTCAGGTCCGATGCCTTCGGCCCGCGCAGCGCGGAGCTCACCCAGGAAGATCCGTGCTGTGCGCTCTCGGCGAGCTGGCCGCCGGCGGTGAAGTAGAACGCGGCGGGACCGTCCGGCGTCGTCGTGGCCACGATCGCGGAGCCGGGCGCCGGCTGCCCGGCGAGCTGCTCGGTCACCCAGCCGGACGGGCCCAGATAGGTCTGCGCCAGCGTCCCGGAGGCCGACCGGTAGTAGGCGTGCGGGGTCATCGCGTCGTTCGCCGCGGGGTCGGGGAACGCGAGCGCGGTCAGGCCGCTGCCCGCGGCCAGCTGGCCGGGCACGGCCTCCTGCAGCCAGCTCGAGCCGTCCCACTCATCGGCCGCGAGCCCGCCCGAGCCGGACGGCACGAACGTGTACTGGTCGGTGGGCGTGTTCGCGAACCAGACCGCGTCGCTCGGCGCCGAGGCGACCGCCGACGAGGCGCCGAGCACGTCCACGGTCCGGGTGAGCGTGCGGATCGTGCCGAAGCCCGAGGTCACCGTGACCGTGACCGTGTAGGTCCCGTTCTCGGCGAACACGTGGCTGACGCCGGCGCCGGTGGTGTTGGTCGACCGGCCGTCGCCGAACGTCCAGTAGTACTGGCTGATGGTCCCGCCCGCTTCAACCGCGCCGGCGGTGAAATGAACGGTGGTGCCGGTCACCGCGGTGCGGGGCCCGGTCATCCAGGCCCGCGGCACCGGCTGCTGCGCGGCCGAGGGCGGGGTGACGATCACCCACTGCTCCCCCGTCCCGTAGATCTCCGCCGCCCAGCTGGTCAGGCTGATGTCGGTGTTGTACTGGACGCTGATGTTGGTCGCGCCGAGGAAGTCGCCGTTGGCCATGTTGATCGTGCCGTCGGCGTTGACCGACGTCACGATGCCGACGTGGTCCGCGTACGAGGTCGGGGTGATCGCGCCGGGTCCGAAGAACACGATCGCGTCGCCCGGCTGCGGCGACCCGGTGTCCGGGGCCAGCGACTCACCCTGGTCGAGTCCCCAGTCGTAGTACGACACCGCGCCCGCGTTGATCGTGTTCATGTCGGCCGTGACCCCGCCCTGCTGCCAGGCCCACTTGGCGAAGTCCGAGCACCACTCTTCGTTGGCGTTCTCGACACCGAACCCCTGGTTGAAGCCGCATCCGTCGTCGTTGGCCGAGAAACCGGCGACCAGCGAGCTGAACGGGTCGCAGTCGACGCCCCCGAAGCTGGTCACGTCCGGCGTGTCGGACACCCCGACCTGCCCGAGCGCGGCCGCGGCGATCGCCTGCGGGTTCGCGACCGCCGCGCCAGCAGAGGCCCCGGGCCCGGCCGAGCCGGCCGCGCCCGGCTGGCTCGCGAGCGGGGCGTTCGAAATGGAGGGTTTGGTTTTCAGGGCGGCGAGCGCGCGCTGGGCCTGCGCTCGCTGCGACACGGCGGAGGCGCCGCAGCTCGCGGGGTCGGCCAGGTGCCAGGCCTGCCGGACGGCGGCCGGCAGCCCGAGGCCGCAGCCGTAGAGCCCGGTCCGCACCAGCCGCCACCGCCCGCCGCTCGCGGCGGTGAAGGTGCCGGTGGCGGCGCCGTCCTGGAAGCCGTCCCGGACCGGCGCCGCGGCGTGCACGGACGGCACGAAGCTGGCGATGGCCCAGCTTGTGCCGGACACCGACGCCACGTGCAGCGATCCGGCGCGCACGCCGCCGATCGCGGCCTCGGGGACGTGCGCCGCGGCCGCGTAGGCCTGCTCGAGGTCGCGCCCGACCGCCGCGGTGGCCGCGGCCGGCGTGACCACGGCGGCGGGTGGCGGCGCCGCCCCGGCCGGCGCCGCCCCCGCGAACTGGAGGCCGGTCGCGGCGGCGGTGAGGATGGCCGCCGCGGCGAGTGAGACCCCGGCGCGGTGGATTCCCCGGCGCGAACGTGCCGCCGCCACCTTTCCCCCGGCGCGGCGGATTCCCCGGCGCGAACGTGCCGCCGCCACCTTTCCCCCGGCGCGGCGGATTCCCCGGTCCGAACGTTCGGGCGATGCTGTTGTCACGGTCGCCGTTCCTCGCTGAAGCAGTTGGCCCAAGTCATGTCTTGTTACTAATTTGCATGATCTGCTTAGGATTAGGCAATCTGTAACATCCTCCGGATTTTCCGTCAAGGGCCGCCGGACCGGGGCGAGGTCGCCGCGGCGGGCGACGAGTCGCCGCGGCGGGCCCGGTTCCGCCGCAGCGTAGGGTGACGCCATGGCACAGTCGGCGCACCGCGCCGCGGCGGCGCAGCGCGTGCCGCACATCTCGCACACCCCGCAGACGCTGCTCGCCCACGTGCGCGCGCTGACGCCGACGCTGGCTCGCGCCGAGCAGCGGGTCGCCGCCGCGGTGGCGCGCGACCCGGCCGGCACCGCGGCCATGACGATCTCCGAGCTCGCCGCGCAGTGCCGTACCTCGGAGACCACGGTCATCCGGTTCTGCCGGGCGATCGGGTTCTCCGGGTACCCCGAGCTCAGGCTGGCGCTGGCCGCCGCGGCTCAGGCCGCGACGCCGGCCGGCTGGCAGGCCGTCGGCAGCGACATCGGGCCCGATGACCCGTCCGAGGAGATCATCAGGAAGATCGTCTACGCGGACGCCAGGGCGGTCGAGGAGACCGCCGCGCAGCTCGACGCCGGCGCGCTGGGCGCCGTCGTGGACGCGGTCGTGGGCGCCCGCCACGTCGACGTGTACGGGGTCGGCGCGAGCGCCCTGGTCGCGCTGGACCTGCAACAGAAGCTGCACCGGGTCGGCCACGCCGTGTTCGCCTGGCAGGACCCGCACATCGCGGTCACGTCGGCCTCGCTGCTGCGGCGCGGCGACGTCGCGATCGGGATCTCGCACTCGGGGGCGACGGCGGACACCGTGGAGAGCCTGGCCGAGGCGCACCGGCGGCGGGCGATAACCGTGGCCATCACGAACTTCCCGGCCTCGCCGATCTCCCGGGTCGCCGATCACGTGCTGACCACGGCCGCCCGGGAGACCACCTTCCGCTCCGGCGCCACCGCCAGCCGGATCGCGGCCCTCACCGTGGTGGATTCCCTGTTCGTGGCGGTGGCGCAGCGGAATTACGCGGATACACTGCGAGCCCTGGAGCGCACCTACACCGCGGTCAACTCCCGCCGCTGAGCGCGCGAGGGGGCGTCACGCTTAGGTAACAAGTATCTGGCAACATCTTCACGAAACCGTAACTTCGCCCGTAACATTCCAACATGTCCCATCCCCCCGCCCTCAGCAAAGTCTCAGCCAGCCTCCAGCGAAGCCGTCGCGTGCGCGTCGGCACGGCCGGCGTGGCGCTGCTCGCGGCAGCGGCGCTCGCGGCAGGCTGCGGGTCCTCCGGCTCGTCCGGTTCCGGGTCCTCCAGCAGCCCTCAGACACTCAAGATCATCACCTGGGTGAACCCGCCCGCGGTCAAGGCCATTCAGCAGATCGACAACGAGTTCCAGAAGGCCAATCCGGGCGTCAAGGTCACCCTAGGCACCGCGGAGAACGTCAACGGGCCGTACAAGACGATGCTCCAGCAGACGGTGGACGCCAGCAGCGCCGACATCGTCTCCAACGTCACCCAGCTGCAGCCGCTGCCGCTCAAGGTGACGTCCACCAACGTGACGTACTGGCAGACGTACACCATGCACGGCGTGTTCGCGCCGCTGAACGGCCAGTCGTTCCTGAAGGACTACAAGCCGGGCGCCCTGGCCGCGGAGACGTACCAGGGCAAGACCTACGGCATCGTCAGCGGTGAGTACCAGGAAGGCGTCTTCTACAACAAGCAGATCTTCGCCAAGTACCACCTGACGCCGCCGACCACCTACAGCCAGTTCCTCACCGTGCTGCAGACGCTCAAGTCGCACGGCGTCACGCCGATGTGGCTGGGCCTGGGCGCGGTCGGCCCGATCTACCTGCAGTTCCTCTACTACAACCTGATCGACAGCGTCTGGCAGCCGACGGTGTCGGGTCCCCTGGCCACCGGGCTGGAGAACGGGTCGGTGAAGTGGACCAGCCCCGCCTTCACCCAGGCGATGAACGAGGAGAAGACGCTCGCGCAGTACCTCGAGCCGGGCTATCAGGGCGAGGCGTGGCAGGGCATGCCGGGCGCGTTCGCCGACGGCAAGGCCGCGATGCTGCTGGACGGGTCGTGGGACCTGGCCTCGGTGCAGGCGGCCAACCCGAAGACCCAGGTCGGCTTCTTCCCGCTGCCGGGCAGCAACACCGCGGCCAACAACAAGAGCGAGCTGCAGAACGACCTGACGTTCTCGGTGCTCAACGGCTCGGCGCACAAGGCCCTGGCCATGAAGTGGCTGGCGTTCTTCTCGCAGCCGAACATCTACAAGCAGTACGTCGACATCACCGGCATCTCCTCCAGCCAGAACAGCGGGACCTTCAGCAGCTTCTCCTCCCAGGTCCTGGGCAGCTGGTTCGGCAAGGGCGACTACTACACCAGCTACTACCCGGTGCTGTCGGACACCGACAGCTACTGGGACCAGCCGGCCAACTGGCCGACCCTGCAGCAGGACGTGATCTCGGGCTCGAAGACGCCGGCCCAGGTCGAGCAGCTGTACCAGAGCGGCTGGCAGACGGGATGACCGTCGCGGAGCCGCGACCGTGATCTGGTCGCGCCGCGCGCCGAAACCGGCGCGGCTGCTGTCCAGGGGATCCCGGGCCGTCATGTGGTCCGGGATCCTCCTGGCCCTAGCGGTGTATGCGCTCTTCGGGCTCGCCCCCGCCATAGCCAACACGGTGGTCTCGTTCACCAACTACGCGCTGTACCCGGGCGCCCCGGTGAACTTCACCGGGTGGTCCAACTACACCGCCATGTTCACGTCCGAGCGGCCCGGGTTCATCCAGGCTCTGATAGCCACGGTGGTGTTCGTGACCGCCGTGACCATCGCGCAGAACGTGATCGCGCTCGCGGTCGCGCACCGGCTCGTCCGCGACACCCGTTGGAATGGCTTCCTGCGGGTGCTGGTGTTCCTGCCGATCGTGCTCGGCGTCACGATCGTCGGCCTGGTGTGGATCCTCTTCTTCGAGCCGGGCCAGGGCCCGGCCGCCTCGCTCTGGGGACTGTTCGGCGCGAAATCGGCGTTCTTCGGGTCGGACACGCTGGCCATGCCGCTGGTCATCGGCGTCCAGGTGTGGCAGAACATCGGCTTCTCCGCCCTGGTGTTCCTGGGCGGGCTCAACGCGATCGATCCGGAGATCTACCAAGCGGCCGAGATCGACGGGGTGAGCCGCTGGCGCCGGCTTTCGAAGATCACCTTCCCCATGCTGGCGCCCGCCGTGACGGTCAACGTGCTGCTCGCCGTCGTCGGGTCGTTCACCACCTACAACCTGATCTACGTGCTGACCGCGGGGCAATACGGCACGATGACGCTCGGCATGCTGTCGTTCACGGCCGCCTTCACCGATTCGAACCTGGGCTACGGCGCCGCGCTCGGCACCGTGCTGTTCGTGATGACGTTCATCGTGGCGCTGCCGCTGATGATGTACCTGCGGCACAGAGAGCGGCTGCTGTCATGACGACCACATCCCTGCGGCCGGCCAGCCGGCCGGCGACCACACAGCGACGGCGGCCGGCGTCGCCGCTGCGCCGGCTGCGGTTCTGGGCCCGGGTGGTGACCGGGCTGCTCATCGCGGTGGTGTTCCTGGGCCCGGTGCTGTACGTGGTGATGATCTCGTTCGAGACCCCCGCGCACTTCCTGACCCACCCGATGACCCCGCCGTCGGGCGCCGACCTGAGCAACTTCTCCAAGGCCTGGACCGGCGCCGACCTCGCGACCGAGCTCATCAACACGGTGATCTACTCGGTGGTGGCCTCCGTCCTGTCCACGGTCCTGGCGCTGCTGATCGCGTTCCCGCTGGCGCGCAAGCTGGTCCGCGGGCACCGCCAGCTGTACACGCTGCTGGTCGTCGGGCTGTTCCTGCCGCTGGCCTACATCCCGCTGTTCATCGAGGCCCGGATACTGCACCTGTACAACAACATGCCGGGGTACATCATCTTGCACGTCGGATTCGGGCCCAACCTGCCGCTGGGCGTCGTGCTGATCTACGCGTTCATCCAGGCGGTCCCGGCTGAACTGGATGAGGCCGCGTGGCTCGACGGCACCGGATACCTGACCTACCTGCTGCGGGTGATCGTCCCGCTCACCCGGCCGGCGCTGCTGATCAGCTTCCTGTACGGGATGCTCCAGGTGTGGAACGACATCATCGGCCCGGTCGTGCTGTTCGCGGGGACCAGCACGAACCTGTTCCC
>Ga0335073_10012109_pt1 | contig 12112 bp, 11 predicted proteins | sample Lox_Sample_22_FD_207093 | JGI IMG/M metagenome (GOLD analysis project Ga0335073, IMG submission 207093) | Soil microbial communities from Loxahatchee National Wildlife Refuge, Florida, United States - Lox_Sample_2.2 | ecosystem: Environmental > Terrestrial > Soil > Wetlands | place: USA... | reverse complement strand
CGCGCTCGCCGCGCGGTTCCCGTTCCGGGTGCTGAGCCCGGTCTATCCGGGCTTTTCCGGCACCGCGCGCCCCGAATGGCTCGATTCCATGGGCACGCTCGCCCAGGTGCTCAGCGCCCTGCTCGCGGACCTGGACCTGACCGACGTGATCGTGGCCGGCAGCTCGATCGGCGGCTGGGCGGCGGCCGAGGTGGCGCTGGCCGCGCCGTCGCGTACCGGCCAGCTGGTGCTGATCGACCCCGCGGGCCTGGACAGCGCCGACCATCCGATCGCGGACTTCTTCTCGCTGACCCCGGACCAGCTCGCGGAACTCAGCTGGGCCAACCCCGAAGGGCACCGCATCGACCCCGCGGCGCTGCCCGAGGCGCAGCGGACCATCCTGCTCGGCAACCGGGAGGCCCTGGCGGCCTACGGCGGCCGCGCGATGGGCGACCCCACGCTGGCCGGGCGGCTCGGCGGCATCACCGCGCCGGCGCTCGTGATCTGGGGCGAGGCGGACCGGATCGTCACCCCCGGCTACGGCAAGGAGTACGCCGCGGCGATTCCAGGCGCGGTGTTCCGTGAGGTGCCGGCGGCCGGCCACCTGCCGCAGCTGGAGAACCCTGAGGCGGTGCTGGCGCTGTTCGGCGAGCTGGCTGGCTGACTACCAGTAGGGTGGCTGGCCGGGGATGGTCGCCAGGTCAGCGAGCACCAGGGCGCGGTCTTCCTCGTCGGCGATGTCGCTGACGGCGGCGAGGGCCCGGTCCGTGTAGCGCCGCGCCTGTGCGCGGTCCCCCGCGACCGCGTGGGCGCGGGCGAGGGCCTCGAAAGCGAACGCCAGGTCCCAGTCTCCGATCCCGTTGCGCTCGCAGATATCCAGGACTCGCCGCGCATGGTGCAGGGCGGGCTCGGCCCGGCCGAGGACGGCGTAGACCCGGGAGATCTGCCATTCGCCGCGCGCGAGGTGCGCCGGGGTCGCCTCGGGCACCGGACCCCAGTGGTAGCGGGAGGCGTGCGCCGCGTGGATCATGCGGTCGTCGTCGTCCGTGGTCCTGTCCTGCTGGTCCATCAGCCGCCAGGTCTCGTTGAACAACTGGGCCGCGAGCAGCCGTTCGTCGGTGACGGACCCTGATCCCGGCGTGCTCTTGGCGCTCACGGGGGTTGCCATGGCAATAGCGTAAGATCCCGGGCGTGATCACCGGAATGCACGCCATCGTGTTCTCCCCGCAGGCCGAGCAGGTTCGCGCGTTCTTCGCCGACGTGCTCGGCATGCCGTCGGCGGACGCGGGCGGCGGCTGGCTCATCTTCGCGCTGCCCCCGGCCGAGCTCGCGGTGCACCCGGCCGACGGCGAGACGCGGCACGAGCTCTACCTGATGTGCGACGACATCGAGGCCACCCTCGCATCACTGAGGTCCAAGGGCGTCGAAGTCGCGCGGGACGTCTCCGACCAGGGCTGGGGCCTGCTCGCGGCGATCCGGCTGCCCGATGGTTCCGAGCTGCCCATCTACGAGCCGCGCCATCCGTCGCCACCCCGCCACTGACCCCCCGGCGGGCCTCGGGTACGGTGCCTGGACGCATACTTGCCCGTAAGCGGGCAGGGTGAGGCGTGACCAGGATCGTGCTCCGGAGCTGATCGGAGGATCAGAGCATGAATACGCCCGGCTATGTCGCCGCTGTGCTGGCCAAGGCCGAAGCCGGCGGCGTGCACGGCGCCGAGCTGACCACCCTGCGCAGGCGACTGCGCCAGCTGGGTGAGCAGCGGGCCGGACTGCTGCCCGGCTCGGATCTCGAGCCGCTGCCCGACCTGCCCCGGCTGGAGGAGCTGCCGGTCCCGTCACCCGGGCAGGCCCGCGACGTGCTGGACCGGCTGGTGATCGTCAAGCTCAACGGCGGGCTAGGGACGAGCATGGGCCTGGAGGGCCCGAAGTCGCTGCTCGAGGTAAAGCCGGGCGCGAGCTTCCTCGACGTCATCGCCAGGCAGGTGGAGGCGCTGCGCGAGCGGCACGGCGCCCGGCTGCCGCTCGTGCTGATGAATTCCGTGGTCACCAGCGACCCGTCACTGAAGATGCTGGACCGTTACGGCGACCTGAGCGTGCCGGGTGTGCCGCGGGACTTCCTGCAGGGGCGCGAGCCGAAGATCCGTGCCGATGACTTCTTTCCGGTGCGGTGGCCAGCGGAGCCTGAGCTGGAGTGGTGCCCGCCGGGGCACGGGGACATCTACCCCGCGCTGGCGTCGTCCGGCACGCTGGACGCCCTGCTCGACGCGGGGCTGCGGTACGCGTTCGTCTCCAACTCCGACAACCTGGGTGCGATCGCCGACGTCCGGATCGCGGCGTGGCTGGCGGCGGAGGGGGTGCCGTTCGCGCTGGAGGCGGTGCGCGGCACGGCGGCCGACCGCAAGGGCGGTCACCTGGCCAGCTACGAGGGCCACCTGGTGCTGCGGGAGACGGCGCAGGTGCCCGACGGCGACGACTCGTTCACCGACGTCGAGCGCTGGCGCTGGTACAACACCAACAACATCTGGATGGACCTGCGCGCGCTCAAGGACCTGCAGGCCGCCGACCCGGCGGCGCCGGACCTGCCGGTGATCGTCAACCGCAAGACCGTCGACCCGCGCGACCCGGACAGCACCCCGGTGATCCAGCTCGAGTCGGCGATGGGCGCGGCTCTCGGCTCGATCCGCGGCGCCCGCGCGGTCCACGTGCCCCGCACGCGGTTCGCCCCGGTGAAGACCACCAACGACCTGCTCGTGGTGCGCTCCGACGCCTACGAGCTGACGAGGGACGGGGAGATGCGGCCCGCCTTCGAGGGCGAGGAGCCCGTCGCCACGCTGGACGACAACTACTACAAGCTGCTGCCCGACTTCGAGCAGCGGTTCCCGGCCGGCCCGCCGTCGCTGCGCCGCTGCGACCGGTTCACGGTCGAGGGCGACGTCACGTTCGGCGCGGGCGTCGTGGCCGTCGGCGACGTGCTGGTCACCGGCCCGCGGCACGTGCCGGACGGCGAGCTACTCGGGAAATGAGCCTGGGCGTGGCGGCGGTGCAACGGCGCCGATGCGCTTGATCCTTTATCGCGCGTTTCCCTTCCGCTCGATATACCTGGATATGGCGTCGCCCATTTCCCGGGCGACCTGCTCCTTCGTCATTCCCGCCAGGGCGGCGAAATCACGGTCCATGGCATCTCCCGCGAGATACCATATTTCCGTGTTGAAATCCGTATACTTATTCTGCCATTTTCGCTGCTCAAACAGCCTGCCAGCCGTACCGCAAATTGTCTCAAGAGAGGCACCCGGCGGGAGCACGGCAAACGGATTCGGCATGGCACTTTCCTTTCAGCTCGACAGGCAACCGCTTCCGCACGCGCTGTCGAAAGCGTAATCAACCGATGGCACTCATGCAACCATTACGCGGCCGCTGCCCGTTCACGAAGATAGTGGATCACTAAGGCCCTTCCGGCTGTCCGCACACGCAGGTTCCTGAGGGCAACGTTTCCGCGGAAACGCGTGCTACCCGAGCTGGTCGCGGCGGCGTGTCAGGGAGACGGTCTCCGCGGTGTTGCCCGCCAGCTCGATGGCCTTGTCGTACGCCGCGCGCGACTGCTGACCGCGGCCCAGCCGGCGAAGCAGGTCGGCGCGGGTCGCATGGTAGGCGTGATAGCCGGCCAGCTTGCCCTCGAGACGATCGACAACCGCCAGCGCCACCTCCGGGCCGTCAAGCTCGGCGACCGCGATGGCCCGGTTCAGGGCGACGATGGGCGACGGGTCGATGCGGACGAGCTGGTCGTAGAGGGCGACGACCTGCGACCAGTCGGTGTCACGGACGTCGCGGGCGGAGGTGTGCACGGCGCTGATCGCCGCGAGGATCTGGTAGCGGCCTGGCGGCACGCCCGCGGCGGCAGCGGCCAGGCGCTCGCGCACCAGCCGATGCCCCTCGGCGATCAGCGCCGTGTCCCAGGTCCCGCGGTCCTGCTCGCCAAGGGAGACCAGTTCGCCGCTCGCCGACACTCGCGCGGTGCGGCGCGCGTCGGTGAGCAGCATCAGCGCCAGCAGCCCGGCCGCCTCACCGTCCTGCGGCAGCAGGGCGCGGATCAGGCGAGCGAGGCGGATCGCCTCGGCGGTCAGGTCGTGGCGGACAGGATCGGTGCCGGGGCCGGTCGCGAGGTAGCCCTCGTTGAAGACGAGGAACAGGACCGTGAGCACGCCGGAAACGCGTCCCGGGAGATCCTCGGCGGACGGTACCCGGTGAGGGATGCGAGCCGCCTTGATCTTGGCCTTCGCGCGGGTGATCCGCTGCCCGATCGTGGTCTCGGGCACTAGGAAAGCACGGGCGATCTCGGCGACGGTCAGCCCGGCGGCCATGCGGAGCGTCAGCGCCACGCGGGTCTCCATCGCGAGCGACGGGCTCAGCCTCCCTGTGCTTGTCATCGCGCTTGTTCTCGCGCCGGATCCGGTCGATGGCCTTGCGATTGGCGGTGGTGGTCAGCCAAGCGCCGGGGTTGGACGTCGGCCACGCTCACAGGACCGGCCGCACCTCGACCTTCCGGTTGCAGGCTTTCGACCCCGCCGCGGCCAGCTTGAGCGCCACGTCGAGGTCGGCGGCTTCGATCATCCAGAAGCCGGCGAGATACTCCTTGGACTCAAGGAAGGGCCCGTCGGTGAAGATCGGCTCGTCGCCACGGTTGTCGATAACGGTGGCCGAGCTAGGCGCCGCGAGGCCAACGCCGAACACCCAGTGACCGTCGGCCTGGAGCCGGTCGTTGAACACGTCGATCGCGGCGTCCTCGTCCGGCGTGGCGAGGCCGGCACCGTCGTCAATCACGAACACCATGTACCGCATCTCGGATCATCTCCTGTGGTTCCGGGCGCCCCTGTGGGCAGCCTCTCACCCTTGCTACGAACACCCCTGGCCCGATCCGACACCGTCCGCGGGAAGTCTTTCAAGACTTTCTCTCGCTGGCGATGACCTGGATGGTCGTCAGGGCCGGGTCGACCGCGTAGGCGATACGGCCGCCGTCGGCGAGCGTCGCGTGCAGCGCGTTGAGCGCCGCTGCCGAAATCACCTCCCCCGGCGCGAGGACGGGGACGCCGGGCGGGTACGGCGCGATCAGTTCGGCGCTCACCCGGCCCACCGCGAGCGCCGCGGGAACGGTCTCGTGGCGGGCGAAGAACGCGCTGCGGGGGTCGGTCGCGGTGACTGGCTCGACGGTCCACGCAGCGGCCGGGACCGTCTTGCGCGGTTCGCCGCGGTGCTTGTCGATGGCGGCCACCAGCGTGTCCACCAGGCGGGTCACCGACGATTCGTCGTCCGATAGCGTCACCATAGGGACTAGCACGTCACGATCGGCCATTTCCACGGAAATGCCGGCGGCGAGCAGGTCTGCTTCGACGGCGTGCCCGTGCGCGCCGGTGCCGGCGAGCAGCACGACGAGCTTGGCCGGGTCGACGCGGAGCGGCCCGGCGGGGTGCCGGTCCTGGCGGTCGGCCAGCATGGCGAGCCCCGGCACGGCAGCGAGCCGGTCGCGGGCGCCGCGGACCAGTTCGACGAGCCGGCCAACGAGGCAGGCGCCGTGGTGCTGCAGCAGCGCCCTGGCGGCGTCCGTGCTGGCGAGGATCGCTCCGGCGGGGCTGGTGGTGTGGCTGGCGTCGAAGCCGCGCTGCAGCCGGCCGGGGTCGAGTAGGCCGCCGGATTGCCTGGTGCGGGCGAGCAGCAGCGCGCCCTGGCTCCACGCCGGCAGCGTCTTATGGGCGCTGGTGATGAGGGCGTCTGCCCCGAGGGTGAGCGCGTGCGGCGGCACCACGGGCGAGAATCCGAAATGGGCCGCCCAGGCGGCGTCCACGACGAGCGGCACGCCGGCGGCGTGCGCGGCGGCCGCATGCGCGGCGATGTCGGAGCGCGTGCCGACGTACGACGGATCGCCGAGCACGACGCCGCACGCGCCGGGGTGCGCGGCGAGTGCGGCCTCGACGGCGGCGACGGGCACCGCCCCGGGCAGCCCGGTGACAGCGTCCAGTTCCGGCCGGACCCACACTGGCCGCAGCCCGGCGAAGACGATGCCGAGCAGCAGCGAGCGATGCAGGGTGCGGGTGACGATGACGTCTTGCCCGGGACTTCCGAGGGCGAGCACGGCGGCCTGACTGGCGTGCGTCGCGCCGCCGACGGACAGCCGGCACCAGTTCACGCCCCAGGCAGCCGCCGCCCGCTGCTCGGCCTTCACCAGCAGCCCGCCGTCCTGCTTCATGGTGTCGAGGCCCCCGTACAGCGGCACATCACCGCGCACGACGTCGCCCACCAGGTGTGTGCGCTGCTTGTGCCCCGGGATCGTGAACGGCGTCGTGGTACCCGCACGGACGGCGGCGTCGAACTGCAGCCAGCCGTCCAGCAGCGGCGCGTCGACCGCGAGATCGAGGGGATCCCGTGGGTCGTGAGGTTCGGGCGGCACCGGTCCTGTCATGCCCGGGCTCGGGCCGCCGCCTCGGCGGACGTCACCACGGGGTACAGCTCGAAGCCGACCAGGTCACTCCAGCGTTCGAACCACACGTCAAACAAGGCCGGGTCGCTGGTTTCCATCAGCTGGAAGCAGCGACCCAGGCCGTCCTCGTCCGTCACCCAGCTGTCGACGTACGTCAGCCCCTCGGGCAGCATCCGGCCGCGTGCGGCGGCCCGCTCGTAAACGGGCCCAGGCCCCGACAGGTACCGCTCGATCACCATGTAGAGCATGGGCACATTCTTACTGGTCCTAGCTCTTGAGCGCTTCCTGCAGCTCGCTGGTGATTTCGTCGGCTGAGGCAGCCACGGTGTGCTGCACGACCTTGTCGGCCTTCGCCAGCGCCTGGTCGAGTGCCTTTTCGACTGTCGGCTCGCCCACCGCGATGAGCCCGGCCTGGTCTGCTGTCAGCTCCGCGGCGGCCTCCTTGAGTTCCTTGCGCGGCAGCGTGCCGCCGCCGAACCACTCCGGAATGACCCGCACCTCTGGGCGGTCCATTCGCTTGACGATGTGAGGTTTGCCGTCCGTGACGGCTCTCGTGGCATTGCTGTGCCCTATGAGAGCAGCCCTAGATCCCGCTCAGCATGGTCAGGTAACGCTGCAGGTCGCTACAGACCTCGGCGAATGTTGAGCCGCTAAATACCTTCTCCAGGTATTCCTGCTTGCCGTGAAACTCCTCGGCCTCTTTCATCATCGATTCCGCACGTTTCCCGAACGCATCGGAAAAGCTGTCTTTTAGTTTGCCTTGATAGGTCATCTCCAGGGCCGCCAGCAACTGCGGATCCCTGATGACCGCGGCATACAGGTCCGGGCTCTGCAGGCGGAGGACGGCTAGCCTCGCTATCAAGTCCAAGTGCAGGTCCTGGAGGCCGGGAGATCGTTCGATGATGGCGTAGGTGACCGCACAGGTGTTCAGCACCCGTTTGATCCGGCGCGGATTCGGGCTGACAATCTCCTGCAAGAGGCCGATCTGCGCCCGTACGTTCTCCGGCAGGTCGAAGGCGCCCATGAACTGGCCGACCGCGCCGGCATCGATCGGGAGCAGGTACAGCGGGAGCTGGATCATCTTGTCCAGGTATTCATCGCCGACCGCCAGCACCTTGTCCTCGGTAAAGCCGAAGTCGTGATACTTGAACGCGATTCCCCGGTCGACTACATCCTTGGCGATCGCGATGATGATGAAGACGTTGCGCACGTCGAGGAATAGCTTGATGGATTCCAGCAGATCGATGATCTCATTAGGCTCGCAGCGATCCAGGTCGTCGATGAAGAAGACCAGGCGAGCTCCCTTGTCACGGATCGCGTCGGCCTCCCGCTGCAGCGTGTCCCGGAGCTTGCTCATTTCGCTCTCGGTCTCGCGGCGCTTCTTGGCGTACTGGTCTACCAGCTTGTCGAGATCGGACGGGGAAAGCGCCCCGCCGGACAGCTTGCCGAGCAGCACTCCGGCACTGAGCTTCGCGACGAGGGTGCCGATCACCCGTGCCGATTCGGTGAAGCGTGACCTGCCATCCCCGTCGAGGGTGTTCATCAGTGTGTGCAGCAGCGGAATCAGGATGTTGGGTTCACGGCGATAGATCCACGGATTGAAGTGGACACGCACAACTCCCTCGGTATGCTCGGCGGCCAGTTTCTCGTCGATCATCTCGAGCAGGCTTGTCTTTCCGCTGCCCCACGCGCCGAATACGCCCACGGTGAATGGCGTCTGGGTCGCGTCGTTCATGATCACTTCGGTGAGCGGGTCGACGTAGCGGCTAAAGTGCAGCCGGTCGCCGGCCTGGCCCGACGGGGCGTCGGAAAGGACGGAAAGTCCGCGCGCCATCGGTCACCTGCCGCGGTGATAGTGATAATTAAGCGGTCGGGCGTTATTATAACGCCGTAGCCTACGGCTGACGGGGGTGCTTAGATGTCGGTGCATTGGCGCAATTAATGAATGCGGGCGTTGACATGTTCAGGCATGGCGGTGGCCCATGACGCCGGCGGAGTCGCCGGCAGAAGTGTCGACCGCGCTGCCGCTCGAGCAACTGGACGAGAACCCGCAACTGCGCGGCCGGGACGCGATACTGGCCGAGCTGAACGATCCTGGCGAACGGGTGTGGGTGCTGCACGGGCTTGGCGGCTGCGGGAAGACTCGCCTCGCGCAGGAAGTAGCCGTCCGGGCGCAGCAGCGCAGCAGGGAAGTCTGGTGGGTCTCTGCCGGGGAATCGGGGAACCTGGTAGCGGGCATGCGGGCGGTTGGCCGCCACCTCCATATACCCGACGCCGCCCTTAACCAGGGCGACGCCGCCGATGTCATCTGGCAGGGCCTGGCCAACAGGCCGGAGCAAGAGATATGGCTGCTGGTCATCGATGGCGTCGACGATCCGAAGATCCTGGCAGGCCCAGGGAAATCGGTGGCGGAAGGACGCGGGTGGTTGCGGCCGGTCCGGACGAAGACCGGAATGGTCCTGGTCACCAGCCGGGACGGGAGCCAGAACAGCTGGGCACACCAGTGGTGTCGGCGGCTCCACGTGAAGATGCTGCCCACCGACGAAGCGGGCGAGGTGCTGGCCGACTATGCCGGTCGTTCGCCTCGCCTGGGCGATGGCGATGACGCGCGGAGGCTGGCGGACCGGCTCGGCGGGTTGCCGCTGGCGCTGCAGCTCGCCGGGCGCAACTTGTTCAAGGCGGCGGGCTGGTCGGCCAAGTTCGCGGACGTGCCCCGCACCTACCGGCAGTACCTGGACGCGATCGAGGATGAGGCACCGCGCCCTCCAGGTGGGGAGATGACCCAGAGACGGGCTCTGGAGATGGTCGGCTACACCAGCGATCGCACCCTGGATCTCCTCGACAAACGGGGGGTGCCCGAGGCCCGCCCGATGCTGCAGTTGCTGGCGAGCTTCGGCCCCGCACCAATCCCGTGGGAGTTGGTGCTCGACACGGAGCTGCTAGCGGCCTGCCCTCCCTTCCTGGGCATCTCCGGGCTCGGGATCTTGGGTGCGCTCGAAGCCCTCACGGACTTCGACCTCATCGATATGGATCCCAGCGGCGAAGACCCGAACCAGATCGGGGAGGCTCGGCTGCACCCGCTGGTTCGTGATACCAGCCGGCCACCCGCCGGATCGGCTGAGCGCGCGATGTTCCTGAACCTGGCCGCCCAGCTGCTAGAGCCTGCGGCAGCTCCTGAACAGGCCGGGCGCCCGGAAGATCCGAAGAGGTGGCAACTCTGGCGGCTGCTCGCGCCCCACCCGGGACACGTCCTCGACGCGCTCGAACGTGAGCCGGGCTATCCGGCGGATGGCGCGGCGGCGGCCGCTTTCGCGGCCCATCGGGCGGCTCGCTACCACGCCGCCCGAGGACTGCACGAGCAGGCCGAAGCCCAGTTCCGGAAGGTACTGACGGTCAGGTCGCGGGTGCTGGGCGCTGAGCATGCTGACACGCTGGCCACCCGGCACGAAATCGCCCGCATGACGCGACTGCGAGGGCGCTATGCCGAGGCCGAGACCGAGTTCCGGGACGTGCTGGCGGCCCGGCGGCGAGTGCTCGCCGCCGACGACCGGTACACGCTGATCACCTGGCACGAAATCGCGGTGACCATGGCGGCTCAGCGGGAATATGCCAAGGCCGAGACCGAGTTCCGGAACGTCCTGGAGGCCCGGACGGGGCTCCTCGGCGCCGATCACCCGGACACGCTGATCACCTGGCACGAAATCGCCCGCATGATGGCCGAGCAAGGGAAATACACAGAAGCAGAAATCGAATTCCGAAAGGTCCTGGAAGCCAAGACGGGAAAACTCGGGGGCGAGGACCGGGACACGCTGATCACCCGGCACGAAATCGCCCGCGTCATGGCTGACCAGAGAAAATACACAGAAGCGGAAAAGGAATCCCGTGAAGTTCTGGTTATCAGCGAGCGAGTGCTCGGCGACGAGCACCCGGACACGCTGATCACCCGGCACGAAATCGCCCGCGTCATGGCCCTCCAGGGGAAATACGCAGAAGCGGAAGCCGAATTCCGAAAGGTCCTGGAAGCCAGGACGCGAACGCTAGGCGCCGACTACCCGGACACGCTGATCACCCGGCACGAAATGGCCCGCGTCATGGCCGACCAGAGAAAATACACAGAAGCGGAAGCCGAATTCCGGGACGTGCTGGAGGCCCGGAAACGGGTGCTCGGCGACGACCACCCGGAGACGCTGGCCACCCAGTACCAAATAGCCCGCATGATGGAGTTCCGGGCGGACTACGCCGGGGCCGAAGCCGCGTACCGGGAGATCGTGGCCATCGGCCAGCGGGTGCGCGATGCCGACCATCCAGAGACGCTGATCGTGCGGCATGAGGTCGCCCGCATGATGGCCGAGCAGGGCTACCTCGCCAGGGCCGAAGCCGAATTCCGTGGCGTCCTGGAGGCCAGGACACGGCACCCTGGCGCCGACCATCCGGCCACGCTGATCACCCGGCACGAGGTCGCCCGCATGATGGCCGAGCAGGGGAACCGCGCCGACGCCGAAGCCGAATTCCGGAACGTCCTGCAGGCCAGGGCACACCGCCTCGGCACAGACCACCCGGACACGCTGATCACCCGGCACGAAATCGCTCGCCTGATGGCCGACCGAGGGGACTACGCAGGGGCCGAAGCCGAGTCCCGCGAGATACGGGACGTCAGCCTGGCAGCGCTCGGCGCCGACCATCCGGTCACCCTGATCGCCCGGCATGAGTTCGCCCGCGTGCTGGCCGAACAGGGGGACCGCGCTGGGGCCGAAGCCGAATTCCGTGACGTGCTGGAGGCCAGGACACGGCTCCTCGGCGCCGACCACCCGGACACGCTGATCACCGGGGACGCACTCAACCGCCTCACGGCGGAGCGATGATGCACGAGTTCCGGGTCTGGGCGCCACGCCCCAAGCGCGTCGAGGCCGTCGTCGGCGAGCGCCGGATACGCATGCGGCAGGACAGCGGCGGGTGGTGGGCTTGCCGTGCTGAGGCCGGGCCTGGCAGCGATTACGCCTTCATCCTCGACGGCGGCCCACCCCGGCCCGACCCCCGCTCTGCTTTCCAGCCCCAGGGTGTCCACGGTCCGTCCCGGGTGGTCGATCACTCCTCATTTGCCTGGCACGACAGTGGGTGGCGGGGCGTGCCGCTGCCGGGATCTGTCCTGTACGAATGCCACATCGGCACCTTTTCCGCGGAAGGCACCTTCGACGGGGCGATCAGGCACCTGCAGCACGTGGCGGACCTCGGCACCGACATTATCGAACTGCTGCCAGTGGCCGAATTCTCTGGCCGCAGGGGCTGGGGTTACGACGGCGTCGACCTCTTCGCCCCGCACCACTCCTACGGCGGTCCAGCGGGGCTCAAGCGGTTCGTCGATGCCGCCCACGCCCGTGGAATCGGCGTGGTGATGGACGTCGTCTACAACCACCTTGGCCCGGAAGGAAACTATCTGCCGGAATTCGGCCCCTACTTCTCCGGCTACCAGACCGCGTGGGGCAGCGATGTGGTCAACTTCGATGGCCCCGGCAGCGACGAGGTGCGGCGCTTCGTGATCGACAACGCCCTCATGTGGCTGCGCGATTACCACTGTGACGGGCTCCGCCTCGATGCCGTGCACGCCATCATCGACCAATCCGCGACCCATATTCTCGAGGCGCTCGCCGTCGAAGTGAACGCACT
>Ga0335073_10012108_pt1 | contig 12113 bp, 5 predicted proteins | sample Lox_Sample_22_FD_207093 | JGI IMG/M metagenome (GOLD analysis project Ga0335073, IMG submission 207093) | Soil microbial communities from Loxahatchee National Wildlife Refuge, Florida, United States - Lox_Sample_2.2 | ecosystem: Environmental > Terrestrial > Soil > Wetlands | place: USA: Florida... | reverse complement strand
GCCTCCCAGGAGTTGTACAGCACCGGCCGCAGAGGCGGGCTGGGTGCGTGAGGAAGGATGGAACCGATTTCGAACTGATGCAGCAGCCGCGACGCACCGCCCATGCCGTTCTGGGTATAGCCGGCATAGAAATCGGGGGTGCGCAGGCTCTGGCCTTTCTGGAGCAGATAGCCGAAGTCGAAGCTGTTGAAGCCGCCGCTGACGCGGACATCCTGAACCTGGTCCTGCTCCACGGCGATCTCCCACGATCCGCTCCAGCCCAGCGCCCCAAACCACACGGCTCCGTGATCGGGGTCGTTCTCGCCTTGATGATCGATCGCGAACCAGGGATTATTCTGCGCGCCGGTCGTGCCGCGGCGGCTCTCCAGAACTGTCTTGCCGGGGTGTACCGGCTGCTGCTGAACCTGCCACTCCGCGGCCCAGCGGCCGGTGAGATAGTGCAGGCGGTAGTCGTTCGCGCGCGGCAGGTTCCAGGTGGCGGCAAAGGCCTGCTCGATGGTGAAGGGAGCATCGGTACGGTTCTCGATGGTGGCCGAGCGGCGCAGGATTCCGGTTGCGGGGTCGATCTGGTACTCGAGGGTGACGTAGACCTCGAGCGAAATGTCTTTCATCGTGACCAGGAGCCGGTTGCCGTCGATGCGGTGGGAGACGTAGCGCAGCACCAGGTCGCGGTTGCCATCGGGGAAGGTGATTTTGAGGTCCGGCTCGACGTAGAGGCCGCCGCCCCAGGCCACGAACTCCTGGGGCGTAGTGTTCACGGGCGGATCGAACGAGGCCCAGCCCGGGCGGGAATGCGCGGCGGGGAAGGAATCTCCGGCGGCGAGCCGAGCACCCCAGTAGAGACTTTGCAGCTCTCCTGCCTCGTTGACCCCGAAAGCGTAGGTCACGCCGGCCGCGTCGAGGCGAAAGACACGCGTTGTGTTGTCATAGCGGATCGCGGCTGCGGGGGGCTGCTGCGCCTGGGCGGCGGACGCCAGGCTGAGGAGCAACGCCAGGGCGCACCCCGCTGCCATCGTGAATACGGAAGCCCATGGGACGATGGACTTCCCGGGCCGACCGCCGCAGGGCTGCATTTGCCTCATCCACATCCCGGAAAACTCAGGAAAGGCTCAACGAGGAAGGTGTACGTTACCGGCCCTCGCAGGGTATTGAAACGGGGGGACGACTGTCAAGCCGCGGCAGGCAGTGGCTCTGCCGCGAACCGCCTTACGAGACCGAGCAAACCGGCGCGGCGCCGATGCGAAGGCCGCGGTATCCATCGCTTGACAGGGTTGGCTGCAGGTCCTACCTTGAAGGAACGGTAACGTACACAGTCCCCGGATGGCGTGCATCGCCGCACGGCTGTTTGCGAACCAACCAGGCGCCGGTCACAGCGAGGGAAGCTTGTTTCGATGAAGCAGACGGCAGAGAATCGAGCCGCCCGGGAGGAAGGTTCCAGCCGTCCGGGATCGCTGCCCAGGCTGGCGCTGCCAGTCGCACCGGCATCGGAAACGGGCCCGGTGAAAGCGTGGGAACAGCCGGTGACGATGCGGACGTATATGCCGGACGCGCCCGACCGCAATCCACTTTTCCTCGAGAAGCGGGTGTACCAGGGCAGCAGCGGGCGCGTTTATCCGCTGCCGGTGATCGACCGCATTGCGACCGAGCCCACGGATCGCGAGTGGCAGGCGGTTCACCTCGAAAATGACTTCATCCGGGTCATGATCCTGCCGGAGATTGGCGGGCGGATTCACGTCGGCCTGGACAAGCTCAACCATTACGATTTTTTCTACCGCCAGAATGTCATCAAGCCTGCGCTGGTGGGACTGGCGGGACCGTGGATCTCCGGCGGAGTGGAATTCAACTGGCCGCAGCATCATCGCCCCGCCACGTTCATGCCGACCGAGGTTTCCATCGAGCGCGAGGAGGACGGGACCGCGATTGTCTGGTGCAGCGATTACGACCCGATGACTCGCCTGAAAGGCATGCACGGCGTTTGCCTGCATCCTGAGAGGGCCTGTCTTGAGCTGCGGGTGCGGCTGTACAACGGCACCGAGGACATGCACACGTTTCTGTGGTGGGCCAACGCCGCGACGCACGTCCACGAGAAGTATCAGTCCTTCTTTCCCGGGGATGCGCAGTTTGTGGCGGACCACGCCCGCCGCGCCATCACGGAGTTTCCGCTCAGCCAGGGGACTTACTATGGTGTGAATTACGGCGAGCGCGCGCGGCACGGCGTGCCGGAGGAGGAAAAGCCGCGGCAATTTTTGCCTGCCGGGTCCTATGCGCCTAACGATCTGAGCTGGTACGCCAACATTCCGGTTCCGACCAGCTACATGATCACGGGGTCGCGGGGAGACTTTTCCGGCGGCTACGATCACCGACGCGATGCGGGCCTGGTCCAGATCGGCAACCACCACATCGCTCCGGGAAAGAAACAGTGGACGTGGGGCAATCACGAGTTCGGCTACGCATGGGATCGCAGCCTGACCGACTCCGATGGTCCGTATGTGGAGCTGATGACCGGTTTTTATACGGACAATCAGCCGGACTTTTCCTTCCTCGCGCCGGGGGAGACGAAGAGCTTCAGGCAATGGTGGTATCCGATTCGCGAGATCGGGGTTCCGGACGCGGCCAGCCTGGATGCGGCTCTCCGCGTGGAGCAGCAGGCAGAGCGCGTCGTGGTTCATCTTCAGGTGACAAGCCCGCGGCCGGGCAGCAGCGTTCACCTCCGCATGGGCGGCAAGGCCTGCGGAACGTGGCATGGGGATCTGGCGTCCGAGTCTCCGCTCCACCACAGCTTTCCGATTGCCAGCGCTTCGGGCGACTGCGAGGTGGTGGTCGAGCAGGATGGGCGCGTCCTGTTGCGTACTGCGCCGGCAGAGACTGCACCGGCTGACCCGCCTGCGGCAGCGACGGAGCCTCCGGCGCCGGCTGAGACAAAGAGCAGCGACGAGCTTTATCTCATCGGCGTACACCTCGAGCAGTACCGTCATCCCACGCGTTCGGCGGAGATTTACTGGGATGAAGCGATCCGCCGCGATCCGGAAGACAGTCGCGCGCGGCACGCGCTGGGCCGCTCGAGTCTGCGCCGCGGCGAGTTTGCCGCTGCGGAAGAACACCTCCGCATTGCCATCGCCCGGCTCACGAAGCGGAATGCCAATCCAGCGGACGGCGAGCCGTTCTACAACCTGGGGCGTACTCTGAGTTACTTAAAGCACTTCGACGAAGCCTATGCGGCCTTCTATAAAGCTACGTGGAATGCAGCGTGGCGCGGGCCGGCCTACCATCGCCTGGCCGAGGTCGATTGCCGGCGGGGCGACTGGGAGGCTGCGCTCGACCATCTGGATCGCTCGCTGCGGGCCGACACCGAGAACCTGAACGCGCGCAATCTGAAGACGGTTGTTCTGCGGAGGCTCGGACGCACACACGAAGCGGATGCTCTGCTGAGCGAAACGCGAGCGCTCGATCCTCTGGATTCGTTCAGCCGCTTCCTCGAATCCGGAGAGAACCCGGTCGAGGGTCAGGAGCGGCTTGACCTGGCATTCCTCTTTCTCCATGCGGGCCTGCTGGAGCAAGCCCTCGATATCGCCGCTGTGCCGGATACCGGCGCGAACGACGGCTCCGGGGCGATGCTGCTGTACCTCCAGGGGTACGTGCTGCACCGGCTCGATCGCGAAAAAGAGAGCGTGGCCGCTCTGAGCCAGGCGGCAGCAGCGGATGCCGACTACGTTCTTCCCAGTCGGCTCGACGAGATGATCGTGCTCGAGGATGCGATCCGCCGCAATCCGCAGGACGCACGCGCGCCGTATTATCTGGGAAATTTCCTGTACGACCGGAAACGCCATCGGGAAGCCATCGCGAGGTGGCAACGCGCGACGGAACTCGATCCTGGATTTCCCACGGCGTGGCGGAATCTTGGTTTCGGCTACTACAACGTGCTGCACGATGCGACCCGCGCACGGGATGCGTTTGCCCGCGCGCGCCAAGCGGCCCCTGAAGACGCGCGGATCCTGTACGAGCAGGATCAGCTGGCGAAACGCACCGGGGAGCCCCCTGAGCGCCGTCTGTCGACGCTTGAAGAGAACCGCGCGCTGGTGGAGCGGCGCGACGATCTCTCTGTCGAACTGGCAACGCTGTATAACAACGTCGGCCGGCCGGAGCGCGCGCTCTCCGTTCTGCTGTCGCGTCCCTTCCAGCCCTGGGAGGGCGGGGAGGGCCTGGTGCTGGCACAATTTGTGCGCGCCAGCGTGTTGCTTGCTCAGAGAGCGCTGCAGGCGGGGGATGCGGCGGCCCTCCGATATCTCCACTCCGCGCGCAACCCGCCGGAGAGTTTGGGTGAGGCCCATCACTTGCTCGTGAACCTGAGCATTCTGGATTATTGGATGGGCGTCGCCTGCGAACAGCGGGGCGAACCGGCTGAAGCCGCGGCGCATCTGGAGCGCGCCGCGCGGGCGCAGGGAGACTTCCGGCAGATGCAGGTGCAGTCGATTTCCGATGTGACCTACTGGAGCGCGCTGGCGCTTCGCCGGCTGGGACGCGAACAGGAGGCGGCGGAGCTGTTGAGCAGAATCCGGGAGTACGCCCTCGAGCTTCGGCAGCAAACGCCGGCGATCGACTACTTTGCCACATCGCTTCCGGCGATGCTTCTTTTCGATGAGGATTTGAAGGAACGGCAGACCATCCAGGCCACGTTTCTCGAAGCCCAGGCGCTGCTCGGACTGGGCGCAACCGGTGAAGCCGTTGAGCGGCTGCGCCAGGTGCTGAGCCTGGATCGCAATCATCCCGGCGCCATCGATCTGCTGCGCACGCAGGAAGCCTGATCGATGCACAGCGTTCCGCCGCAGGAACTCGACGGCCATCCGGCAAAGCACTCGATCTATGTGTGGGGCATTGCCGCCGTTGCAGCGCTTGGCGGACTGCTCTTCGGGTACGACTGGGTGGTGATCGGAGGGGCGCGCCAGTTCTATGAGGTCTACTTTCATCTGACCTCGCCCGCTGTGGTGGGCTGGGCCAACAGCTGCGCTTTGGTGGGCTGTCTGTTTGGATCCCTGGCGGCCGGCAGTCTTGCAGATCGCTGGGGGCGCCGCACGGTGCTGCTCGCTTCCGCGATTCTCTTCGCAGTTTCGTCGGTGCTCACCGGATGGGCGGGCTCGTTCGATGCGTTTGTCGTGTGGCGCATCTGTGGAGGAACCGCGATCGGCCTGAGCTCGAACGTGTCGCCGCTGTACATCGCGGAGATCAGTCCCGCAGCGATTCGGGGCAGGCTGGTGAGCCTGAACCAGTTTGCGATCGTCGCGGGCATCCTGGTGGCGCAGATCGTCAACTGGCGCATCGCTCAGCCGGTGCCCGCAGCCCTTGCCGGGGCACAGCTCTTCCACAGCTGGAACGTGCAATCCGGATGGCGCTGGATGTTCATTGCGGTGGCCGTTCCGGCACTGGTTTTTACCGTGGCATCGCTGTTTCTCCCCGAGAGTCCCCGCTGGCTGCTCGCGCGGCGCCGCGAAGATCAGGGCCGACGAGTGCTGGAGCGGATCGGCGGAGCCGGCTATGCCGCCGGCGAGCTGGCTGCAATCGAAACAGCCCTCGAGATCGAGAGCGCGAATCGCTCCACCTGGCGGGAGCTGCTGCGTCCCGGCGTGCGCCGGATGCTGCTGGTGGGCATCGGCCTCGCGGTGCTGCAGCAGTGGACCGGCATCAATGTGCTCTTCAACTACGCGGGCACCGTTTATCGAAGCGCGGGCTATGGCGCCAACCAGATCTTTCTCGACATCGTGATCACGGGAACCATCAACCTCGTCTTCACGGTCGTGGCGATGCTGCTGGTTGACCGAGTCGGCCGTCGCCGCATGATGCTCTTCGGCTGCGTGGGCATTGGTGTATCGCATCTGCTGTGCGCGCTGGCTTACCGGGCGGCGTGGCCACCGGTCGCCGTGCTGGCGCTGACGCTGAGCGCCATCGCCTGCTACGCCATGACCCTCGCCCCGGTGACCTGGGTGCTGATTGCGGAGATTTTTCCCAACCGCGTCCGCGCGCATGGAGTCTCCCTCGCTGTCTGCGCACTGTGGGCGGCGTCCTTTCTGCTCACCTACACCTTCCCGCTCCTGCGCGACTGGCTGGGATCGGACGGAGTGTTTTTCGGCTATGGGATTATTTGCCTGATCGGTCTCGTCTTTGTCGCGCTGCTTGTGCCGGAAACGAAGGGCCGGAGCCTTGAGGAAATTGAAGCGGCGCTGCCGCGCGCAGCCCGGACTATGCCTTCCTGATTGCGAGAGCACGAGGTGATAGCGGCTCGATGCGGTGCGTGGGCTGAGCCGTCGATGAAGCAGTCTGCGAGCGATTCGCGGCAGTGTGAGGGCAAGGCCGCTCAGTCGCCCGCGTCGTTCGCGTCATCCGGCCCGCTCAGGCGATCGGCGAAGAGCGGCAGATTGCTGCGCAGAATGATGTGGGGGGCAAAGCGCGTGACCGGCTCGGGCGTAACCCCGTCGAGCAGGTATCGGATCAGGGCTTCGAAGGCAGCCTTGCCCTGGGTGGCGGGGCGCTGGTAGAGAGTGGCGAGGATGCGCCCCGACTCCAGGAACGGAATGAGCTCGGGAAATAAGTCGGTGGCCACCACCAGGGTGTTGTCCAGCGCCTTGTGCTCTTCGAGCGCGCGCAGGACGGGAAGGCTGTTGGCCGTGCTGATGTAAAGGCCGCTCGGCCGGCCCTTCCGCTGCAGCAGTGCAAGCGTCTCGCGCCACGCTTCTTTGGGCCGCTCGTGGGTTTCGAGCGCGGGCAGCAACGAGAGATGAGGCGCAATGGTGGCCAGCGTCGCCGCGAAACCCTTCAGCTTCTCGGCATGATCCTGGGTGCTCAGGTCGCCAGTAATCATCGCCACGCTGGCCGGCGTCTGCAGCGTGCGCGCAAACAGTTCCGCGGCGATTCCTCCGCTGATGGCGGCGTCGACGGTGATCGATGCCAGGCGTCCGCTTCGCGGGGCATCGCTGGCGACGCACACAACGGGAGTGCCCTGAGCCGCCAGTTTGCGAATCAGCGGGTCGAATTTCGCCGGATCGCCGGGGGTGAGAATCAGGCCGTCGTAGTGGCGGCCGAGATCCGCCTCCAGCAGTTCCAGGTCTCCCTTGCCCATGTGGGGATAGGTGCGAAAATCCAGCTCCAGGCTGATGCCGGCCATGGTCTCGGCGGCCGCGCGAATGCCCTCGCGCAGCGGATCGAAGAACGAAGTGATCTGATGGGGAAGATGGATGCCGATTCGCAGCCGGCGGTTCAGCTTCAGAGACCGGGCGGCCACGTTGGGCTTGTAGTTCAGCTTCTCCGCGGCTTTCAGCACTTTCGCTCGCGTTTTGGGGCTGATGCCGGGGCGGGCGTGCAGCGCGCGGTCGACGGTGCCGATGGAGATGCCGAGGTGGCTGGCGATCTGCTTGATGCCGGCGGGACCCGACCTGGTATTTTTCTTCATGCGGAGGCAATCATTGTAGCAATCGGGCACGTCAACGCGGCATCCGGCGAATCCGTTTTGACAAAGCGCGGGCGCAGCGGCTAGGATGCGGACGTTAACGTACACGTCCATTATCCTTCGCGCGGGAATTCGAGAGGCAATCGGAATGAACAGATTATGGCTGCCGGGCGTCGTCGCGCTGGCCCTGCTGATCCAGCCGGGGCTGCGGGCGCAAAACGCTGAAAAGCAGATTGTGCTGGATGGCACGAGTCCGGGAAAGAGCTTCGACGGAATCGGCGCCGTCAGCGCCGGAGCCTCATCGCGTCTGCTGATCGATTACCCGGAGCCGTATCGCAGCCAGATCCTCGACTATCTGTTCAAACCGGATTACGGAGCCTCGCTCCAGCACCTGAAAGTCGAGATCGGCGGCGACGTCAACTCCACGGACGGCTCTGAACCGAGCTCGATGCGCACCCGTTTCGACCACGACTACACACGCGGCTACGAGTGGTGGCTGATGAGCGAGGCTCACAAGCGCAATCCGAAGATCATCCTCGACACGCTGGCGTGGGGAGCACCGGGATGGGTGGGCGGAGGAAACTTCTACTCCGACGACATGGCTAATTACGTGGCCGACTTCATCGAGGGTGCGAAATCGACCTGGGGCCTGGACATCGCCTACACGGGAATCTGGAACGAGAAGCACTTCGAGAGCCCGGAATACGTGAAAACGCTGCGTCGCGTGCTGGACGAGCATCATCTCGAGACGAAGATCGTCTGCTGCGACGAGTATCCGCGCGCCGACGTGGATCAGTGGACGATTCTCGGTGCGATGGCCAAAGATCCGGCTCTGCGGGACGCGATCGCGGTGGTTTCGGTCCACTATCCGCGCGTTCACGGCAAGGTGACGACGCCCCCGGCGGCGCTGACGATGGGAAAGCCGCTGTGGTCCAGCGAGGATCAGCCCCAATCGAGCGCGTCCTTTATTCTTTCCCGCGACTGGGCGGTGGGCGGGCGCTCTCTGGCCCAGCTGTACAACGACAACTACCTGAAAGGCGGATTTACCGCGACGGAGATCTGGAGTCCGATCACCTCGTATTACGACAATCTGGCGGCGCCGAATTCGGGGCTGATGTATGCCAATACTCCGTGGTCGGGACATTACGACGTGCAGGGCGCGATTTGGGCGACGGCCCACACCACGCAGTTTGCGCAGCCTGGCTGGCAGTATCTCGAGAAGTCCTGCGGCTATCTGCCTGAGAAGGGCGACTATGTCGCATTGAAGTCGCCGGACGGATTGAACTGGAGCGTAATCCTGCAGACGATCGACGCGAAGAATCCGCAGACCGTGCGCTTCGCCGTCACCGGAGGCCTGTCCACGGCCACGGTGCATGTGTGGGAGACGAACAGCCATCGCACATTCGACCACGTCGCCGACGTGGCGATTCGCGATGGAGCGTTCACCTACACTTTCGATCCGGATTCGCTCTATTCTCTGACGACCACCACCGGCCAGAGCAAGGGCGACGCTCAGCCACCCGCCGCGGCTCCTTTCCCGTTTCCCTATCATGAAGACTTCGAAGACACCGGTCTGCACCGTGCGCCGCGCTTCCTCTCCGATCAGGATGGCGCCTTCGAAGTCCGCGAATGCGATGGACGCGCGGGCAAGTGCCTGGAGCAGGTGATTACCGAGCGGCCCATTCCGTGGGGACCGCTGCCGGATCCGTGGACGCTGGCTGGGGATGTGCACTGGACGGACTACACCATCGATGCGGACGCTCGCATTGAAGGAATCGGGAGCGCGATGCTGATCGGGCGCATCGATTCGGCCGACGTCTTCCGCAATGGCGAAGCTCGCCTGCCGAGCGGTTACACGTTTCGCGTCCATGGCGACGGCATCTGGGAGCTGCTGGATTCCGCGTACGGAAAGGTCACGCGCACCCTGGCCCAGGGCCGCATCGAGGCAACAGAAGGACAGTGGCATCACCTGCAGCTCGAACTTCGCGGCCAGCAGATCGTCGCGCGTGTGGACGGGCACGAGCTAGCCTCCGTACAGGACGGCGACCACTCCCACGGAATGTTCGGTATCGGGTCAGACTGGAACCGCACGCAGTTCGACAACCTGGCCGTCAGCGCCGGCGGGCGGTAGAGTCTCCGCGCATCGGTTCACTGGCTTCGTTCCAGAAACACCGTCATGGCGCGCACCCGGGCGTCGATTTCATCTTTCTCCTTCTGTGTGCAGGCCTGGAAGAGGGCCAGCTCCCGCTTCTCGTCCGCAGGCCGGCCGAGGTGCCGGTACGCTTTGGCCAGCTGCAAATGGCCCGGGCCGAATTCGGGACGCAGCGCGGTTGCCTTCTCGAGCGCCTGCGCGCTTTGCTGCCACTGGCTGCGCTCCGCATCCACAAGCCCTGTCTCATACCACGCGTCTCCATTCCGCGGATCGGCCGCAATGGCTCGTGTCAGCATGCGGTCCGCTTCGTCCAGATCGGCGCCTGAATGCGGCCGTTCCAGAATCTGCCGCGCGGCCCAGGCGGCGGCTTCCGGATTGTCCGCGTGCTGCCGGGCAAAACCCTCCAGCCGGGCGCAGCTCGCGTTGGAACCTTCGACCTCTTCGCAGGTGCGCCCCAGCATCTCGGCGGCCATGGCGTCGTCCGGGGGCTGCTGCAGAAGTCCCGCGAAGACGCCGGCAGCGTTCTGGAACTTCTTGCCGCCATACAGAGCCACGCCAAGCGCGAGCTGGAGCCGGGCGCTGCCGGGGTATTTCGCTGCGCCGAATTCGGCAGTCTTTTGCGCGTCGTCCCACGCCCAGTGGCGAAGCAGCTCCACGCACAGCGCGTAGAGGTTGGCTTCGCTGGGGTTCAGCTGCGCCGCGCGCCGATCGTGGGCCACCGCCGCCATGGAGTGGCCCAACTTTTCCTCGAGATCGCCGGCCAGGCTCTCGGCCGCATCGCTCATCGCGCCGCCGGGGATCCTGTTGAGCACGTCGACGGCCTGCTGCGCCTTTCCCTGGTCGGCAAGCGCGACGGCCCAGTTATAGAGAAGATCCGGATTGTGCGGCGCGATGGCCGCAGCCCGGGCAAAGGCATCGCCCGCCTGCGCCGGCTGGTGCAGCAGCATATAAGCCTGCCCCAGCGCCGACAGGGTCTCCGCGTTGCCGGGATCGAGGCCCGCTGCAATCCGTAGCTCGGCGGCTGCTCTGCGCGTCTCGCCCAGCTTCAGCCAGGCGGTCCCCAGGTTTGCATGGTCGACGGCAGATCGCGGCGCATCGCGGCAGGCGCGCTGGAGATACGGCAGCGCCCGCGCCATCTCTCCGCCTTCAGCGTAGAGCAATCCCAGCGCCTCGCTCACCTGGTCGTTCGCCGGATAACGCTCGGCCAGCCGCAGTAGCACCGGTTCTGCCTGCTGCAGTCGGCCGGCATCTTCATCGGCAAGCGCCTGACGGAGCGCTGCGCGGTCGGACGAGGAGAGAATCGTTCCCTGAGTCTGTGCAACGGCCGGAGGCGGCCATGGCTGAGCGCAAAGGAGTGCGACCCCGAGCGTGGACAGTAAACGCAGTTGCACGGGACCACGGCAGCGATTGCAGCGCTGCAGCGGCGCCCCCGGTTTCCCTGGACGCCGCGCTCTCAGCTCCTGCAGATTCATTGTGGTTGGACTGTACTCCTGCCTGAATTTTGCCGAGCTCAGGCAGGAAGGATCAAGCTATCCTCCGGTTCCTAGAAATAGTACTTCAGTGCCAGCTGCAGGAACCGCGAGTTCGGGGTGAACTGGCCCATGTTGTGAGTGCTGGTGATTTGCCCGCCGTTGGAGTTGATCCCGTTGCCCGGATTATTGAAGGCCGGGGTATTGAAGAGGTTGAACGCATCCGCACGGAACTGCAGATACTGGTTCTCGTAGGTTGTGAAATTTTTGAAGAGCGACATATTGATGCGTTCATATCCGGGACCCACAACCTGATTGCGGGCGGGGCCAAGATAGGGCAGTACTTCGCCAGGCGTCGTCAGCGGCGAGCCGACAGGATTCGAAGCTGTCTGCGAATCCGGGATATTGCTGCTCGGCAGTGGATTCGCAAACGAGCAGGGGTTATACCAGTGCGTGATATTCCGCGTGCTGCCCGCGCACGAGGTTCCCGGATTGGTGGAATTGGGCGATCCGCCCGTCTTGAACGGATCGGCGATGACAATGGCCCGTACCTGATTGGAGCCATTGGCCCACGAATCATTGGCGCCAATGCTGGTGGGCTCGCCGGTCTGCGCTGTGAATACCAGATCGGCTGACCAGCCGCCGACCACTTCGTTCTGCCATCCGCTCTGGCTGAGATATTTCCTGCCCACGCCGAAGGGGAGATCGTATTGTCCGTTCAGGCTAAAACGCTGGCGGACATCCCAGTCTGAGGAGGCGTACTCGGCCCGCATGGGCAGGACCAGCGGCATCCGGTAAGTGTTCGATCCTCCGTTGAGAGGCGTTTCGGTGTCGTCCATGGCGTGTCCCCAGGTGTAGTCGGCAAGGAAGGACAGCCCATTTGCATAGTGTTTCTGGATGGTGGTCTGCAGCGAGTTATAGCTGCTGACGCCCTCATGCATATCGAACTGCGATCCGCCGAAGGCCGGGAACGGGCGATCGTGGTTTGCATTGTCCCCCGGCCCGACCAGTCCGGCGGGTGCATTCTGATCGGGGAATCCCTCCAGGTGACGGGAGT
>Ga0335073_10012107_pt1 | contig 12114 bp, 7 predicted proteins | sample Lox_Sample_22_FD_207093 | JGI IMG/M metagenome (GOLD analysis project Ga0335073, IMG submission 207093) | Soil microbial communities from Loxahatchee National Wildlife Refuge, Florida, United States - Lox_Sample_2.2 | ecosystem: Environmental > Terrestrial > Soil > Wetlands | place: USA: Florida... | reverse complement strand
AGAAGTACATGTAGGATCCGATAAGCACTTGGGAATGAAGGCAGCCTTGAATTGGCGGGGTGGCCCGGCATTGGCTACCCAGGCGATGACTAATGCGCTATTTTACAGCCATCTTCGGCCACTCACCTTCACCATTGAAAGCCTTTGATTCCACCGAGAATGCCCATTCACAATATGCGGGCATGTCACAATCCTCGAGAACCCTTCCTCCCAACTCCTGCCTGATCGCTGTCCTCCTTGTCATCAGAACTCGCGCTGGCCCGCGCCTTGTCTTCCACTATCCTGCCTCCCCGTCTGCCGCATCAGGCTCGTCGGGTCTTGATCCCGCATGGTATGGCACGCCGGGCTCCAATACCGCCAGCTCGGATAACTCCAGCTCTGAATGGTCTTCTGATGATGGCGACACGACCGGCGACGAAGATGGAACCAATGGAAGCAGAACGGGAAGCCGCCATGATACCTCGGGAAGCGTAAAGAGCTTTAGGATTCGCAGGACACCCGCTGGTGTCAGAGAGGAGATTGGCGAAGAATTTTTGGACCGATCGAGAGACAAGGATGCTAGGTCAAGGACTTCAGCGAGGGACTCTCACGATGAGCGGAATGGAAGTGTCGAAGGTGAACCTGAGTGGGAAGAGCTTCTTGGCTTTGGAGCGGATGGACTAAGCAAGATGCTGACTCCTGAACGGAACTTCAACAAGAAGAGGTTTGAATTGGGCATTGATCGGCTTGTGTTTCTCGGTGCACCCAGATTTGTAAGGGATGATGGGCTTTGGAAAAAGAGGCGAAGACCGAGACGCAAAAGCATCGGAGAAGAGACTGAGGGTGAAGACAAGCTGAACAACGCACCTGAAGAACAAGTTAATTCCGCAGATGAGGAAGCCAAGGAACAGAGCGAGCCACCCAATAGGGAGCTTGAAGAAGTACCAGTCTATGACGCAGCTTATGGCCATGGACTCATGTCTGGTGCTGCATCAAGAGCAGTGTCAGACGTTGGATCAGATTCAACGACCAATGGCACAGGCAGCGACATGACCATGTTCAATGTAGTCTTCGTGCTAAACCTACCCGAACTTGAATACGGCACGCGCGTGGAAGACATGTACGACAACGTTGCCAGGAAGTTTGCAAAGGCATTAAAATACGAACAAGCGCAAACTGGGTTCGTCTACAATGAATCACGACTCATCCTCACGATGAAGGACAAGGCGAAGGAACAGCAAGCACCAATATATACTTTATGGCCGACAATTCTGAAAAGTTCCACCTTGGCGAAGTCCATTGCTATAACTTTTGACGCCATATCACATAACAAAATCGCCCACGTTAACTTCGGCATGGACTTCGACATATCATTTCAGATACCTCAAACCATAGCCACAGCTACTATTGCGACTCCTTACGATCCGCAAATGCCAGGATTATGGCTGACTACCGCAACCATGCTTGATGACGACGAAGATCCTATTCTCAGCCCACATTCGGCTCTGCTCCTATTAGAAGATGGCGATGCCTTGCTGAAAGAAGTCGAAAGTGATGCAAAGGAGCTCTCAGGTCCATTAGCATTCCTCATTCGCCATTTGACACCAACTAAATCACTTCTAAAACTATCGCAGATGCACTCTATGTCTCTCAAAGACTTGCAATTTCTCGCTCGGCATCTCATATATTGGCGCAGGGCCAGGGCCATTCCGCCTCTGAGGCCTCGCGATACTTATATTGTGTCTCCTAACGCCGACCTGCGGGAACTCAACAGGGCAATAACGGCTTTTGCTGCAAGATTTCCTATGCTTCCTCCGTTACCGAAGATTTTGTACCACCTCTCTGGTAATCCAAGACCGTACGGTACGCTGATCCCAAGTAAAGATCATCGGCAAGCATATATGGAGATCTTGGCTTGGCTCATGCGAGGTGGTTGGGTCACACAACTCGGATCTTTTGGATGGGTGAGAGTTTCTCCAGCTGTCAAAGTCGCGGTAGCAGCGAAGATGGCAAGAGAAGAGAAAGCCAAAAAGAAATCACACCGCCCGTCTACAGACTCGAATGGTGCAAAGACTGAGTTGTCTGACGATGAGGAAATGTCAAACAGCACCATACTATCACCTCCTGCACATCGCTCTATCGACAGTCGAGCTTCGGTGGCCTCGGAAGCAAGCATTACGTCTCCGCGGCTTTCGGCTCACCTCACACCGAGTAAACCGCCCTCTGAGGCCGGAAGCGCTAGTAGTGGTCGTACCACCGTGCCGATTGGGACTCTATCGCCACTTTTGCAGAGCAATGCCGCTATGCTAAAGAAACCTTCTCCCAATCACAAGGCGAAAATCACTCTTCGCCCACAAATTCCCACGCTCTCTCCTGGTCCGGCGAACTACCGAGCGAACGCAGCGAACCTTCTCCATTCCTAAATCCCAAGGACTATACTGCGTCGTTGATTCTCTCCACTCAGAGAGCCAATGATCTAGAGGCGAGGTGGATAGAGCATATTGGTGAATCTTTTGAGGACGCTGAGCTAAAGGAACTGTGGCCAATTGTGCTGAAGTATTTCGACGGAAGGCACGCGCTTGAGGGCATTGCAGTGAGGGAGGGACTAAAGAAGAAGAGGGTAGCTAAGGCGTTGGCCGGAATGACAGCCGGTGGGTGGGTGGTTTGTGTAAGACACTGGTAATAGATCTGCTCTGTGATAGCTAGAATTATGAAATGCAGCTAATTTTGAACGATTCGGATGATTTCTGCTTGAGTTCCGAGTAATTACCTCTATGAGGCTGAAATTATATGCAACCGCATCACAACCTCCGGGCTAGAATACGGCGGAACATCCTTCCGCCGAATTTGAGAAACTTTCCGCAAATCCAACTTCGATCGCGACGACTTTCTTACAGCTTTGCGCTCTTCACATCCTGAGTTTGACTTCCTCCATTCTCCTATTCTCGCCAATTAGCTATTTATTTTCACCATGACAAGCGTAAGACCTTCCAGCCCCTCTGCCATGTAGTGGGAATTCGAATCATTGACTTGTAAACAGCTTCCTCCTACCAACCCAAAACCCTTCCTCCAAAATCTCGTTGGCGAAACCGTTATCGTGCGCCTGAAATGGGGAAATACTGAATACCACGGCGATTTAATGAGCACCGATTCGTACATGAACCTACAGCTGGACAGGACAGAGGAGGTCGTCGATGGGGAATCGCAAGGCATGCTCGGTCAGGTTTTGATCCGGTGTAACAACGTGATGTGGATCGCAGCGAAGAATCAAGATATTAATCGGAATGGCATGGTGACCGACTAGGTTGTGGACACGATGCTGTAGTTGCAGCAGACATATCGATCGGCTGGTGCCTCTGGCAAGCTTAAGTATTGGCACGTAGCGAAACTCAAGACTCAGAAGGATTGGAACGGACTTACTACCAAATGGGAGATGAATCAACGGCTGAGAGGTTGTAGATACCCGGATGACGTTTCAAATGGGAATGTGAGCGATGAGCACTTGAAGGAATTCATGACTCTGAGCTCACAAACTCAAAACTGCTAGCTACAGCCGGAAGCGAGTCAAGCTTGTATATTGTAAGCATTTGGTGGCTTTACTCTATTTCCTCGATGTAGCGTTTCGATTTAGGCTCTTCGCCTGGAGTAACTGCCAAACCGCGCAGTTTACCTTCCAGCCCAAATCGCGGATCATATTCAGAATCCATCTGTCGTAGACCCATGAGCTGCTTCATTCTCCAGTTCTCCAAACTCTCCAAAATTGTTTCTGCGTGTCCCTTCGTGATTTCATCGTCATCCACTTCACTTGTCCATTTCAACACCCTCTCGACATCCTTCCACTTTTCGGGCGAAATATTGACCTCTATACTCCTTTGTTCTTCATGTGCATGGTCCAATGCGCTAAGGAGCGACATGAAAACCAGCACAGCAGCACGACGCAAAATGGCTTTTGGCGGCTCTCGTTCCAGGGCAAGAATTGACAGAGCCATCTCAATGGAATCTTCAACCAACCTATCACCCAGCATTCCCATATTCTTCTCAAGGATGTGTCCAATAATGCTCATCGCACTCGCCCTCAGCCTGACGTCTTCCTCGAACCCTGTATCCTGCCATCTCTTCACGATGACCTCGATAGCATCGAGTTCCTTCTCATGCCTCATCCGCTGCTCATCCGTCAGCTGGTCGTCCTCCACGTCGTCCTCCAAAGCCGGCAAAGGCGGAACCTCACCACCCCACGCCTTTTCCGCATTCTTCATCCTCTCCCGCTGCAGCCGCTCGCTGCGCTCTCGCTCTCGTATCTCCTTTGTTCTCCTGCCACGCCGTCCCGCCACCACGAGTGCAGTCTCAGCGATCGTCCGAACAGCTCCACCTCTCTCTGCTGCTCCCATCCTCGCTGTGCCGTACCCCCCACCCGCATCGTCTGCCACCGCATCAGCGATGCTGCTCAGCGCCTCGCCAACCCTCAAGCGGCCATCCACGCCGCTCTCCTGCGTTGCGTCCTGAAACGCATCGCTCACCATGCGCACCGCGAAGCCGGCGCCTCGTGCGGCGCTGAACATGGTCAGCGTCTTGATGGCGCGCAGGTACACGAACTCTTCACTGTCGGCGCGGATGACGTCCAGGAGTAGGAGCGTGGTCGACGGCACGTCAAGGGGAGTCGATGGGTCGTTGGTGAGCTCTTCTAGGTCGGCTAGCGCAGACACGCGAATCGGAGGAAGCTCGGAAGCCAGCTCCGTTTGGATTTGTGCCAGCGTGGCGAGGCGTTTGGTCACCTCGGTTGCCGCCTTTGCCTCTGGTTGAGCTGTGGCGTCTCTTTGTGGTGAAATCGTGGACGCGACGAGAGATTGGGTAGCTGTAAGTGAAGAGCGTAGATTCGGGTCTAGTGGAGGTTGAGATACCAAGAGATCTGAAAGTAACGACCGAATAACTTCAAGTGTTGCTTTGATAGAGGAATCATCCTGCAACAATTTGGTTTGGTCTTGGAGGATAACGTATAAGAGACTATTGACAACCTGCAGCGTATCGGCTTGACTATTGAGTAGCGTAGAAGTCTCTTGCTCGAGCCGTCTAGACGGTTGATTCGTGTCAGGAGCGGCGATGGAAGAGAGTCCAGACAAAGTAGGCTTCTTCAAACTCTTCATGCGGGTGTGCTCTGAGAGGCGCGAATTGAAGATATCTTGCAGGACCTGTTGAATGAGCTGGAGTAGCTGATTCGGATTTCGGAGTAAACGGTCTTGAAACTTTTCAAGCATCGCCTGAACGAGCTTTGCATTTGTGAAAGATTGTAGAGGATTGACATCCTCTTCTGCCAACGTTCCAATGGTGTTTGGTTTTTCGATGGATCTAAGGAGCCATCTCCGACTCAGGTCAAGAAACAGAGAATTTAGTGTTGCATCATCAATCGTGGCATTATTGAGTAAGTCTGTGAATCGGATAATCCGCGTATCAACTTTGTCAATCGTGGACAGAACGTTGTCAACTTTCGACGATTGTTGGGACTTGTTTCGAATAGCAAGCCCACCACTGCCACCCGGAGCAAAGGCCCAGTCAGATGTTCCAGTCCATATGATGTTCTGCGTGAGTAGCTGAAGCTGTGGAAGGCTGCCGGATAATTTGAAGTATGCTTCTAGCAGACTCAGCGCGATCTCACGGTACCACCGGCTCGCAGCAGGCGAGTTATCATAGTTTGCCAGTCCCCATAATGGTAGAATCAGTGGTCGTAGGAGGCGTGCCGTAAGACCTGTATTTGGATGCGAAGTGATCAGCATTGCAAGTCGCGTCAAAGCGAGGTCTAACTCTGCTTGAGAGACCAGCTCAATTTCTATGTGGCCATTCGCCTTTCGTTTTGATGGTGGAGAAACTTTCGATTGGATAATAGAGCTCGGTGGATTTAATGCTGAGATAATAGGCTCTGCAAATAGTTCCCAGCCAACCGATCCAGGCGCGCCCATTAACCGCTTGCCTAAGATCCCACTGCCGATGATGTACGCTACAGCAGTGCTAAGCTCTTTTCCACCTTCACCATCCAACAACTTGAGAAGCTGAGGAGCGATTTGTGATAACCACGTTTTCATTGATTGTCCTCTTGGCGGAGAAGAGAGGACTTTTGACGCTTGAGTGAGTGCCTCAATTGGTAGTGCTGGCCCTTGCGAAGATTTCGAATCCTCGTCTATACTGGACTTGGGAACTGGTGGGAATGAGGCTGCAATGAACTCTATCAAGTGGCGAACACCACTTGGACGCAATGGAAGAAGCGCAAGATGCTCTGCCAGTGGCATGCGTAACCAATCTGGCGAGGATGGCTTGACAAACTCAGTCAAGAGACGATAGACGGTAGGAGTTGGAAGTTGGTCTATTATGTCATGCAGCTTCCGTCGAAATCGGGAGTTTGTCTCGAGAGGAAATTGGGGAGAATAAGCTAGATTGGCGTTGCCAATAATAACATCAGAAAGAAACCGTTCACGGAGGAGAAACTGAACGCCTTGCTCTTGACCTAAAATAATGGGATCAAAAACTTCTCCTAATATTTGATCTGAAACTCGTAGATCGTCTGTCAACGGACTCTGAGTAGCAGCGTTGGGAAATAGAAGAGACTTCTTCCGTCTTTCCGCGACTGACACAGCATCCTTGGGTAGTGATGGATAGATGCCCTCAACCGTAAGTAAATCGACCAAACCCATTATTGCACTGTACAGGCTCGAATCAAATGCGAGCTGGTTAGAATTTGGATCTTGAGTTTGTGCTTCGGTTGCAACTGCGTGATGAATGTGCAAAAGCAAGCTTCCGGCCTTCTTTAAAACTTGTCTCCGAGCTTCATCTTTCTCTTCTGCCTTGTGGAAAGAGGCATCCTTGTCGACTAGTTGCTCCGTCAAAGGCTGATCAATTAGATTTCCTAAGTGATATGAGCATTTCTAAAGATTCGGCGAAGTCTTCAATGAAGCCGTTACCATTTCCCAAAACAGGAGCAAGGAAATCGTGCGCCTGCGAAGCAGCTTCGTCCACCGAAAGTGCTTTCTGCTTCTCTTCCGGGTCCATCTTTACTGTCGGCTTCCTAATGGCTTTCTAAGAAATGAGCATGGTATTGTCGCAAGAACTAACGTGAAATGCTCGGGCAAAAGGTGGCAATCAAACATGACTAAGTCAGATCACGTGCGGCGCGTCACCTTCGCGCTTCATTATTTCTCAACCACGCGATTTTCCTCCTTTCTTCTTCAATTGAGCCTTTGACCACCGCGATCATACTCGAGGCCGAATGATTATCTTCCGTCGCTCGAGCTCATATTCACTTTGCTTCAAATTGATCCTCCCAATGTTTTCACGCCCGAAGAAATCGATCGACGCGAGCCCGTCGCTAGATCTGTCCGCCTTGCTCCATTTCTCTCAACTTTACAGAACAAGCAAATTCTTCCTCTTCATAGTTTCCCGACTCTCATCTTCCGGTACACTGAGTACTGGGATGTCGAAAGACGCCTCTGATTTGTTTGCACAACGATGCTGATCCAATAAGTCGCTTCCGTCCCATATCCTATGGATCAACGAGTCGCGCTTATGGACTAGCAGTGCCGCATAGCGCTGTGAAAGGTGCCACTGCAGTCAAGACAATCAGATGGAGGCATGAGAGTTGGAACTTAACCCTAGCCCTGCTGTCGGTTTGTTTCTTTGCTCGTCTCTGACGACAGAAGCGTAGTCACATGGTAATAGTTGTCAAATCTCGTGTGTAATCTTCTGAGCCGGATGTGTCTCTCAAGCTCGATGCAGCGGGTTTCACGATCTCTGTAAGAGTTTGAGTACGGAAAGCGAAGCTGAGGAAAGCGAGATGCGACGTCCGCTGAGGTTAGGCTCATTCGAGTTTAAGCTCTAACTGGAGTCTACATGCGCCTACGCTGGTAAGATTCTCATGCGAGAACGCGCGTCGTACTCTCCAGTAGGACAATTGACTTGGTCAACGTATGACAGCATTGATGATGAGGTGGAAAGAGAACTGGGAATGAGAGCCAAGAGCGCCGGACTCCTGCTTGAGAGGATTGTCTTTGGGATCTTCACCTGCTGTAGCACTTTCGAAACGACGCTCCAATGGCTTTACCTGTCTACGACAGCAGATACTGATCGTCTTCTACCGCCTCAAGAGGCTAAGGCCGGATTAAGAAAAGAGCGCAACGGTTCCTTAGAGTCAAGGATTCGGCCTCACATCAGACGACGCGATAGAATGTGCATCCTTTACGCTCTGCTCAGTTGATATCCGCCTGACATATGCTGGAACATCAACATGTAGCGGTTCTCTTGAGTTTCAACAGATGTACTTGATTGCGTTCGTCATTCTCGGCCCGTTGCTCGCTCCTGTTCAAAATTCGTCTGGAAACTCACATATGGCTCTTGAAATGGACATCGGATCTGCTAGTTATTCAAAGACGCGTGGATCCCAACGGAATCGTCATCGATAGTAAGTCACAGCGAAGACGTCCCGAGCGCTCTGTTCAACGCTGTTTGAGGCTTCCTCCACCCACGTCCTCGGCCCTCGACCTCTATTCAAGCCCTACCCAGCACCAGCTACTGGTAGAAGTCACCTTTCTCTTTTTAAGAGAACCTGGTGTTGTCCTGACCGGCCGTGTAAATCATCTCCCGTCTACGTCTCATCGTGGCGGTCGATTGATGTACGCCGACATGCGCTCCCCTCCCTCTCACCGAGAGCGACAAGGAGCAAAGTTCCGCCTTTGAAGGGCGATGGAAGCGACTTTTCTAGACTTGTTTGGATCGCTTCGCGTGGCACTTCGCTGAGATTGCGGGCCCGCAAAAGCCAATCTGTTGCTGTTGAATCCTGCGTTCCTCGTGGGCCGATACGGTGCGGATGAGGAAACAAAACAGTCTCAAGGAAGGATGCTATACCACAGAGAGAACCTCACCTGACAACCAATGGAGCCTTGCGCGAAACGATTCTGTGATTGGTTTGTGGCGAAGATGGAGGCGTGGAAATTAGGCTTGTCGATTGGAGTGAATGGTGTTTGTGTAGCGCAGCTGTGAGATGGTCTCTCAAGTATGCGTCGTTCAATGTTCTTCCTACGCCTCACGTCCTTTTGAATTTGCACCGCCTTTGACAGGTTGGAGGACGAAGCTCTTGGAGAAGGTACGGGTACTATCTACGAGCGACAAAAGCCATGGCATGGAGCTGAGGACGAGTTCATATCAGCTTGAAGCATGAAGGTGACAGAAGTGCTAGCGAGTTCAAGTGTTGATCAAACGGACCATCTAGACAGGGCCTCTCTAGCGTGAGGATCAAAGCCTAGGCTTGTCTGGCAAGATGGTTCGTCAGCTCTTGACTTGGTGGTGCTACGAATCTTCCATGAATTCTATCAGTCTGATATGAGTCTTTACGAAGCGGAGAATCGCCATGGTTTGAAACGCTCAGCTGTATCTGGGAATTTTGTTCTGCAATCTTGACTGGAGTTGGAAGTTCTCTAGACGCTTTGTGACAGAAGAGGGACATGCTGGTGGACGAGGCTCGATTCAACTTTCTGCCGCCTCGCGCATCTTTCATGGTGTTGAGGCGGCCCACAACTCCTTTATAAGTCTCCCCCCATTGTTTGAGGTTGATAAGAAGGCTAACTACAATACCAGGATGATTCGTTGCCACGGACTTCGGCGTCTGGGTTCTTTCACGGCAATATGATCCAGCGAACTCGACCTATGATGAATGCTTTTGTGTCTGTCTCCTTATTTCAGTCTTCGGCAGTTGAAATTCGCTAGAATGTGCTTGAAATCGGTATTTGCATGATGGATGCAATGGGAAGTTCACAGGATTGAGCTTTACATGGGGAATGTTAAGGACTTCGAAGCTACGGTTCGGTGGCCACAGCGGCGACGGGTAAACACATCGTACCGACGCATATCGTATGTGGCGCGTCGAAGAACTTCATGGACCTTATCTACTCAAGGATTAGTTCTATAAATGTAATAATACGACACAGGATATCATTGCATGGACGTGTGCTTCCTTTGACGCCTTTACGTGCTTAAGGCAGCATGCGCGCAAGCCTTAACTAACTCACTGCAGAGAATGACAAACTCAGCAAGCGAGCGGGGTCTAATAAGGGGCCTAGCCAAAGCTCTCCCGCCTCAAGCTCTGCAACCTCCGCTTTCGCCGAGGCAGACTTCCAGTCGTGGTATGCCCTCGCGTTATGTATGTCTTGATCGCACATGTCATGTTTCTATCACTATAAAAGACCACGAACATTGTCAATTCCGGCTCGTGGAAGTTCCAATTGCTTTGTGCATCGCACTCGAACCCAGTCAAAATCAGCTGATCGTCACTACACCATGGATATGCTCAAGACCTCCAATCTGTCCTTGCTCGCCGTTCCTGCTTACTATCTTCTCTCCGTCGTCCCACACGCGTACGCGCTGAACGTCGCAACAAAGGGCCGTCCCGAGAAGTGGGACAACACCTGCCCGCGCTCCGCCACGCTGAAGGAGAAGATTAAATCGCAACTGTCAGAAGCCGAATATGCCCGCTATGAGCGCGCCGAGGCTTGCAGCGCAAATCTATTCGAAAATCTCTCACTTTTCGCCTCGGCCGTCATCGTTGGCAACATGGCTGGCCTTAAGAACTTGAATACCTTCGTCGGCGCCTATTTGGGCCTGCGCATCGTCTACGCTTTTGCGTATATTGGAATTAGTTCGAGCTCCGCATCGTACATCCGTTCTGCCTTGTGGGTTGCTAGTTTCTCGCTATGCTTCCGCGTGTTTGCGCAAGCGTCTAAGGTCTTTGGAATCAAGGGAATCTGATAGATGGAATTCGGAGTCGAATTTAGTCAGGTGATATGATGAAGGGTTTCGACTGCGGAAGGATACTGTAAAATTGCTAGCGTATTGCGCATATCGCTTTAATCTGATTGTACTACTTCGATATTAGTCCTATAGCTGGAATGACTGAGCCATCAACGAAACCACCAGTTGACCTGAACAGTGTCAGCAAGATATTGCCACCCACTGTGGATATGCATCATGAACAGAACCTACCGAAGCATTCAAACCGCACCCAATGCCTTTGATACTATGCCACCATCCTTTCGGGATGAAGATCCCATCACCTGGTCCCAAGATAGCCTCTGAACCTTGAATGTCTTCGACACTCTCCGCGTCGTCGTTCGTTTCCCAAACCACCTCCTCCGTCAGCCTACCCTCTTCCCCAACCATCATATCTTCACCTCGCATGCTGCTTCCCAAGCCACCAACCAATCCACCACCTCTTCCAAGCCAACCACCATCCCAATCGCGATCCAGCGCGCTCGTCCGCGCCAGCGACTCTCTCGCCGCCGCAAACAGCCGCAGCCCCGCCTCCGGCGGCAGCAAGCGCACAGCCTTGGTCCCCGCCATCTGCACGAACAAGTTCGGATTGGGATCCTTGTGCAGCGGCGTGTGCGTCGGCGCCACGCCCATCCACAGCGACGACCCGTACACGTCGCCTCTGCCCGCGCCGCGCACCACCTCTGGCGCCGGCACGTCGCGTTGTAGCGCCGCCGGTAGGTCCGCTAGCGAGTGCTGCGCGACGTACAGCCGTGGCGGTGTGCTGGTAGAGCCGCGAGATTCGCTGGAGGTGTGTGCTTGTAGGTGCCGGAGCACAACGCTCAGCGGCATCAGCGTGCGTTCGAATGTCGCGCGTTGCGATCCATCTTGGGTTGTCACTTCGACTGTCACGGATACGTCGTCACTCAGCGGGAGGAGGTAGTTTTCTTTGATTCGGACGGCGCTGCCGGCCGGTGCCGGCGACTGTATGGGTTCAAACCATTTGTGGATGGCGGGAATTGAGGTCTCGAAAGCGGTGCGAGGGAAGACGAAGGGAATGCCGGGAGAAAAGTGATGGGTTCGAAAGAGCGATATCGAAGCGGTTTCGGTGGCGGATATGAGCTTGAAGGTTGCGCGGAATGGGAGTGGTGGCATAGAGTGCGAAACGCGTGGATGAAAGATGGTTGCATCAGAGTCAGGGTTTATATCAAGATGCAGTACGCTTACTCTATCACGCGAGCAACAGGGAATATGAGTGAACAGATACATATTAATCTGGCTGATCTTGCAAGTGGATACTGCACTACTCTAAAATATTTAACCAAACACTTAATTGTCGCCGTAAATCAGACCAAA
>Ga0335073_10012105_pt1 | contig 12114 bp, 11 predicted proteins | sample Lox_Sample_22_FD_207093 | JGI IMG/M metagenome (GOLD analysis project Ga0335073, IMG submission 207093) | Soil microbial communities from Loxahatchee National Wildlife Refuge, Florida, United States - Lox_Sample_2.2 | ecosystem: Environmental > Terrestrial > Soil > Wetlands | place: USA... | reverse complement strand
GGATCGCAGGTGACGGACTCGGCGTTGTAGCGCTGCTCGCGCGTAAACGTGCCGTCCGGATCGTAGACGTAGGCGACGCCGCCGGTCATGCCTGCGCCGAAGTTGCGCCCCGCGGGGCCGAGCACGAGCACCGTTCCGCCCGTCATGTACTCGCATCCGTGCTGTCCCACGCCTTCGACGACCGCGGTCGCGCCGGAGTTGCGCACCGCGAAGCGCTCGCCCGCCGTTCCCGCCGCGTAGAGCGTGCCCGCGGTCGCGCCGTAGAGCGCGACGTTGCCCATGATGACCTGCGCGCGATCGCCGCGGCCGACAGCACCCGTTGCGCGCAGCACGATCGCGCCGCCGCACAAGCCTTTGCCGACGTAATCGTTCGCGCAGCCGTCGAGCTCGAGCACCATGCCTTCGGTCGCGAAGGCGCCGAACGATTGCCCCGCCGTGCCGTGCAATGCGAAGCGCAGATCCGGCGTCACCGGAAATTCTTCGAGCGCGAGACGTCCGGCGAGGCGCGCGCCGAGGGTGCGATCGGCGTTGCCGATGCGCTCGCGCCGCCGTAAGGGCTCGCCGCTCTTCGCGGCTGCAAGCGCAGGCTCGATCCACGCGAGATCGATCGGAACGCGGTCGACCGGACGATCGTTGCGGCCGCCTTCGTGGCGGATCGGCCCGTCGCCGGTGCGCGCGAGCATCGCGCGCAGATCGAGTCCGCCGTCGTCGCGCACTTGGTCGAGTAGATCGACGCGGCCGATCGCTTCGTCGAGGCTGCGCAGCCCGAGTGACGCGAGCAGCACCCGTACGTCTTGTGCGAGGTTCGTCAAGAAGCGCACGACGTGTTCGGTTTTTCCGCGGAATTTTGCGCGCAGCTCCGGCTTTTGCGTTGCGATGCCGGCCGGGCAGGTATTGAGATGACATTGTCGCGCCATGTCGCATCCGAGCGAAACCAGGATCGCGGTACCGAACGCGTATTCGTCGGCGCCGAGCAGCGCCGCGACGACCACGTCGCGCGCGTTGGCGATACCGCCGTCGGTGCGCAGCCGCACGCGCCCGCGCAGATGGTGATGCATCAAAACTTGCTGCGCTTCGGCGAGGCCGAGTTCCCACGGATTGCCCGCATACTTGATCGACGAAAGCGGCGAAGCGCCGGTGCCGCCCGCGTAGCCGGCGATCGTGATGAAATCCGCGTACGCTTTCGCAACGCCCGCGGCGACGGTACCGACGCCGAGTTCGGAGACGAGCTTCACGCCGACCGCCGCGCGCGGATTGACGCACTTGAGATCCCAGATCAGCTGCGCCAAATCTTCGATCGAATAGATGTCGTGATGCGGCGGCGGGCTGATCAACGTGACGCCCGGTTGCGCGTGGCGCAAACGCGCGATCAACTCGGTGACCTTTGGTCCCGGAATCTGCCCGCCCTCCCCGGGCTTCGCGCCTTGTGCGATCTTGATCTCGATCTCGTGCGCGCGCGCGAGATACGCGGCCGTCACGCCGAAACGTGCCGAAGCGACTTGTTTGATCTTGTTCGCATAGGGCGCGTCCTCGCCGCCCTCGCCGGTATTCGAACGTGCTCCGAGCTCGTTCATCGCCTCCGCGATCGTGCGATGCGCCTCGGGACTCAAACTGCCAAGCGACATCGCGCTCGCCACGAAGCGCCGCGCGATCGCGTCGACGGGCTCGACCTCGCCGGCCGGAAGCGGCGCGCCCGACGGGCGCAGCGTCATCAGATCGCGCAACTCGTGTACGCCGCGGTCCTCTACGCTGCGCGTGTACGCGCTCCACGCCGAGGGGAAGTCGGTAACCGCGGTGCCGCGTGCAACGCCGGTCGCACTTTGCAGCGCGCGTATCGTCGGCGGCTGCCAACTGTGAATCTCGGCGTGGTCGTCGCGGCGAAAGCGAATCCAGCCGTAATCGGGTAGTTCGCCTTCACCGTGGCTCCAGGTCTCGCGCACCAATTCCTCGATTTGTGCGAAGGTACGCCCGGAGAGCGGTGAGGGCTGGCCGAAGCAACGCTCGGCGATCTCTTCGTGCAAACCGATGATGTCGAAGAGCTGTGCACCGCGATAGCTGTCGAGCACGGAGATTCCGCACTTCGACATGATCTTGGTGATGCCGAGATTCAGCGCGTGGATCGCGCGCGCTTCGCCCTCCGCTCCCGCCACCGCCCGCACCGTTTCGAGTGCGAGCCACGGGCATACGGCGCCCGCGCCATAGCCGATCAGCACCGCAACGTGATGGACGTCGCGGCAGTCGCCCGCTTCGACCGCGAGGCCGGTACGCGTGCGCACGCCCCACTCGACCAGCGCGCGGTGCACCGCGCCCAAGGCAAGCGCCATCGGGATCGCCGGCCGCTGCGGCGCCGACATGCGGTCTGAGAGCAAGAGCAGCTTTGCGTCGGTTCGCCGCACGAGATGCACCGCTTCGCCGCAAACGCGTTCGAGCGCGGCTTCGAGCGTTTCGTCGCCTTCCAGCACGCAGGCAATGCGGTCGACGCCGTGCAGCGCTTCGATCTGGCCGAGCGAGAGTACCGGTGTCTCGAGCGCGAGGCCCGGAAGCGGCGCGTGCTTGTCGAGCAGATGCGGCCACGGACCCAGTCGCGTGCGTAACGAGAAGACGAGCGATTCGCGAAGCGGATCGATCGGCGGATTCGTCACCTGTGAAAAGCGTTGCCGGAAGTAGTTGTAGATTGGACGCGGCGTGCGGCCGAGCGGCGCGAGCGCGGCGTCGTCGCCCATCGACCACAACGGCTCCTTCGCGTCGGCCGCCATCGGTTCGAGGATCATCTTCACGTCTTCGCGCGAGTAGTTGAAGCGATGCTGCAGTTCGACGAGCTTCTCCGGTGAGAGCGCCGGGGCTTCGACCGGTTCGAGGTGCTCGTCCTCGATCAGCTCGCTGTACGGCGTGCCGGCGTCGAAGAGCGCTGCGAGGTCGCGATCGAAGAGCACGCGCGCGCGCCGGACGTCGAACGCGATCATCTCCCCCGGCCCAAGCCGTCCGGCGTGGACGACGCGTTCCGCGTCGAAGTCGGCGATGCCGACCTCCGAACCCGCAACGATCAAGCGATCGTCGATCGTGTAGCGGCAAGGCCGCAGTCCATTGCGATCGAGCGATGCGCCGACGTAACGTCCGTCGGCGAAGGCAACCGCGGCGGGACCGTCCCACGCTTCCACGACGTCGGCGTGATAGCGATGAAAGAGCGACTCGTGGCGATCCGCGACCGGCGGCATCAGTATACGCAGCGATTCGCAGATCGTGCGTCCGTGCCGCGCGAGCAGTTCGGTGACCTCGTCGAGGCTGCCGGAGTCCGAGAGACCCGGGGTGAGGAGCGGCTCGAAGGCGGAGGGGAGCGAAGCGCGGCGCGCCTCCATACGCGCGCGATTCCCCCAGATCGTGTTGATCTCGCCGTTGTGCGCCAGCAGGCGGAAGGGTTGCGCGAGCGACCAGCGCGGCAAGACGTTGGTTGCGTAGCGCTGGTGAAAGACCGCGAACGTGCAGGCGTACGCCGGATCGGCGAGGTCGGGGTAAAACGCAGCCACATCGCCGCTCGCACAGAGCGCCTTATAGACGATGGTCTGCGAGGAGAGCGAGCAGACGTACGCATCCGGGCAGATGCGTTCGAATGCCTTTCGCAGGAGTGAGCAACGGCGCTCGAGTTCGTCGGCGCCGTTGCTGTGATGTTCCGTCGGTGCTGCGGTGAGCAGCGCTTGCCGAATTCGGGGGAGTCCATCGCGAGCTTTGGGGCCGAGAAGCGACGCGTCGATCGGTACGTCGCGCCACGTAATCTCTACGAAGCCGTGCTCGGCGGTAAGCCGCTCGAAGGCTGCCGTTTCATACGCGGCGCCGCCGGGTGTAAGGAAGAGCATCGCGGCGGCGTCGGCGGCAAAGAATGGCCTGGGGAGCTGCGTCAAGATTCCGACGCCGTCGCTGCTGCGACCGTCGGAAGCAACCGCGCCGCGGTGTCCGAGGCGGCTCAGCGCGACGAGCGCCCGGTCGACGACTTCGCGCGAGGGAAGTCCGTCGAGGGCCGCGACGAACCCGACGCCGCAGGCATCGGTATCGAAGCGGGGGTCCAGGAGCGATTGCGCCATGCCCAACTATACGACGCCGGCGCGGCTCTTGTATAGTCCGGCGCCCGCGCGCTTTACCGTGTGGCTAATGCCTGCGCGAGCGGCCTCGCGTACGATAGGAGCACGATGACACAGCATAACCTCGCGTTTATCACGGGTCATGCGCGCGAAAGCGAACCGCTCGATGCGGCGCTGCTCTCGCAGGTCGAACGCTATGTGGCGGCCGGCCGGAGAAACATCATCGTCGTAATGGACACGTTCCCCAATCTCGAGGAAGCAACGATCGCGGCGCTGCAGGGGCTGCTGCGCCGCGCATCGGAGCTACAAGCCCGCGTGACGTGCGTCGCCCTCGAAGATCGCGTCCACACTGCCGTGCGTGCATTTCCGCTCGCCGGCACGGTGAATATCATTCGCCGTGTCGACGAGCTTCCGGGTGCGGCGTAGAACGCCGGCCTTCAGTTTCCGTTTTTCTTCGCGAAGGAGTCCGACTGCAGCGTCAGGTCGACCGTCGTGTAGGCGGTGCCTCCCGAGCGCTCGATGGCCGTCGCGACGTCATGAATCGAATCGGGCACCGACATCGACGCGTCGTAGACGATGTGCGTCGTGGAATGCCACCCGGCGTGTATGCTCTCGGTCGGAGTGACATCGCTCACTTCGTCGATGACTACCGGGTTCGCGTCGGCCGCGCTCTTGCGCGTGAAGTGCGACTGGGCTTTCACACCGTCGGTCTGATAGGATGTCGACCACGTGCCGTCGGCTGCGACGGCGGAGGGGTCGTAGAAGTATCTCCCCAGCGCCGCGAAGAGCACGTTGATCGCGGGTGGCATTGCGGTCGACCCGGGCGGGCAGATGACGCGTCCGTCACTATAGATCGCGCAGGTCACCGGCGCCGTCGGCCGGACGTCGGTTTGGTATTGCTGCGTCGCCCGTGCGACGAGACCACCGTCCTTCGCGACCGCGATGATGTCGACGGTAACGGTTCCGACTCCGCCGCCCGTCGCCATTCCGGTTGCCGTACCTCCGTAGCTTGCCACGTGTTGCGGCTCTTCGAAGGTCGTGCTGACGTGATAGACCAGGTGGCGGAGCGAGTCGGGCGGGGGCGTTTGTGCGCTGGTCGCGAGCAGTATGGCAACGAGAACGAAGAACCGCTTCATGTACACCTCTCTAGTAGAGGAGATAATGCGCGCGCAGCGCGCGGAACGCCTCCGTCCGTTGGACCCATCCGTTTAGGATCCCCTCCGCGCTCCGTCCGGCCGTAAGTCCCTCGCGCAGCGAGGGCGTTCCCCAGTCCCGGTCGAGCGACGCCGGCTTTCTGATCACGATCGCGCGCGGCGCAATCTCGCGCACCGCGCATAGAATCTCCACCGCGGTGCGAACCGCGAGAAATCTCCGCGGGTCGAAGATCATCAGCTCGACCCCGCGCAGTTCCTTGTCTTTCCAGAATCCCGCAATCGGCGACCACGAGGCAGTACGAAAGTACACGCCGGGCAGGTCGAGTGCGTTGAGGCGGGCAGCGAGCGCGCCGGCGTCGAGATCGTAGCCTCCGGCGTAGAAGAAGGGGTTGGTCGTTCCGACGCCGCCGTTGACGCCGGCGTTGTCGATCAATCCGGTGCAGAGATAGGGAAAGGTCGTCTGCCACGTCGGAATGTTGGGCGAGCTTTGGACCCACTGCAATCCCGTGTCGGGCCAGATCATCTCGCGCGTGTATCCGCGCATCGCGACCACGCGCAGCTTCGCGCCGATACCGAAATGTTCGTTGAAGAGACGTGCAAGCTCGCCGATCGTCATACCGTGCCGCATCGCGATCGGATAAAGCCCGATGAATGACTCCTCGCTCGGTTCGAGGACCGGCCCCTCGACGGTGCTCCCGACCGGATTGGGGCGGTCGAGCACCCAGAACTCCTTGCCGAACTGCGCGGCGCTTTGCATCGCGTACGCCATCGTCGAGACGAACGTGTAGGCGCGCGAGCCGACGTCTTGGATGTCGAAGAGCAGAACGTCGACGTCGTGCAGCATCGCTTCGCTCGGATGCCGCGTCGGTCCGTACAAGCTATAGACGGGCAGCCCCGTCGCGCCATCGGTGTACGAGGGTACGTAAGCGCCGGCGGTACGATCGCCGCGAAAGCCGTGCTCGGGCGCGTAAATCGCGCGCAGACGGATCGACGGGTTGCGTCCGATCGCGTCGACCAGCGTCTCCAAACGCGAGGTGACGCCGGTCTGGTTGGTGATTACACCGACGCTTCGCCCCTCGAGCTCGCGCCACGTCTGCGCGAGAAAGACCTCGTCGCCGAGCGTGACGCCGGCCGCCGGCAGCGCTGCGCCGAGGAGCGGCAGGGCACCCAGGCTAGCGAGAAAAGCGCGGCGCTGCATCGGCCTCGAGGATACCGGCGGAACGAGCGCGAGCGAAGAGTTCTCGCACCGCGGCGACGCCGTCGTCGCCGAGATCGTCGCTATACTCGTTGACGTAGAGCGCGATGTGCTTGCGCATCACCTCGTCGCTCATTTCGAAGGCGTGCTCGCGCACGAAGGGCATGATCGCCGCTTCGTTCGCGCGTGCGAAACGCAGGCTCGCGCGAATTGCTTCGTCGATCTCCGATGCGCGCGCATCGCCCAGATCGTTGCGCGCGAGAATCGCGCCGAGCGGAATCGGCATGCCGGAGAGGCGCTCCCACCACTCACCGAGATCGGCGACGCTCACGAGCCCGGCTTCACCATAGGTGAAGCGCGATTCGTGGATGATGAGTCCAGCGTCGATCTCTGCGCGCGCGACGGCCGGAATGATGCGATCGAAGCGCATCTGTACCGTCTGCGGGCGGCCGCCGAGCGCGAGCTGCAGGAGCATGAACGCGGTCGTCCGCTCGCCGGGAATCGCGACGCGCAGGTCGCGCAGCGAGGAAAGATCGCGAGCGACGCCCGGCCGCGTCACGACCAGCGGACCGCAGCCGCGGCCGAGCGCGCCGCCCGCGCGCAAAATGCGGTACTCGCGCGTCAAGTGCGGAATCGCGCCGTAGCTGACCTTCGTCAGTTCGAATTCCGCGCGCGAAGCGGCGGCGTTGAGTTCCTCGATATCTGCAAAGCGCACGCGTACGCTGGGCGCGTTTGCAAGCAGGCCGTTGGTCAGCGCCGCAAAGATATAGGTGTCGTTCGGGCAGGGCGAGTACGCGAGCGTGTGCGTGCGAACGTCAGTCGGAGTCTGCATGCGCCATAGTGTAGAGCAGATCGAGCGTCGCGTTCAGCACGCGCCGGAGTCCCTGGATCCCGGCATCGAGATCCCAACCGCTCTTCTCGCGGTCACCGACGATATTCGAGATGCCGCGGACTTCGATCGCCGGCACGTTCGCGATCTGGGCGGCCCGCAACACCGCGAAACCCTCCATCGACTCGATCTCGGCGCCGCGCGCGTGCAATCGCTTTGCCGTCGCGTCGGTCGCCGTCACGGTGGATACGGTGACGCCGCGCACGAGCGGGAAACCCAGCGAGGTGATCGCCTCGATCAGCTGCGAGTCGGATCGCGCCCGATCGAAGACCAGATTGTTGGGAGGGAGCGCCAGCGGGGCGCCGGTCTCTTGCTGCAGTTCGTAGATCTCCTCGCCGACGACGACGCCGTCGCCGACGTGCGCGACGCCGTCGAAGGCGCCCGCGATGCCGGCATTGACGACCATGTCGTAACTCTTGGCCGCGAGAGCGCGTGTGACACGCGACGCGGTGTCGACCGGACCGATGCCGCTCACGAGCGTCTCCACACCGGCGCGCGGACCCAGCCAATCGAGTTCTTGCGCAACCGCGCAAACCAGTAGGATCATCGGACTCCGATCATTTTGTGTGTCTGAAGCGAGAGTCGAAAACGCCGGGGATGTGCCTTCGCATATTCGAGCGCAATCTCCACGTTCTTCTGTTTGTTTCCCTCGGGCTGGAGCAGAATCACCGGTTTGTCGGAGAAAAGCGGAAGATGCTCTTCGGGGACTCGCTCGTCGACGATCAGCTTGGCTTCATTCGCTCGTCGCGCCATTCGCGGATCGACTCGCTCTTTTGGCGATACGGTGAGCCAAACGTCCTGCGGCAGCTCGGTAAAGATTGAGCCATTGGACTCAATGTGGACGCGGCGTCCGCTTCGGCGCAGCGCCTCGATGAGCGCCGCCGTCTCCGATTGCGCGAGCGGTTCGCCGCCGGTCAAGATGACCATCGGGCAGTCGCCGCCCTCTCGTTCGACCATGCGGACGACCTCATCGGTGCCGGCGAAGAACTTCAGCGAATAGTCGGTGTCGCAAAAATCGCACGCGAGATTGCATCCGGCGAGACGCACGAAGACGGCGGGCGTACCGCTCCACGTGCCCTCGCCTTGAATGCTGTAGAAGATCTCCGCGAGCTGCAGCACGATCAAACGCCCGGGCCGAAGTCCGTGCGGCGCAGCACCGCGTTGCTCGTCTGCGTCTCCCACAAAACCAGCTCGTCGAGCCCGGTGAGAAGCGGATCGAGGCGCCGCCAGATCCACATCACGATCTGTTCGGCGGTCGGGTTTTCGAGAAAATCGTTGAGGTTTTGATGGTCGAGTACATCGACGACTTCGGAGCGCACGATCTGCTTGATCGTATCGAAGTCCGCGATCATTCCCCGCGCAGGCCCGTCGGACTGCAGCGGTCCGCGCACGGCGACCTCGAGCCGGTAGGAGTGACCGTGCTGGCGGGCACACTTGCCGGGGTGGTACGGAAGTACGTGGGCCGCTTCAAAGCGGAAGTGCTTTCGGATCTGCATGGCGGGACGCCGTCGTCTTCGCGCTCGTGCCGAGTTTGTACTTCAGGCGTTTGCGCGCATTGCTTGGTGATAGCGCGCGCGATAGCGCGCGAATTGCCAGCTGCGCTCGTCGACCGGCCCGTATGCGGCGAGAAATACGTCGTGGACGCGGGGCGGCAGCACCATGTGCACCGCCGAGAGATCGACGGCGGGCGAGCCGTAGTGCAGGTCTCCCCAATCGATGACCGCGCATAGGTGGTTGTGCTGGTCGAGCAGCAGATGCTTCTCGTAGAGATCGCCGTGCACGATGCAAAGGCGACCCTCGAGCGGCGGTTCTTCGACGCCGAGGCGTTTGGGATCGAGCTTGCCGATCTCGTCGTTCGGGAGACCGGCCTCGCGCAACGGTTGCGGATCGACGCCGTGCAGCGCGCGCAGAAAATCTCCGAGATCGTGCGCCAGGCGTGCGTATTGGCCGTCGTCGAGCGCACGTTTTTCGACCTCGACGCCGAGCAAGATTTCGTAGCCGCCGAAAGGATAGGGGTAATCGTCGTTGGGCTCGCCGGCGTAGGCCGGGCGGGGAATATGAACCGGCAGCTGCGGCGCCAGCTTCGGCAGCGTCGCGAGTTCTTTGCGCATCAGCGGCGCGCAGATAGCGCGCTGCGGGAAGCGAAAGACGAGGTGCTCTTCGACGAGGTACGCTGCATTATCCCAGCCCGAACCGATGTGGCGCACGTTGGCGTCGCGCAGGTGGGGAAATTGCGTGCCGATCAGGCGGCGCGCCAGGTGCTCGTCGACGGGAAAATCGAGCTTTGGCTTCATGTTAGGGCGCGAGCGCTCGCTCGAGGTCGGCAATGAGGTCCTCGGCGCGCTCGACACCCACCGAGAGGCGCAGCAGCGACGGGATGATACCCATCGCGCGCGCATCGGCCGCGGCGCTCGATTTCGGCCACATCGCCGCGGGTTGCGCGACCAGCGATTCGACGCCGCCCAAACTCGCGGCAGAGTGGAAGAGCTGCAGCCGCTCGATTGCGCGGCGCGCTTCGTCGAAACCGCCGTCGATCTCGATGCTTACCAGACCCCCGAAGCCGCGCATCTGCGCGCGCGCGATCGCGGCGCCGGGATGTGAGGCGAGGCCGGGATAATAGACGCGCGCGACGCGGGGATGCGCCTCCATCGCGCGCGCGACGGCGAGCGCATTGGCGTTGTGCCGTTCGACCCGCATCTCGAGCGTGCGCAAGCCGCGCAGCAGCAGCCAGGCTTCGAATGGTCCGAGCGTCGCGCCCAAAACGTGATGAGCCTCCCAAATGCGCGCGATGAGGTCGCGTGAAGCAACGGCGGCGCCCGCGATGAGATCGGAGTGGCCGCCCAGATATTTGGTTGCGCTGTGCAGGACGACGTCGACGCCGAATTCGAGCGGCCGCTGATTGACCGGCGTCGCGATCGTGTTGTCGATGCTGACGAGCGCTCCGGCCTCGTGCGCGACGCGCGCGACTGCGCCGATATCGGTAATGCCCAGGAGCGGGTTACTCGGTGATTCGAGCATGACCAGACGCGTGTTCGGACGCATCGCGCTTGCGAACGCGCTGACGTCGTGCTGATCGACGAAGGTGCACTCCACTCCGAAGCGATCCAGAATTCGCGTCAAGAGCGCGCGCGTGCCGTCATAGATCATCCGCTGCGCGACGACGTGCGTACCCGCCGCGGTCAACGCGATCGCCGTCGACGCGATTGCGCCCATGCCGGAGGCGCTGACCATCGCCGCTTCCCCGCCTTCGATTTCGGCGAGAATGCGTTCCACGGCGCCGTGATTCGGGTTGCCGTAGCGCGTGTAGAAGCGCTCGAATGTGGGCGTTTGCGCGGCTTGCGCCATAGCGTCCACATCGTCGAAGGCGAACGTCGACGTTTGATAGATCGGCGGCGTGACCGAGGGTCCGCTGCCGCTCGTGCGGTCGCCGTGAACGAGCGTCGTTTCGAGACCCAGATCCGATCCGTGCATGCGGGCGCTATTCGTGCCCGGCAGCGATGCCGCCCGTGCCTTGCCTTGCGGCGTGCGCTCTGCTAATATATAACCAGATGGTTAATAATCAGACCGGCCTGGACGGCGTCTTTGGAGCGCTTTCGGACCCGACGCGACGCAGGATCGTCGAGCGGCTGGCGCAGCGGCGCCTCACCGTCGGCGAGATTGCGGCCGAGTTTTCGATGTCGCAGCCGGCCATCTCCAAGCACCTCAAAGTTCTCGAGCGCTCCGGCTTGCTGGCGCGCCGAATCGAGGGACGCGTGCATCACTGCAGCCTGCGTCCGGCTGCGATGCGGGCAGCTTCATCCTGGATCGACGAACAGCGCCGCTTCTGGGAGGAATCGTTCGCCAAACTGGACGCTTACTTCGAGCGCAATCCTGAAAGGAAGAACCAATCGTGAGCGATACCACGACGACGCTCCCCACCACGCTGGTGCTCAAGCACGTCTTCAAAGCGCCGATCGAGCGCGTCTACGATGCATGGGTCAAACCGGAAATCATGTGCGAATTCATGCGGTCGGCCGACATCCCATCCAATGTCGAAGCCGAGGTGCGCGTCGGCGGCGGCTACCGGATCGTGATGCACAAAGCGGACGGAGACCTGCTCGTTGCGTACGGAACCTATCGCGAGCTGACGCGTCCCACGCGGATCGTCTGCACGTGGCAATGGGAAGAAGATGAACCCGCGCTCGCAAAGGAAACGCTGCTGACACTCGATTTCGTGTCTCGCGGCGCGGATACGGAGCTCACGCTAACGCACGAGGACTTCCGCGACGAAGCGCAGCGCGACAACCATGCCGCGGGCTGGGGCAGATGCTTTGCGAACCTGGAGCTCGTGCTAGGCTGAGGGTTTCGCGAAGGCGACGATCTCGTTGTTGTCGCGGTGGCTCGTCCAAAAGCGCGAGCCGTCATAGGTGAGGCCGCGCGCATCGAACGGTATGGAGGCGAGCACGGTGACGTTCGCCTCCTCGGTGCGCGCGTCGACCCTCCAGAACTCGAGATTCTCGAACTCATCGTCGCCGGTGATGAGATAGAAGCAGCCGTCGACGATCGTCATGCCGACCGGCTTGCGCGCAAGCGCGATTTCGCGCAGCACGTTTCCTTGTCCGTCGAGCGCGAGTATCTTTTGATACGACGCTTGTGAGAGGAAGAGCGTGTCGCCGTCGAAGGCGAGATGCGCGCCGGTGAGATCCGGGCACGCGATGCGATCGCTCTTGAAGCCGTGTCCCGGGATGAAGCGGTAGATGTAACGGTCGTAGTCCTTCTCGCCGAATCCGAGGATCACGCGCAGCTCGTCGCCGACCATCGTCA
>Ga0335073_10012104_pt1 | contig 12115 bp, 7 predicted proteins | sample Lox_Sample_22_FD_207093 | JGI IMG/M metagenome (GOLD analysis project Ga0335073, IMG submission 207093) | Soil microbial communities from Loxahatchee National Wildlife Refuge, Florida, United States - Lox_Sample_2.2 | ecosystem: Environmental > Terrestrial > Soil > Wetlands | place: USA: Florida... | reverse complement strand
TCGGCCGGGAAGTTCGCCTTGAGGTAGGCCGTCCAGTAGGAGATCAGCCCGTAGCCGGCCGCGTGCGCCTTGTTGAACGCGTAGCCGGAGAACGGCACCATGATGTCCCAGATGGTCTTGATGGCGCCGTCGGAGTAGCCGTTGGCCTTCATGCCGGCCGCGAACGGCTCGTACTCCTTGTCCAGGATCTCCTTTTTCTTCTTGCCCATGGCCCGCCGCAGCAGGTCGGCCTTGCCGGGCGAGTACCCGGCCAGCTGCTGCGCCGCCAACATCACGTCCTCCTGGTACACCAGCAGGCCGTAGCTCTCGCCCAGGATGTCCGCCAGCGGCTCGGCGAGCTCGGGATGGATGGGCGTGACCGGCGCCCGGCCCGTCTTGCGGTCGGCGTAGACCGGGGCGCTGGCCATCGGGCCCGGCCGGTACAGCGCGATCACCGCCGAGATGTCGCCGAACTTGTCCGTTCGCATCGAGCGCAGCAGCGCCCGCATCGGGCTGCCGTCGAGCTGGAACACGCCCAGCGTGTCGCCGCGGGCCAGCAGCTCGTAGGTGGGCTTGTCGTCCAGGCCGAGGGTATCCAGGTCGATGTCGATGCCGCGGTTCTCCTTGATGCCGCGGATAGCGTCGTCGATCACGGTGAGGTTGCGCAACCCCAGGAAGTCCATCTTCAGCAGGCCGATGTCCTCGCACGAGGGGTAATCGAACTGCGTGATCACCGCGCCGTCGGCCTCGCGCTTCCACACCGGGATGTGGTCGAGCAGCGGCTCGCTGCTCATGATCACCCCGGCCGCGTGCACGCCGGCCTGGCGGATCAGCCCCTCGAGCCCGCGCGCGGTGTCAAGGACCTGCTTGACCTCGGCCTCGGCGTCATACAGCGCGCGGATCTCGCCCGCCTCGCCGTAACGGGGGTGGTCGGGCTCGAACACCCCGGACAGCGGCATTTCCTTGCCCAGGATCGGCGGCGGGAACGCCTTCGTGATCCGGTCCCCGAGCGCGTAGGGGAAGCCGAGCACCCGGGCCGCGTCCTTGATCGCGGCCTTGGCCTTGATCGTGCCGTACGTGATGATCTGCGCGACCCGGTCGTCGCCGTACTTCTCCGTGACGTAGCGGATGACGTCGCCGCGCCGGCGCTCGTCGAAGTCGATGTCAACGTCGGGCATGGACACGCGCTCGGGATTGAGGAACCGCTCGAAGACCAGGCCGTGCGCGATCGGGTCCAGGTCGGTGATGCCGAGCGCGTAGGACACGATCGAACCGCCCGCCGAGCCGCGGCACGGGCCGACCCGGATCCCGTTGCGCTTGGCCCACATGATGAAGTCGGCGACGACCAGGAAGTACGAGCAGAACCCCATGGTCTCGATGACGCCGATCTCGTACTCGGCCTGGACGCGGCGCGGCTCGTCGTACCCGTCGGGGTAGCGGCGGTCCATCCCCCGCCAGACCTCCTGTCGGAACCAGCTCGACTCGGTCTCGCCCTCGGGCAGCGGGAACACCGGCATCAGGTTCGACTTGGTGAACTCGACGTCCGCCCGCTCGGCGACCAGCAGGGTGGCGTCGCATCCCGACACCCACTCCTCGTCCGCGCTCAGCGCCCGCATCTGCTGCGGCGTCTTCACGTAGTAGCCGGTGCCCTCGAACTTGAACCGCCCCGGGTCGGCCAGGTTCGTGCCGGTCTGCACGCACAGCAGGGCCTCGTGCGCCGTGGCGTCGGCCTCGCGCGAGTAATGCAGGTCGTTGGTGGCCAGGTACGGCAGCGAGAGCTCCTTGGCGATCCGCCGCAGCCCGTCCCGGGCGCGCCGCTCGACCGCCAGGCCGTGGTCCATGAGCTCGACGAAGAAGTTATCCGGCCCGAAGATGTCCCGGTAGTCGGCGGCCGCCTCCATGGCCTGGCGTTCCTGCCCCAGCCGCAGCCGGGTCTGCACCTCGCCGCCGGGGCAGCCGGTGGTGGCGATGATCCCCTTCGCGTACCGGCCGAGAAGTTCGCGGTCCATCCGGGGCTTGCGGAAGTACCCCTCGAGCGAGGACAGCGAGGCGAGCCGGAACAGGTTGTTCATGCCCTCGGTGGTCTCCGCGAGCAGCGTCATGTGCGTGTAGGCGCCCGCGCCGGACACGTCGTCGTCCCGCTGCGCGGGGGTGCCCCAGCGGACCGGCTGCTTGTGCCCGCGGTGCTCGGGCGCGACGTACGCCTCGATGCCGATGATCGGCTTGATGCCGGCCGCCCGCGCCTTGGTCCAGAAGTCATAGGCGCCGTAGACGTTGCCGTGGTCGGTGATGGCGATGGCCGACATGCCGGTGCGCTCGCACTCGGCGAACAAGTCGTTCAGCCGCGCGGCGCCGTCCAGCATCGAGTACTCGGTGTGCACGTGCAGGTGCACGAAGGACCGGTTCCCTCCGGTGCCCGCCGAGGCTGCCGCCACCAACATCGCCTCCTTCGGGCATGCGTCACGACGCCCATGCCGGGCATTGCGAAGGGCCGGGGGAAGTGACCGCCGTGCCGCCCGGGAACTGCCCGGTGAGGCCGCCGTGGCGCGCGCGCCGGTCCGGCTCATCGAGCCTATCGGACCCCGCCGACACCGCCGGCCCGACACTCCGGGGCCCCGGTGGCCTGCCCGCTGCCCCCGCGGTATAACGCCATAACGGGTAGTTGCGGGAAGGGGTGGTCCGGCCGTCATGACCGTGTCGCGGCTACGAGATATCCCGGGCATCGGCGTGGACGTCGTCGGCGACGCGGCCGACGCGGCCGCCGACCCGGACATCCTGCGCCTGGAGAACCTGGACACCGACCTGCGGCCGCCGCGGGTGGCCCTGGAGGTGACCCGCGCGGCCGTCGACGACGACGCGGCCAACAGCTACCTGCCGTTCGGCGGGCACGCCTCGCTGCGCGAGGCCGCCGCGGCCCACGTCGGCCGGCTGGCCGGGCGCACATATGACCCGGGCACCGAGTGCGTCGGCGTGGCGGGCGGCCTCAACGGCATACTCAACGCGCTGCTGGCCACGGTCGAGCCCGGCCAGGAGGTGGTGCTCACCGACCCGGTCTACGCGGGGCTGGTCAACCGGGTCCGGCTGGCCGGCGGCGTCCCCCGCTTCGTCCCGGCCACGCCGGCGAAGGGGGGCGGGGAGGTCGGCGGGGGCTGGGCCGTCGACCCGGAGCGGCTGGCCGCGGCGGTCGGCCCGGGCACGGCCGCCGTGCTGATGATGGGCCCGTCCATGCCCACCGGCCTGGTGCTGGACGACCGGCACTGGTCCGCGCTCGCCGCGGCGCTCGGCCGCCACCCCGCCTGGCTGATCTACGACGCGGCCATGGAGCGGATCCGGTTCGACGGGCGGCCGCCGAGCCATCCGGCGGCGTACCCCGGCCTGGCCGAGCGCACGATCACGGTCGGCTCCGCGTCGAAGGAACTGCGGCTCATCGGCTGGCGGGTCGGCTGGGTGGTGGCCCCGGCCGCGGTGCTCGCCGACATCCGGCTGGTCGGCCTGACCAACGTGGTGTGCCAGGTGGGCATCGCCCAGGCCGCGGTGGCCGCGGCGCTGGCCGACCCGGACGCCGACGCCGATGTGGCCGCGGCCACGCAGGCCTGGCAGCGCCGCTGCCAGGTCATCCTGGACCAGCTTTCCGGCTACCCGGTGGTCCGGCCGCACGGCGGATGGTCCCTGCTCATCGACACCAGGCCGCTCGGGCTCACCCCGGCCGCGTTGTCCCGGCGGCTCTTCGATCACGGCAAGGTGGCCGCCACCCCCATGGATGGGTGGGGACCCAGCGGCGCCGGCTACCTGCGGCTCGTGTTCGCCAACGAGCCGGAGCCGCGCTTGGCCGGCCTCGGCGACCGGTTCCGCCGCGCGCTCGGCTAAAACCCGGCGCTGGCCCAGGCCGCTCGCGGCCTGGGCCGGATCGGGCAGGCCGGATAGACCCAAGAATGAACGCGGTTATTGGCGTCCGCATGGTCCTGAACAGGGGATTTACTGCGAGAGCGACCCAGGAACCACAACGCGCTCGCCTGAGTCGGCCAGCTCATTGGCCTATCGACAATGGCATATTGGGCGGGTATTTAATTGCCGCTAGGCATCCGCTTGCCGCAGTAAATGCGCCCGGCGGCCGCGTTATGATTTAGACAGGGGGCAAACGCGCGGTGATTTGCCGCACCAGGCGCAGAACGGAGATCACGGTGGCCGGTCACCTGCAGGCCGCGGTCGCGTCGCGAGCCGCCGGGGCCGGCGCCACGGCGCCGGTGGAGTACGCGGTGGCGGTGGACCGCTACCTGGCCGAGGCATCGCTCGGCGCGGCCTCGCGCCGGGTCTACCGCATCTCCCTGACCAGCTGGGCGTGGGCACTGGTCGGCCGGCCCGCGCCGCAGGGCGCGGAGCGCCGGGGCGCGGCCCCGCCGGTCGTGCCGCTGGCCTGGCTCGACCGGCCGGATGCCGGGACCCGGCTCGCGGCCGCGCTCGCCGACCGCGAGCTCGTCTCCGACGTGCGTACCGTCAACCGGGAGCTGTCCGCCCTGCGCAGCGCGGTGGGCTGGTGGCAGGAGCAGCGCTGGATCAGCCGGGACCCCACGGCTGGGCTGCGGCACCGGCCGGGGCCGGCGGCGCCCGTGGCCCCGCTCACCCGCGGACAGGTGGCCGACCTGTTCCAGGCCACCGCGGCCCTGCGCGAGCATGCCTTCTGGCGGGTCATCTACGACTCGGCCGCGCACTCGGGCGACGTCCTGGCCCTGGACGCGAGCCGGCTCGACCTGCGCGGCGGCCGCGCCCTCGCCGGGCCGCCGACCGGGGCCGCGGACTGGATCCGCTGGCGCGACCGCACCAGCCAGTTGCTCGGCTGGCTGCTGGCGGGCCGCACCTACGGCCCGGTGTTCCTGACCGACCGGCGGGCCCCGGCCGGGACCGCGCCCGCGGACACCTGCCCGGTCACCGGCCGGGCCCGCATGTCCTACCGGCGGGCCGCGGAACTGTTCACCGCCGCCACCCGCCCGCTTGACCCGGCGGGCCGGGGCTGGACTTTGGGCCAGCTGCGCCAGGCCGGCCGGGAAACCCGGGCGGGAGCCGGCTGACCTGCGGCCCGGCGGGGATCAGGCCCGCGGGTCCGCGGGAGCGCGGGTGTCGACCGTGCCCGCGCTGCGCCAGTACTCACCGTGGTCGCGGGACAGGAATCCCTCGTCCACCAGGTACCTGCGCATCGCGGCGTGGTCGTCGCAGAGCTCGCCCAGGAAGGAGTTCACCGCGCGCTCCGGATACCGGACGCCGGGCTCGAACCCCTGCGCCACGATGTCGAGCAGCAGCCGGCGCCGGGCCAGCCGGGCCGGGATCGTGGCGATGCGGCCGCCGCGGACGAACACGCGCAGCCGGTCCTGGCTGAGCAGCAAGCCGATCACCCGGTCCGCGTCAAGATCAGCCATGGGACCAGTCTGGCACCGTCACGACTCCGCGCGGAGCACCTCAAGCGCGTGCGCGAGATCCGCCGGGTACTCGCTGGCGAACTCGACCCTGCGGCCGTCGGCGGGATGAGCGAACCCCAGCCGCACCGCGTGCAGCCACTGCCTCGTCAGGCCCAGGTGCGCGGCGAGCACCGGATCGGCGCCGTAGAGCCGGTCACCGACGCAGGGGTGCCTGATCGCGGCCATGTGCACCCGGATCTGGTGGGTGCGCCCGGTCTCCAGGATGATCTCCGCGAGGCTCGCGGCCCGGAACGCCTCCAGGGTGTCGTAATGCGTGACCGAGGGCCGGCCGCCGGCCACGACCGCGAACCTGCCGTCGCCCGACGGGTGCCGGCCGATCGGCGCGTCCACCGTGCCGCGCAACGGGTCCGGATGGCCCTGCACCAGCGCGTGATAGATCTTGTCCACCTCGCGGTCCCGGAACGCGCGCTTCAGCGCGCTGTACGCCCGCTCGCTCTTGGCCAGCACCATCAGGCCCGAGGTGTTGGCGTCCAGCCGGTGCACGATCCCCTGGCGCTCCGCCGCGCCGCTCGTGGCGATGGAGTGACCGGCGGCCAGCAGGCCCTGCAGCACGGTGGGGCCGGTCCAGCCGGGCGTCGGGTGCGCGGCGACCCCCGGCGGCTTGTCCACGACCACGATGTCGGCGTCCTCGTACACCACCGTCAGGCCGGGCACCGGCTCGGGCGGCGGCTGCGCCGTGACCGGCGGGGGCGGCAGCGTCACGTCCAGCCACTCGCCGGCGGGCACCCGGTCCGACTTGGCCGCCGGCCGCCCGCCCACCAGCACCGAGCCGTCGCTGATCAGCTCGGCGGCCCGGGTCCGGGACAGGCCGAACAGCCGGGCTAGCGCGGAGTCCAGGCGCTCGCCGTCCAGCCCGTCGGGAACGGGGACCCGGCGCTGGCCGGGCGCCGTCATCGGCCGCCGCCGCCCGAGGGGCGCTCCGGCCAGGACCGGTCGGGCTGGGCCGCCGGGCCGCCGGGCGCCGGCGGGGCGGGGCGGGGCGCGCCATCCAGCCGGTGCCCGCGCGCGGCGAGCAGGACCATGAGCACGCCGCCGCAGACGATCGCCGAGTCGGCCAGGTTGAACACCGGCCAGTGCGGCACCTCGATCCAGTCCACGACCCAGCCGCGGAACGGTCCCGGGGAGCGGAAGACCCGGTCGGTGAGGTTGCCCATGGCGCCGCCGAGCAGCAGGCCGAGAGCCACCGCCCAGGCCAGGCTGTGGATCCGGCGCGCCGAGCGGACGATGAAGACGATGACCCCGACGGCGATCGCGGTGAAGATGATGGTCTCCGACGGCCCGCCGATGCTGAACGCCGCCCCGGGATTGCGCGACTCGGTGAGGATGAGCAGGTTGCCGATGAGATGCAGCGGCGGCCGGTCCGACAGCGTGGCCACCACGATCGCCTTGGAGACGATGTCCAGGGCGAGCACGGCCAGGGCCACGCCGAGCAGCACGGCCACCCGGCGCGGCGCGCCGGGTCGGTCTGGGCGGTCAGGCCCGCCGGGCGCGGGGCCGGTCAGCGGCGCTCCTCGCGCTGCTTGCAGGCCACGCACAACACCGCGCGGGGGAAGGCCTGCAGCCGCGCCTTGCCGATCGGCTCTCCGCACGATTCGCAGGTGCCGTACGTGCCCTCGTCGATCCTGGCCAGGGCCCGCTCGGTCTGCGCCAGGAGCTCGCGGGCGTTGTGGGTGAGGGCAAGCTCATGCTCCCGCTCGTAGGTCTTCGCCCCCACGTCCGCCTGGTCATCCCCGGCGTCGCCGACCGCGTCACCGAGCCGGGAGGCGATGTCCGACTCGGACCGCTCGATATCAGCGCGCAGCTCCGCGGCCTCCGCGGAAAGCTCGTCCCGCACCTTGGCGAGCTCGGCTTCGGTCCAGCGCCGCTCCCCCGGCCGCACCGGAAGCGCGGCAGCGCCTGAGCGCGCTGCAGCGGTCAACGCCGGCCTCCCTTGGTTCAATTTAGTAACGATCTTCATAGTGACCAGTCACGAGAGGATAAGTGGTGACCGGGGGCTACCGCAAACACGGCTCCCGGCGGGCGGCAGCGGGCAGGCCCGCGCGCGGCGCGAGGGCAGGCGGGAACGCCGGCGAGGCCTGCCCCCGGGGACCGCGGGCCAAGGCGGGCCGGCGAACATCAGCTATCCTGGCGTTCTGCACGGCGCCGATGGGGACAGCTGCCGCTGCGGCGACCAGGAGCGACCGGGGATGGTGCGAGCCCGGGGATACGCGCAGCGGACCAGATCACCCCGGAGCCGCCGGAAGAACAGTCCCCGGCCGTGACCCGCGGTATCCCGACCCGGGCCCGCGGGCGAAGCCGGCCGGGGCTTAGTAGAGCCGGCCGCAGAGTGAAACCGAGAGGGTCGCGGAACCGGGGCCGGCAGGCCGCCGACCGCGGCCAAGGAGGGTGGTACCGCGGGGCCGCCGCCGGCGAGCCTCGTCCCTCCGGCGAAGCCACGCTGGCCGGCCCAGCCCGGGCCTGGCCGGCGGGACAACCCGCGAGAGGCCGCCCGCCATGCCGCGCCCAGACGACCAGCCCGCCTCGAAGCCATCGGCCGCGCCGGCGCCCGCCGCGAGGCTGGCCTTCCCCGAACTGCCCGCGGTCGTCGACCTCCCGGCGATCGAGCACGAGGTGCTGGCCCGCTGGCGGGACCGGCGGGTCTTCGACCGGTCCCTGGTGCAGACCTCGGCCGGGCGGCCGTGGACGTTCTACGAGGGCCCGCCCACGGCGAACGGCAAGCCGGGCGTGCACCACGTGGAGGCGCGGGTGCTCAAGGATCTCTACCCCCGGTTCAAGACCATGCAGGGCTTCCACGTGCCGCGCCAGGGTGGCTGGGACTGCCACGGCCTGGCGGTGGAGGTCGCCGTGGAGCAGGAACTCGGCGTGTCGGGAAAGAAGGAGATCGAGGCCTACGGCATCGCGGAGTTCAACGCGAGATGCCGCGAGTCGGTGCTGCGCCACGTGGACGCGTTCGCGGAGCTCACCGAGCGGATGGGCTACTGGGTCGACCTGCAGCACGCTTACCGCACCATGGACCCGGACTACATCGAGTCGGTCTGGTCGTCGCTGAAGGTCATCTTCGAGAAGGGCCTGCTCACCCGGGACTACCGGATCAGCCCCTACTGCCCGCGGTGCGAGACCCCGCTGTCCGATCACGAGATGGGCCAGCCGGACGTCTACCGGACGGTATCCGACCCCTCGGTCACGGTCCGGTTCCCGCTGCTCACCATCCCGGACCGGGCTGATCCGCAGCTGACCGGCGCTGACCTGCTGGTCTGGACGACCACGCCGTGGACGCTCGTGTCCAACACCGCGGTCGCCGTCCACCCCGGCGAAACCTATGTGGTGGCCCGTAACCCGGCCGACAGCGACCGCGTGGTCGTGGCCGAATCCCTGGCCGGGCGGGTGCTGGGCGAGGGCTGGCAGGTGGTCGCCCGGTTCCTGGGCGCCGACCTGGCCGGGGCCACCTACCGGCCCCCGTTCCGGCTGGTGCACATCCCCGGCGCGCGGCCGGTGGTGACCGGGTTGTTCGTGACCACCCAGGACGGAACCGGACTGGTACACCTGGCCCCCGCTTTCGGCCCGGAGGACCTGGAGATCGCGCGGGCGCACGGCCTGCCGGTCGTCAACCCGATCCGCGGCGACGGCCGCTTCGAGGACACGGTGCCGCTGGTGGGCGGGATGTACTACAAGGACGCTGACCCCACGCTGCTGAGTGACCTCGAGGACCGGGGGCTGCTGTTCCGGTCCCAGCTGTACGAGCACAGCTACCCGCACTGCTGGCGCTGCCACACGCCGCTGATCTACTACGCCCAGCCGTCCTGGTTCATCCGCACCACCGCGGTCAAGGACCAGATGCTGGCGGAGAACGAGAAGACCAACTGGCACCCGGAGACGATCAAGCACGGCCGGTACGGCGAGTGGCTGCGCAACAACGTGGACTGGGCGCTGTCCCGGACCAGGTACTGGGGCACCCCGCTGCCGCTGTGGGAGTGCCCGCAGCAGCACGTGACCTGCGTGGGGTCGCTGGCCGAGCTGTCCGAGCTGGGCGGCCGCGACCTGTCCGGGCTCGACCCGCACCGGCCGTACGTGGACGAGGTGATGATCACCTGCCGCCAGTGCGGCAGCCAGGCGCACCGGGTACCCGAGGTGATCGACGCCTGGTACGACTCGGGGTCGATGCCGTTCGCCCGGCTCGGGGCGCCGCTGCGCCACGAGGCGGCGTTCCAGCGGACGTTCCCGGCCCAGTTCATCTGCGAGGGGATCGACCAGACCCGCGGCTGGTTCTACTCGCTCATGGCAGTGAGCACGCTGGTGTTCGGCAGGTCCTCGTACGAGAACGTGGTCTGCCTCGGCCTGGTGGTCGACGAACGCGGCCGGAAGATGAGCAAGCACCTCGGCAACATCCTGGAGCCGATCCCGCTCATGGACGCCCACGGCGCGGACGCGCTGCGCTGGTTCTTCGCGGCCTCCGGCTCGCCGTGGGCCACCCGCCGGGTGGAGCACGCCACGCTCGAGGAGATCGTGCGCAAAATCCTGCTCACCTACTGGAACACGGTGTCGTTCCTGGTGCTCTACGTCAACGCCGCGGCGGCGACCGCGCCGGACCGGGCCCGGCAGGCCGAGGCGCCGCCCCCCGCCCGGCGGCCGGTTCTTGACCGGTGGCTGCTGAGCGAGCTGAACCTGCTGGTCCGTGACGTCACGACCGCCCTGGACGGCTTCGATTCCGCCACCGCGGGCCGCAGGATCGCCGCGTTCATCGACGACGCGTCGAACTGGTACGTCCGCCGGTCCCGGCGCCGGTTCTGGGACGGCCCGGGCACGGCCGACGGCGCGGCGGCGTTCGCCACGCTGTACGAATGCCTGGAGACGCTGACCAGGCTGATGGCCCCGGTGACCCCGTTCCTGACCGACTACATCTGGGGCGTGCTGCGAGCCGAGGGCTCCCCCGACTCGGTGCACCTGGCGTCCTGGCCGACCGCGGACACCGGGTTGATCGACGATCCTCTCTCCGCGCAGATGGCGCTGGTCAGGCGCCTGGTGGAACTGGGCCGCTCGGCGCGCGCCAGCGCGGCGGTGCGGGTCCGCCAGCCGCTCCCGCGCGCGCTCATCGGCGCGGCCGGCTTCGCCGGCCTGCCGGCCGGGCTGCGGGACCAGATCGCCGACGAGCTCAACGTCCGCGAGCTGGGCACGCTCGCCGCCGTGCCCGAGGGGCTGGTGGATTACACGGTGAAGCCCAACTACCGCGCGCTCGGCAAGCGGTTCGGCCAGGGAACCCCGGCGGTGGCCGCGGCGATCAAGGCGGCCGACCCGGCCGGGCTGGCCGCCGAGCTGAGTTCCGGGGGCAAGGCCCTGGTCGTCGCGGACGGGGCGGGAGTGAGCCTCGGGCCCGAGGACCTGATCGTGACCCAGGTTCCCCGCTCGGGCTGGGCGGTGGCGACCGGCGGCAGCGAGACGGTCGCGCTGGAGACCGTCATCACGCCCGAACTGCGCCGTGAAGGGCTCGCGCGCGAGGTTGTCCGGCTGGTCCAGGACGCGCGGAAGGGCGACGGCCTGGACGTCAGCGACCGGATCTCGCTGCGCTGGAGCACCGGGGATCCCGAGCTCGCCGCCGCCCTGACCGAGTACGAGACGGTGATCAGCGGCGAGGTGCTGGCGGTCGACTACGGGCCCGGGACCGCCGACCGCGCGCGCCCGGGCGCGCGCGAGCACGATGACGCTGACCTGAGGCTGGTGTTCTGGCTGCGCCGGGTGCCGTCCGGCGAGCCCGGAGCATAGCCTCCGTCAGCTGCCGGAACGCTGACGTTGCCCGCGCTAGTCGCCGTCCAGTTCCTGCTCGGGGCGGCAGGCCTTGCAGGGAACGCAGCCGGCCTCCTCGGCCGCCCGCAGCGTCATGGACTCTAGGTCCTCGGAGCCCAGGAAGCGGATCAGGATGCACCCGCTGCGGTGATACCTGGTGATGCCCTGAACGATGATGACCTCGGTGTCCGGGCTGCGCCGGGCTGGGCCGCCGCCCGGCGCGGGCTCAGCCGCAGGCTCGGTGGTGGCGGCCGCGGCGGGAGCCGCCGCGGCAGTGGTGGCCGGAGCGGTCGCGGCAGGGGTCGTTGCGGCGGGGGTCGCTGCGGCTGAGGTGGTGCCGGCCGGGGTACTGGCGGCCGAGGTGCTGTCGGCCGAGGTGCTGTCGGCCGAGATGCTGTCGGCCGGGGTACTAGCAGCCGGAGCGGTCGCGGCCGGGATGCTGGTGGCCGGGGCGGTCGCGGCCGGGGTGCTGGCCGCGGGCGGCCGGTCCTCGGGCCCGGCTGCGTCCGCCGCCGGAGGCGCCTCAGCCGCCGCCACCGGCTCCTGGGGCTCGTCGGCCTGCTCCGGCTTGGGGGGGTCGGCGGGCGCGCTGGACTGCAGGGCAGCCGCGGCGGCGGCCACGGCCGCCCTCGTTGCCTCATTCGCGCGGCGGGCTTCGTCGGAGCTCGCCTCCGCCTCGTCACCAGCGTGCCCGGCTGGCTGATCCGTGGCCGCAGCGTCGCCTGCGGGCGTCACGGTGCGCCGCCAGAAGCCGGTCCACGATGAGTCCGGCTGGGCGGCGGGCTCAGCCGACCGCTCTGGCTGGGGCTGGGTAGCTTCCGGACGTTCGGCGTCCGGCCGGTCCGCCCGCTCTTGCCGTTCCGGACGTTCGGCGTCCGACCCGTCCG
>Ga0335073_10012101_pt1 | contig 12116 bp, 7 predicted proteins | sample Lox_Sample_22_FD_207093 | JGI IMG/M metagenome (GOLD analysis project Ga0335073, IMG submission 207093) | Soil microbial communities from Loxahatchee National Wildlife Refuge, Florida, United States - Lox_Sample_2.2 | ecosystem: Environmental > Terrestrial > Soil > Wetlands | place: USA: Florida... | reverse complement strand
GATGGACCTGCCGTCAGCGGACCATTGCAAATCCGATGGGTCCGCGGGAGCAGGAATGGCCCGCACCAGCGAGCCATCCTCAAGCGAGCGGACTTCCACTTCTCCCAGATCGTTCCGATAGGCTAACAGCCGGCTGTCCGAAGAAATGGTCAAATCCGATGCGCCTGTGTCGGCCAGTTTGACCGGCGCGGCGGGACTATCGAGGGACGCTTTGTACAAGGTGTGCTGGCCCGAGATGTTGGATTCATAAACCACCCACCTGCCATTCGGGGAAATCGCCGGATGCCAATCATATGGCCCCGAGGTGACCTGCCGCAGGTTGCCCCGATCGAGATCGACGCGCCACAATCGCCGCGTCCCGGAGGCCTTCACCATGAAAACAACGAAACGGCCATCGGGAGAGACCGCCGGCTCCAAGGCCATTACCTTGTTCGCGAGCAGCGGCTTTCGTTCGCGGCCGTCGGAAGTCGCCACCCATAAATTCGATTGCGCCGCGAAAACCACACGTCCGTCCGGCGTCCACGCCGGGTCGTTATAGCTTCCAGCGGGCAACTCCATGCGGGCCGCCTCGCCGGCGGCGGCTCCCGGCGCAGGGGAACTCCAGATGCTGTCATCGGTCACCTGGCTATTGGCCAGAAGCGTCCGGCCGTCCGCGGTCATGCTGATCAGCGAATAATTGTTGATGTCGTTGCTTACCCGGCGGAATGCTCCGCGGGTGCTCACGTGCCAGATTTGGCCGGCCTGCGAATCTTCGTCGGGTACGAGCGCCAGAATTTCGGACCCGCTCAACCAATTCACACTCCGCAGCGGCCTCGGCTGGGGCGCCATTTCCAGGCGGGCCGGTCCGCCGGAGGCGGGAATCTTCCATAGCGCCCACGACGTGCCTTTGCGGTCGCGGGCGCCTTGCAAGTAGTAGATGTTCTTGCCGTCGGCCGCCCACCGATAGTTGTAGAACGAATAGGGCGCGTTGCTCTCGGCCAGCGTCCTGACTTCGCCTCCCGAAGGCGTCGCAGTCAACAGGTAACCGTGGCCATTCGGATCGTAGCGCTTGTATACGATCCGGCTGCCATCGGGAGAGAAAGCCGGGGCGGTGGCGATTCCAGTGAACAACTTACGCGGTTCGCCGCCTTGAGCCGGGATTCGAAAAAGGGCGGCTTCCACGGGATCGCGCTCATCTTCGAGCGCATAGTACAGATACTGTCCGTCGGGCGGATAGCCTACGCCCCAGAAATGGCCCTGAACGGGTGGAACCAGCCGGATTCCCGCGCCCACTGCCGCCGTCTCGCGCTGCCACAGGCTTTGCCCATCGGCGTCATGGGAGACATAGGCAATATGTTTGCCGTCGGGCGAGATAATTCCGTAGACGATGTTGTTGGGGACGGCTAACGCGGTGAATCGCGGGGTGGAAACGGTGGGCTCACCGCCGGGCCAGACCCAGCGCGCCGCGATTAAAGAAGAGGCGACCAGAATTCCGGCCGCCACGATGTACGACATCCTGCGCGGAGACCGATTCGGCGCGGTAGTGACTGGTTGCGGAGCCGGGGGTGGAACTACCACCGGCGCCACGAGCCGGTAACCCCGTTTTGGAAGGGTCTGGATGTACTGTCCGCCTTCGGAGAGTTCGCCAAGAGTTTTTCGGAGGGTGAAGATATTTTGCGCCAGATTTCCTTCTTCGACGAAGGAATCGGGCCAGACTTCGCGAATCAGCGCCTCTTTTTCCACCACGCTGCCACCGTGTCGGACCAGGACAAGCAGGGTATCGAAGCATTTGGGCGTCAGGGCGACGATCTGGCCGTTGCGCCAGAGGACGCGCTCGCCCACACTGAGACGGAACGGGCCAAATTCATAATTTTCACCCAGTCCCTTTGTTTCGAGCGGCATACGAACCTTGAGAATTTCTTGAGAATTCTCTGATCCCCTCTGAAAGACTTCTCCGGCCCGATCGGTTCACGATGGAAACCGGCCTTCGGCCAGTATAGCCCAGCCTCGTGGGGTTGGGAGTTTGTCGCGTACCATGCCGCCGCGGCATCGCCAGGCATTCAGGAGGGGAAAATGGGACGACTTGGGGCGTTATTGCGGCTTCTCGGAACGCTTGCCGTTCTGCAAGCGGGTATCTTCGCTCAGCCAGTTTCTATCGTCAGCGGCGATATGGCAACCTTCACGGTAGGGCAGCCGAGCACCACGCAGCTCGTGGTTACCGTCTGCCAACCAGGGCAAGTCGATTGCGCGGGTCTCCAGGGCACCACGATCCTGTTCCAGGTCCAGACCAGCGGTAGCTGGGCGTCCTTCTGCAATTCCAATTTCACGTCTTGCACCGAAGGCAGCGGCACGGTTAGCATTCCGGCGCGGGGCAGCCAAGCGAGCGCCTACATCATGGCAGGCACGGAAGCCGGTTCCTACACCATTACTGCTACCGACACCAGCAGCAACAACTCGGTGACCTTTCACGAGACCAATGCCGCCGGAGCGCCGGCGGTTCTGAAAGCCTGCTGCGGGCAGAATTTTCAGGTCGTCGAGGGACAGCCGTTCCCGACGATGACCTTCGAGACCACAGACGGCTATGGGAACCTGGCGACTCCCCCAATGACCATTACCTATACGGCGCCATCCACGGAACCATCGGCTAATTTCGGCGGAACGCGCAGTACCACCAACGCCACTTCCAACGGCTACGGCTCCGTTCCGAACTTCGCGGCCGACAATTCGCTGGGAACGTATAAGCTGCACCTCACCGGGGACTGCCCGTTTACTACCTGCACGCTCGACCTCACCATCACGAATGTCCAGCCAGCCGGGACAAAGGCCGCGCAAACCGCTCTCATGAGTTCGCTGAACCCATCGATCATCGGACAGCCGGTGAACTTCACAGCGACAGTCACTTCCAATTCGGGGACGCCGACCGGCACCATCGCATTTATGGATGGTTCGACCACCATCGTCAGCGGCGTGGTGCTCGCCGGCGGTATGGCGACATATCAGGACGCCTCCCTGGCGGCGGGCACACACTCGATCACTGCCGTCTATTCAGGCGATTCCACCTATGCGGCGAGTACGTCGTCCCCACTGAGCGAAACCGTGTTTAGCTCGCCCGCTGCGACAACTACCACGGTTGTCAGCTCCGCGAATCCCTCCGTCGCCGGCCAATCGGTGACATTCACCGCCACGATCACCACTTCCGGCGGATTCGTACCCGGGAACGACGGATTTCTCACATTCTGGGACGGGAACAACGAACTGGGGACCGTGGTAGTCAACAATGGGAAGGGCAGCGTTTCGCTTTCGTCGCTTTCGACCGGCGCCCATTCGATCACGGCGAATTACGGCGGGGATATCGCTTTCGCGTCCAGCACCTCGGCAGTCCTCACTCAGACCGTCAATACCGCTTCGCTCAAGTCCACGCAGACCATGCTGAACAGCTCGCTCAATCCGTCGGTTGCGGGTCAGCCCGTAAATCTCACGGCCACGGTGACGTCCAGCTCCGGCACGCCCACCGGCACCGTCACCTTCAAGGACGGTTCAAGCACCATCGTATCGGTTGCGCTGAACGGCGGAACGGCGACCTACCAGGACCCATCGATGGCCGCCGGCACGCACTCCCTTACCGCGGTGTACTCGGGCGATTCGAATTACTCCGGGAGTACCTCGGCAACACTCACCGAGACCGTCTACAGCTCGCCTGCCGCCACCTCGACCACGCTGGTCAGTTCCGCTGACCCCTCGTCTCCGGGCCAATCCGTCACGTTCACGGCGATGGTATCGACTTCCGGTCCGGGCACACCGACCGGAATCGTTACGTGGTGGGATGGGATTACGGAGCTGGGAAGCTACGCGCTTAACGGGAACAGCGCCAGCCTGACCACCTCCTCGCTATCGCTTGGCGCGCATTCCATCACGGCGAATTATGGCGGCGATGTGGTATTTGCCGCAAGCACTTCGGCGATTCTCACCCAGACCGTCAGTAATGTCACGACCACCACGACGGCGCTGGCCAGCTCTTTGAATCCCGCGGCTGCCGGCCAGGCGGTCACCTTCACAGCGATGGTGACGCCGAACGGTTCCGGGACGCCAACCGGATCGGTGACTTTCAAAGACGGGTCCGCCACGTTGGGCAGTTCGAATCTGAGCAGCGGAAAGGCGTCTTACACCACATCGACGCTATCGGCAGGCACGCATTCGATTACCGCGGCTTATGTGGGGGATTCGAACTTCAGCGGTAGCACGTCGGGGGTCCTGACGCAGACGGTGACGAGCGGCAGCAGTACGGGGTTAACAGTGGCTCCTTCGGGTCTGACCTTCACGGCTTACCAGGGACGAAGCAATCCGCCAACGCAGAGCCTGCAGGTCCAGAGTTCGAGCCCCGCCGGCTTCACCATCGCGAATATTCCAGGGTGGCTTTCCGTCTCACCCACGAGCGGGACGACGCCAGCGACGATTAGCGTAGGAGTGAACGCCAGTTTGCTAAGTTCCGGCGCCACGAGCGCGAGCATCAGCATCATGCCTTCGAACGGGCAGAGTGTTTCGGTGACGATCCAGGCGAGCCTCGATCCCTTTTCCATCGGAGCGTCCAGCCCGGTGAGCGTCAGCCTGGCGGCGGGGGCGGCCACCAACGGAACGCTCGCGGTCACTACCGCGGACAATGCCCCGGCAGCGGTTGAGGCCGCGGCATCGACCTCGACCGGCGGCAACTGGTTGACGCTGGCCTCGGCGACTCTTTCGGCGCCCGGTCCGCTCAACTACACGGTGGATGCTACTTCTCTGAGCGCCGGCAATTACACGGGGACGATTACGTTATCCTGCACCAGCGCGAACCCCTGCGCGCCAGTCCCGGTAACAGTGAACCTGGCCGTCACCCCCGGCACGGTCGCCATCTCGCAGGTGCTGAACGCGACCGGCGAAGCCCCGCTGATTTCGCAAAACACCTGGATCGAGATCAAGGGGACGAATCTGTCCCAAACCAAGCGCATCTGGCAGGCTTCCGATTTCGATCCCGCGACCGGCCTGATGCCCACGGAGCTTGATGGCGTGAGCGCCACGGTGGACGGCAAACCGGCTTACGTGTACTACATCAGCCCGACGCAAGTGAACGTGCTGACACCGCTCGATTCCGCGCTCGGACCGGTGAACGTGGTGGTGAAGAACGGGATCGGCACCAGCGCCGCCGCCACGGTGACGATGCTTCCGAATTCGCTGGGATTCTTCGCCTTCAACAGCGCCACTTACGCGGCGGCGACGCATGCGAACGGCGCTTTGGTCGGCCCGGCAACGCTATATCCCGGGCAAACCACGCCGGCGGCTCCGGGGGAAACGATTGTGCTCTACGGCAATGGCTTTGGGGAGGTGACACCGGCGATCAATCCCGGCGCGGCGGCGCAAGCGGGAGTGCTGCCCTACAACCCTACGATCACCATCGGTGGCCTGCCGGCTACGGTGATTTATGCCGCCGTCGTCACTCCAGGGCTGTACCAGTTCAACGTGGTAGTTCCGCCGAATGCCCAAAACGGCGACCTGGCGCTGCTCGCTACCTATAACGGCGTGAGCACCCAACCGGGCGTCGTGGTTACTGTGAACCATTAGCGATGAGAATTGCGATTAAGATCTTCCTGGCAATGGCGACTGCGGAAGCGCAAGGCCTCCCGTTCTTGGCTCGTGGACCTTGGTCGAGCAGACGGGAAAAGCCGGCGAAGGCCCCAGCGTTGCCGCGGATCGCGCGGTGAGTGAATCCCGCTTGGGATATACCGCCACAGTGCTCCGGGATGGGCGAATAATGCTTGCCGGCGGCGGCACGCGCTCGCTCGAAATATTCGACCCCACGAAGAAGGAGTGGACGACGGTAGCGGGGCAGCTTTCCACGGTACGCTCCTTCCATGCGGCGGCTCTTTTGCAGGATGGGAAAGTGCTGATCGCGGGCGGCAGGGACGGCGACGTTCCGCTCAATTCGACCGACTTGTTCGATCCGGCTACCGGCAGCGTGACACCTTCCGGCTTTCTGACCGTGCCGCGCGCGGGCCACACGGCGACCACGCTATTGGATGGCACGGTGTTGATCGCCGGCGGGGATGGACTGTCATCAGCGGAGATTTACGATCCGGAACGGCAATCGTTTTCCCCTACAGCGTCGATGAGCGGAGCGCGGGCCGGTCACGCGGCGATTCTGCTTCCGGACAACAATAACGTGCTGCTAGCGGGCGGAAGGGACGCGGATGGCGCGGCGCTCGCGTCGGCGGAAATCTTTTCGCCGGCGGAAGGGGTGTTTCGTCCTGCCGCACCGATAGATCGTGCGGTCGCCACGCCGATCCTTCACGCGACGGAAACTGGCGTCGTCACTCTATTGGGATTGGGCGAAAACAATGGCCAGACGTTTCGCTTTCCGGCTGTCACCGCCGTACTAAGCAAACAACCTCGGGGAGCGCTGGAAGTAGATGGGGAGGGGTGGCAGCCGGAGGAAGTTGTTCGCCTGTCGGTTTGCTACCGCGGAACGTCGCGGCCCGAAGTGACGGTGGTGGCGGACGGCGCCGGGAAGTTTCACCACCTGGTTCCCACAGATGCCGATACCCTGGATTCCTGCACGTTCCTATCGGCACGAGGGTGGAAATGGCGCACGATTATCCACGTTCATGCACCCTCCGACATCTTTTTCCTCGTCACAAGCTGTCCTCAATACTATGGATCGGACGCCGAACTTCAAGGCATCGTAACCAGGGATCTCGGTTCGTCTGGGCCTGTGCCGACGGGTTCGGTTACCTTGGCGGATAGTTCCGTAAACCTAATCACAGAAACGCTCGTGGACGGCCCGGGCGCGATCAATAGTCCCTTTTCATTCGATTGGGTGGCAAATGCCGGTCCACACAGTTTTGTGGTGACCTATTCAGGCGACGGCAACTATCTGCCAAGCAACACGGGAACGTATACCTGCTCGATTTATCAAGCGAATACCAACAACACGTCGCTGAAGAGCTCGGCAAACCCGGCTGTCTATGGTCAACCGCTCCAAATTACAGCAACGTTTACGTGGGGCGTCGACACTCTCGGGGCGCCTCCCCCAAACTTCGCGGGTGCGACCCCTACCGGGAATGTCTACCTTCTGGAAGACCAAGAGGCATTTATCCAGTCGACCTTCCAGAACGGCACCGTTGTCTTCTCCCCCTTGCTATCGGTTGGGCAGTACAACTTCTCGGCCGAGTATCTCGCCGATCAAAACTACATGGCTTCCGGAGACGGGTTGGGCGGACAGACCACCTATCCCTCCGTACTCCAGACGATCAACCAGGCGCATTCGACCGTAGGAATCAGCTTTACTCCGAACCCGGCGGTCTACGGCCAGCAGGTTTCGGTCGCGTACCAGGTCAGCGCCGTTTCTCCAAGCCAGGCGATTCCGACTGGCACTTGCACCGTGGTCGTCGATGGGAGCAGCAGTAGTTGTGCGCTCAACGCGAGCGGTCAACTCAACGTTGTCTATGCCGACGGTCTCCCGGCAGGTAACCACGGCTTTTCCCTCACGTACCCAGGGACCATCAATATCGCCGGCAGCACCGGAATCGCGAGTCTGACGGTCAACAAAGCTACGCCCTCGGTCACTGTCACCAGTTTGGCCAATCCCTCAGTTGCCGGCCAAGCCGTGACTTTCGTGGCGATGGTCAGCCTCCTCCCCCCGGCCCTTGAGAGCGTAACTTTCAGCGATGGCAACACGCTGTTGGAAACGAGTACTCTCAACATCGGCGAAGCCGCTTTCACCACCTCCGCTCTGCCGGCGTCCATACGATCACGGCAGTCTACAGCGGCGATGAAAACTTCAATACCAGCTCCGGCTCGCTCACCCAAACGGTAAGGGCGCAATGCGATCTAAACGCGGACGGCAGCATTACCATCGCCGACGCCCAACTCGCGGTCTCGGAAGCGCTCGGCATTCAGGGCGGCACGGCCAACGTCGCCACTGTGCAGACCGAAATCAACGCGGTCCTCCGGCTGGGTTGCGCTTAGCGTCTGCAGGCCAGAATAACTCACGGCGGCCGCCTGCCAGCGAATGGCGGGATCGCCATCCAAAAGCCAGGAAACCACGGATTCCGACTTCATTTCTGGAACATTTTACCCGGCGGCGCAGGCCTGCCCAACGCCGAAGATATAATAGGATCGTGCCGAAAGCCAAGGATCTCGAAGTGCGCCTGCAAAGGACTGAGCAGCAGTTGCGCTTGTTCCAGAAGATCAGCCGCTTCATGGTTCGCGAGTTGAGCCTGCAAGAGGTGCTGCAAGGTGTGGTTTCGCTCGTGGTCGAATTCACCCAGTGCGATGCCTGCCTGGTCTACCTTCTGGACGGCGAAGAACTGGTTTTGTGCGCCTCCAATACGCCTCACCCATCCACCATCGGCAAAGTGCGTATGCGCTGGAACGAAGGCTTGACCGGTTGGGTAGCGCGCGAACGCCGGCTGCTGGCGATTTCGCGCGAGGCATATAAAGACCCCCGCTTCAAGAAATTCGGGGAGCTCGAGGAAGACACGTTCGAGGCGTTCCTTTCGGCGCCGTTGATTGCGCGCAACCGGGTGGTGGGCGTGATGAACGTGCAGCACCGCGTACCCCATCAGCACACCGGCGGCGAAATGGAAGTGCTCACCACCGTGGGCGAGCAAATCGGATGCGTGCTGGTGCTGGCGCGCATGGCACCGACCGCCGTGGAGACGGCCAACCACGTGGAACTGGTGCTTTCCTCCGGTCCGATTTCGATGAAACAATAAGGGGCGCAGCGCGGGCGGCGCAGACGTGCCGAGGAAGAGGGAAAACATGATTCAGCGCCAGCCGCCAGCGAAGTGGAGCAGGCAATCCGGCCTGGAGCCGCGTGGCTTTCCTGGATTCTCGATTTCCGCGGATCCGCCTGGCTGCGAGTCCCGCCCGCCAATCGCCGGCTGTGGGGGCATCAGGCCATCCTGCCTGCGGCCGATCGCCCTGCTCTGCCTGCTCGCGGCGGGCGTATCGGCCGCGGCGGCCCAGAAATGGGAAATCCAATATTTTTACGACCACGCCAAGTCGAGCTTTGTGATCTGCGATATGCAATTCCCGTCCGCCAGCCGCGGGGTCGCCGTGGGGGTCATCAGGGAAGGAAGGCGCGAAGATCCGAGTTCGGTGGTCACCGCCGATGGCGGCCTCCACTGGCAGACGGTGCCGTTGAAGGAACCTCCCGTCTCGCTGTTTTTTCTGAACGAAAACCTGGGGTGGCTGGTGACGACCAAAGGCCTGTGGCAGACCGTGGAGGCCGGCCGCAGTTGGACCAAGCTTCCGAAATTGCCCGCCGAGATCTTTCGTGTCTATTTCATCGACGAAAAGCACGGATGGGGGATCGGGCCCAAGAAGACCGCGCTCGAAACCCGCGATGGAGGGCAAAGCTGGAGTCCGCTGGTGGCGGCGTCCGCGCAGGACGGCGAAGACGTCAACTTCAGTTGCTACACCTGGATCGCCTTTGCCACGCCGCGCAACGGCTTGATCACCGGCTGGAACATTCCGCCGCGAAGATTCGACACGCTGCTCCCCAATTGGATGGATCCCGACACGGCGCTCCGGCAGCGCGAGACGCCGCATCTTTCGTTTTCACTGACGACATCGGATTCCGGCGCCGAATGGAGCGCGGCTTCCGCGTCTTTATTCGGCGTCATCTCCCGCGTCCGTTTCGCGCCCGAGGGCAAAGGTCTGGAGCTGACGAAATACAGCGAGACGTTCCGCTATCCCAGCGAGGTGTCGAGCCTGGAGTGGCCCGGCGGCGAGAATCACACCGTCTTCCGCGACCCTAAATTCGACGTCACCGACATTTGGCTGGCTTCCGATGGGACGGCCTACCTTTCGGGCTCCAAAGTCCGCGGAAAGCTCCGGGGCGTGATTCCCGACAAGGTCGAGGTTTTCACCAGCAAAGACCTGGACGAGTGGACTCCCATTCCGGTGGACTACCGCGCGGAGGCTTCGTCCACGATTCTGGCCGCTCCTGACGACGATCACCTCTGGCTGGCCACCGATACCGGCATGATACTCAAGCTGGTGCGGTAGGGCCGATGTAAAATGTGTGGTGCAGATTTATTTACTTCGCCACGGCATCGCTGAAAATACCACTCCCGATTCGGAACGCGCCCTGACTTCCGAGGGCCGCGATAAGCTCCGCCGCGTGCTGATTCGGGCCCGCTCCGCGGATGTCGATCCGACCCTGATTTTATCCAGCCCGCTGCGCCGCGCGGTCGAAACGGCCGACATCGCCGTCGAAGTGCTCGGCCACCACGGAAAGGTGGTGAAGACCCGCGCACTGGTGCCCGACGCCTCGCCTTACGATACCTGGGAAGAGATCCGCAAACACTCCGGCGAACCGGCCATTCTGCTGGCCAGCCACGAGCCGCTGATGAGTTCGCTGGCGTCGTTTCTGCTCGCCAGCCCGGCGCTGGTGGTGGAATTCAAAAAGGCCGGCCTCATGCGCGTGGACTGCGAGCGCACCGGGCCGGAACCGAAAGGTGTGCTCAAATGGATGCTAACGCCCGCGACGGCGTGATTTTATGAACATTAGGAAAGCCACTGAGAAGTACGAAGCATGGCTCGGCAGGCACCTGAAGATTGTCGAAGCCGACCTGGAATTCAAGCACGAGCAAATGCGGACGGCTCCCTTTCCGTTTCTGCGCGCCACGTTTTATCGCTGGGCACAAGTATGGGAGGACCATTGCGGCGATGCGGCGAAAGCGCCGCGGGTGCTCGCGGTGGGCGACCTGCACGTGGAAAACTTCGGTACCTGGCGGGATATCGAAGGACGCCTCATCTGGGGCATCAACGATTTTGACGAGGTCTGGCGGCTACCCTACACGATCGATCTGATTCGCCTGGCGACGAGCGCGCTGATGGCCGAAATGACATGCGACCAGAAGGCCGGGATCGCGGCGATTCTGAACGGCTACCGGGAATCGTTGGAGGCCGGCGGGCGGCCCTTCGTGCTGGCTGAACACCATACCGCGCTGCGCCAGATGGCTACAGCGCGGCTGCACGACCCCGAAGCGTACTGGGCCAAGCTGCACGCGCTGAAGGAATCGACGGAGCCCGGGCCCGCAGCCGCCAACAAAGCGTTCGATCACATGATGCCGGAGCGCGGCATGCGCTGGCGCGCGGCCCATCGCGTGGCCGGCCTGGGCAGCCTGGGACGGCAACGATTCGTGGCGCTGGCGGAATGGCGCGGCGGATCGGTGGCGCGCGAAGCCAAGGCGCTGGCGCCATCGGCGTGTGTCTGGGCCGAAAAAGGCAAGGGCACGGGGCCGATCCTGTACCAGGAGATGCTCGACGAGGCGGTCCGCTCCCGCGACCCGTTCGTGCGCCTGCAAAAACGCTGGATCGTCCGGCGGCTGGCGCCCGATTGTTCGCGGATCGAGCTTTCGGCACTCCCCAAGGAGCGGGATGAATTTCGCCTGCTGCACGCCATGGGGTGGGAGACGGCCAACATTCACCTGGGAACGGGTAAGGCGAAGACGTTGCTCGCCGATTTGAAGAAACGGCCCGCGGGATGGCTGTTCCGGGCGGCGCGCGCGATGGAGAAGGCTGTGCTCGACGATTTTAAAGAGTACAAGACCAGACAGTAAGTTGGCGCGGACACTGGACGGGGTTAAGATAGCAACGGAGACGTTATGAACTTCCGGCTCGGGTCCCTTTTGCTCGTGCTCACTCTGCCGGCCGCACTTGCCGGCGACGGAATTCCGCCGCGCGGCTCCGCCGAGGACTACACGGCACACGAAGTTTCCGGCAAAATGGCTATCGGAGCGGCTTACGTGACTCCCGCCCAGGCCAGGAAAATCTTCGGCGAAGACCTGGATAAGCGCGGCTATGTGATATTCGAAGTAGGGATGTTTCCGAGCGGCGATACCGAGGTGGATATCTCGCCGGACGATTTCAAACTGAGGCAGGGTCCGGACTCCGCCGTGACGCGCGCGGCCACTCCGCACATGGTCGCAAGCGACGCCCACCCCCAACCGTCACCCGACAACGCGGACGTCCCCAGCAAAGTGCATGTTTACACCGCGGACACCATCGGAGTGGTCCACGGTCCTTATGGACAGCGCGGCGTTTACACCGATACCAGCGCCACGGTGACGAATTATCCCCCGCCGCAATCGCGT